>JAEEGI010000555.1_pt1 | contig 108474 bp, 79 predicted proteins | sample 8958751 | NCBI WGS metagenome assembly JAEEGI01 (sample SAMN16246545, study PRJNA631951) | gut metagenome | biome: gut microbiome; feature: rumen; material: KS-attached | host: Bos | place: Iran: Karaj | collected 2018-10
GTTTCGAAAATGTAGCGCGTCTGCTCATGGGTAAGCCTGCTGCCTTCGATATGGTTGGAATTGTAAGTGAGGTCAATCTGGGTTCTATGGTAGATGCCCCCGTTCACTTTTCCTGCTTTTTCCTCCCTGAGGCGCTTCATAAGTGGACTGACCCTGCGTTTCCCCTTTCTGGGCAGCGGGGTATCGGCAGGAATGATCCAGGTCTTTCCCGAAAGAAAAGCCCCGTCCATTTTGCCTTCGCTGCACCAGTTTCGCACAGTGCGTTCAGAAAGGTTATGCAATTCTGCATATTGACTGACAGTAATGAATTCCATAATCTATCGGCAATTAATGCTTCTATGCCGATACAAATATAACAATTCTTGCCGATATCGGCAAGAATAGAATGGCTATTTAGAAAAAAAGCACCTGCAATGCAAGTGCTTTCTAAGTAGCGGAGGCAGGACTCGAACCTGCGACCTCCGGGTTATGAGCCCGACGAGCTACCGACTGCTCTACTCCGCGGTATTGGACTGCAAAGGTAAGGACTTTTTTTGAATTGACCAAATCTTTTTGCCGGCCTCAGGCCAAAAAGGCCAGGAGGGCGTCCGGATCGGCGGCGGGGAAGGCCTTCTGCTCGCCGGTGATGAGGTTTTTGACGTTGACGGTCCCCGCGGCGATTTCGTCCGTGCCGTTGATGGAGATGAAGGGGATGTTCTTCCGGGCGGCGTAGTCGAACTGCTTCTTGAGTTTGCCGGCGTCGGGCCAGACCTCGACGGAGACGCCGCGTTCCCGCAGCGTCCGGGCGAGCGGAAGGACGTAGCGGAGTTCCTCCGCGCCCATGACCGCGAAGAGCAGCCGTGTGCCGGTGGCGAGGTCGGCGGGGAATTTGCCGAGCCCTTTGAGGACGTCGTAAATGCGGTCGGCGCCGAAGGAGATGCCGACGCCGGACAGGTCCGGGAGGCCGAATATGCCGGTGAGATTGTCATAACGACCGCCGCCACAGATACTTCCGATCGGGAAATCGAGGGCCTTGACCTCGAAGATGGCGCCGGTGTAATAGTTGAGGCCGCGGGCGAGGGAGAGGTCGATCTCGACCCCCTGGGCAATCCCCGCCGCCGCGATGAGGCCGAAGAGCTCCTCGAGTTCGTCGAGGCCCCTGAGGCCGGTTTCGGACACGATGCCGGAGGCGGAACCGCCGTTCATGAGCCCCCGCATGGTGGAAAGTTTCTCTTCCGTGGAGCCGGAAAGGAGGAGGATCGGGCGCAGCACGGCGACGGCTTCGGCGCTGAGTCCCTTGTCCATCATCTCTTCCTCGACCTTCTCCAGGCCGATCTTGTCGAGCTTGTCGATGGCGACGGTGATGTCGACCACCCGCTCCGGGAATCCGCAGATTTCCGCGAAGCCGGTGAGGACCTTGCGGTTGTTGACCTTGATGAGCACGCGGACATCCAGCAGGGAGAACACGCGGTCCACGATCTGGACCAGTTCGAGTTCATTGATCTGGGACCGCGAACCGACGACGTCCACGTCGCACTGGTAGAATTCGCGGTAGCGGCCTTTCTGCGGCCGGTCGGCCCGCCAGACGGGCTGGATCTGGAAACGCTTGAACGGGAAGGAAATCTCGTTCTGGTGCTGGACGACAAAGCGGGCGAACGGCACGGTCAGGTCGTACCGCAGCCCCTTCTCGCAGATCTGGGGCACGACCGGCCTGTCCGGATCGATGCCGGCGAAAGCGTCCCCGGAATTGAGGATCCGGAACAGGAGCTTGTCGCCTTCGTCGCCGTATTTGCCGAGCAGGGTGGAGAGGTTCTCCATGGCCGGCGTCTCGATCTGGCGGTAGCCGTAGGTCCGGAACACGCTCCGGATGGTGTCGAAGATATAGTTCCGTTCGGCCATTTCCTGCTGGCCGAAGTCGCGGGTCCCCTTGGGGATGGAAGGTTTCTGTGCCATTCGTCTTTGTCGTTTCGAACTGCAAAGATAGGCAAAATCGGGCGATTTTTCTTATCTTTGTCCTTCTCTCTGATACAGATGGGTAAATGGCTCTCATTCCTGGCGGCGCTGCTGCTGCCCTTTGCCGCCGCGGCGCAGTCGTCCGCGGCAGGGGAGGAGCAGCTCCTGCAGTACCGCGACTCCGTCAAGAACGGCTATAATTTCCTGCTGTACCTGCCGGCGTCCTATGCGACACGGACCGATCTCCCGCTGATCCTCTGCCTGCATGGCGGCAGCCTGATCGGCAGCGATCTCAACACGGTCACCCACTATGGCTGCGTGGATGCCCTTCGCCGCGGGCGGGACATCAATGCGGTCATCATCTCTCCGCAATGCCCGTCCATGGGGTGGAATCCCGAGCGCCTGATGCGGGTGGTGGACTGGGTCCGCGAACGCTACCATACGGATCTGAACCGCTTCTATGTCATGGGTTTAAGCATGGGCGGCTGGGGGACCTTCAAGATGGTCGCGGCCTATCCGGACAAGATTGCGGCCGCCATCGCGATGTGCGGCGGCTACACCGGGCCGGTCGAACCGCTGACGGAAGTCCCGCTCTGGATCATCCACGGCACGGAGGACGAGGTGACCTCCTTCTCCCATTCCAACTCGCTCGTGAAAAAGATGATCCGCACCGGACAGGCCGACCGCGTCCATTTCTCCTGGCTGTACGGCTGCAACCATTCCATCCTCGCGCGGATCTATCTCCTGCCCCAGCCCTATGACTGGCTTTTCTCGCATTCGCTCCGGGATTACCGCCGCCCGGCGAACCACGAAGCCGAGATCGACCCTTCCGACCTGGACGCGGCCTACATGCGCCTCGATCCGGCCAAGGCACGGAAACTGCCGGTCCGGAAACCCCGTTAGTCCTACGTTGTAAATAATTAATATGCAATAAGATGAAAGATTTTGTCAAAATGGTGCTGGCCGTCCTCTGCGGCCTGTTCATCGTCTGGATCCTCGGATTTATCTTCCTCGTCGGCATGGCAGGTTCGGCCGCGCTTTCCGGCGGCTCCAAGCCGGTCCTTCCGCGCGAAGGGGTCCTGGACATCAATTATGACGAATTCGTCCTCGCCGAACAGACGCAGGAGCTCTCCTTCAATAGCCCTGCCGCGTTCATGGGCGGTGCCCAGATTCCCACCGTCGGCCTCTGGGACGCGGTCCAGTCGATCAAGGCGGCCGCCGCGGACCCTTCCGTCAAATACATCCTCCTGCGCGGCGACGCCGTCATCGGCGGTATCTCCGACCTCGAGGAATTCCGGGCGGCCCTGGTGGACTTCCGCAAGAGCGGCAAGGCCGTCGTCGCCTATACGGAAAACCCGGGCAACGGGACCTATTACCTGAATACGGCGGCCGACAGGATCTTCATGTGCGAGACCCATGGCGGCATGTCCCAGCTCATCGGACTCTCCGGGCGGATGGTTTTCCTGAAGGACCTGCTTGACAAGTTCGGCGTCCACTACCAGCTCATCCGCCACGGCAAATTCAAGTCTGCCGGGGAGATGTTCATCAAGAACGCCCCGAGCGAGGAGAACCTCCTGCAGCACAAGGAGATGATCCAGTCCATCTGGAAGACCTGCTCGGGCGTGATGGCTGAGAGCCGCGGCATCGAAGAGGCGGCGTTCAACGACCTCATCGACAACCTCAAGCTCAATTTTCCGGAGGATTTCCTGCTCTCCGGGCTCGTGGATTCCCTGGTGAACCATGAGAAACTCGTCGACAAGCTCTGCACCCTGGCGATGGTCGAAAGCAAGGATGACCTTCACCTGATCCCGTTCGCCGATTATGTCGCGGCGAAGGCTCCTTCCGCCACCGGCGGCAAGACCAACGTCGCCGTCATTTTCGCCGACGGCGACATTGTCGACGGGGATGAACTCCAGAACATGGCCGGCGACCGTTTCGTCCGCGTCATTGACGAAGTCCGCCGCGACAAGTCCGTCAAGGCGGTGGTCCTGCGGGTCAATTCCCCGGGCGGCAGCGTCATGGCGTCCGCCAAGATCAAGGATGCCCTCGACCTGCTGAAGGCGGAGAAGCCCCTGGTCGCCTCCTATGGAAACTACGCCGCATCAGGCGGTTACTGGATTTCCAACGGCTGTGAGAAGATCTATTCGGATGCGACCTGCCTGACCGGTTCCATCGGCGTTTTCAGCCTGATCCCGGAATTCAGCAAGACCGTCAAGGATGTCGCCCACGTCAATGTCGTTACGGTCGGATCCAACAAGCACAGCGACATGTTCTCTCTGGTCCGTCCTTTCGACGGGGAGGAGACAGCCTATCTCCAGGCTTATGTCGAGGATATCTACACGCAGTTCGTGAACATGGTCGCCGAAGGCCGCGACATGACCCCGGAAGCGGTCGACGAGATTGCCCAGGGCCGTGTCTGGACGGGTGCGGAGGCCCTCGGCATCGGGCTGGTGGATGAGATCGGCACGCTCGGCGATGCGGTGGCGTATGCCGCCTCCCTCGCCGGCCTGGTCTCCGAGTCCGATTACCAGGTGGCCGCTTTCCCGCGTCCGCTGACGGCGATGGAGCAGATCATGGAGATGATGGGGATGAGCAAGCGCGACAAGTCCATCCTTGCCGGGACGCCTTTCGCCGCCATCGGCCGTACGCTCGAAAAAGTCGCCAGGGACGCCGAACAGCCTGCCCGGGTCTTCGCTGCGATGCCTTACAGCATCGAGATCCGCTAATTCCGGAAACGCCTGTCCGACAGCGTAATGGATACCAGCCGCATCCGCCTTGTCGCGGTTGACGCCGACGACACGCTCTGGGATTGCCAGTCCTATTTCACCGCCGCCGAGCAGGTGTTCAAGGAGACCCTGCTCCCGTACGGGCCGCCGGAGGAGACCTTCGCGCGGCTCACCCGGCGGGAACTGGCCAACATGGATTCCCTCGGCTTCGGCGGCAAGGCCTTTACCCTGTCCCTGGTGGAAACGGCCATCTCCTATGGAGCCTCCACCGATGAAATCCACACCATCCTGCAGGCGGGGCGGGCGGTCATCGACCTGCCCGCCACGCCGCTGGACGGCGTCGTGGAGACGCTGGAGGCCCTTCGCGGCCGCTACCGGCTCATTCTCTACACCAAGGGGGACCTGCAGGAGCAGACGGCGAAAATCCGCCGCAGCGGCCTTGCTCCGCTCTTCGACGACGTCCTCATCGTCGCCCACAAGGACGAATCGTCCTACCGGCGCCTCTGCGAGGCGAACGGCTGCACGCCTGAGGCGTTCCTGATGGTCGGCAATTCCTTCCGCTCCGACATCGACCCGGTCCTCCGGATCGGCGGCAGCGGCATCCATATCCCTTTCCATCTCTCCTGGGCCTACGAGGAAGTAGAAGAATATGACCACCCCCGCCTGGCGAAGGTGGCCACATTCAAGGAAATCCTCCGGTACCTCTAATAGACGCGGATCTGCGCCTTGAGCTTCGTCTTGAAGTCCGGCGTCAGGTTCAGGGCGTCGATTTCCCGGTCCAACTCATCCACGTTGATCATTTCCAGGTACTTCCCGGCATGGAAGCAGTCCTCCAGGATGAAACTGGAGCACTGCGCCAGGTGCATGATGGGCTTCGGGAGAGCGGCATACGGGTCCTCCTTCGCGGCATAGACCAGCTTGGATTCGGGCGTAAGAGCCATCATCCGTTTCATCATCGCCTTCTTGCCGCGCAGCAAAGCCTCGTGCGTGGCGGCATAGTCGTCATACGTCGCCTCGACGGTGACCGCCTGGGCGGCGTCCGCCTCGGCGAGATAGATGACGGCCGCGAGTTCCTTCCCGTCATAGCCCCATACGCTCTTACCCTCCTTCGCCTCCTTCCCGGCAAAACGGGAGTAGGGGACTTCGGCGCCGTTGACGCGGACGGAGACGGGGGCGAAGACCCCTTCGAGCACGACGCGGAGCGTGCGCTTCGTGTCGATGCCGAGGTAGGAGCCCTCCCGGGCGCCGACGGTCAGTTTCAGCACCGCGGCGTCGGATTCCTTGGCCACATGGGTGACGGCATAGTCGGTATGGTAGGCCTGCGTCGAGCCATCGTCCTCATAGACAGTCGTTTCTGACTTTCCGTGGCCCGGGGCGACGTAGAGGACGAGGGTGTTGTCCTTGTCCTGGAGGGACGCGATTTCGGGGGAAGCCATCGGGATGACCGCGCCGGCCTTGACGAAATACGGGTTCTCGTTGATGGTGTACTCGAGGTCCGCCGTCGTGCCGCCCTTGTACAGCATGCCGGTCGCGGTGTCGTACCAGTCGTTCCCGGCGGGGAACCACATGCTGCGCGGGGCCAGGCCGGTGACCTTGTCCACGGGCGTGCAGACGGTGGTGGCGAGGATGTCGTCGCCGAAGAAGAATTCCTCCTTCCAGCTGTAGGCATTCTCCTCTTCCGGATATTCATAATAGAGCGGGCGGCACATGGAAATGCCTGTGTCATAGGTCTGCCGCGCCGCGCCGTAGATGTACGGGGAGAGGTCGTAGCGGAGCCGGATGGCCCGCCGCATCGCGTCGAAATGGTCCGGGAAGACCCAGAAGCGCTTCTCCATCGTGGCGTCCTTGGTCGAGTGGGTCTTGAAGATCGGGGTGAAGACGCCGCTCTGGAGCCAGCGCGTGTAGAGTTCGGGGTCGGTTTCCTTCACCCCCGGGGGCTGCATATGGCCGCCGATGTCGTGGCCCCAGTAGCCGTAGCCGACGTTGGAGGAGGTGGCGGTGAACCAGGGGAGGCAGGAGAGGACCTTCCAACTGGCCTGCGTGTCGCCGGAGAAGCCGATCTGGTAGCGGTGGCTGCCGATGCCGCCCCAGCGGTGATAGATCATCGGCCGGCGGGCGTAGGCACCCTCGTGCGCGCTCTGGCGCACGATGTCGTTGAAGAAGGTGTAATTGAGCCAGAAGGTGTTGGAGAGGCCTTCGGTGTATTTGCTGAGCCGCCACTGCTGCCAGTCGAGCCACCAGAAATCGACGCCCTGCCGCTCGAAGGGACGGATGACGGAATTGAAGTAGGCGTCGGCCCAGGCTTCCTGGTCGATGCGGAAAGGGACCGGGGCCTTGGTGCCGTCCTCCTTGATGTACCCCTTCGGCCCGTCGTAGTCGGAAGTCCTTGACAGATAGTCTTTCACGAAGCGGTCATAGGGCTCTTCATACGGCTGGATGCCGGAGGCGGGGTGGAGGTTGAGGGTCGTTTTGAGACCGAGGTCGTGGAGGTCCTGCAGGTGGTTGGCCGGGTTCGGGAAGAGGGTGGCATTCCAGGTGTAGCCGGTCCAGCCGATGCGCTGGCCGAATTCATCCTTGGGCGGGTTCGAGCGCCGGAGCGACCAGGTCTCGTGCCAGTCCATGTCGAGGACCATCACGTCGATCGGGATGCCGAAGGAGCGGATCTGCTTGCCGAGGTCCACGAATTCGAAGTCGGAATACTGCCAGAACCGGCACCACCAGTAGCCGAGGGAATACTTCGGCGGCAGGGGAATGCGCCCGGCCACCTTCGTGAAATCGCTGACGGCAGCCTTGTAATCATGGCCGTAGGCGAACATGTAGAGGTCCTGCCGGTCGCCGGCCGGGCGGTTGGCAACCCAGTTCTTCCAGTCGCTCTTCACGGGGACGAACACCTGGCGGGTGCTCTCGTCGATGACGGCCCAGCCGTCACGGGAAGCGACGCCTTTGTCGAAGGGATCCCGTGTCTTGGTGTTGTCACCCGAATAGCCGTCGAGCGTGCGGGTCGTGCCGAGCAGGTTTCCGCTGTCGTCCATGCCGGGATGCCAGGTGACCTCCTTGGAAACGGGCCTGCCCTTCTTGTCGGTACCCGCGGGGAGGCTGAATGCAACGGACAGGTTCCCTTCGTCGAACTTGCCGTCGCCTTTGTAGGTCAGGGTCACATCGGCGGTCCTGATGGTGACTTTCTTCCCGGAGCGGCTGACCTTGAAGGCCGGGACGGGCAGCCGGCGGTTCACGATGCCGAGCGTCGCCCGGTCCTCGAACTGTCCGTCCTCCGCCCATTCCATCCGGATCAGCCGGGAAGTCAGGACGGTGAAGCGGGCGTTGCCGGCCGTGATGACGGCGCTGGGGTTGGCCAGCGGGTCATCCGTCACGGCAGGGATGTTGCGAAGTTCCTGTTCTCCAAGGATCTGGCGGACGAGTCCGGGTTCATTGGTCGTGATGCAGTCCACGCCGAGGCCGATCATCGCGCGGATGTCCTCCTCCCGGTCCACGGTCCAGACATTGACGCTCATGCCGAGGTCATGGGCTTCCGCGACCCACTCGGGATGCTTGTAGAAGTTCTTGTAGTGGTAGTCGATGCCGTTGATGCCTTTGGCGTGGAGTTCTGCCGGGGCGATGTCACCGTCGAGGTACTGGACCGTGAAGCCGGGGGCCTTGGTGACCAGCTGTTCGCAGATATTCATGCTGAAGGAAATGAAGATCGCCCGGGCCGGGTCGAAGAGCCCGTGCGCCTTCAGCGCGGCGATGGTCCTGTCGGTCAGCCGGTCCTCGCGCGCCTTGTCCTTCTGTGTCTTCAATTCGACGACGAGGACGGTCTCCGGTGCCTTTTCGCCCTGGGCGAGGTATTCGTCCAGGGTCGGGACCGGTTCGCCGTCCTTCAGGCGGAACCCCTGGAACGCCGCGTAGGGATTGTCCCAGATCCGGACCCCTTCGTGGTTGTTGTCGTGATGGACCAGGACGATGTCGTCGCTGGTCAGCTGGAGGTCGAACTCACTGCCCCACAGGTTCTTTTCCTGGGCCGCCCGGAGGGACGCGATGGAGTTCTGGGCCCCTTGGGCCGCCTCTGATTTCCAGTCGCCGCGGTGTGCGGCAATCTGCACCTTGTGCTGGCCGGAAGCCGCGCACGCGCCGAGAAGCGCCGCCGCGACAAGGGCCGTTTTCCGGAGAGATAGGATCATATTGTCAGAAATTGGTTGTCAGTTTCGCCGGGGGCTGTCCCCGGAACAACAAATATACGAAAAAATGAAGGAAGCTCTTGCAGATTCAAAAAAAAACCGTACCTTTGTATCCGCTTTCCCAATGAAAGCACGTTCATTTCATCACGGTGCGGTAGTTCAGTTTGGTTAGAATACCGGCCTGTCACGCCGGGGGTCGCGAGTTCGAGCCTCGTCCGCACCGCTTAAAACGGAGTTTGGGTCCCTGGACCTGAACTCCGTTTTTTTTGATATAATAGACATTTCTGGTTGGGCCCGGTACGAAGGACTTGTGAAATAATAACCTGCATTACCGGTGGCATTTACCCGGACAGGGCTGCGAAGCAGCAGACACCGGTGATGCAGGTTATTATTTCTGATTCACTAAAAACAGCTTTTATGGTCCCTTCTGCACCGCCAAAAAAACGGAGTCCGCCAGGGCTCCGTTTTTTGTTGTGTGCAGTGCCTGCCTTATTGCAGCAACTCTTCCAGGGCAGGTTCAGCTTCTCCAGGGCCGCCACCGTGTCGTCGTGCTTGTCCCACACGGCGATGCCGACCACATCGAAGCGGTCGCCGTGGAAGGCTTCATACGCCTTGCGGATGTGGGGCATTTCCGCCCCGCGTTTTTGAAATTTTTTATCAAGTGCGCCCGGCAGCATACGCAATGCGACCCCTGGCACGTGACGCCAAGGGTCGCATAACAATCTGGTTGACCGGGATTTAGAAGGCGGCGATCAGCTCGTCGTTGGAGAAGGCGTCGGCGCCGTAGCAGGTCTTCAGGTAGGCGAGGCCGATCTCATAGTCCTCCTGGGTGAAGGAATCGGTCGCCTCCTTGGCGACGACCACGTCATACCCGAGGCAGAAGGCGTCGGCGGAGGTATGGCGGACGCACATATGGGCATGGAGACCCGTCATGACGACGGTCTTGACGCCGAGTTCCCGGAGGAGGATGTCCAGGTCCGTCTGGAAAAAGCCGCTGTAGCGCCGTTTCGGTACGATGAAATCGACCGGCTGCGGGGCGAGTTCCGGAATGACCTCCGCACCGGGTGTGCCGGCGATGGCGTGGTCGCCCCAGATGATGAGTTCGCGGTCGATGCCGGGGATATGGGCGTCGTTGCAGTAGATGACGGGGACACCGGCAGCGCGGGCCGCTTCAAGCAGGCGGGCGGTAGCGGGGACGATGGCACGGGCGCGGTCGCATCCGAGGGCGCCGGTCACGAAGTCGTTGAGCATGTCAACGACCAGGATGGCGGGTTTGTTGAGCTTTTCCATTTTTTTACTGTTGTTGTCTGACTGTCCGGGCGGCAATCCGCTGGAGTTTGCGCGCCCGGGGGGCAGGAATTTCAAATTCCGTGCCTTGCATGCGGAAAGGATTGCCTTTCACCGATTTCCCGCAGGTCGGGCGGACCAGGGTCTCGAACCAGGTGCAGGCGGCGAGGTAGCGGGTATAGCCCTTGTCGAGGTGGTAGCCGTCCCGGGTCAGGTCTTTTCCGTTCTCCAGTCCGGGCGTCCAGCGGGCGTTCTGCACGGCGGTCCCGGAGGGGATGACGATGGGAATATTGTATTTTGCCTGCAGCTTCTCCTGGCAGTCCAGGATGCCCTTGTACATGATCATCTGGTTGTTTCCGTACCAGGGGAAATCCTTGTGATGCGAACTCCGGGCATAGGCCCATGTGCCGTGCCAGACGATGGCGGCGTCGGGGTTGGTGCAGTGCCTGCGGATGATGCCGATCAGTTCCCCGATCCAGGGCTCGTAATGGCTCCAGTCGCCGGAATAGCCGGAGCGCTCCTGGATGGTGACGACGTCCCAGGGCTCGTCCTCCAGGCCGGTGAGGAGGCCCGTCTTGTCCGCGATCCGTTCCCACCGGTTGGCTTTCGATTTGTCATAGCGGTAATTCTGCAGGTTGTCGCGGTACTCCTTGCAGTGCCGCTCCAGCGAGCAGCCGCCGATGTAGAGGCGGGCGACGATGACATTGTGGATGCCGGCTCCTTCGAGCAGGCCGGGGAGCCACTGGGTCCCGTCATCGCCGAAGCTGTTGGCAATGGCGAGGATACGGAGGGTGTCCGGACGGACGGGGAGGGGATGGTTGGCAGGCTGGGCGGCTGCACAGACGCTGAAGGCGGCGAGCGCCGCGAGGAGAAGTGTTTTTTTCATGATGGTCACGCCGGTTCTTTACCGACACGCAAAGATAAGAAAAAATACACTTTTGGAAAACTCCCCGGAAATCGCTACCTTCGGGGCGGATTCTTCCCAGATGGAACAGACGACGGAACAATCGGGCTGGTATGCCCTGAAGGTGTTTTTCAACAAGGTGTTCGACATCGAGGACCTACTGGTGCGGGCCGGATTCGAGACCTATATCCCCGTCCGCAAGGTCGAGGTGAAGGGCGAGGAGTTCCTCCGCGTCAAAAAACGCCTGGCCCTGCAGGACGACACCCGCAACGACCGGAAATACGAGCCGGTCGGCCCGCGCATCTACAAGCGCGAGCCCGTCGTCACGTCGCTGCTCTTCGTCCGGGCGGCGGAAGGGGATATCCCCTGGATACGGAACCAACTGGAAGGCAAGGGATTCGTCTATATGACCGCCGACCGCAAGCGCCCTTCGGTCATCCCCGACAGGCAGATGGCGATGTTCCGCCTGGTCGCCTCCTCCGGCGAGGACGGGCTGGAGTTCTTCAGCGATGAACGGCTCGTGAATTATGCCCAGGGTGACCGCGTCCGGGTGAAGGAAGGCCCGCTGAAGGGGGCAGAGGGCTATATCAAGCGCATCCGGCGCGACCGGCGCCTCCTCGTGGCCATCGAAGGCTTCGTCGCCGTCGCCACCTCCTTCATCCCGCCCGAACTGCTGGAAAAGGTCTAGTCTTTCCGTGCCCGCGCCCAGGGAATCACGGCGGCGGACGCTTCTTCCTTGTTCAGCTGGTCTTTCATGAAGTCCATGTACGGTGCGACATGGGTGAAGAACTTGCGGTAGCCCGCGCAGAGGGCGTTGAGGCCGGTTTCCCCGGACTCGGTGGCGGCGAAGCGGTGTTTCGGGCATTCCCCATGGCAGGCGAAGGCCCATTCGCAGCGCCGGCAGCGGCCCGGCAGGGCGTTGCGCTTGTCGATGCCGAAGCGGACCATCGCCCCGGATCCCATCATCTCCTGGATGGATTGTTCCGCGATGTTCCCGAGCCGGTATTTCGGATAGACGAAATGGTCGCAGGGGTACAGGTCGCCGTTGTGCTCGATGACGGCGTTGCCGCCGCAGGTCTCGGCATAGACGCACGTGCCCGGCTGGGTGCCGTACCAGTTGGCCAGCGCGGCATCGAACTGGTTGACATAGTACCGGCCGACATCGTTCCGCACCCAGAAGTCGAAGATGTCGCAGAGGAACTTGCCGAAAGCGATGTCCGAGACGGACCAGGGGGCGATCTGCGCGTTCTCTTCCTTCGGGTCCACAATGAACGGGCGGGCCCCCTTGACGGGTTTCCCGGCCGCGTTCAGCGGGTATTTGACATGCTCCACGACAGGCATGAACTGCATGTACCGGCTGCCGATGGACTTGAGGAACTGGTACACCTCGAGCCCCCGGCCTTCCGAGGCTTTGTTGACCGTGGACATCGTGTTGAATTCCACGCCGCCGCTGTACAGGAGGCCGACGCCCCGGAGGACCTTGTCGAAGGTCGGGGCGCCGCCCTTGTCCTTGCGGTAGCGGTCGTGGATGTCCTTCGGCCCGTCGATGGAAATGCCGACGAGGAAGCCGTTCTTCCGGAAGAACTCCGTCCATTCGCGGTTCAGGAGGGTCCCGTTGGTCTGGATCGTGTTGAGGATCTGCTTCCCGTCGGCATACTTCCGCTCGAAGGCGACGGCCTTGCGGTAGAAATCCAGGCCTAGGACGAGCGGCTCGCCACCGTGCCAGTTGAACGAAACCTGCGGGACGTCGTTGGCTGCAATGTATTCGCGGACAACCGTTTCCAGCATTTCTTCGGTCATCACCGGCTCCCGGCCGCCGTAGATGGCGGCCTTGTCGAGGTAGTAGCAGTAGTTGCAGTCCAGGTTACACAGCGAGCCCGCCGGCTTCAACATGATGTTGAAGGAGAGCGGGCCGCCGATGCGCGCTGCGTCCTGCAGCGTCAAGGTATCCGCGAAGCGGTCTTTCACCCTTTACAGGCGCGCCTGGATGGCTGCGGAAGCCTCTTCGTAACCCGGCTTGTTGAGCAGGGCGAACATGTTCTTCTTGTAGGCCTCGACACCCGGCTGGTTGAACGGGTTGACGCCGAGGATGTAGGCGCTCACGCCGCACGCATACTCGAAGAAATAGAAGAGCTGGCCGAGGTTGAAGGCGTCGATGCGCTCGACGGAAACGCCGATCTGCGGCACGCCGCCGTCGATGTGGGCGAGTTTCGTGCCGAGCTGGGCCATCGCGTTGCAGTGCTCGACATGCTGGCCGGCGAGGTAATTGAGCTGGTCCAGGTTCTGCGGGTCGGTGCCGATGGTCACGCTGCGGTTGGACTTCTCGACGTTGACGACCGTTTCGAAGAGGATGCGGTCGCCGTCCTGGATGAACTGGCCCATCGAGTGGAGGTCGGTCGTGCAGATGACGGAGGCGGGGAAAATGCCCTTCTTGTCCTTGCCTTCCGATTCACCGTAAAGCTGCTTCCACCATTCGCCGAGGTACTGGAACTTCGGATTGTAGCTCACGAGCACCTCGACCTTCTTGCCGTATTCGCTGTAGAGGAGGTTCCGCATCGCGGCATAGACGACGGCGGGGTTCTCCGCGGATTTCTCCGCGCAGACCTTCTCCATCGCGGCGGCGCCGGCGAGGATCTCGCGGACGTCGAAACCGGCCAGGACGATCGGCAGCAGGCCGACCGGGGTCAGGACGGAGAAGCGGCCGCCGACATTGTCCGGGACCACGAAGGTGCGGTAGCCCTCCTGCGTGGCGAGGGTCTTGAGCGCGCCCTTCTTCGCGTCGGTGATGGCGACGATGCGGGCCGCGGCTTCCTTCTGGCCGTAGGTCTCCTCAAGATAGGACTTGACGATGCGGAAGACCACGGCGGGCTCGGTCGTCGTGCCGGACTTGGAGATCACGACGCAGGCGGCGTTGCGTTCGGCGACGAGGTCCATCAGTTCGCTGACGTATTCCTCGGAAAGGTTGTTGCCGGCGAAGACCACTTCGGGCGCTTCCCCCTTGTTCTTCAATTGTTTCGCGAAATTGTGGCTCAGCGCCTCGATGGCGCAGCGGGCCCCGAGGTAGGAGCCGCCGATGCCGATCACCACAACCAGGTCCACCTTCCTGGCCTTCCAGTCGTCACGGACCGCCTCGCAGGCGGCGATCAGGCTCTCCGGCGTGGCGGAGGGGAGGGTTTTCCAACCGAGGAAGTCATTGCCCGCGCCGGTCTCGGCGTCGAGGACGTCCCAGGCCGCGAGGGCCTTTTTCACGAAAGCGTCATACTTGGCTCCGTCCACGAAGGACGCGCAGCCTTTCACATCTACGGTAAGCATATTCTTTTCTTTGTTAGTTTGTTCCTGCGGATTCGCAAAGGTACGCATTTCTGCGGAATTTCCCGCATTCCGTCCGGCCCGGACGAGCGCGCGGACCCCGAGTCCCGCCGCGGCAAGAAAAAGGGCGGTCGCAAGGCCCGCCCAAAATCCTTTTTTGAAAGCTGTTTCCATTCCCTTGGCGCGTTTACCGTGCAAAGGTACGGAAAACTTACTGGATGTCGATGATCTTTTTGCACTCTTCGGGTTTGGCCCGCTGCACCTTCGGGATCGTGACGTTCAGGACGCCGTGTTCGACCTTGGCGCTGATCTTCTCGCGTTCGGCATCGTCCGGGAGCAGCATGGTCTGCTGGAACTTGGAGTAGTTGAATTCGCGGCGGAGGTAGTGTCCCTCCTTCTTTTCGTCGCTCTTCTCCACCTTCTTCTCCATCTTGATGACAAGGTCTCCCTGCTCGTCGAGCGTTACGTTGAAGTCTTCCTTCGTCATGCCCGGAGCCGCCAGTTCAAGCTCGTAGGCGTTTTCCTTCTCGATGACGTTGATCGCCGGGGCGGTCGCATTGGTCCGGACCATCCAGTCCGTGTCAAAGAAATCGTTGAAGATGTCCGGAATCCAGTTCTGGTTGTTTCTTCTTGCAGGTAACATGGTGTAAACCTCCTATACTTTAAAAGTGTTACTGATCGTTCTGTGTCCCGGAACAACCGGGAACGCCTGGAGTAAGGGCAAATCCGGGGCCATCCGCCTTTTTGGCCCTTTTGTTGGACATTTTGTCATAACTAATTGACAATTAGTCACTTATATCTGACAAATAGTCCATTTTCCGGTGCCGGCAGTGGTCTTCGGGCCTCCGCTCCGACGCTTCGGGACAGGGTCCCGGACTCAGAAAAATTCGCCCGGGACCCTGTCCCTCCGCTTTCTCCGCTCCTGCCCGATTTCGATGGAAGGAAGAAGGAATTCAGGGGAATTCTTCGTAACTTTACGGGCTCGATTATTTGCAAGGCATGCCGACAGAAGGGAACATCATCATCCGGGGGGCGAAGGTCAACAACCTCAAGGACATCACGGTGGAGATTCCGCGGAACCGCTTCGTGGTCATCACGGGGATTTCCGGGAGCGGGAAGTCGTCGCTGGCGTTCGACACGCTGTTCGCCGAAGGGCAGCGGCGCTTTGCCGAGAGCCTGTCCTCGTATGCCCGGCAGTTCCTCGGGCGGATGGCGAAACCGGACGTGGAGTCCATCGACGGCATCCCGCCGGCCATTGCCATCGAGCAGAAGGTGAACACCCGCAACCCGCGCTCGACCGTGGCGACGACGACGGAAATCTATGATTACCTGCGCCTGCTGTTCGCCCGGATCGGCCGGACCTTTTCCCCGGTCAGCGGCCGGGAAGTGAAGCCCCATACCACCGGAGACGTGATGCGCCATCTCCTCGCGGAACCCGCCGCTGTCTATGTCCTGACGGACCTCGGCTGGGAGCGCCGCGAGGACCGCGTCGAACTCCTGCTTGCCCTCAAGGAAGAGGGCTTCAGCCGGCTTTTCGACCCGGAAACGGCTGCTGTCCACCGGATTGAGGAAATCCTCCAGGCGGAGGAGATGCCCGAGCGCCTGCTCCTGGTCATCGACCGGGCGAAGGTCGGCGCCGATCCCGACGAGGATCTCCGGACCCGTCTCCATGCCTCCGTCGAGACGGCGTTCAGCCGGGGGGACGGCATCGCGATGGTGTACCGGATTCCCGCTTCGGGCGCAGAGCCGGACCTGGCGACCTTCTCCACGCGCATGGAACTGGACGGCATGACCTTCCGCGAACCGGACGAATACCTGTTCAGTTTCAACAGCCCGCTCGGCGCCTGCCCGGTCTGCGGCGGCCTCGGCAAGATCATCGGCGTCAGCGAGGATCTCGTCATCCCCGACAAGACCAAGAGCATCTACGACGGGGCGATTGCCTGCTGGCGCGGGGACAAGATGGGCTGGTTCAAGGACCATCTCGTGGAGGTGGCCGAGCGTTACGGCATCCCGATTTTCGAGCCCTACTGCAAGCTCTCCCCGGCGGTGAAGGACCTCATCTGGAACGGCCACAGCGTCGAGGGGGACGACAAGTCCATCATCGGCATCAACGAATTCTTCACCTGGGTCGAGGCCAACCGCTACAAGATCCAGTACAAATACATGCTCAGCCGCTATTCCGGGCGCACCACCTGCCACGAATGCGGCGGCAGCCGGCTCCGGAAGGAGGCGCTCTATGTCCGCATCGGCGGGAAGAACATCCATGAACTCCTGACAATGACCGTCGAGGAGTTGCTCGCTTTCTTCGATGCACTGGAACTGACTGGGTATGAGCGTGGAATCGCCCAGAAGGCCATCGATGAGATCACCTCCCGGCTCCGCTATATCCAGGATGTCGGCCTCGCGTACCTGACCCTCGACCGGCCCTGCAACACCCTCTCCGGCGGCGAGAGCCAGCGGATCAACCTGGTGACGGCCCTCGGCAGTTCCCTGGTCGGTTCGATGTACATCCTCGACGAGCCGTCCATCGGCCTCCATCCCCGCGATACCGACCGGCTGATCGCGGTCCTGCGCCGCCTCCGCGACATCGGCAACACGGTCATCGTCGTCGAGCACGACGAGGAGATCATCCGTGCGGCCGACATGCTCATCGACATGGGCCCGAAGGCCGGCACCGACGGGGGACAGGTCGTCTTCCAGGGGCGTATCGATGACGGCACGCCGGCCGGCGATTCGCTGACGCTCCGTTTCCTCAGCGGCGAGCGGGCGCGCTACCGCCGGGAAAAGCGCAGCTGGAACTACTCCATCACCGTCCAGGGCGCGATGGAGCACAACCTCAAGGGCATCGACGTCCAGTTCCCGCTCGGGGTGCTGACCGTCGTCACCGGGGTCAGCGGCAGCGGCAAATCCTCGCTGGTCGGGGACATCCTCTACCCTGCGCTGAACCGCCGGATCAACGAAACCGGCGACCTGCCGGGCGTGTTCCGCGGCCTCGGCGGCAATGTGGACCGCATCACCCGCGTGGAATATGTGGACCAGAACCCGATCGGGAAGAGTTCCCGCTCCAATGCGGTGACCTACCTGAAGATCTACGACGACATCCGGAAGCTCCTTTCCGCGCAGCCTTTCGCGAAGATCAACGGGTTCACCCCGTCCTATTTCTCCTTCAACCAGGAGGGCGGCCGCTGCCCGGAGTGCCAGGGTGACGGGGTCGTGAAGATCGGGATGCAGTTCATGGCCGACGTGACCATGGTCTGCGAAGCCTGCGGCGGCAAGCGCTTCAAGCCGGAGATCCTGGAGGTCCGGTACCGCGGGAAGAACATCGACGACATCCTGGGCATGAGCGTCCGGGAGGCCATCGCCTTTTTCGGCGCCCAGCCCGAAGCGGAGGCCAGGACCATCGCGGCGCGGCTGCAGCCCCTTGTGGACGTGGGACTGGGCTATATCCGGCTCGGACAGAGCTCCAGCACCCTTTCCGGCGGCGAGAGCCAGCGCATCAAGCTGGCTTACTTCCTGTCCCTCAGCCAGGACGACCGGCCCCGGAAGGACCGGATCCTCTTCCTTTTCGACGAGCCGACGACCGGTCTCCATTTCTACGATGTGGAAAAGCTGCTCAAGGCGTTCGACGTCCTTCTTTCGAAGGGCCATTCGCTGGTCGTGGTCGAGCACAATCTCGATGTCATCCGGAGCGCGGACTGGGTCATCGACCTCGGTCCCGACGCCGGCGACAGGGGCGGCGAGGTCGTTTTCGCCGGGACGCCGGAGGACCTGGCCGCCCGCGGCGGAACTTTTACTGCGGAATATCTCTGAATCCATTGAAAATTACCGTATCTTTGCGCCCGCGGGCATTTTTTTTGTAAGGAAAAGCCGCGGAAAAATGGGAAAATGAAACGAATCTGTGCAATCACGATGGTCCGGAACGATGCGTTCTTCCTCCGGAAATGGACGGCCTATTACGGCGCCCAGCTCGGCGAGGAGAACCTGTACGTCTATCTGGACGGCAAGGACCAGCCGTTGCCGGATTGGTGTCCCAAGGCGCACATCATTCCCTGCGACCGCGTTTGCGGCCAGGTCGTGCGGGCTGACAAGGGCCGTATCCGTTTCCTGTCCGCCCGTGCCGCGGAACTGCTTGAATCATACGACCTTGTGATCGGGACAGACGCCGACGAGATTCTCGCCGTCGACCCGAAACTCGGCGTGGGGCTCCGGGAATTCCTTTCCGGTCTCGACATCCGTTCCTCGGTCTCCGGTCTCGGCATCGATGTCGGCCAGATCCTCGGGGAGGAAGGGGACATCACCCCCGACCGTCCTTTCCTCAGCCAGCGCTCGACCGGGCAGGTCTCTACGCGTTACACCAAGGCGAGCGTCCTCGCGCGGCCGCTCCGCTGGGGCTCCGGATTCCACCGTGTAAAGGGGCATAATTTCCACATCGCCAAGGATTTGTATCTTTTCCATTTCGGCTATTTCGACATGCGGCGCATCGAAATGCGCTTCAGCGACAAGGACCGCATGGAGGCGGGCTGGGAGAAGCATCTCCACCGCCGTTCCGAGACGATCCGCAACTGTACCGAGGGGCGCAAACGCGACTGGGACAGGACGGTCCGCTGGACCCGTGTCGCGGAGCAGGTCCTCCGGCCGCCGTATGCCTGGAACAAGCCCGGCCTGCTGGAAATGAAAGTCATCGTCCGGATTCCGGACCGTTTCCGCGAGACCGTATGATCCGGGTCTCCGTCATCGTGCCCGTTTACCGTGCGGAGGCGTATATCGCCCGGTGTGCCCGGTCCATCCTGGACCAGACCTATCCCCATACGCAGTTCATCTTTGTCGACGACGGGTCGCCCGACCGGTCTGTCGATGTTCTGAATGAATTGATCGATAAGGAGTTCCCGGACAAGAAGGAGCGCATCCTCGTGTTGCGGGGAGAGAATGGGGGCGCCCTGAAGGCCCGGCTGGACGGCCTTGCCCGGGCCGAAGGCGACTACATCCTGTTCGTGGATGCCGACGACTGGCTTGAGCCAGACGCCGTCGGATCGCTGGCCGCCGAGGCGGAGGAGAGCGGCGCGGACATCGTCTTCTACGATTTCTGGAAGGAGTATCCCTCCCGCAGCAAGCTGGACCGGGAGCGGGACTACACCGCGGCGACCCGGAAGGAATACATGAAGGGGCTTTACACCTACAGGGCCTACGGCTACCTCTGGAACAAGTTCACCCGCCGCTCGCTGTTCGACGGCGTGTTTGCGCCGAAGTACAACATGCACGAGGATATCATCCTGTCGAACCAGTTGCTGTTCAAGGCGTCCTCCATCGTGCATCTCCCAAAGCCCCTTTACCATTACTGGCGGAGCAATCCGGCGTCCCTGACCCGGGTCGCGCTGAAGAAGCGGCGCGGCATGTCCGCCCGGAATTTCCTGGATTATTACGAGCATTTCAAGCCCGCCCTCGCGGGGTCGCCGGTCGAGGGCTTTACGGACGAAATCCTCCTCCGGGCAGCCTGGATCGGTTTCACGCTGGACCGTTCGCTCTTTGCCGAGCGGCCTTACCTGAAGGCGGAAGCGCGGGCTGTCCCGCTGACGCGCGGTTGTTTCGTCGGGGTGTTCAAACAACTGATCCTGAAAGCATTCCTCGCTCTCTGACGGCTTTCCTGATGCGGAAATAGCGGAACGGATGGTACGTCAGGCCTGCGCAGAAATGCAGTTTCCGCGCATCCTCCTGCAGATAGGGATACTGGTCGAGCAGGTCCCAGGAACCGGTCTTGTACACGTACCAGAGGGTCTGCAACAGGAAGGTATGGCGGATGATGGAAACGGGATTCGGGCGTTCGCGGTCCCGGTAGCTGTCATACAGATGAAGCTGGTTCACGGCGCAGAGGCGCGTCTGGTGCATCTTGTCCTGGTGAAGGATGGAAGCGGCGTTGTCCTTGCGGTAGTGGTAGAGCGGGACCCTCAGGTGGACGGCCTTGCGGGCATGGTAGATCATCTGGTAAACCAGCAGCAGGTCTTCCCGGACATTGACAACGGGCTGGCAGGGCGTGTGCTCCAGGAATAACTCCCTTCTGATCAGCTTGTTCCAGAGCATTCCGTGGAAATGGCGTCCGCGGAGAAGGTCCGTCAGCAGCGGGGCGACTCGGGTGTATTCCGCCTCATGTCCGATGCGGGTCTTTTCCGCGTATTCCTTGTAGAAGTCGCAGTAAACCAGGTCGCTGTCTTCCTTTTCCGCGGTCTCGACGAGCCGCTGGACCATGTCGGGCTCCATCCAGTCGTCGGAATCTACGCAGAGGATATACGTGCCCCTGGCCAGTGCGATTCCTTCCGCCCGGGCCGCGGAGACGCCCCGGTTTTCCCGCCGCAGGAAGGTCACGCGCGGCTGCAATGCCCGGAAGGGGCCTTCCAGCAGGGCCTGCAGCTGCTCCGCGCAGTCATCCGGGCTGCCGTCGTCGACGAAGATGAACTCCGTCTCCGGGTAGGTCTGCCCGAGGATGGACCGGGCGCTCCGGTCGAAGAACTGGCTGACGTTGTAAAACGGGACGATGACGGATACAAGCGGCTTCATGTGCAGGGGTGGAATCTCATTCCGGCCGCAAAGATAGCAAAAACAATACCGCTATTATATACAATTCCCGGTTTTTTCATAACTTTGCTTGTTGTCAGATGACCGGGAACACCGCATATCAGCGTTTCTCCTGCTCTTCCCGAATGATGGGGGGTAGTAAGTGGTTTAATATCATATAGTTACAATATATCGTCCATGCTTTCATCACCGGAAGGAGGCAGGGATGACTTCTTATGCATATCCGACAGGAACAGGAATAACAGCAAGGAAATACAATGAAACCAAGGAGAACATACCGGGCGCCGGAGTTGCTTCAGACGGTAGGCGTATCCGTGGAGCGCCGTTTTCTGGATGCGTCCATCGCGCCTGCACTGACCGTCGAGTCCGTCGGTCAGGAGGTCGAGGAGAAGGACTTCAGCACGGGGAATTTCAACTTCGAATGGGAATAATGGGATTGAATCGGATGAAACAAATCAAGAGGAATATGAAAGCGCAAGGAATCGTATGCGCCCTTGCGGTGGCCGTCATGGCTGCGACGGGTTGCATCAAGGAGAACCTGATGGGTGAAGGTGCTCCCATATCATTCGGCGTGTCAACGGGTTACGGATTATCGACCGGTACCCGTACGGAATATAGCGGAGAGATCGTGGGCACGTCACCCCGGTACGAACGGATCGACTGGGTCCAGGGGACCGACCGGATCCGCATCCTCTGCGACGAGGCTTCCGTCGCTGGGGCTGAGCGCCATTACGCCGATTACCTGGTTACCGAGGCGACCAGCACCACGGGCCAGCAGAAGAGTACGGCCACGGTCAAGCCGGTCGCCATCGAGGGCGGCACGGCGAACGGGCTCTGTTGGGGAGCATCTTCGGACCACTATTTCTACGCGCTCTATCCGGCCGCGACGATGAGCGGCGTGACCGCGTCCGAGGCCGTCCTGGCTTCCGCGTCCGGCCACAAGGCCATCGTGACGGGGAAGATCCCGGCGATCCAGGAGGTCACCCTGTCGGGTCGTGAATACAAGCCGGACATGAACTACGCCTACATGTATGCGGCCGCCACGGTGACCCCTTCTTCGACCGCCCGGGTGACCCTTCCTTTCAAGCCGCTGATGACCGCCATGGAATTCACGCTGGTCAGCTCCTCGGAGTATCCGATGGACTCCAAGCTTACGTCGGCGAAACTTACCTCCGGCTCGACGTCCCTCAGCGGCACCTTCGAGGCCACGCTGTCCGCATCTGCGGACCCGTCCGTGGAAGTCTCGGATGCCGGCAGTTCCCTGACCATCACCTTCCCTGACGGCGGCATCCTGCTCAGCCAGACCGATCCCGTGAAGTTCACCTTCCTGGCCATTCCGAAGGACCAGACGGACCTGCGCCTGACCCTCTCGTTCGCGGACGGGCGGGAGCGTACGCTGGCCTTGAAGGAACAGGGCTCGCCCATCTCGGTCCCGGCCGGCAACAAGACATATTTCAACAACCTGTCCGTCCCGGGCGTGCTGACGACGTACACGCTGGGAACGGTCGCGGACCTGGTGAAGGCCGGGCATGCGGCGGGCAGCGTCACCTCCGCCGCCTTTGCCAGCTACAAGACCAGCCTCACCGGCGTGACCACGGCCCTGGACCTCGCCGTCGAATATGCCTCTGCCAATCCGGACGGAACCTGTGCGGAGGACTGGTCTTCCACCGTTCCCGCCGGCCTTTCCGACGTTATGCTGACGTCTTCCGGCAACAACAAGACTTTTTCCGCTTCTATCGCGGCGCAGACTGTCCTTGACGATCAGGAAATCGTAGACGAGAAGGCGATCCATTCCGCAAACCTCATGGCCGCTCCCGTGGTTTCGACACCCAGGGATCTTTCCTTGACGGATGTCAACGGCCAGGTCAGGACCTCCAATCCCGTTACCGCCAACTCCTATGTCGTCAAGGCTGCAGGATGGTACATGTTCCCGCTTGTGTATGGAAATGCGATCGACTATACCAAGGTCGCAGACGACGTGTCAGGCAATGTCACGGCCTATTTCCCCAACCGGACTCCCTATTCCGGAAGCCATCTGATGCAGCGGTTCCAGAACTGCAACGGGGACGGTATCACAAGTCCCTATATCCTGTCCGATCTGGGACTGACGGCATCGACCCAGTTGGACGCGGTTGTGGTCTGGCAGGATGTCGAGTCCGGGAAGGACCTGGTTTCCAGCCTTTCCATCGAGGAGGCTCCTTCCGGCGGCCTGCCCTGCAAATACATCAAGTTCCAGGTTCCCGCTGACAATCTCTGCCAGGGGAATGTGGTCATCGCCCTTCGTGATGTCAGTGGAGGGAATACGCCCGCCACCGCGAAAATCCTGTGGAGCTGGCACATCTGGATTACGGATGAAGACCTGGCGGCGCAGAATGCCTGGGGAATGGGAATGATGCCTTTCGACCTGGGTTGGTGTTCCGGATATGTCTATACGACCAATACCTATGCCCCCCGCTCCTGGTGGGTCCGCCTTACCCAGGCGGAAAGCGGGCGGACGGAAACCTTCAGGATCACCCAGACAAGTGATGTGGAATACATCCTGTCAGGAGGCAGTTCCAGCCCTTATTATCAGTGGGGGCGGAAAGATCCTTTCCTTCGTTCCAATGGCGGTGATACGAATGCTGAATCATCATCTCCCGCAGGATATACCATCGTCGATGGGACCGCCGGCGTTTCATCCGGGACGGCAACTGCCGCCAATGCCGGGGAAAGCATCCGGAATCCGCATGTTTTCCTGTTCGCGTTAGCGACTTCCGGTTCTGATTGGTCCTGGATGAACGGATTCTACCCCCGGAACCTCTGGAATGCCCTGTTGGCTTTAACGACCAACGAAATGCCCCGCGAACCCGAATATGGATACAATGCCATCAAGACGGTGTATGATCCGTGTCCTCCGGGATTCCACGTGGCCAACATATCGACTTATGTCAATTTCATGAAATCACCTTCTCCCATGCCGACCGCGAATGTGACAAATATCAATGCCGTTGATCTCAATGGTAACGGCGTCCTTGACGGCGGCGACTTCTCGTATAATCCCGCCCATCCCGATTATGCGTTCCAATGGTCAGCCAGGGGATGGCATTTCAAGAAATCTGACACGGATACGCAAGGCATCTATTTCCGGACCCAAGGATTCAGGGGAGCGTCCAGTTCCACGCTGTCTTCAGTGGGCTGGTATGGGTATCAATGGATGGCTGTGACCCCCGGTATAGGGCAGGCCTGTGCGGCCCATTTCACTTATAACAGTGGGACCGCCACCTCCAACTATTATGAGTCGCAAGGAGCTACGGTCAGGCCCATGGCGGAATAGAAACGCCCTTCATGGGTGGAAAACGACAAAGGCGAGCGTGTCCCGGCTGATGGGCGGGCCGGCGGAGAAGATGACGTGGGCCGTGCCGTACTTCTTGGAATAGAGGGTGATCCCGTGCCCGTCGGGATGGATGCGGTAGTCATAGACGGCGGCAATGTTTTCGTCTTCATAGCCGAGGTTCTCGATGGAGACGGGCGCGTCCGGGGGAAAGAGGTCCAGCCGGAAGCGGATGGAATCGCCCGGGAGGCGTTCGTTGTAGGCTGCGGGGGAGAGGTCGAAGCGGATGGCTGACGGGTTGATTCCGAGCCGGGAACGGTCCACTCGCCACCCGTCGCCGCCGTCCCCGAGGCCGTCCCCTTCCGGGCGGATGGCGACTTCATACCGGCAGTTCCGCTCGATGCGGCCGTCCGTGGCGCCTTCCCCCAGGTAGAAGCGGTAAATGAGGTACTGGTCCGGACCCGAGTAGTAAGTGGCTGAGTAATACTCGATTTCCGCCTCTATATAGGATCCTGTCTCCGGGACGATGCCGTCCTGGAGGTTCTCCAGCAGGTAAACGGGAACGCTCCGGCTGTGGCCGAGGGTTACGTCACGGTTGAGGTCGTCCACGGCCGCGCCTTCCTTGGTGAAACCGGCGGCAAAGAGCTGTTCGGCCGTTTCCGCCCGGCTGTCGCCGAAGAGGAGGGCCGAGGACGGGGCGTTGCCGACCCGGACCCGGCGGACCGTGAAACGGATTCCGGGGTCGAGGGCTGTCCGGTCCACGGAGAGGTCCACCCGGGCCATCATCCGGACCAGCGGCAGCCGGACGGCGCCTCCTTCCGCCGTAAAGTCCAACTGCCCGGTCATGGGCATGCCCCGGGAATATTCGTCGGGATAGGTCATGTGGTAGCGGTACGACAGCAGTTCGTCCTTCGTCCGGCAGGGAAGTTGGAAGCCCATGTTGGCGCATACGCAGGCGGTGTAGGCACCGTCCCGCAGGACGTGCAGCGTCAGGGACGGCTGTCCATCGGTCCATTCTATCTGCCTACCTGTCAAATATTTCCGTTCTTCCAGCAGGCCCTTTTCATTGAAAAGGAAAAGGTTCAGGTCCGAAATCCGCCCTTCATCGGGATCGAGGGAACGGGCGGCCGGCCCGGTCTGGAGGAGCAGCGGGATTTCCGTCAGGGGCGGTTTTTCGGGCAGCATCCTGTCGCAGGCCCCCAGGGCCAGCAGGACCGGTAGCAGATACTTCTTCATCAGAATCGTTGGGTTTGTGCCTCCATTTCGTTCCAGGGCGCGACCGCGTCCTGGAGCCGGACCTGGTCGCCCGTCGCCGGAATGTCCGGGTCGGCGGTCCCGAAGCGGGTGAGGGTGATGTCGAATACATGGCTTTTCCCGCCTTCCAGCGGATGGACGGGAATGGGATAATAGCAGGTCTCGCCAAGCAGGGTCCCTTCGATGACGAGGCGTGTGAGCGGCGCCCCGAGCGCATCTTCTTCCGAGGGGTTCGGATAGGCGTAGAAGCGAAGGTCCGGGAGTCGGACCTCCTCGCCGACCGGCCCCTCCAGCGTCTGGAAGACCATTTCCGGCTTCCGGAGCGCTGCTGTCCGTTCCGGATCCAGACGGCCGGCGTTCAGCCAGGAGGGCTGGCTTTCCCCGTCCAGGCGGCAGCCGTCGCGGACATGGGTCAGGTAGATGCGGACATGCTCCAGATGCGCCCCGGCGTAGGGACGTGCGTGGAAGTCACAGCAAAGGGAATGGACCCGGATTTCGGCGAGGAGCGGCTCCAGGGTGAGCGTCGTCGCCTGGCCTGCCGTGAACCGGGTCGTTGCGGTCATAACGGGCTGCTCCGGATCCTCTGTCTCCAGGGCGACAACCTTCCCGGAGAAGTTGCGGAAGGACCGGATATCGTCCCAGTTGAAGGATGCCCGGTCGGCATTGGCGACTGCCGCCAGGACCTTCTCTCCGCTGCGGGACCGCCCTTCCCAGCGCTCGGGAATGGCTTCCACGTGTTCATAGGCATCCAGCCGGCCGGGTTCCTCCGCCTCGAAAAAGAACAAGTCCAGTCCTTCTGCCTGCGCCGTTTCCGCGCGCGACCCGATCCGGACAGGGGTCCGGACGCCGTCGCGCGGCGGAGCATCAGGGAAGAAGCAGGCCGGCGCGACTTGCGAAAGCAGCAAGATCAGGCATACAGAACGTATGGGTTGAAGCAGAGAATTTTCATAGCCGGTCAGGTGAAGCCGGCCTTTTCTTCCCGTATGGATGGAGGCGTCGTGCATGGGGCTGCGAGGTTGTGGTCCGCTGCAAAACTACGCTTTTCGCGCCGCCTCCCGGCCGGCTGGACGGGAAGAAACGTCATTTTTTTCTGTTTTTTTCCTTTTTTTACGTTTGAATGGGTATTTTTGCAGGAAATAATTTGAATGGTCTTTTTTTTTCGATGAAGATTTCTCGTAAGATCCGCAATTTCTTCCGGCCGAAGCGGGACCTGGTCCCCATTTTTACCCAGCAGGCCGCCTTCCTCTGCCAGAGCGCCGATGCGCTCGGCAATATGCTCGATGCGTCCGATCCGTCCGAATGGCACCGTTTCGAAAAGGAGATCAAGGCCTGCGAAGTCCAGGGCGACGCCCTGCTGACCGAGTTCCAGGAGCAGATCACCGGCCGCCTGATGGGCTCCATCAACCGCCTGGACCTCCAGACCATCGCGATGTCCGTCGATGACTGTCTGGATGTCCTGAAGGATGCCTCGAAGGCCGTTACCATCTATCATCCGAAGAAAATCGACGGCCAGCTCCGCGAGCTGGTCCAGCTGATGGGCGAGGAGACCCGCGCCATCCGGGAACTCCTCCCGATGTTATGGGATATCCGCCACAAATCCTCCGCGATCATCCTCCAGTGCGAACGGGTGACCGAACTCGAGCACACGGCCGACGAAGTCTATGAAGAATACGTCGGCTACATCTTCGAGCACGAGCCGGACCTCCGCGAGATGACCAAATACAAGAACCTCGCGGAAATTTTCGAGAAAGCGACCGACAGCGGCAAGCGGGTGACCGACAACGTCCGCAAGCTCCTCCTCCAGTTCCATCTGGATTAGGCGCGGACCAAGACGCAGAAAGCGGAGGGAGCCAAGAGAGCGGAGAAAACGAAGGAACAGGGTTCGAACCGAATTTTTCTGAGGTTTGAACCCTGTTCCGTAGTGTCGGAGCATGTGGGGGACTGCCTACGCGCCGAAGTTGTCGAAGAGGATGCTTTCCGGCGGGACGCCGAGGCTGTCCAGCAGGTCGCAGACGCACTTGGTCATCATGGGCGGACCGCACATGAAGTACTTGATGTCCTCGGGGGCCTCGTGGTTCTTGAGATAGGTCTCGTTCATCACGTTGTGGACGAAGCCCGGGGTGTACTTCACGCCGGCTGCATCGGCGGCCGGGTCCGGACGGTCGAGGGCCAGGTGGAAATGGAAGTTCGGGAACTCCTGCTCGATCTCCGCGAAGTCTTCGAGGTAGAAGGCCTCGACGAGGGCGCGGGCGCCGTAGAAGAAATGGACTTCCTTCTTGGTCCGCAAGGTCTTGAACAGGTGCATGATGTGGCTGCGGAGCGGGGCCATGCCGGCGCCGCCGCCGACGAAGATGTATTCCTGGCTGTCCGGATCGTCCTTCGGGAGGAGGAACTCGCCGTACGGGCCGCTGATCATCACCTTGTCGCCCGGCTTGCGGGAGAAGACATAGGTCGAGGCGATGCCCGGAGGAACGCCGGGGACGAACTTGAAGACGCCCTTCGGCTGGGTCCTGTCAAACGGCGGGGTCGCGATGCGCACGTTCAGCTTGATCAGGTCTTTCTCGGCCGGATACGAGGCCATCGAGTAGGCCCGGATGGTCGGTACGGTGTTCTTGAACTTCAGGCCGGTGATGCCGTATTTGTCCCAGTCGCCCTTGTAGATGTCGGCCACGCCCATGTCGGAGAAGTCGGCTTCGTATTCGGGGATGTCGATCTGGATGTACTCGCCGCTCTTGAAGTCAATGTGTTCGCCTTCGGGGAGCCGGACGGTGAATTCCTTGATGAAGGTGGCGACGTTCTCGTTGGAAATGACCTCGCATTCGAGTTTCTTGACGCTCAGGGCGCTTTCCGGAACGGCGATTTCAAGGTTGTCCTTGACTTTGACCTGGCAGCCGAGGCGCCAGCCTTCCTTGATCTGCCGGCGGGAGAAGAAGCCCGTTTCGGTCGGGAGGATGGTGCCGCCGCCCGCGAGGACCTGGAGCTTGCACTGGCCGCAGTTGGCCTTGCCGCCACAGGCGGAGGGGAGGAAGATGCCCTGGTCGGCCAGGGTGTGCATCAGGTCGCCGCCGGGGGTGACGTCCAGTTCCTTGGAACCGCCGTTGATGGAGATCTTGACGGAGCCGGACGGGGTGACCGCCGCCTTGATGACCAGCAGAAGGGCCACCAGGAGGAGCGTTACAGCGACGATGACTGCGATGGAAGCGAAAATTGTATTGCCCATAGTCCGTTCCTCCTACAATGAAATGCCCATGAAGGTCATGAAGGCGATGCCCATCAGACCGACGGTGATGAAGGTGATGCCGAGGCCCTTGAGGGCTTTCGGGACGTTGCTGTAGGCCATCTTTTCGCGGATGGCGGCGAGGCTGACGATCGCGAGGAACCAGCCGAGGCCGCTGCCGAGCGCATAGACGGTCGCTTCGCCGAGGTTGACGAAATCCTTCTGCTGCATGAACAGGGAGCCGCCGAGGATGGCGCAGTTCACGGCGATCAGCGGTAGGAAGATGCCGAGCGAGGAGTACAGGGACGGGCTGAACTTTTCAACGACCATTTCGACAATCTGCACGATGGCGGCGATGACGGCGATGAAGATGATGAAGCTGAGGAAACTCAGGTCCACCCCTTCGATGAGCGCGTCGGGCGCGAGGACGTACCGGTTGAGGAGGTAGTTGATCGGCAGGGTCACCAGGAGGACGAAGATCACCGCGAGGCCCAGGCCGGCCGCCGTCTTCACATTCTTCGATACCGCCAGGAACGAACACATTCCCAGGAAGTATGCGAAGATCATATTGTCCACGAAGATGGACTTGACGAATAAGCTTAAATATTCCATAGGGCGTCGGGTTTACTATTCCTGCAGGTCTTTCTGGATCGACCGCTGGACCCACACGATGCATCCCAGGAGGATGAGCGCGAAGGGCGGGAGGATCACGAGGTTGTTGGGGACATAGCCCATCCAGTTCAGGATGTCCACGCCGAAGAGCGTGCCGCTTCCGAGCAGTTCCCGGAAGAAGGCGACGATGAGAAGGATCAGTCCGTAGCCGGCGCCGTTGGCGATGCCGTCGAGGAAGGAAGGCCACGGCTTGTTGCCGAGGGCGAACGCCTCGATGCGGCCCATGACGATGCAGTTCGTGATGATCAGGCCGATATAGACGCTCAGCTGCTTGTCGATGGCGTAGGTCGCCTCGAAGGACTTCAGGATCTGGTCCACGAGGATGACCATCATCGCGACGACCACGAGCTGGACGATGATGCGCACCCGGCCCGGAATCGTGTTCCGGAGCAGGGAGAGGATGAGACTGGAGATGCCGCAGACCACGATGACGGAGAGGGCCATGACCAGCGCACCTTTCAGGGTGACGGTGACCGCCAGGGAGGAGCAGATGCCCAGCACCAGGACGGTGATCGGGTTCCCCTTGAAAATGGGGTTCAGAAGGGTTTCTTTCAATTTAGCATTCATGGCTTATTCCTCCGCAGCGATTTGAGGGTTGCAAGGGTGTCCGCAGGGTTTGCCGCCGCAGCGCGGGGCACACGTGCTGTCGCAGGCGGGCTTGGCGCAGGCGCTGTCGCACAGTGCTTTGGCGCAGGTGCTGTCGCAGGGGGCCTTGACACAGGTGCTGTCGCAGCAGGCGTTTTCGCAGCAGGCCTCCGCGGGCGCGGCGCCCTGGAAGAAGCGGGCGTAGGCCGAGAACCAGGTGTTGATCGCCTGTTCCAGGCCCTGGGAGGTCATCGTGGCGCCCGTGATGGCGTCGATCCGGTTGTCGACGACCTCGGTGCCGTCGGCGTTCTTCGGGGAGCCGCCCTTGACGATGGCGAAGACCGGGCTCTCGCCGAAGGCCGCCCGCTCGCCCTGGAATTCCGCCTGGAAGGCGGGATCGTCCTTGATCCGGGCGCCGAGGCCGGCGGTTTCGGATTCATGGTCGAAGTAGGCGCCCTTGATGACGTTGCTGTCCTTTTCAAAGGCGATGTAGCCCCAGACCGGGCCCCAGAGGCCGGCGCCGTAAACCGGGACGACGGTGGTGCCGTCCTTGAAGACGAAGACCGGGAGCTCAGCCGCGCCCGTGGCGTTCTGGCCGCCCTTGATGTTGTAGTTCTGGCGCTTCAGTTCCTTCGGGGAACAGACCTTGTCGAGCGGAAGGTCGGCGACCCTCTCGCCCTCGGCGTTGACGGTGTAGGCCTCCGCGATTTCCGCGGCGTACTTCTCGAGGACGGCGGCATTGCCCATCTTCTGGAAGTCGGCCTTCGTGCCGAACTGCGCGGCGGTCATCATCTGGGAGATGGTATCGGCCTTCTCATTGGCCTCCTGGCGCCCCTTGAGGGACTGGGAGACGAAGGCGAGGACCGCGGCCACCACGACCACGATGAGGGTCGTGTAAATGACTGTATATAAATTGTTGTTCGTATTCATGGCGCGTGTCCTTTAGGCGTTTTGGATGCGCTTTTCGCGGCGCTTGACGGCGCTCGTGACGACGCAGTGGTCGATCAGTGGGGCGAAAGTGTTCATCAGCAGGATGGCGAGCATCATGCCTTCGGCGTAGCCCGGGTTCCAGAGGCGGACGACGACGGCGAGGGCACCCACGAGGAAACCGTAGATCCACTTGCCGCACTCGGTCTGCGCGGAGGTGACGGGGTCGGTGGCCATGAAGACCGTGCCGAAGAGGAAGCCGCCCATGACGAGCTGGTAGTAGGCCGGGAGCTCCGTCGCACCGCCGAGGTGGCCGAGCCAGCCGACCAGGAGGCCGCCGGCGATGGAGGAGACCATGATCTTCCAGCTGGCGACGCCGGTCCAGACGAGGATCAGCGCGCCGATGAGGATGGCGATCACGGAGGTCTCGCCCACGGAGCCGGGGATCAGGCCGCCGAAGAGCGTGCAGAAGGAGTAGCCGGCGTCGGAGAGGGCCTGCATCCCGTCATGGGCGACGGCGAGCGGGGTGGCGCCGGTGAAGGCGTCGACCGCGGCCATGTCCCTGGGGATATGGACCCAGCACGAAGAGCCGGACATCGAGGACGGATAGGCGAAGAACAGGAAGGCGCGGGCCAGGAGGGCCGGGTTCCAGATGTTCATGCCGGTGCCGCCGAAGACCTCCTTGCCGAAGAGGACGGCGAAGGCGACGGCGAGGGCGAGCATCCACAGCGGGACGTCCACCGGGACGATGAGCGGGATGAGGAAGCCGGAAACGAGGTAGCCCTCGTTGACTTCCTCGCCGCGGATCTGCGCGGAAGCGAATTCAATGCCGAGGCCGACCAGGTAGGAGACCACGAACAGCGGGAGGACCCGCAGGAATCCATACCAGAACATCTGCCAGAAGCCCCAGTCGGCACCCGTGGCGAGTGCGCTCTGGTAGCCGACGTTGTACATGCCGAAGAGGGCGGCGGGGACCAGGGCGATGACCACCATGATCATCACGCGCTTGAGGTCGATGCCGTCCCGGACGTGGGCGCCCTTCGCGGTCACGGTGCCGGGAACGCGGAGGAAGGTATCGAATGCATCGATGGTAGAATGAAGCCAGTACAGCTTGCCGCCTTTCTCGAAGGGGCCGGGTTTCTTTTCGTCTGCCATAGCTTATGCCATTTCTTTGATCATCAGGTCGATGCCCTGCTGGATCATGGCCTGGATGTCGTTCTTGGAGGGATCAACGTAGTCGCAGAGGGCCAGGTCCTCCGGAAGGACCTCGTAGATGCCGAACTGCTCCATCTTCTCGATGTCGCCCGCGAGGCAGGCCTTGATGAGGTAGATGGGGAAAATGTCCATCGGGGTGACGTCTTCGAAACACTTGGTCTCGACGAAGGCGCGCGGGCCGCCGTGGACGTTGGTGTCCATGTCGTACTGCTTGCGCGGCGTCAGCCAGGAGAAGTAGCACCAGGAGGTGCTGTGGACTTTCGGGCGGAAAGGCTTGGCCCAGCCGAGGATCTCGCGCTCGCGGCCTTCCCGGATGAGGGTGAGCTGGTTGTCGAAGAAGCCGAGGTAGCCGTCCTTGCCGAGGATTTCGCCGGTGAGGACGTCGCCGCCGATGACGCGGACATCGCCTTCGGTTTCGGTGAGGGCGCTGACCGGTGTTCCCGGAAGTGCTTCAACGTAAGCGGGTTCGCTGGCGGCAGGGCCGGTGATGGCGACCTTGCGGGTCAGGTCGAGCTTGCCGGTGCGGACCAGGTGGCCGATGGCGGCGACCAGCAGCGGGGAGACCGTCCAGATGGTTTCGCCTTTGCGGATCGGGGAGATGTGGCTGATCTGGACGCCGACGTTGCCGGCCGGATGGGGACCGCTGACGGCGTGGAGGATGACCTTGTCCAGTTTGGCAAACGGGGTGCGGGCTTCGGCCGCCTGGCTGATGGCGAGGTGGATGCCGCCGTCCGTCAGTTTGGACAGGGCGATGAGGCCTTCCTGGATGTCAACCATGCGGTCGCCGAGGACGAAATCGGTGTCGGGGGCGAGCGGGGCCGAGTTGAAGGCGGAGATGAAGATGGCCTTCGGCTTCAGGGAAGGATCGGCCATGATGCCGTAGGGACGCTGGATGAGCGCTCCCCAGAGACCGCTCCGGAGCAGGAGGTCCTTGACCTCCCCGGCGGACAGGGAAGCGGCGTCGGCCGCACCGAAATCGACGGAGGCCTGGGCGGCATCCGCCTGGATGAGCACGGCGAGCAGCTTCCGCTTCTCACCCCGGACGACCTCCTGCACCGTCCCGCTGACGGGGGAGGTGAAGAGGATCTCCGGGTTCTGCTTGTCGGCGAGGACCGGGGAACCGGCGAGGACGCGGTCGCCTTCCTTCACCAGGAGCCTCGGGACGAGGCCCCTGAAGTCGGTCGGCTTGACTGCGACGATGCCCGGAACAACGGTCTTGACGACTTTCTGGGCCGCGGCACCCTTGATCGGGATGTCCAGTCCTTTTTTCAGAGAAATGTTGTTCGACATTATAAAATGAGTTATTTGTAATTCGCTCAAAACGCGGTGCGAAGTTACGAAAAAAAACGCTAAATTCGTGGCAAATAATGAAGGAAGAATGAGTACAATTTTCGAAGAACTCAACAGCGAGCAGCGGGCGGCTGTCGAGTGTGTGGACGGACCGGTACTTATCGTGGCGGGGGCGGGGTCCGGAAAAACCCGGGTGCTGACGTCCCGGATCGCATATACGGTCGAAAAGGGGGTGGACCCTTCCCGTATCCTGGCATTGACATTCACCAAGAAGGCGGCTGCCGAGATGAAGGAGCGGATCGCCGCGATGGTCGGCGCGCGGAAGGCCCGCCGGCTGTATATGGGGACCTTCCATTCCGTCTTCATCCGCTTCCTCCGCGAGTTCGCCGACCGGATCGGCTATCCATCTTCCTTCACCATCTACGACACGTCGGATTCCCAGAGCGCCATCAAGGCCTGTATCAAGCAGTTGAACCTGGATGACAAGGTCTATAAGCCGAAGGAGGTGCTCTCCCGCATCTCCATGGCGAAGAACAACCTGGTCACGGCGGCGGCCTATGCCGCCAACCAGACGGCCCTGATGAACGACCGCGCCGCGAAGAAGCCGGAAATCCATTCGATCTACCGGCTTTACGCCCAGATGTGCCGCCAGTCCGGGGTCATGGACTTCGACGACATCCTCCTGAACATGAACATCCTGCTCCGCGACCACCCCGATGCGCTCCTGTCCATCGCGGACCGCTTCGACTACATCCTCGTGGACGAGTACCAGGACACGAACTTCTCCCAGTACCTGATCCTAAAGAAGCTCAGCCAGTCCCGGCGGAACATCTGCGTGGTCGGGGACGACTCGCAGTCCATCTACGCCTTCCGCGGTGCCCGGATCGAGAACATCCTGAATTTCAAGAAGGACTTCCCGGAGGCGAAAACCTTCCGGCTGGAGCGGAATTACCGTTCCACCCGCGTCATCGTGAATGCGGCCAACTCGCTGATTGCCAAGAATGAAGCGCGTATTCCGAAGAACTGCGTCTCGGTCGGGGAGGAGGGCGAGAAGATCCGCCTGATCCGCGCCTATACCGAGTCTGAGGAGGCGCTCCTGATTGCCTCTTCCATCATCTCCCGCATGCAGTCGGACCATGCGGAATACCAGGATTTTGCCATCCTATACAGGACGAATTCCCAGTCGCGCGCCCTCGAGGAGGCCCTCCGGAAACGGAACCTGCCGTACCTGATCTACTCCGGGAACTCGTTCTTCGAGCGGGCCGAGGTCAAGGACATGATGGCCTATCTCAAACTGGCGGTCAATGTCCATGACGACGAGTCCTTCAAGCGCATCGTGAACAAACCCGCCCGCGGCATCGGGGATACGTCCATGAACGCCCTTATCGAGGCGGCGAGAAAGGAAGGAACATCCTTGTACAGAGCGGCTTCCCTGGACCTTGCGCCGTACGGGCTCCGCCCGGCGGCCATCAACAAGATCCGCGATTTCTGCCAGATGATCGAGCGGCATGCCGTCCGGGCGCAGACCGAGAGCGCCTCTTCCGTCGCGGCTTCCCTGTCCTCGGAATCCGGCCTCTACCGCTTTTATAAGGAAGACATGTCCATCGAGGGACAGTCCCGTGCGGCGAATGTGGAGGAGCTCCTCAACAGCGTGTCCGGTTTCTGCGAGGACCGGCAGGGGGAATATGTCAACGGGATGATCGAGGACGGGACCTATACCTCTCCGGACGAGGTTCCTCCGGAGGAGATCCCGGTCGTCCTGCTGGGGGATTTCCTGGAGGACATCTCGCTGCTGAGCGCCGTCGATGTGCCCGAGGAGGAAGGGGGGAGCAACCGGATCGCCCTGATGACCGCCCATTCCGCCAAGGGCCTGGAATTTCCGTATGTCTATGTGTCCGGCATGGAGGAGAACCTGTTTCCATCCGGCGGGAACCTCTTGTCGGAGAATGATTTGGAAGAAGAACGCCGGCTCTTTTACGTGGCATTGACCCGGGCGGAGAAGGCGGTCGCCCTGACTTTCGCCACCACCCGCATGCGCAATGGAAAGCACGAGTCCAATGCCCCGAGCCGCTTCCTCCGGGAGATTGCGCCGCAGTATATCGCCAACCCGCTCCGCAAGGAGGAGATGCATGCCCACTCCATTGAGGAGGACGACGAGCCCGGCTTCCGTTTCGGCTCGGGCGGTGGCTTCCGGCGCTTCGGTTCCGGCCAGTCCGACGCCCGGGGCAAGGAACCGTTTGTCCGCAGTGCCGTCAGTCCGTCCCGCCATCCCGTCGGGGCTGTCTCCGGTGCTCCTGTCCGTGTTTCGCGGCAGACGCCGCCTCCGGCTCCTTCCGCTTCGGTCAGCCGGGAGGCGCTGAAGAACCGGCCGCTGCCTCCGAAGATCCCCGATGCGGATTTCATTCCCGATACCATGGACAAGTTTTCCGTCGGAGACCGCATCGAACACAACCGTTTCGGTTTCGGCCGGGTCCTCGAGATATCCGGGCGGGTCCCGGAATTGAAGGCGAAAATTGCCTTCGACCGGTATGGCGAGAAAATTTTATTACTTAAATATGCGAAAATTCGGCTAGTTCCGCTTGGATAATAAAATTTTTTCGTATATTTGTCCCGAAGTTTTTCATAGTTTAAGTTTAGGTTAAGTAGCAAGCCGGTCGCAGGGATGCAACCGGCTTGTGAAATTTTTGCAGATTCCAATCTTTTCACCTATCTTTGCAAAACCAAAGCGGAATTAGCTCAGTTGGTAGAGCGTTGGCTTCCCAAGCCGAAGGTCGCGAGTTCGAGACTCGTATTCCGCTCCAGACAGCGAAGCAGCCCCGAAGCCGGTCCGGCTCCGGGGCTGCTCTTTTCCCTGGCCGTTACCGCAAGGACACGGCATTGATATCGTCGCTGATCCGGGAAAGTGCCTCCGCAATCTTCTTCATCGTTTTTTCGCCCGGGAAGGATGCTCCGGATTTATAGGCCCTCATCTTGCTTTCATTGATGCCGGCGAATCGGGCGAATTTGCTGACATTAAAAAAAACAAAGTGGTTGAACAGGGACGGGATATCATAATGGTATTCAATATCAATATGTTCAAAGCTTTCGGCACCGGTCGCCTCAATGGCCTCACGGATGCTTTCGACGAAGTCCTCCCTGGCTTCTTCCACGCTGTCTCCGAACCCGCCGAAATAGTGGTTTTGCAGATGGGCATCGGAATAAACGGAATACAAACCGTCATTCCCTTTTTCGATAATCGCAACAACTTTCATCATCTTGTTCTGTTCCTTTACGGCAGAAGAACGACCCCTGCCTGTTTCAAAATACTGTTCAGGGTTCCGTTGGGAATTTCCTTGCTCCCGTGTCTTGGTACCGGAAATGTGGCTCCCGTAAGGGGGGAGTACCACAGGTCGTGTCTCTTGCCGTTTCCGACGCAATAACACCCCTTTTCCCTCAAGAGTCTGGTCAGTTCATTGATTCTCATGACCCCTGAATCGGCAGTATGTGAAAGATCCCGTTGCGAAAGTAGCGAATTTGTTGCTATTCTGCAAATATTTCTCCATGGGGCCGGACTATTTCAGCACATACTCCGTGACATTCTTGATGCCGGGGATGCCGAAGTAGGCTTCGACGATGCTGCCTTTCAGATAGACGCGGGAGCCGACCAGGTCCGGATGGTCTACGAGGTTGAGCCCGTCGCGGACGGCTCCGGCCTTGAGTTCCACCGAGAGGCAGGCGGATTTGTCGGTGACAGAGGAGCGGGTGGCGATGGCGAGGTGGGAGTTTTTCGTGAACACCGGCCCCGTGTTCATCCTGGAGCCGGTGGCGGTCAGGTCGCCGCCGACGATGTAACCGTAAACCCAGACATTGTCCTCGCCGACGGAGGATTTCGCCTGCTGGACGCTGAGCGCATGGGAGATGTCGGCGCCGGAGTCCCCGCTGCCGGTCCCGCCGCCTTCCTGCGGGCCGTCGATGGTAAAGGATTCGTCCTTCCAGGTCTTCGTCGTATCGACGGAGATGGTCAGTCCGCCGGCCCCGACAGCCCCTTCCGCGGGCGCGGAAATATGGAGGGTCAGGATCTCCTGGGCGGCAAGGGTCCGCGTGAGCAGCGGCCGGTCCGTCCCGTCCTCGCTGAGGATGAGCGAGATGCTGCCGGGTTTGAAGTAGGCGATGCGCTTTTCCGAGAAGCCGTACATCAGCTTGCCTTCCGCGGATTTCAGGAAGAGGGTCCCGCGCGGGTGGCTCGAAAGGAATTCGGTGCCGATGCGCAGGCGGACGCCCGCGTTCAGGAGCGTGCAGCGGAGGCCGGCGCGGGCCTTCTGCCCGCTCTTGACGACGACGACCCGGGTGTCGCCGTATTGCGGCCGGGCGAAGGCGGGGGCGGTGAATTCTTCCGAGACGACGTCGAGGATGTAGCTGCCGGCCTCGACGGCGAGGCTGGCGGGGGAATGGCCGTAGGGGCCGTTGTAGAGGACTTTTCCGCCTGCATCCGAGATGGTCAGGAGGAAATCGTTCGTGTCCGGGATTTCGGACAGGGAACGGGTCAGCAGTTCGGTTTCCTTGTCGAAGGACCATTGCAGGCGGGTTTCTCCGTCGTCGGTCCGGAAATCGTCGCAGGCCCAGAGCAGGCCGGCGAGGGGGAGCAGGAAGAGCAGGTTTCGCATAGATGGCAGGGGCGGGACGCTTGTGCCCGCCGGGGCAAAGATAGGCCGCGATCCGGCGGAAAAAGGTCGGAAACGGAAAAACTTTTTCCGCAAAAACGCCGGTTTTAATCTTTTTTGCGATTTCAGGCCGAAAATGACTAACTTCGCGGGAGCATGAAAACAATGACAATGAAACGAATCCTCTTCTCCGCGGCCGCCGTCCTCCTGCTGGCCGCCGCATCCTGCTCCCGTTATGAAACCGTCGCCGGCGATCCGCTCGAAGCCCGGATCTGCACGCTGGACAACGGCCTGAAGATATACATGACCGTCAACCGCGACGAGCCCCGGATCCAGACCTACATCGCCGTCCGGGTCGGCGGAAAGGACGATCCGTCCGACAATACCGGCCTTGCCCACTACCTGGAACACATGATGTTCAAGGGAACGCAGCAGTTCGGGACGTCCGACTATGCGGCCGAACAGCCGATGCTCGCGGAAATCGACTCGCTCTTCGAGGTATACCGGACCCTGACGGATCCGCAGGAGCGCCTCGCGCTCTATCACCGGATCGACTCGGTCAGCTATGAGGCCTCGAAACTGGCCATCCCGAACGAATACGACAAGCTGATGTCCCTGATCGGCTCCGAGGGCAGCAATGCCTACACCTCGAACGACGTCACCTGCTATGTGGAGGAGATCCCTTCGAACCAGGTCGAGAACTGGGCCCGCATCGAGGCCGACCGCTTCAAGAACTGCGTCTTCCGCGGTTTCCATACGGAGCTGGAGGCGGTCTATGAAGAGAAGAACATGGGCCTTTCCGACGACAGCGAGAAAATGATCGATGCCGTCGATTCGATGCTTTTCCTCCGCCATCCCTATGGGACCCAGACGGTGATCGGGACCCAGGACCACCTCAAGAACCCTTCCCTCAGGACCATCCGCTCCCACAAGGACACCTGGTACGTCCCGAACAACACGGCCATCTGCCTGTCCGGCGACTTCGATCCCGACGAGATGGTCCGGATCATCAAGAAGTACTTCGGTGACTGGCAGCCCAATCCGCAGCTGCCCGTGCGGACGGTTGCGGTGGAAGACCCCATCACCGAACCCCGTGTCAAGGATGTCTATGGCAATGAATCCGAGTTCATGATGCTGGCCTGGCGCACCCCCGGCGCCGCCTCCCGGGAAAGTGAGCTTTCCGAGGTCGCGGCCTCCGTCCTGTACAATGGCATGGCCGGCCTGATAGACCTCGACGTCGTCCAGGAGCAGAAAGTGCTCGGGACCTACGTATTCCCTTATAACAGAGTTGATTACGGGATGTTCCTCCTGGAAGGTCTCGCCAAGGAGGGGCAGGACCTCAAGGAAGTGAAGGATATCCTCCTTGCCGAGGTCGCGAAACTCCGGGAAGGCGCGTTCAGCGACAGCCTGGTGACCGCCGTGGTCAACAATTACAAGCTGGAGCAGATGCAGCGCCTCGAACGCAACCGGGACCGGGCCGACATGTTCGTCGATGCCTTCGTCAACGGGACCTCCTGGAAGGAAGAGACCGGCCGGCTGGCCCGGATGGAGAAGGTGACGAAGGACGATGTCGTCGCCTGGGCGCAGAAGTACCTGGGCCCGGAGAACTATGTCGTGGCCTACAAGCACATCGGCGTGGATCCTTCCATCAAGAAGATCGATGCCCCGAAGATTACCCCGATCGTGACCAACCGTGACAAGCAAAGCGCTTTCCTGCAGGAGATTGCTTCTTCCGAGCCTGCGCCTGTCGAACCGGTCTTCGTGGATTTTTCCAAGGACCTTTCCGTCCTGGAAGCCGGCGGCCTCGACCTGCTCTACAAGAAGAATGAGAAGAACGACATCGCCTCGGTGAGTTTCCGCTATGACCGCGGCAGCGACAACGACCCGCTGCTCGGGATCGTTTCGGATTACATCACGTACCTCGGCACGCCTTCGCGTACCCCGCAGGAATTCGCCACGCAGATGTATGACCTCGCCTGCAACTTCAGCCTCTCCGTCTACGGGAACACCACAACCGTCTCCGTCTCCGGTCTTTCCGAGAATCTCGGCGCTGCCCTCGATATCGTCGAGGACCTGCTCGCGAACGCGACGCCGGACGAGGCCGTCCTCGCCGAACTGAAGTCCGACCTGGTACGCGCCCGGACGGATGCGAAGATGAACCAGCGCGCCTGCAGCAACGCGCTCCAGACCTATTTGGTGTACGGGGGAGATTATATCGCCCGCAAGACGGTCAAGACGCCTGCCCTGCTGGCGCTTTCCTCCGACGAGATCCTCGCCTCGCTGAAGGACCTGCTGGGCAAGCGGCATACCATCCTGTATTATGGCCCCGCTTCCGTCGAGGAGGTCCAGTCGATGCTGGAAGCGCATCATCCGGTGCCCGGGAACCCGGAGCCGCTGGTCAAGACCTATGCGGAACAATGCCTGACTCCGGCGGTCCAGGTCTTCCATGCCCAGTATGACGCCCGCCAGTTCAATTACGTGCAGTATTCCGACCGCGGCGAGCTGTTCGACATGGCGGAAACGCCGCTCATCGAACTGTTCAATGAATACTACGGCGGCGGCATGAACGCCATCGTTTTCCAGGAGATGCGGGAGTCCCGCGCCCTGGCTTACGGTGCCGGCGCCTGGCTGTCCGCCCCCCGCCATCTCGGCGACACCTATTCCTTCCGCGCCTACATCGCCTCGCAGAACGACAAACTCCGCCAGGCGGTCGAGGCCTTTGACGAGATCATCAACGTCATGCCGGAAGCGCCTGAGAATCTTGAAATTGCAAAGACGGCCATCCTCTCGAAGCTGCGCACCCAGCGGACGATCGGCCAGTCGGTCCTCTACAGCTACCTCTCCGCGAAGGAGCTCGGCCTGGACGAGCCGCTCGACAAACTCATTTTCGAGCGGGTCGGCGACCTGACGATGGACGATCTCCGCGCCACCCATGCGAAGTGGATCAAGGACCGCGTCTATCATTACGCCATTCTCGGGGACGCCGGGGACATGGACATGGCCTTTCTCCGGACCCTCGGTCCCGTGAAGGAGGTTTCGCTGGAAGAAATATTCGGATATTGATGGAAAACACATCGGCGGAAAGGATCCGGGAACTGGTGGAAAGGCAGCGGGCATTCTTCGCTGCCGGCACGACGCGTGACGTAAAATGGCGCATCGCCCGGCTCAAGGCCATGAAGGCCGGACTCGAGAAATGGGAAAAAGCCCTTTGCAACGCCCTCTGGACCGATCTTCACAAGTGCTATGAGGAAGCGTACATGACGGAAATCGGCCTCGTGTACGGCGAGATCGGGGAGGCCATCCGCAAAACGGCCGTGTGGGCCCGGCGAAAGAGAAAGCGCACACCGCTGACCGGCGTGCCTTCCAGCAGCTACATCGTCCGCGAGCCGCTGGGCTGCACCCTTATCATGAGCCCCTGGAACTATCCCGTGCAGCTGTTGCTGAACCCGCTGGTCGGTGCCATTTCGGCGGGCTGCACCGCCATCCTGAAACCCTCTCCCTACGTGCCGCATGTTTCCGCAGCCCTGGAGGGGATGATCGCAGATACCTTCCCGGAGGATTATGTGGCCCTGGTCCAGGGCAACCGCGTCGTGAACGGGGAACTGTTCAAGCACCGCTATGACCTGGTTTTCCTGACGGGCAGTCCGTCCCTGGGCCGCATCGCCATGGAGGCCCAGGCCAAGTACCTGACGCCCATGGTGCTGGAACTCGGCGGCAAAAGTCCCTGCATCGTGGACAGGGACGCCGACCTGACGCTGGCCGCCCGGCGCATCGCCTGGGGCAAATGCCTCAATTCCGGCCAGACCTGCATCGCTCCGGATTACCTTTTCCTCCATGAGGACATCAAGGATGCGTTCATCGCGTCCTTCCGGCGGGAGCTTGCCGGCCTGTATCCCGACGGGACGGAGCAATCCGACAAATTCGTGCACATCGTGAAGGAATCGGCCTTCGACCGCCTTGTGGGCTATCTTTCCGACGGAAAGATCGTTTCGGGCGGCCATTATGACAGGAGCCGGCTCTGGATGGAGCCGACCCTGCTGGAGGACGTTTCCCCGGATGCCCCCGTCATGCAGGAAGAGATCTTCGGCCCCATCTTCCCCATCCTGACCTTCCGGGACCGGAAGGAGGTGGCGGCGTTCGTGAACGCCCGTGAAAAGCCCCTCGCTTTCTATTATTTCGGAAAGGAGGCGGATGCCTGGGACCTCATCGGGCAGACCACCTCCGGCGGCGCCTGCATCAACGACACCATCATGCACATCGCCAACAGCCACATCCCGTTCGGCGGCGTGGGCAATTCCGGGATGGGCAGCTACCACTCCGAGCGCAGTTTCCTCGCCTTTACCCATGAGCGGGCCGTCCTGAAGACCCCGACCTGGATCGACCTGAAGTTCCGCTACATGCCTTACCGGCTGTTCAGCCTGGTGAAGAAGATGCTGGACGTCAGCGCGTAATTATCTTTTCCCGATTATTAATCCTTTCTTTCGCAATACATGAAATGCCCATTTGACATGAAACGGATCTTCTTCTTGACAGCAGCCCTCGCACTGCTTGCCTCCGGCTGCAAAAAGCCGACGCCCGCCATTCCCGTGACCGACATCAGCGTCAGTCCGACAGAAGCTACGATGAAAGAGGGTGGTGACCCCATTCACCTGACCGTCACCGTGTTGCCGGAGAATGCCGATGACAGGACCGTTACCTGGCAAAGCAGCGACACAAAGGTGGCAACCGTGGCCGACGGCACCGTAACGGCCGTTTCTGACGGCACCGCCACCATTACCGCCAGCGCAGGAGGCAAGACGGCAACCTGCCGCATCACCGTCCTGGCCGGGTTCAAGGCCGTGGATATGGGACTCTCCGTGCAATGGGCGAATATGGACCTGGGCGCCGCTGAAGCGGGAGACTACGGTCGTTACTACGCCTGGGGAGAAGTGGAGGCCGACAGGGGCTCCTATGATCAGGACACGTACAAATGGGGTGACTATTCGAGCCTTTCAAAGTATCTTCCCTTTACCTATAATGGAAGGCAGGATGAAAAGGCGCTGCTCGACGAAGAGGATGATGCAGCCCATGCGGAGCTGGGCGGGGAATGGAGGATGCCCACTTCGGAAGAAGTGAGTGAATTGTTCGCCACCCTGGAAGACGGGAACTACAGTTGGAGCGTGACCGAGATAAACGGGCACGTCTGCCGGAAAATAACTTATCTGGTGAATGGCAACAGCATCCTTTTGCCTTTTTCAGGTTATAAATTCAGGAACGCTGCGCCGGAAGCAGGTTCCAGACACGTCAGCTGGGCGGCCGACTGCGTCGCGTCATCGCCCTATATGTCGTACGTGATGAGTTCCTTCCAGTCTGCGACCAGGGCCGGAGACCTGAAAGAAGGAGCGTCAAGCCAATTCCGTTGGTACGCCTGCACCATCCGCCCGGTAAAGGGTGCTCGCAGGATTCCGTTGTCCTCCCTGAGCATCGAAAGCACGGACGTCGCCATTGCTGAGAATGCGACATTTACCCCCAAGGTCAGCATCTGGCCGGACAATGCCGCCGACAAGACGTTGAAATGGGAGAGTGGCGACCCGGAGGTGGCGTCTGTCGATGCGAACGGAACCGTCACTGCGCACAAGAGCGGTTATACCACGATCCAGTGCCGTCACGGCGCACTTTGGTCTTCATTCAACCTGGAGGTCGCCCCGTTCGGATACGGCATTTATGTCAAGAATGAACTGGGGTGGGACAAGATCTGGCTGGTTGCCAGGATCATTGACCATTCTCCCTTCACCGGAACGCCCGGACTGGAGCCCGCCGGCGAACGCGACGGATATCTCTTCTTCCCTTTGGACGTATCGCTGATAGACCAGGAATTACGGTACAAGTTCATCAATGACAAAGGCGGCAGCACGAGCGAGTTCCGCAAGGCGAATTATTCCAAAAAAGTCATTTATCAGACGCTGTCGAAATAAGGTGCCCGGTGCCCCTGGCATCCTGACGCGGCGCTGGAATTGTGAAATAATAACCTGTATCACCGGTGACATTTACCCGGACAGGGCTGCGAAGCAGCAGGCACCGGTGATGCAGGTTATTATTTCTATTACCGGTGGCATTTACCCGGACAGGGCTGCGAAGCAGCAGGCACCGTTGATGCAGGTTATTATTTCTATTACCGGTGACATTTACCCGGACAGGGCTGCGAAGCAGCAGGCACCGGGATGCAGGTTATTATTACTGTTTTACTTAGTAGGGCAGGGGAATATCGCTTGGCCAGACGTGACAGTTGCTGTAGAATGGATCGTGATTGTATTCGTACTCGGTCAGGCTCCTTCTGACAAACCACGGTCCGTCAGGTGTATTGGGCCAGTAGAAGGTAAAAGGATTTCCACCGAGGACTTCATAAACAGCGTTGTTCCGTTTGTTGATGCAGCGAAGATGGATGGAACGGATCTCCCCTGAACGGAAGGATGTTACACCTGCTTCCCCCGATACGGATATGTCATCTTCGTCGCCCTGGTTGTGCGGAATGTCCAATACCTCATGCCGTTCTACATTGGAGCGGTTATAATACTGATAGTTATAGGAAGAAATCCCTCCCAATGCATGGAGGACCAGATTGCCCCAGGGGAGACCGGATACTTCTCCTCCATCCACGTCAACGACCACTGTCCAGTCATCCAGCGTGGGCTTCAGGGACTTGGCCTGGTACTGCACACCTGTGACCTGATGCAGGATTCCATGCCCGGCAATACCGATGAATGGAATGGGTGTGTTGTCCCCATATCCTTCCTGACATGCCAGGAAATAGTAGCCGGAACCGTCTGCATACCTGTAATTCTGCTGACTTACCCCGTTTCCGACAAGGGAGATGGCGGCATTCTTGTCAATGACGGGCTGCAGGTATCTTTCCCAGAGGGGATCGAATTCCGGGGAAGGGATCAGGTCGTCCCATTTTTTGGTAAAATAGCCACCAAGGGTCGCTACGTACGGCGCAAAGGACATTTCCGGCTGCAGGAACATTTTCTTGACTTGATAGACATTCTTCTCGATCGTCTCAACGCCGCCTGTAAGCCCGAACTTAAGCGTGAAATCGACGTACATCCCGGCACGGAATACCCTGAATAGGGAAATGGTGGGAATCAACGTAACGGTTCCCTTTGCATAGAGCGTACCCGTCAGCGAGAAATCCACTTCGGGATTGAACCCCTCATCTTTTGCGGGGGTGGCTTCCTCGTGGCGGAACCTGAAGCCGTCTCCGTCCGTATAGGTAAGGCCGTACGTTCCCATGTCGTATGTATAATTGACGGAAGTGGAGAACTTGACTTCGCCGCCAATGCCGATTCCGGCCCGGATCTCAACCTCGGGCGTAAGGACGACACCCGGGGCAATGGGAATTCCCGGGACGAAATAGAGGGTGATCAGATGAACGGTTTTATCCTTTGAGGCGGAACCGGTCAATGTGTAGGATGCCGCAAAATTCACTTTGGGGTTGAGTGAGACATGTACCCACTGAAGTTCTCCTTCTTCAATGCTAAGTCCGGCACGGATGCCGACGGAAACGTTGAGCCCCATGGAACCTTCCACATTGTCGGACTTGCATTCAATCTTCAGGGTCGGTGTCGACAGCGTTGTCCCTGCCTTTATCACGGCCCTCGTCAGGGCCTCCTCGACGACTTCATCCGAAAGCATGATCTGTCCGCTGGGGGAGACCGAGTAAGGTACGGACTCGCCATCCGAGTTTACGATTTCGCTCAGATAGCTGGACAGGTCCAGTTCCTCACCGCCCCCTTCCACGGAGTTTCCTTCCGCATCATAGATCTTGCTTCCGAAATTCAGGTGCTTGTAGGCCCCGGCGAAGTCGGTCGTCATCCGCAGGTCGATGCGGCTGTGGTTTTCATCGCCAAAAGGCGTCTGGATCGCCGTAATCTTATAGACACCGCCCTCGGGCAAATCGTCCGATGTGTCGAAAACAAAGTAATCGCCTTTTTTGAATCCCAGTTCATTGGGCACCATCATGTTGAACCAGGGTGCTTTGATGACTTCCCTGTTGTAAGCCACCGTTCCTCCGTCTTCATTGATGACGAAATCCTCTCCTTTTTCGATGACCGTCATCTTCCGAAGCAGCTCGGGAGTCATCATATGGGCATTGTCGGACAGCACCGCGGCATCCTTTCCGGCCACATAGTCCCGGTTGGAGATGTCGCCGATCGGATAGATGACGCCGCGGTTGAAGGAAGCGCCGCGGGTGGTGCCGGCGGTGCGGCTCATGCGCTCTCCCTCTTTGGTCACGAAAGTAATCTCTATTCCCTGCGGATACTGGCGGGCGGGGATAATGAAATAAAACAGGCCCATAACCCCCTGCTCAAGCGTCACCCCCTCTTCCCCGCAGTCCAGGGTGAGGACAGCCGGACCCCCGCTCACCTGCGAGGCATAATTATTTGAAGGATCTATGGTTATGCTTCCGGAAAGCGCCCCTCCGGACAGGTCGCGCAGGGTAACGGAACGGATAATGGTGGTTTCGTCAAACGCCTGGCCGATCTTCAGGACAGCCATGACATTGCTGAATGCGATGCCGGAGGAGGCCGTGCCCGTACCGGCCATCAGGCTCACTGCCGGGTCCGGCTGGGAAACGCCCCTTGCAAGGATATAATGCTGCGTGTCAGGGAATCGGGTCCTGATTGTTCCGTTGGAAACAGTCGCTCCGGATTGTGCCGGATAACAAGCCGCCAGCGTACCGGAGGGAATTGTAGCGGAAGAGCGGAACACGGCCGTCTTTCCGTCCTCGCTGATGTCACTGCCGGCCAGGGTCAGCGTAAACGCTTCGCCGGAAGCGGCGAAAAGGCCGATGGCGTCATCGGGGGCCCAGCGTGTCTGCATGCGGACGCCGGGGTTGTCCAGGAGAATCGTTCGTGTTTCAGGACCGTCCACGGCGATGGTCGCTGTCAACTGGAAGCTTTCTTCGGCAGGCTCAAACGGTGTGTCCAGGGTTTCACGCGCACAGGAAGCGATGGCCAGAAGACCCAGTGCGGCCCATATGAAATGTCTTTTTTCCATAATGTCAATCAATTATCCCATCCCAGACCTTCATTGTATGAATAATCGTCTCCCGCGACATCCGGGGCGCCTTCTTTCAAGGTGATATCCCAAGGCGTGTCGTGTGAAGGAGCCTGACCGTTGGCGATACTCAGGAGCGTTATCTTGCCTTCCCGCGGCCCTGAAGTCCCGGACGGAACCGCATGGACGCGAAGGGTATATCGGTTAAGCTTCTCAGTGATAATCCATTCCGTGTCATTCTTTACCGTCCAGTCAACCAGATTGGTGATCACGGTTATGTCCACGGGTGCCCCGGACGAGGGAAGTGTATATTCTCTCTGCATGTTGGGTGCAGAATAGATCTGGGTATAGGAGCTCTCCTGGCCGATGGTCAACTGTCTGTCTGGCAGGCCGGGAACTTTTATGGTCAGTTGGCAATAACGCGGATACCCGGACGGCGGATTGGGATCATCATACTGGTCCACTATAATGTTGATCATCCCGCTCTTGCCGCTATATGCATTGATATGGCACCAGGGAGCCCCGCCTTCCACGGTCCATTTCTCAACGTTGCTTTCCACGTTGATCACATAGTAGATCCCTTCTCCATTGTGGTTGAACACCAGGACATCAGGTACCTGCGAGCCGTCGTATTCTCCAGTCATGTTGAAAACGACGCCTGTCTCCGGCGTGTCCGGCGTGTCGGGTTTGTCAGGTTTTTCCGTCCCTTCCTGGGACCCCGGGCCATCAGGTACTTTTCCGCAGCTGCAGAAAGAAAGGAGCATGCCGGTGAGCAGCATGGCAAGGGATAAGAATCGTTTTGAGCCGAACATGACAGAATGGTTTAGCTGTTTTTACAAAAGTATATAAAACCAGGCTAACCTGCAAACAACCGGGCAGAAAATGAATAATGCGCAGGACAGGCTACCAGGGAACGGTCATCTTGAACGTGACGCTCCGCCCCATGTTGCAGATGCCGATGTATTTCAGCCGGCTCAGGTGGGGCATGTAGGCCCGGTCGGTCAGGTTCGCCCCGATGAGATAAAGCGACATCCTTGTTTTTCCCCGGATGACCACATCCGTCCCCGCCGCCGCACCCCAAAGGAGATAGGCCGGCGTGGCCGTCTCCGTCCCTCCTGCCGCATAGAAATGGTTCTGCGCCCAATTCCAGTCCAGGTTGATGGCAACGAAAGCGTTGTTGAATAACTGGCCGTCGTGGGTGATTTCCCATTTGACCTCAGAATAGAGGCGGGGTGCGGGAATCAGGGGAAGGTCATCCCCGCCTTGCTCCCGGGCATAGACGCAGGAGAAGGCGCTGCTCAGGTGAAGCTGGTGGACGGGGTGGACGTCCAGCGCGATTTCTCCGCCGGCGAGGCGGGCCAGCCCGCTGCGGAAAGCATAGACCGGGAGTCCTTCGTCGGAGACGGTGCCATTGCGGGCGGCGAAGATGTAATTATCGATCCGACTGGCGAATAAGGCCGTTTGCACCGATACATGCCTTGAACTGAAATCCAGCCCCAGGTCCCCCTGGAGACTGTATTCCGGCTTCAGGTCCTTGTTTCCCAGTTCAAAGCGGAAGGTCCCTTCATGTTCGCCGTTGGATCCCAGTTCGGCCAGGTTGGGCGCGCGGAATCCCCGGGCTGCATTCGCCCTGAAGGTCAGATGCCGCCCGAGCGGACGTGTCGCACCCAGACTGGCACTGATGCCGGGAAAACGGCGGCGGAACGCTTCGAAGCGGCCTTCAAGGGCCTGGCTGTCCAGCCAGCGGACATCGGCCCTGGCGCCGCCGGAAAGCGTCCATGCCCCCAGCGACTTGGTCGCAGTCGCGAACAATCCGGCGTCAAACAGGCCGTAAGCCGGGATCAGGTACTCTTCGCCCAGGTTTCGGCTGGTCTGGCCCATTCCGGCAAGCCCGAAGGCGGTCTTCCAGTCCCGGCCCAGGGTGCTCAGGTAGCGCAGGTCATAGTGGACGGTGTTGAGCAGGAAGTCCAGTCCGGGCCCATCGGCACTCTCCTCAAATTCCTGCCGCCGGTTCCGCTGCCACCCCAGGATGAGTTTCAGGTTTCCGGGCCCGAGGTGGAAGGTATTGTCCGACACTACTTTATAGTGACCCACTTGCTGGAAAGGGAGCGTAGGTGTGTAGCCGAAGTTTCCCCCTTCTCCCTCGATCATTCCGGGCATCAGGTGGAAATAACTGCAGCGGAGCCGGGTGTAGCCCCAGGAACCGTTTCGGCCCAGCACGGCCGATGCGGCCTGCTCACGATAGCCGGAATTGGCCACGGGGCCATTGGCCGCATTCCTGTAGGCATGGGCATATTTGCCGGAGATGCGGCCGCCCAGCAGCCAGCCCTTTGCGTTGCCGTCGGCCGACAGGGAATAGCTCGCCAGCCCGCTGTTTGTCTGATACGCGGAGGTGAAACTGCCACCATATTCCCCGGGGCCCCGCATCGGTTCCGGGTGGAAAATGAGGATGCCGGCCAGGGCGTCGGAGCCGTACATCAGCGAAGCGGGCCCTTTGAGGATTTCGACGGAATGTACGCCGGCGCCGTCAATCTCGATACCGTGCTCGTCGCCCCATTGCTGCCCCTCCTGGCGGATGCCGTCGTTGACCACGACGACGCGGTTGTAGCCCATCCCGCGGATAACGGGCTTGGCAATCCCGCCGCCGGTGGTGATTTCGCTCATCCCCGGCTCTGCGGCGATGGCGTCGATGATATTGCCCGCTGCACGGGCGGACAGGTCGGCCGGACGGACCACCGAAACCGGTGCCGGCATTTCTTTCATCCTGGCTTCGCCGGCGAGGCCGGTTACGACCAATTCATTCAGTTGCAGGTGTTTGTAGAATACATCTGTCGAGTCAGGATCATGTTCCTGCGCCGTCGCGGCCATGCATGCGCACAACAGCGACAATAAGGGAATTGTCTTTTTCATTCTGTTGGGATTTAAGTGAAACAGAAATAATAACCTGCGCCACCGGTGGCATTTACCCGGACAGGGCTGCGAAGCAGCAGACACCGGTGACGCAGGTTATTATTTCTATCACCGGTGGCATTTACCCGGACAGGGCTGCGAGGCAGCAAACACCGGTGATGCGTGTGATTATTTCATCATTCCTAAACGGTTGATGCCGGAAACGGACAACAGAATGAAACAGGTGGGGCTCTTGTTGAAAAGGGATGGTTGAAACGGAGCGGGATGTCATCGGAGAAACAGCCGGTGTTGACAAGCCGGACCGATGAAGGCGCAATGAAGGCCGGCGTGACCGGCGGGAAGAACTGCTGGCACAGCAGGCGGCATATCAGGCACTCGTCCGTGCCCGTTTGCGCCGACAGGTGCCCGGCGTGGGGTTGGTGTCGTGTACAGGACTCGCACGGAATGTCGTCCTGCGCCGGCTCGTCATGGTGATGGAACGGCGCCAGGAACACCATCGGCAGCATGACCGACAGCATCAGGAACGACGATATGCGTTGTTTCAGGGGCATGGCGATACCGTTTTCGGCGGCCTGGTCCGGCAAATTCTTGTGCGGGTGGAGGGACTCGAACCCTCACGGCTTGCGCCACCAGATCCTAAGTCTGGCTTGTCTACCATTCCAACACACCCGCGTGTGAGGGGGCAAAGGTACGGAGTTTTCTTCAATCCGTCAAGGCTTCCGGAAGGCGGGGCAGGCCCAGCCCTCGCGGAGGAGGAGGCCGTCCGGCCGGAGACCGAGCGCCCCGGCGGCAGTTGTGACAGCCGGTACGTCCGCCTCGAAGAACCCGCTGAGGAGCAGGGTGCCGCCCGGGCGGAGGGAGCGGACATAGGTCGGCAGGTCCTGCAGGATGATGTTGCGGTGGATGTTCGCGAGGATGACGTCGTACGTCCCCATCTGGAGGAGGGAGGCATCGCCGCAAAGGGTCTGGATGCGCGTCCCGACGCGGTTCCAGCGGGCATTGCCCCAGGCGGAGCGGGCGGCGACCGCGTCGATGTCGATGGCCCAGACCTTCCGGGCGCCCATCTTGGCGGCGAGGATGCCGAGGATGGCCGTGCCGCAGCCCATGTCGAGCACGGCGTGCCCCCGGATGCGGTCTTCCCGCTTGAGCATGGCCTGCATCATCATGTAGGTCGTATGGTGGGAGCCGGTCCCGAAGGCCATTTCCGGATCGATCCAGATGTTGAAGCGGGTCCGGGGAACCGCCCCGTTCTGCGGCGCCTTGATGGTGACGGTCCCGTCCACGACGATGGGGGAGAAGCGCTCCTCCCAGGCCCGGTTCCAATTCTCTCCCTGAACGAGCGCGGCCTCGAATCCGGCGACGCAGCGATAGCCGCTGAGGATGGCCTTCAGGTGGGCGGGCTGGTAGAGGTCTTTCTGGATATAGCACTTCAATTCAGGCGCTTCCGTGACGAAAGATTCGTAGGGAAGTTCCGCGATTTCTGCGGTCAGGACCTCGGCCATTTCCTCGGAGAAGGGGGCGAGTCGCACCCGGACTTCGATATATTCCTGGCTATTCATGCTGCGCTTTCTTGAGTTCCGCCTGTTCTTCGGCGCTCAGTTCGCCGGCATCCGCCTCGGCGGAATAGCCCTCCTTCGCTTTCTGCTGCTCGACGAGCTGCTGGCTCTCGTTCTGCCGGATGGCCTTCTCGACGCCGAGTTCGAAGATGTTGTGGATGGAATTGACCAGGTTGACCTGGACGGTCTTGAGCTGGGTGGTGAAGACCGGGACGTTCACATCCTTGTATTTCGCGCGCGCGGGACGGAACTTCAGCTTGTCGAAACTGTCCCCGGAGATGTTGAGGCCGAAGCGGAAGGGAACGGGTGACTTGATGACCGAGATATGGTACTGGAACGATTCGTCGAAATGCTGGATGCCGCTGGCGGCGAAAGTGTATCGGTCGATGTCCAGGACGAAGGGGAAGACTTCGAGCGTGTTGTCCCGGAGCATCCCGTTGACGCTCATCTTGTCCACATAGGCCCCCGCTTTGTTCTTGAACAGCAGGTACTTCGCGATTTTCGTGAACTGCTCGCTGTCTTTGAGCGAGAGGTTCTTTCCGGAGATCCGCATGATCCCGTCGATCGAGGGCAGGACGAGGTTCATGCCCTCGTCGATGGCCGAGGTGACGGCCATCTCGCAGTCAAGCAGGCCGCCGAAGGACTTGAGCATCGGGATGATCGTATCCACGGCCGGCATCAGGGTGATGACCTTTTCCGCCGTGATGTCCACGAGGTTGAGGTCGAAGCCGGCGCGGAGGTCCTTCTTCGTGCGGGTGGAATAGAATCCCTCGAAGTAGATGTCGCCCATGTTGGAGGTGGCGACGGTATTGGTGACCTGGAGGCAGCGCTGCCGGAGGGCGATATCGGATGCCGCCCAGGTCACGTTCAGGCTGTCATACCGGATCCGGCTGGCCTCGAGCCCGATTTCGGCGTCGAGATTGGCCGGCAGGACGATGAGGGAGCCGCCGGCGGAATCCGGCAGTTCGGTCCGGGCGATCTCGGCCTGATAGGCGGCGTCGGACGTATTTTCATTCTTCTGCTCCTGGGCCGCATCCGGGCGGTAGGTCCGGCTGAAGGCATAGGCCCGGAGGATCTCGTTGACGTCGATATTCTTCGACGTGAGTTTGGCCTTGAGGCGGAAGAATCCCTTCCCGCCGGTCAGGGCGCGACGGAGCCCGGTCAATGTTGCCTTGCCGGAAACGTCTGATACGCCGGAGGTTATGGTCACATTGCCCAGGTCGATCCTGTCGTTGTCAAAGGAGCCGGCGGCGTTCCGGATGCCGTTCTCGAGCGGGAAGGCCGGCGTCATCAGCTGTCCGTCGGCGATGGAGAGGTTGCCCTTCACGTCCCATTCCTTCATGTATTTGGCGACGGTCTCGCCCAGGTTGAGGCTGATGTCTTTCTTCCGGAAATCCGCCTCCTGCATCCAGGCGGGCAGCTGCCGGCCGGCACGCAGTTTCGCCAGCAGCGAATCCCTCGGCGTGCCGGGATAGACCCGCTGAAGCGAGTCGAGGAAATGCTTACGGCGGGCGGCGGACGCGGTGTTGGCCTGGTGGAGGTTGGCCGAGATGTCGAAGCGGGCGTCCTCCAGTGTCACGCGGTTCACGCCCTGCCGGGCCCCGATGTGGCCGTTCTGCGAAGTGAGCGTGAGTTTCGGGGAGCCCAGTTCCTTGGTAGGCGGGGCGATGCGGAAGGTCTCTTTCGTATCCTGCAGGCGGAGGGTCAGGTCCGTGTCGTCCTTGACATCGATGTTCTTTCCCTGGAACAGGCCCATGAAGGGCGGGAGGCTGCTCGTCCGCGTCTTCAGGACGCTTGCGGCCGTATGGGCCAGCAGCCTGAGGCCGCCGCCATGGACCTGCAGCGCTTCCTTGTAGACCAGGTCAAGCGTGTCGAGATCGGCCTTGAGCCCGAGGACGCGCGTGCCCTTCTTGAGGTTCTTGTCCAGGGTGTTGGCCATCGTCGAAATGTTTACGGTTCCCTTGGGGACGCGGGCGGACAGCGAATCCGGCCGGTCCTCGATACGGAGGTCGCGGATGTGGAGATTCCCGTTCAGGGTTGCATTGCCGATGTGGACCGCGTCGAGCTGGGAAAGCCGCGCCTGACCTTCCAGGTCGAGGGTCAGTTTTCCCGTGCCGGTGATGCCGCGATCCCGGGTAAAGGCCTGGGTCAGGGAATCCACGCGGGCCTTGGCGTTCCCGTTGATCCGGAAGGCCGGATCTCCGCCCAGGAGGTCCTTCGCGGAACCGGTGGCGCTGAGGCCGATGCCGAGGATATCCACCATCAGGTCACGGACATCGACGTCCAGGCGGAGGTCCGGGTTGGTCTCGGCGGAGGCATTGAGACTGAGATACCCCCGTCTGCCGAGCCCCTCATAATCGACATAGGCCCGCGGAACGACCAGCTCTGCAAGGAGTTCCGGCAATGTCCCCCGGGCGGGATTGTAGTAGCCGTCGCAGAGGGCGGTCAGGGAAATGACGGCGTCGGTGCGGACTTTTCCGAGGACGGGGAAATTGCGCTTGAACTGCTCCAGGACCGGTGCGACGGCACAGTCGGCTATGGAGACTTCGGCCCGGAGGAAGGTGCTGTCCGGGTACAGGACGGCATCTCCGAATCCGGTCATTTCGAGCGAAGCGACATTCAGCAGCAGGTCCTTGACGGACACGGCCATGGCGCTGTCCGCCCGCTCGGGCATGCAGCCGGAACCCTTGATCCGGACCGGGACGGTCATCCGGCCGAACTGCTGCGTGGCAAGGAAGGTCCGCGCGGCCATGTCGAGGTCGAGGCAGCGCTTCCCGCCCTCGAGCCGGAGCCTGTCCACGGCCAGGGCCACGGTGTCGGCCGGCAGGCGTCCGGAGACGAACATACTGTCAATCTTCAGACCAATCTGGCTTTCAAGCGGTTCCGTGATGAGCACCTGGCCGTCGAAGCGGAGATTCCGGAGCGTGAAGAGTCCGAAGAGGGTATCGGCCGGGTCCGTGAAGATGATCAGCGGCCGGTCGGTCAGGTCGATTTTCCGGACCGTGACCGGCGGCAGGGGCGAGTCGGTCGTGTCTTTCGAGCCGAGCGGCAGGATATTCCAGTTCGCCGCCGTGCTGTCGTAACGGTGGGCGAAGATCCGCGGCCGGGAGAGGGTGACATGCCGGATGTCGTAATCACCCTTCAGGACGCTGATGTAGTTGACGGATGCGGAAAGCTGCCGGAAGGAGGCAAGGGTATCGACGCCGCTTTCGCCCCACCCCGCCTTGACGAGGGAGAAGCGCCGCGCGGCGAGGTCCTCGTTGCAGAGGGAATCATAGGCGGCGAAACGCGCATGGGGATACGTGAGGACGCAGTCGTCCAGGGTGACGTTCAAATGGGGAAAGCTCCGGAAGGCGGAGGCATGGACCTTTGAGAATGAGACATTTCCGTCCACGAATTCCGCCGCAATCCGGTTGACGGCCCGGGTCAGCACACGGGAGTTCAGGGCGATCTGCACCGCCGCAAACAACAGGACCAGCAGCCCTGCCAGCCCGATCAGTACACCCCGGATGACCCGTTTCCCCTTCATGTGTACAAAGATACTCTTTTTCGCCGAATTGCAGGTATATTTGACAAAAATGCTTGCCACCCCGCCCCGGTGAGCCGGTCCCTGGTCATCTGCCCCATTCGCTTTTTGTCGCTTCTGCATCAACATCCCCTTGGCAACTTCTTCCCCGGGTTTTTTAGGGTGCCTTTGCAGGCGGAGGGCGTCGGCTCCATGGCGGGGAACGGCGGTCGCACTCGGGGAAAGGGGTTCGTCCGGCTAACTCGCGCGGGGAACGGTGCCCCCGCGCTCAAACACACGCCGGCCGTCCTGACGGAACACCCCTTTCCCCGGGCTCCTCTGTAACCGTTCCCCTTAATATCCGCCGCCACCCTCCGCCTGCAAAGGCCCCTGTCCCGGCCAGGCCGGTATTTGAGATGGTTCCGGCGCGAATCAAAGGCTTTTCGGGCCGGAAGTGGATGGATGGAGGCCTTCTTTTGGGGTAGGCGTCGTTAGGGGTGCCGTGTCAAGCACCCCTAACAGCAAAAAGGGGCATTTTTGACGTTAGGGGTGCCGCGTGTGACACCCCTAACGACACGTGGCTTCAGAGGGCTCGGAACGAGCAATAAAAAAAGAGACCGGCCGGTCTCTTTTTTTATTGCTCGTCCTGGAGCTGGAGGTGCTGTACGTAGATCGCCTTCTGCTTGGCGATTCTCTTCTTCACGGACGGCTTCTCGAAGTTCTTGCGGGAGCGGAGTTCGCGGATGGTGCCGGTCTTCTCGAATTTCCTCTTGAATTTCTTGAGGGCTCTCTCAATGTTTTCGCCTTCCTTGATCTGTACGATAATCATGCTTTTACACCTCCTTTTTCTTTGGGGATGCAAAGGTAGCAACTATTTTTGATTCCGCAAATATTTTTTGAACTCCTCCATGCCTTTCGTCGCGACGGCACGGATGTGGGTGATCCGCGGGTCGTGGACCGGCACCTCGGCCGGATCGATGATGTAGATGGGCACCTGGTTTCCCGCATAGCGATACAGTCCCGCGGCCGGATAGACCTGCAGGGAGGTGCCGACGATCAGGAGGATATCGGCCCTGGAGACGATCTCGATGGCCTTCTCGATGTTCGGGACGGCCTCGCCGAAGAAGACGATATGGGGCCGGAGCTGCTGCCCGTTCGGGGCGAGGTCGCCGAGGTGGACTTCCCCGCAGCCGATGTCGATGACTTCGTCCGTGCGGTAGGTCCTGTCATACAGTCCCTGTTCCGGACGGACCTTGGTCAGCTCGCCGTGCAGGTGGAGGATCCGCGTGCTGCCGGCCTTCTCGTGGAGGTTGTCCACGTTCTGGGTGATGACATCGACATCGAAATCCTTCTCGAGTTCCGCGATGGCGTAGTGGGCGGCATTCGGCTTCGCATCGGCGAGCTGGCGCCGCCGGTCGTTGTAAAAATCGAGCACGAGCGCCCGGTTGCGGTACCATCCTTCGATGGACGCCACTTCCTGGACGTCGTATTTCTCCCAGAGTCCGCCGCTGTCGCGGAAGGTGGCGAACCCGCTTTCTGCGCTGACGCCTGCGCCGGTCAGCACGGCAATCCTTTTCTTAGGCATCTTTCTTTTCAAAATAATATTTACGGACCCAGTATTCGAAGAGCGGGTCCAGGATGGTGGGGATATCGTTGCTGTCGAAGGTGACGATCTCCTTCTTCACCAGCGCGTCCTTGACGCGTTTGACGTTGGCGGAGGAGTTGAGCGCATAGGCGCGGACGACCTCGGAGGAGCTGAATTTCGTGCAGCCGTCGATGATGGCCCGCAGCAGGCTGACCTGGTGGGTGGTCAGGTCGTTCACCATGGACCGGAAACGGGGTTCATGGATCGCCAGGATCCCGGCAAGTGCCTCGACCAGGATCGGTTCCATGATGTACCCCTTGGATTTCGAATCGCAGATGGACACGAAGTGGTTGATGTACCAGAGGTTGTTGCGGAAAAGGCGGCAGGCCCCGAGGAGGAGGTCCTTGTCGATGACCTTGCCGCTGGTGAGGAAGCCCTTGGCGATGTGCTCGGTGATCTCCCGTTCATCGACGGGCTGCATCTTGAGCGGCTCCACCTGGCGGTAGAAGAAGCGCCGCACCTCGAAGATGTCCTTCATCGCATTGACCATCGATCCGGAGAAGATGTACGAGAACGGCGCCCGTCCGGCCTCCAGCTCTTCCTTCATCACCTGTTCCATGGCCTTGAAGAGCCCGTCGCCGTCCTCGGTCAGGGCGAGGTTCTGGAATTCGTCGATGATCAGCAGGAGTGGCGCGCCGCCGTCCCGTGCGATCCGGTAGGGGAGCCGGAGAACGGCGAGCCAGTCCTCCCGGTCCAGCGCCCAGTTCGTGGACAGGACCTCGTCGGAATCGGCGAAATGCCCGGGATCGAAGATGACATGGGTGCCGCCCAGGTGCCGGTCGGCAAGGGCGGCATACTCCGCCGGCGTCGTGGCGACGGCACGCAGCGCGGTCCCGCCGAGCCGGAGGAGAAACGCCTCCACGCTGCGGATGTTCAGGGCGGAGAACTGCCCGATCCTCAGCTGCTTCCCCATGACCCGCAGGTTGAACAGGGCCTGCTGCACGAGGGAGGTCTTCCCGCCCTTGGGCGGGGCGTAGAGGACGATGTTCTCATGCTGGCTGATCAGGTTGCCGAGGATGGTGCAGTCGCTTTTCCGGCCGATGAAATTCTTCCCGGTGACGAATTTGTCGTAAATGAATGGAGCGTCCATAACGGCTTGTAACTATTCTGTTACAAATATAGGAAAACGATACGGAATCCCGCATCGTTTTCCTGAAAAAATTTGCTTGTTCCCCCGTCCGGCTGCCGGAAGGGAAAACCGGGCCTTACAGCGCCTCCGCCACAGGCGCCTCGACGGGCGCATCCGCGAGGGCGACGGTGTCGGCTGCGGCCAGCGAGTCGGCGGGTGCCTCGACGGCCTCTTCGACGGGCTGCGGCTTGTGGAAGGGGAGTCCGATGCAGGTGAGGCGGTCGGTGAAGTAGCAGAATGCGGCCGCGGCGAGGAGCAGGGCGATCAGGCAGCACCAGAAACGGCGGCGGCGCACTTTCCGGCGCTCGACGGGATCGACGGCGGAGAGTTTCGGGAACTTCGCCACTTCGGTGAGGGTGCGGCCGAACTTGACGTTCACGAGCGAGGCGGCATTGATGGCCCATCCGTTGGCATTGAGGACCGGGCCGAGGTCGCGGCGGCGGAGTTTCCGCCAGGCGATGAACATCGACGGCAGGGAGATGATGAGCATCAGGGCGGCGACCAGCACGATCCACTGCCACCAGGTCAGGGACTTGAGGACGCTGATGATGGCGACGAAGACGCCGGAGACCGCGGCGACGGCGATGGTGATGCCGGCGATCTTCCCGACATCGAACGGGGCGGCCTTGGTGGCGGTTTCCACGCCGGAGGCCGGCTTGGCCGTGGCGCTTTCGGTGATGTTGGACAGCGTGCCTTCGCCCTTGGCTTCTTTTTCGGAGGCGACCTTGTTCACTTTGTCGGAAATCCAGCGGCCCGCCTTCCGGTAGGGGGCCCAGAAGGCCTGGCGGACGGAAATCGGGTTCTCCACGACCGAGGTGACGACCGCGCTCCAGTCATTGCCGTCGCGGTCATAGAAGACGGCGTTCTTGCCGGGACGGAGCCCGTCGGTATCGCCGGCCGTGAGGACGGCAGCGATGTTCATCGTCTTCCCGAGCTTGTCGCTCTTGCAGGCGCAGTAGAGGATGAACATGCCGCTGAGCGAGGAAATGTCCGGGTTGGGGCCGTCCACGCGGACGCAGAGGTCCGTGGACCGCTGGTCGATGTACAGGCGGCCGGCCTGGAACATCGCCTTGCGGTCGGGATCATAGAAGTCCTGGAGAACCACGTAGTTATTAAGGAAATCAAAGAAGTTGTGGTACAGGCGGAGAAGCTTGTCCACGGCCTCGATCGAGAGCGCCTCCTCTTCGAGGGCCTTGTCGGCCTCGACGAGTTTCAGCAGGTCCTCCTTTCGGGCGGCGGCGAGTTCGGCCTTGACAGCCTCGAGGCCGAGCCCCTCGACCTCGGCGCCTTTCTTGGCATCCATCCAGGTGGTATACGGGGCGAATTTGCCCAGGATCTCATTCCACTCCGCCTCGGTCAACGAGGCTTTTTCAGGCGCAAGAACGAGTGCGCGCATGTCTTCTACGGCCGCTTTCCAGGCCGGGTTGACGGCGTCGAGCGGCAATACGCCGTCCGCGGCGGGCTTGGCCAGCGGCTCCTCGCCGATCTCGGCGGCCGCCAGGGCGAGATTGCCCTCGATGGCGCCGATCTTTTCGACGGAAACGCCCACGGCGTCCGTCGCCGCGGCTTCGAAGCCGATGAGCTTGCAGCGCATGAAGAAGTCGGCGACCTTGTCTTTCAGCGCGTTGCAGGCCGCGAGGGCGTCGGCGGTCTTGTCGCCGAAGGGGAAGACCTCCTCCGTCCCGGCTTCCTGCCAGGCGGCATAGTCGGCGAGGGCGGTGTAGAACGCTTCGATATGGTCGGCGGTGATGCCGTCCGCGCCGCTGCGGTCCGTCGCCTTGCCGATCTTGTCGGCGATGGTGGCGATCAGGGCGGCGAGGGCTTCGTCGTCGCCGGCGGAGGCGGGCGTGATGATCCCGTCGCCGTTGAACTTCGTCTCGGCGAAGATCTTCACGAAGTCCGCCGTGTCTTCGAGGGCGATGCTTTCCTTCTCGAGCTTGAGGTTCTTGAGGATCTGCCGGGCGGAGGCGAGGAGCCGGGCGCCGTCGGGATTCTCCTCATTGAAAGCGGAGAAGGGGATTTCCGTGCCGCGGGTAAGGAGGGTGTCGGGATCCTTGAGGATGCCGGTCAGCCACTGGGCCGTTGCGATGACCTCGTCCACGCGGATGTTGCCGTCGTGGTCGGCGTCGAGCAGTTCGAGCGTCTTCTGGTCGAATTCCAGGTTCTTGGCCGGGCAGCTGAGGACCGTCCACATCTTGCGGTCCAGTTCGCCGAGGTGGGCGATGTCGGCTCCCGAGTCGATCTTGACCCGGACGGCACCGCCGACGGAAGAGAATTTCCAGTTATATGCCATAGAATTGCGGTGTTAGGGTTTTCGTATCCGCAAAATTAACAAAATATTTTGAGGATTATCAATTATTTTCTATCTTTGCAGTCCAAATTTTTGAGATGACCGCTAAGCCATTGATTAAGAGCCGTTCAAGGGAACGGCCGCTTACGGCCGGAAACTTTTGATAAGTTTTACAGATGTACGCAATCGTAGACATTGCAGGCCAGCAGTTCAAAGTGGAAGCTGGTATGGAAATCTTTGTCAACCGCCTGAAGGCTGGCAAGGGTGCTGCCGTCGAGTTCGACAAGGTCCTCCTCTGCGCGGAGGAAGGCGCCGTGAAGGTCGGAACTCCTTACATTGAGGGTGCCATCGTCAAGGCGACCGTCCTCGAGGACGACGCCAAGGCCAAGAAAGTGCTCGTTTTCAAGAAAATCCGTCGCAAGGGATTCCAGACGCTGAACGGCCATCGCCAGAAGCTCTCCAAGATCCGCATCGACGCTATCGCTTAATTCACAGGAGGAACAGATTATGGCACACAAAAAAGGTCAGTCCAGTTCGAAGAACGGTCGTGAATCCCATAGCAAGCGACTCGGTATCAAGAAGTTCGGTGAAGAGGTCGTGAAGGCCGGCAATATCATTGTCCGTCAGCGCGGCACTGCCCACAACCCCGGCAAGAACGTGGGTCTCGGCAAGGACCACACCCTCTACGCCCTCGTAGACGGTACGGTCAAGTTCACCCGCAAGAGAAACGACAAATCTTTCGTGTCGGTCGAACCCTTCGAGAACTAATCCCGGAGGACAGCCGTCCCGGATGAAACGAGGAGGACTTGCCCTTCAACAAGGAGCAAGGCCTCTTTTTTAATAGGTTACAACTATGCTTACACTCAAAACCCTCCGCGAGAATCCCGAGCATGTCATCGCGAAACTCGCCATCAAGAATTTCGACGCCCGCGCGATCGTGGAGAAGGTCATCGCGCTCGACGACAACCGGAAGGCCCTCCAGACCGAGTCCGACCGGCTCCTGTCCGAGCAGAAGAAGGCCGCCGCGAAGATCGGCGCCCTGATGAAGGAAGGGAAGAAGGCCGAGGCGGAAGCCGCGAAGGCGGAAGTCGCCGCCATGAAGGCGAAATCCACCGCCCTGCTCGCCCAGGCCGATGAAAACCAGCAGGAACTCGACGCCAGCCTCGTCCTGCTCCCGAACATGCCCTGCGACCTCGTCGTTCCGGGCAAGGGCGCGGAGGACAACCAGGTCGTCAAGATGGGCGGCGAGGACCCGCAGCTGCCGGAAGGCGCCCTTCCGCACTGGGAGCTCGCCCGCAAATACGACATCATCGACTTCGACCTCGGCGTGAAGATCACCGGCGCCGGCTTCCCGGTTTACAAGGGGAAAGGCGCCCGGCTCCAGCGGGCCCTCATCAACTACTTCCTCGACCGCAACACCGCGGCCGGCTACCTGGAGGTCGAACCTCCGGTGATGGTCAACCAGGCCTCCGGCTTCGGCACCGGCCAGCTGCCGGACAAGGAAGGGCAGATGTACCATGCCACCGTGGACAATTTCTACATGGTCCCGACGGCCGAAGTCCCCGTGACGAACATCTTCCGGGATGTCATCCTCCAGAACGACCAGTTCCCGCAGAAGATGACGGCCTATACGCCCTGCTTCCGCCGCGAAGCCGGCTCCTACGGCAAGGACGTCCGCGGCCTCAACCGGCTCCATCAGTTCGACAAGGTCGAGATTGTCCGCGTCGAGCGCCCGGAAGACAGCTATGCCGCGCTGGATGAGATGGTTGCCCATGTGGAAGGCCTCGTGAAGGAACTCGGCCTGAAGTACCGCATCCTCCGCCTCTGCGGCGGGGACATGAGCTTCACCTCGGCCATCACCTATGACTTCGAACTGTGGTCCGCCGCCCAGGGCCGCTGGCTGGAGATCAGCTCCGTATCGAACTTCGAGAGCTTCCAGGCCAACCGCCTCAAGCTCCGTTACAAGGACGAGAACGGCAAGACCCAGCTCTGCCACACGCTGAACGGCAGTTCCCTCGCGCTTCCGCGCGTGGTCGCCGCCCTGCTCGAAGACAACCAGAAAGACGGTTACATCGAGATTCCCGAGGTCCTTCGCCCCTACACCGGTTTCGACCGGATCGACTAAGGGGGATGGGCCCGGAGAAGACCATCCTCGGCATCGACCCCGGAACCCAGTTGCTGGGTTTCGGGGTCATCCGTGCCGTGGGGAAGAAGGCCTCGTATGTGGACATGGGCATCCTGGACCTGCGGAAGGAGAAGGACGCCTATTCCAAGCTCCGCGCGATCCATGAATGCATCAGCGAGGTCTGCAAGTCCTATCATCCCGATGAACTGGCCATCGAATCCCCCTTCTACGGGAAGAACGCCCAGGTCGTCCTGAAACTCGGCCGCGCCCAGGGTGCGGCGATCATCGCGGCCCTCCAGGGCGGTGTCGCTTCCGTGACGGAATATGCCCCCCGCAAGGCCAAGGAGGCGATTGTCGGCAACGGCGCCGCCTCGAAGGAGCAGGTGCAGATGATGCTGGAAAAGACCCTCGGCGTCACGTTGGAATCCAGGCATCTCGATGCCACGGACGCCCTCGCCATCGCCCTCTGCCACCACTACCAGAACGTGAACCCGCTCGCCTCCGCCAAGGGCAAGGCGGGCTGGGAGAAATTCCTGCAGGAACACCCGGACCGGGTGAAAAAATAAGTCCTTCCCGTTAAACTTTCCCGCCGGGAGACTGTCTAAACGGATGTTGAACATCCGTGTACGCTACGACAATGAGAAAGATCCTCGCACTCATCTGCGGTTCCATCGCCGCCCTGACCTTCGCCCAGGCTCTCCAGGCCCAATCCTATACCGTCACCCTGACCCTCCAGGACGCTTCGACCGAAGAAGCCGTCGGGTTCGCCACCGTTTCGCTGACCCCTTCCGGGACCACGAAGGCGACCAAGTATGTCCTCAGTGACAGCCACGGCAAGGCGACCCTGGAGCGTGTCCACGCCGGCAAGTATCTGCTGAAGTCCGAGCTGATGGGCTACAAGCCCCATGAGCAGGAGGTGGAAATCACCAAGGCGGTCGACCTCGGCGTCATCAAGATGGAGCAGGACCGGGAAGTGCTGGACGCCGCGAGCGTCTCCGCCGTCGGCAACCCCATCGTCATCAAGAAAGACACGGTCGAGTACAATGCCTCTTCTTTCATGACCGCCGACAATGACGCCCTGGAAGAGCTCCTGAAGAAGCTCCCGGGCGTGGAAGTGGATGAAAGCGGGATTGTTACGGCCAACGGCGAGACCATCACCAAGATCACCATCGACGGCAAGACCTTCTTCCTCGACGACCCGCAGATCGCGACGAAGAACCTCCCCGCGAAGATCATCGAGAAGGTCAAGGTGGTCAAGAAGAAATCCGAGCAGGCCGAATTCACCGGCATCGACGACGGCAACGAGGAATACGTCATCGACCTGTCCGTGAAGAAGGGCATGATGAACGGCATGTTCGGCAATGCGATGCTCGGCGGCGGCCACGACCTCCCGAAGACGGCCGACAACCTCAATGACTGGCGGTACCAGGGCGCCCTCATGATGGGCAAGTTCACGGAAAAGACCCAGCTGAGCCTCATTTTCAACGCCAACAACACCAACAACCGCGGCTTCAACGACCTGTCCGGCAGCATGATGCAGTCCATGCGCGGCGGCGCCGGCGGCGGCCGGGGCATGGGCCGCGGCCAGGGCGGCTGGGGCAGCGGAAACGGCGTCACGACCTCCTGGATGGGCGGCCTGAACGGCGCCTGGACCCTCTTCGACGGCGACATGGACCTCTCCGGAAACTACATGTATAACAACACGCGGAAGGAGGTCCTTGAGCAGACTTACAAGGAGACCTACATGCAGGACGGCTCGACCCTGATCTATGCGAACCCGGAGCCGGGCTACAACAATACCTTCTCCGACGGCCACCGCGTCGGCTTCCGCCTGGAGCACAAGTTCTCGGAGAACACCTCCATCCTCGTCCAGCCGCAGCTGGAATTCGGCCGGGGCAATTTCACGGAGATGCAGGAGTTCACGACCGACCGGCTCAATGCCGGGGCGGCCGCCGCGACCGCCGTCAACAACGGTTTCTCCTTCACGGACGGCCGCAACCAGAACGTCACGACCCGCGGTTTCGCCCTGTTCCGCCAGCGGCTCGGCATCCCGGGCCGTACCCTCTCCCTGAGCACGAACTGGAATTTCTCCAACAACGACATCAACGGTTACAACCAGTCGAACACCCATACCTTCGCGGACCTGAAGGACACGCCCATCAACCAGCGGTATGAGAGCAATGCCCGCGGCCGTTCCCTGGGAACCCGGCTGGTCTATACCGAGCCCCTCGGCCACAACCTCTACCTGGAAGGCTCCTACAGCTTCAACTGGCGGAAAAACACCTCCTGGAAGAACACCTTCGACAGCGGGGACGGCGGGGCCATCTCGGCCGCGAACCATCCCTATATTCCGGAAGGGGAGACGAAGAACATCGCCTATACCAACGAGATCCTGAACAAGTCCTATTCCCAGAGCGCCGGCCTTACCCTGGCTTACCAGGAGGGCAAGACCCGCGCCCAGGCCGGCCTCTCGGTCAACCCGACCAGCACGTTCAACACCACCATCGAGGGCGGCAGGGAGAAGTCTTATGAAGACCGCAACCGCATCAAGTGGGCGCCGCGCGCGATGGTGTTCTACGACATCAACGACAACACCGAGCTCCGCCTCTTCTATTTCGGACGCTCCAACCAGCCTTCCACGAACCAGCTCATGGCCGTGGCCGACAACTCGGACCCGCTGAACCTCTCCTTCGGCAACCCTTCCCTGTTCCCGTATTTCAACCACGACCTCCGGAGCGAATTCAGCTACTCCAACAAGAAGTCCTTCTTTACCCTGCGGGCGACGGTCGAAGGGAGCATGGTCCAGGACCCGATCGTCAGCGCCGTCTGGTACGACCGTGCCGGCGTGACCTACACGATGCCCGTCAACGGCGACAATTCCTACAACGGCAGCGTCCGGATGTTCCTCAACTGGCCCATCGGCCAGTCCGGCCTCTCCGTGTCGTGGATGAACCGGGCCTCCTATTCCGAGACGAACAGCTTCATCGCCAAGGGCAATTTCGACATGTCCGGCTATTACAACGACGACGGCTCCCTCAAGTACGAGACCTTCGTGAATGATTTCAAGGACATCCGCGACCGCGACGATTTCATCCACAACAAGACGCAGTCCCTCGGCCTGATGGAGCGGCTCCGCCTGACCTACCGCCGCGACAATTTCGAGGTCACGGCGAGCGGCCGCACCCGCTTCAACAAGCCCTGGTACACCATCGAGACGGCCAATGAAAACGCCACCTGGGCCAACCAGGCCCAGTCCACCCTCAACTGGAAGGTCGGCCAGAGCGGCTTCTCGATCAAGGCTGAAGCCAATTACAACTGGTACCGCGGCTACACGACCCCGCGCGAGAGCGAATTCATTGTCAATGCGGAAATCAACCAGCTGGTCTTCAAGAAGCAGGTGACCCTGGCCCTGAAATGCTACGACATCCTCAACCAGGCGAAGAACCTTTCGGTGACCGACGCGACCAACTACCACAGCGAAGTCTGGAACAACACCCTCGGCCGCTACATCATCTTCTCGGCGACCTGGCGTTTCGGCAACTTCGGCAATGCCAAGAACATGCGCATGGGACCCGGCGGCCCGGGCGGCTGGGGCGGCGGTTATCGCCGTTAGTTCAGCTTGGCGATGGAAACGGGGCGACGTCCCCGTTTTTATTTTTTCCGGGGGCGGAAGAGGGCCGCAAGGAGCAGCAGGCCGGCGACGAGGACGCAGAGCCGGCCGGGAATGTCGCCGTGGCGGACGAAGAAGGTCTGCGTGTCCGAAAGGGTGACGCTGCCTTCGAGGGTGGCGGGGGTCCACCACGCTGTCCGGGACAGGATGGTGCCGCGGCGGTCGATGAACGCGGAAATGCCGGTATTGGCGCAACGTGCGATGTCGCGGCGGGTCTCGATGGCGCGTAAGCGGCTGTAGTTCAAGTGCTGGCGATAGCCGGGCGTGTCGCCCCACCAGGCATCGTTGGTGATGACGGTGAGGAGGCGTGCCCCTTTCCGGACATAGCCGGTGCAGTATTCCCCGTAAACGGATTCATAGCAGACGGCGCAGCCGACCGGGATGTCGCGGCCGGCGGCCCGGAAGGGCAGGAGGGAGATTTCCTTCTGTCCGACGCAGCGGCCCATCACGCCGCCGAGCATGTCGTCGATCTTCGTGAAGAAGGCGGGGTAGGGGGTCTGCTCCACGCCGACGACGAGCTTCGATTTGTGGAAGAGGTCGCAGCGGCCGGTCCTGTCGAGGATCAGGGCGGAGTTGTGGGATTCCACCCAGCGGCCGTCGCGCAGGCGGCGCGCCGTCACGGACGGGCGGGACGGGCCGGGGAAATAGTCCCAGGTGGAGGCCCCGAAGAGCAGGTTGGCCGCCGGATGCGCCTGGAGGAACGAAAGGAAGGACTGGTAGGTCGCGCTTTCAGGAATGTCGTTGGTGACGATGTCGGCCGTGAAGGTTTCCGGGGCCAGCAAGAGAACGGGCGACAGGGTATCGCGGCCGTCCAGGGCCTCTTCGAACTGCTCGCAGAGGATGGCGTTCTGCTGGGCCTGCGTCATGCCGCCGAATTTGTTGTACGGGTCGATATTGGGCTGGGCGATAACCACTTCCAGCTTTTCCCCGTCCGTCCCGCAGCGGTTCCAGATCAAGGCGGAAGCGGCCATCGGTGCAAACAGGACCAGCACGGAGGCGGCGATGGCGGCGACGCGCGCCTTGCCGTTCCAGCGGCCCCAGCTCCCGTCAGAGAACGCGACCATCAGCCCGAACAGGGCCAGGTTCACGGCCCAGACCCAGAGGGAGCCGCCGAGGGTGCCGGTGTACTCGTACCATTGGATGAGGCCGGGCGTCCCGGCGAAGGCGTTGCCGAGCACGAGCCACGGCCAGGATATCTGGGAAAGGGTCAGGTACCAGCGCTCCCACGCGATCCATGCGGCGGCGAGGAAAAGATAGGGGAGGACCCCTCCCTGGCGCCGCTTGACCCAGCGGAAGGCGCCGAATACCAGCGACATCTGGAGCGAGTTGGCCAGGACGGCAAAAATGCCTCCGCCGACCGTGGCGTTGCAGACCCAGAAGGTCGTCACGGCATTCCAGAGGACGAAGGCGCCGTAATGCCACCACCAGAAACGGCGCATCCCCGTCTGCGAGGCGATCCGCTCCAGGCAGAGCAGCGGGACCAGCCCGACGAGGGCCGTCCAGCCGAGACCGTTCACGAGGAAGGGGAGGCTCATCAGGACCGTGAAGAGGACCACGAGGAGAAGGGGAAGGCGCAACTGTCGTTTCATAATGGCAAAGATATGAATTAATTTTCGTAACTTAGCGCGGTATATCCGTCTGAACATGGCTAAGGAAAAGAAAACAGCAAACAAGGCGAAGGGCTTCTTCGGCAACTGGATCGTGAAAAACCTCCTGCTGGCGGCCGGTGTCGTCATCGGCCTCGCCCTGGCCGTCTCCCTCCTCCTGAATATCGTCACAAGGCATAACCGGACCGTCGAAGTGCCGGATTTCACCAACATGAGCGTGGTGGAAGCGGAGGCCGCGGCCGAAAAGGGCCACGTCAAGGTCAAGGTCACCGATTCCGTCTTCGTCCGCCGCCTGGGCGCGGGCGTCGTCTTCCGGCAGCGGCCGCGGGCCGGCGCCGAGGTCAAGCGCGGACGCAGCATCTTCCTGACCATCAATTCGATTGTCCCGAAAACGACCCCGATGCCGAACCTCATCGGCTATTCCTTCCTGGAGGCGATGGCCGAACTGAGCAACCACGGCCTCAACCTCTCGCGCCTGAGCTACAAGAACGACATCGCCACCAACAACGTCCTCCAGCAGAAGCACGCCGGGCGGGACATCAAGCCCGGCAGTCCCATCGTCAGCGGTTCGGACATCGAACTGGTGCTCGGCCTGAGCCGGGAGGACAGCCGGACCACGGTCCCGAAAGTGGTGGGCATGAAGTATATCCGCGCCGTGGATGCCATCCATGAACGTTACCTCAACGTCGGGCGGGTCCATTTCGATCCCGAGATCACCACGTACCGGGATTCCGTGAATGCGTTCGTGTACAAGCAGGACGCCGCCGGGACCAAGAAGACCCTCGGCTCCGCCATCAACCTCTATCTCACCCTGGACGAATCCAAACTGCCGCAGAAATAAAGCCCGGAGATGGACCTGGACCTTTTCGAACTGGATGACGGGCAGCAGGAGCTGTACGAGCATTTCCGCCTCGTGGCCGACAAGGGCCAGGAGCCGGTCCGCCTCGACAAATACATTGCTACCCACCAGGAAGGCACCTCCCGCCACCGGGTCCAGCTGGCCATCAAGCAGGATTACGTCTATGTCAACGACATCATCCAGAAGGCCAACTACATCGTCCGCCCGGGCGACGTGATCCGCTTCATGATGCCGTACGAACGGCGTGGCGTAGAGATACTTCCGGAAGATATTCCCCTCGACATCGTCTATGAGGACGACGACGTCATCGTCATCGACAAGCCGGCCGGGATGGTCGTCCACCCGGGCCATGGCAACTATTCCGGCACCCTGCTCAACGCCCTCGCCTTCTACCTGGGCATGGACAAGGCCCCCGATCCGGAAGACGACCGGCTCGGCTTCCTCGTCCACCGCATCGACAAGGACACCAGCGGCCTGCTGGTCATCGCCAAGAACCTGGAAGCCCACAAGGGCCTCGCCGACCAGTTCTATGTCCACTCGATCGACCGCGTCTATATCGCCGTGGTCTGGGGCAACATCCAGGAGGACGACGGCACCATCGACGGCACCATCGGCCGCGATCCGAACGACCGCCTCCGTTACAAGGTCCTGAGCGACCCGGAGCAGGGGAAACGCGCCGTGACCCACTACCGCGTCCTGGAGCGCTTCGGCTTCATCACGGTGGTCGAATGCCGGCTGGAAACCGGCCGCACCCACCAGATCCGCGTCCACATGTCCTCCATCGGCCACCCGCTCTTCAACGACGAGCGCTACGGCGGCGCCGAGATCCGCCAGGGGACCATCTACGCGAAATACAGGCAGTTCATCGCCAACTGCTTCAATACCTGCCCCCGCCAGGCTCTCCATGCCAAGACCCTCGGCTTCACCCACCCCCGCACGGGCAAGCGCGTCTTCTTCGAGTCCCCCCTCCCCGCCGACATGTCGGAACTCATCGACCGCTGGCGCCGCTACACCGCCACCCTGCAGGGGGAGTGACCGGCGGCTTGCAGCACCGATAGCTCCGGCGGGTAAGGTGCCTGAACCTTCCGCAACCTCCGGTTGCTTCATCCCTCCCACTGTCTCCTGCGTCCCTGTTTCACAGGAACTTGTATCCGTCAGGCCCCTCTGATGTGGCCGAGGGTGGCCACAGGTTCCGGCAACCTTACCCGCCGGGAGCGCGGTAAAAACGGGCTGATTACGGGAAGCGCTGGCCTCGCGTGCAAGAAAAAAGCCCGACGCTTAGTCGAGCTTTTCTCCTTTTTCGTTGAACAATTCATGCTGCAGGACGAAGAAGTCGGTCGTTTCGACGATCTCCAGCTTGCATCTGTACTTTTTCCGCCATTTGATGAGGAAAGAATTGAACAGGCCGCGCTTGAGGTAAGCGCCGAGGATGGGGCTTGTCTTCAGGATGAAGGACGAGAGGCCTTTTTCAATGACGTAGAAGGCGAGCTTGCGCTCGATCTCCTCATCGATCACCACGCTGGAGGCGATCTTGCCGGTGCCGTGGCAGACCGGGCAGGTCTCCGTCGTGTTGATCTCCGTCACCGGGCGGATCCGCTGGCGGGTGATCTGCATCAGCCCGAACTTGGTCAGCGGCAGCACGTTGTGCTTGGCCCGGTCATTCTCCATCAGCTCCTGCATGTACTTGAAGAGGGCGTTCTTGTGGTCGTTCGATTCCATGTCGATGAAATCGACGATGACGATGCCGCCCATGTCGCGGAGCCTCAGCTGCCGTGCGATCTCTTCCGCGGCCGTCTTGTTGACCTCGAAGGCATTGTCCTCCTGGTCGGTCGTCTTGGTACGGATGCCGCTGTTGACATCGATCACGTTCAGCGCTTCGGTCGTCTCGATTACCAGGTATGCGCCCTGCCGCATCGGCACCACCTTCCCGAAGGATCCCTTCAGCTGCCGGGTGACCTCGAAATGGTCGAAGATCGGCTGCCTGTCGCTGTACAGATGTACGATTTTCTCCTGTTCCGGAGAGATGAGCGACACGTACTTGCGGGCTTCCTCGCAGACCTTCTCGTCGTTGATGTAGATGTTCGAGAAGGAATCGTTCAGAAGGTCCCGGAGGATCGTGGTGGTCTTGCTGTATTCGGTGAACAGCAGCTGGACGCCCTTGTTCCTGGCGATTTTCTTCCAGGATCCCTCCCATTTCTCAATGAGCGACTGCGTCTCTCCGACGAGCACGGAAGCGGTCTTGCCTTCCGCCGCGGTCCGGATGATGGCGCCGTAATTCTTGGGGAGGATGCTCCTGACAAGCGTCTCCAGTCTTTTTTTCTCCTCTTTCGATTCGATTTTCTGGGAAATGCTCACCTTCTCGGCGAAGGGGAGCAGTACGATGTTCCGTCCTGCCAGTGAAATTTCCGCAGTCAGTCGTGATCCCTTCGTGGAGATCGGCTCCTTGACGATCTGGACGACCACCATCTGGCCGGGCTTGAGGACGTCTCCGATCTTGCCCTCCTTGGGCAGGACATCGCCGAGCGCGATGCCGGAGTAGAGGTCCTTCATCGGGGTGTTCTGGTTGCTTTCCCGCACGAAGCGGTCGAAAGCGTCGAAATACAGCCCCAGGTCGAGGTAGTGGACGAACGCTTCTTTCTGGTCGCCGATATCGACGAAGGCAGCGTTGAGGGCCGGAAGGATCTTCTTGACCTTGCCGAGGTAGACGTCGCCTACCGTGAAATGGGCCCCCTTGCTGGACTCCTTGTTGTACTCGATCAGCCTGTGGTTTTCCATCAGGGCGATCTGAACCTCGCTCGACGAGACGTCGACGACGAGGTCTTTGGTCGGTTTCTCGGACTCCATGGAAATGTTTGACAGTGTGGTAAGCAAAAAGGGCCTGCCGGATCTCCCGGTCGGCCCTTCTCTTTCAGCAGACTGCTAAAATGGCGACACAGGCGAAGAAATTATTTCTTCTTGTGCCGGTTTTTGCGCAAGCGTTTTTTCCGCTTGTGCGTTGCCATTTTATGTCTCTTTCTTTTTTTACCGCTGGGCATAATGTTAGATTAGAGAGTTATAGATTTATTTTTCTTTCACAGCTGCGACGAAAACCTTCGCGGGCTTGAAAGCCGGGATATCGTGGGCCGGGATCACCATCGTGGATTTCTTGGTGATGTTGCGCGCTGCCTTCTGGGCGCGATGCTTGATAATGAAGCTGCCGAAACCGCGGAGATAAACGGGGTTGCCTTTCACGATAGAATCCTTGACGGTCTCCATGAAAGCTTCTACAACTGTCTGAACCTGAGTCTTTTCGATACCGGTCGCCTTAGCGACTTCGTTGACGATTTCTGCCTTTGTCATAATAATGTTGGTTTTATGATGATTGTGTTACAATTCTCAGTATATATCCTTGTTTGGGCCACAAAAGTAGCCATAATTTTTTTATTATCAAAGTTTTTATCGGCATTTCCGGTGAAAAAAAGACGTTTGGGAGGCCTTGGCACGGAGATTGACACTATATCCGCCCGGATTGTTGCGCCGACAGGATATGACAAATTGTCATGCCCCGCGGCGCCCGAATGACTGGAACCTTATGAAATACGATAAAAACAGCCTTTCTCCCGGCGGCGTGGAAGTGAACATCATGCCGGTTGTCCAGGGTGACTCCCTGGTCCATTTCGACCCGGATCAGCTGCCGGAGGTCGTCCCCGTGCTTGCGCTCCGCAATGCCGTCCTCTTTCCGGGAACGGTGTACCCGGTGACCATCGGCCGGGAAAAATCCATCCGCCTGATCCGCGAGGTCGAGTCGCGGGACGGATTCCTCGGGGCCGTCCCCCAGACCGACGTTTCCGTGGAGGAGCCCTTGCAGAAGGACCTCTCCCGCTACGGGACCGTCGCCAAGGTCATCAAGACCATCGAGATGCCGGACGGCTCGATGACGGCCATCCTGCAGGGCATCCGGCGGCTCGAGCTCGGAGATGTGCTGCAGTATGACCCTTATATCGTGGCGCGCGTGCATTACCTGGAGGACACGGTCCCCGACATGGACGACAACCAGCTGCTGATCCTCATGGACTCCCTCAAGGAGAAAGCGGCGCAGATCGTCCGTTCCTCCTCCTTCGCCCCGAAGGAGGCCGTGACCGCCCTCAAGACCATCGAGAACTATCCCTTCCTGGTCAATTTCATCGCGACCACGGTCGAGGTGGAGCATTTCGCCGACAAGGTGGACCTCCTCCAGTACGGCGACATGCAGGTGCGCGGCATGAAGCTGCTCTCGGTCCTGGAGACCCAGGTCCAGCTGCTCCGCATCAAGCAGGAGATCAACCAGAAGGTCCGCAGCGACATCGACCAGCAGCAGCGCGAATACTACCTCAACAACCAGCTCCGCACCATCCAGGAGGAACTGGGCATGGACGAGGGCGAGGAATTCGCGAAGTTCCGCGAGCGGGCCGCCGCGAAAAAGTGGCCCGAGTCGGTGAAGGCCGTCTTCGAGAAGGAGATGGCGCGCCTGGAGAAGTACAACCCCAGTTCCCCCGACTACAGCATCCAGTACAACTACGTCCAGTTCATGCTCGACCTGCCCTGGGGCGAGAAGTCGGAGGACAACCTGGACCTGAAGAACGCGCAGAAGATCCTGGACGAGGACCATTACGGGCTGGACACGGTCAAGGACCGCATCATCGAATACCTGGCCGTCCTCAAGCTGAAGGGCGACATGAAGTCCCCGATCCTCTGCCTGTACGGCCCTCCCGGGGTCGGCAAGACGAGCCTCGGCAAGTCCATCGCCCGGGCCCTCGGGCGCAAATACGTCCGGATTTCCCTCGGCGGCATGCACGACGAAGCGGAGATCCGCGGCCACCGCAAGACCTATGTCGGCGCCCTGCCGGGCCGGATCCTCTCCGGCATCCAGCGGGCCGGCACCTCCAACCCGGTCATCGTCCTGGACGAGATCGACAAACTTGCGAGCGACTTCAAGGGCGACCCGTCGTCCGCGTTGCTGGAAGCGCTTGACCCTGAGCAGAACGGGACCTTCCACGACAACTACCTCGACATCGACTACGACCTCTCGGACGTGCTTTTCATCACCACGGCCAACGTCACGTCGACCATCCAGCCGGCCCTCCGCGACCGCATGGAGATGATCAATGTGACCGGTTACCTCGCCGAGGAGAAGATGGAGATCGCGAGGCGTCACCTGATCCCCAAGCAGCAGGAACTGCACGGCCTGGGGAAGTCCGACCTGAAGATCGACAAGGCGGCCCTCTCTGCCATCATTGCGGAATACACCCACGAATCGGGCGTCCGCGGCCTGGAGAAGCAGATCGCGAAGATCGCCCGCGTGACGGCGAAAAAGACCGCCCTCGGCGAGGAGCGCCCCGCCGTCATCAAAAAGGACATGCTCAAGGAGTACCTCGGCCTGCCGACGGCCTTCCACGACCAGCAGAAGGGGAATGAGGCGCCCGGCGTGGTGACCGGCCTGGCCTGGACCGAGATGGGCGGTGAGATCCTCTTCGTCGAGAGTTCCGTCAGCCAGGGCAAGGGCGCCCTGTCGATGACGGGCAACCTCGGCGACGTGATGAAGGAGTCCGCCCAGATCGCCTGGCAGTACATCAAAGCCCATCCGGAAATGGCCCGCATCACGGCGGAGGAGTTCGCCGCGAAGGACATCCACATCCATGTCCCCGAAGGCGCCGTGCCGAAGGACGGCCCTTCCGCCGGCATCACGATGGTCACCTCGATGGTATCCGCCCTCCGCTCCCAGGCCATCCGCCACGGGGTCGCGATGACCGGGGAAATGACCCTCCGCGGCCGTGTGCTGCCGGTCGGCGGCATCAAGGAGAAGATCCTGGCGGCCAAGCGCGCCGGCGTCACTACCATCGTCATTTCGGAAGAAAACCGAAAAGATGTCGAAGATATCAAGGAAATTTACGTAAAAGGCCTTACCTTTGTCTATGTGAAAGACATCGCCGACGTGATGGACTTTGTCTTTGACGCATAGATGGATGTAAAGATCGAACAGAGCTGGAAGGAAGCCCTCGCCCCCGAATTCGGGAAACCGTATTTCGCGTCGCTGGTGCGTTTCCTTCATGACGAGAAGGCTGCCGGGAAGGTGATATACCCTCCGGGCGGCCTGATTTTCAATGCCTTCGCCCTGACGCCTGTCGAGGCGGTGAAGGTGGTCATCATCGGCCAGGACCCCTACCACGGCCCTGGCCAGGCGATGGGCCTGTCCTTCTCCGTGCCGGACGGCATCCAGGCCCCGCCGTCGCTGCGGAACATCTTCAAGGAGATCCAGGACGACCTCGGCATCCGGATGAGCGGACGGCCGAACCTGGAGGGCTGGGCGCGCCAGGGGGTGCTCCTGCTGAACGCTTCGCTGACCGTCCAGGCCGGCCTGGCCAATTCCCACAGCCGCATCGGCTGGCAGGAGTTCACCGACGCCGTCATCCGTTACCTCTCCGACCGCCGCGAGGGCATCGTCTTCCTGCTCTGGGGCAACTACGCCCGGGGCAAGAAGGCCCTGATCGACCCCGCCCGGCACTACATCCTGGAGGCTGCCCATCCGTCCCCGCTGGCCGGGGGCGCCTTCTTCGGCTGCCGCCATTTCTCCAAGACCAACGAAATCCTTGTCCGCGAGGGCAAAACCCCGATCAACTGGCAGTTATGAAAAAGAAAGCACTCTTTCCCGGCTCCTTCGACCCCTTTACCGCCGGCCACCTCAATATCCTGAACCGCGCCCTGACGATGTTCGACGAGGTCGTCGTCGCCGTGGGCATCAACCAGGACAAGCGCGGCTTCTTCGACATGGAGAAGCGGCTCGAGATCATCCGCAAGGCGACAGCGGGGATGGAGGGCGTCTCGATCATCCAGTATGACAACCTGACCATCGACACCTGCCGCGAACTCGGCATCCGCCACATCGTCCGCGGCGTGCGCAACATGATCGATTTCGAGACCGAACGCTCGATCGCCGACGCCAACCGGCGCCTCGCCCCGGACATCGAGACCATCATCATCCCGACTGCGCAGGAATTCGCCCACATCTCGTCTTCGGCGGTGCGCGACATCCTCAAGCACCACGGCGATTACTCGGCTTTCATCCCCGCCGGCGTGGAATTGTAATCCCATGCGGAAATACCTGACAATCATCCTTCTCGCGCTGGCGCTCCCGCTCGGCGCCCAGCCGCTGGACAGCGCGAAGACCGCCCGGCTGGACGGGTTGATGACGCAGTATTTCACCCTGCTTGCCGGGGAACCCGCCGCCGTCCAGGGCGCGGAGATGGACGGCCTGATCTCCTCCTGCCGGGACTCCCTGCTGCGGCAGTATGTCGCCCTGCGGATCTACGGCCATTACATCGGCTCGAAGGTCATGGGAGACGAGGCCGTCGCCATCGGCATCTTCGACCGCTGGTTCGCCCCGGGCAAGGTCCGTTTCAAGACGGAGATCGACCGGATGAACGCGCAGGTCTTCGCGGATTTCAACCGTTCCTCCCTGATCGGGATGCGGGCGCCGGAACTCGTTCTCCAGGATATCAACGGCCTCCCCGTGGATCCGACAGCCGCTTCGAAAGGCCGCTATGCGGTGCTGTATTTCTATGATACGGACTGCTCCTCCTGCCGCATCGAGTCGGCGCGGCTGCGGGAATTCGTTTCCTCAAACACGTATCCCATCGATATTTACGCCATCTATACCGGGTCGGACGAAGCGGCCTGGGCGCGCTACCGGGCGCTGAACCTGCCCGGGGGCGTCACCCATCTCTGGGACCCCGGGCTCGCGTCGGATTTCCCCCGGAAATACGGCGTCATCCAGACGCCCCGGATGTTCCTGGTCGCCCCTGACGGCACGGTTGCGGGCCGGGGCCTGGATACCGGAGCCTTGAAAATCCTGCTCGACAAGGCGTTTGCTCCCGAGGAGACATATGCGTATGGCTCCGCCGCCTCCCGTGCGCTTTTCGACGCCCTCTTCGCCGAAGAGGACGGCTCCGCAGACGCGGTCGACCGGGTGGCCGGCTATGTCGCCTCGACCACGCTGGAGAAAGGGGATACGCTCGATTACAGGCACCTGTGCGGTGACCTCCTCTATTACCTGTCAACCGCGGAAGGACCCGGAATGAAGGAAGGGACCCGCCGTTTCATCCGGGAGCGCATCCTTCCCGGCGGGATGGACCCGGAGGTGGCGGCGCTGGGCGGCCTGCTGGATGACCTGCTGTCGAAAACGCCTGCAGGAGAGAAACTTCCCGCTTTGACACTGCACGGAACGTTCCATGCGCGCCGCTTCCTCTGCGGGCGGAAGGCCCGCGAAGGCGCGTGGCGGATCGACCGGCTCCGGAAGCCCGCGCTACTGGTCTTCTACGCGCCCGGCTGCAGCCGCTGCGAGGAACTCCTCGCCCGGGTCGGGACGATGGAGGAGGCCGCCCTGCTGGTCGATATGGATGCCCTTTTCTCGGACCATCCGGACGAGGCGAATGCCGCGCTGGGTGCCTTCGACCTGACCGTCCTGCCCTTCGTCGTGCGGGTGGACAGAAAGGGCGTCGTCCTTGAGAAGTATCTGCGCGTCAGCGATCTGTAATTATCTCACCAGCTGCGGGTCGTAGCGGAAAAGGGTTCCGCGCCGCACGTTCTCGGAATTCTTGGAGCAGAATCCGCAAAAGACCGCCCCGTCGCGGTATTTCACCCCTTCCGGTTCCATGTAGCCCGTGTCCGTGATGCCCGCCGCCTTGAGGGCGGTCAGGTCGTCGAGTGCCCGGAACTTCGTCAGGGGGATGACCGTCGTCCCGTCGATTTTCCGCACCTGCAGCCAGCCGGGGGAGGGCGTCCCGTCCGCGTGGCCGTTGCCCTGGGCCTGGTAAACGAGTCCGTCGTGGATGTCGAATCCCTGCCAGGAGACGGTCGTGCCGTCGGCATAGGTGCTGCGGGAGATGGCGAATTCCCCGAGCGGTTTGAACTTGCTGGCGTCGCGGGCCTTGACGACGGGCTTTTTCGTCACTTCCGCGTCGCCGGAGCCGCTTTCGCCGCCATAGGTGATCTCTTCCAGGGTGATATCCCGGACCGGGAGGGCCTTCAGTTCGCTGAGTCTGTAGGTGCGGATGCGCCCGGAAGAGATGCCGAGGATGGTGAGCATGTCGCCTTCGATGTCCACGGCGACGGAGATGTTCTTTTCCCCGAAATAATAGTTCTCCGTCGTCTGGGAGGCCTTGACGGTCGCGCCGGCCTTGACGGGGATGCGGGAGATGATCTGGGCGTTCCAGTACTCTCCCTTGTCGTTCTTGCTGGAGTAATTGTCGATCCAGATGTATTTCCCGTCGGTGGCCTCCTCCAGGGTGAAGTTGGAGCCGTGGCCGGTGTAGCAGAGGGTCATGCAGCGGGCGGTCGGCGTCTCCTGGCTGTTCCGTTCATTCCAGCAGAGATAGACCCGGAAGTTGCTGTTCAGCTGGGTGTAATAGATCATCCCGTCGCTGGCGATGTCGAAGCTCTGCATTACCGCCGAGGTCGTGCGGAGCCGGGCCGTGCTGTAGTGCAGGTCCTGCGAGAAGCCGTCCGTGAGCAGGGGACCATAGGTGGGTTCGATGCCCGGGTCCACCTTGCCGGCGTTCTGGGTGACGTGGAGCGTCTTCTTGTCGCTGCCGCAGGTGAAGGTGACGGAGCCCATCCGGACCCTGCCGGTCTCGTTGGCGGTGACTTCGACACGGACGACCTCGTCCCCGGCCCCGCCGGAATCGGGAGTCGCCGTCAGCCAGGCGGCATTCGAGCGGGCGGACCAGGGACCGCCTGCCTGGAAGGCGACGGTCGTCACGGTCCCGGCCGTCTCGCCGACCGTCTTGTCGAACATGTCGCCGAAGGAGATGAAAGCGGCCGGCGTATCGCTCTGGTGGGGATTGCAGCCTGCCAGCAGCAGGAGGACGGCCGCGATGAACCGATGTCCTGTTCTCATAGCATGAGCCCTTCCCGGACGCGGTCCGCCTCCGCCTGCCCCTTCAGGTAGGAGAGGATATGCAGTCCGAAGTTGACGGCATGGCCGGCGCCGCGTCCCGTGATGATCCGCCCGTCGACGACCACGCTTTCGGGTTCATAGACGGCGCCCTTTTCCAGCATCGGCCCCTGGAAGCCCTCGAAACAGGTGAAACGGACGCCCCGGAGGGGGTCCAGCTGCGAGAGGACGAGCCCGGGCGCGGCGCAGATGGCGGCGACGGTGCCGCCCTCGGCGTAATGCCGTTTCATCCGGTCCACCAGGTCGGCATGCTCCGCCAGATGGCGGCTGCCGGGCATTCCGCCGGGGAAGACCATCACGTCTTCCCGCACGGCCGGCCCGTCGCCGGCTTCGTCGCAGTATTCGTCGTATGTCATGTCCGCCCAGAGCGATACGCCGTGCGAAGAGACGACGGTCGGGTCTTCGGTGATGGAGACGGTCCGCACGTCGATGCCGCCGCGGACGAGGACGTCCCTCGTAGCAAGGGCTTCCATGTCTTCGAATCCGTCCGCGAGAAAAATAACTACCCCTTTCATGTGTTTCGGTTTTGGCTGCGTTGTTTCGGCAAAGATACGGATTCCTGTTGAAATTGTGAGAGGAATGGCGTATATTTGCAAGGAACACTGAAACAACCGGTCCCATGAAAATGAAACACAGACTGCTTCTGCTCCTTGCCGCGTCGATGCTGGTGTTGGCCGGCACCGTTTCCTGCGGGAAGCCCGACCCCGTCACGCCTCCCGAAGAAAACGTCGATGACAAACCCGGCAAGCCGGATACCCCGGATACGCCGGATACACCCGATACCCCGGACACGCCTGACACCCCGGACACGCCCGACACCCCGGACCAGCCGCAGAAAAAGACCCTCAGCATCCTGGCCATCGGCAACAGTTTTTCGGTGGATGCGATGCAGTACCTGTATGACATCCTGAAGGAGACCGGGCTGGAGGAGGTTGTCCTCGGCAACCTCTATATCGGCGGCTGTTCCCTTGCGACGCATGCGTCGAACTTCTCCGCGAATTCCGCGTCCTACACGTATTACAAGAACACGACGGGCACCTGGACGAACACGACGTCCGCCAAACCTCTCACGGCGCTTCAGGAGCGCTCATGGGACATCATCACGATGCAGCAGGCGAGCGGCGACTCGGGTATCGCATCGACCTACTCGCCCTACCTGGCCAACCTGAAGAAGATCGTCATGGCCGCCTGCCCGGATGCCAGGCTGGTCTGGCACATGACCTGGGCCTACCAGGGGAATTCGACCCACAGCTCCTTCCCGAAGTACAACTCCGACCAGATGACGATGTACAATGACATCCTCTCCGCCGTGCGGGAGAAGGTATTGACGGACAGCGACTTCTCGCTCGTCATCCCCTGCGGGACCGCGGTGCAGAACCTCCGCACCAGCCATTTCGGCGACCGGATTACCCGCGACGGCTACCACATGTCCTACAACGTCGGCCGTTTCGTCACGGCCATGACCTGGGCGAAGGCGCTGACCGGCTGCGACCTTTCGGCCATTACCTACACCCCGCCTTCCTATTCTTACGAGAACCGGGACATCGCCGCCATCAAGGAGGCGGCGGACAACGCGGTCCTGAATCCGTATGTGGTCACGGAGTCTTCATTCCCGCCCCAGCCCGGCGACGAGGGCATCGAGTCCGACGACCCGGTGGAGGTGCTCCGTCTCTCCGGTTTCGACCCGGACCTGTTCACGGTCCTTCCGCTGGAAATCACCAAGTGGGCGTATTACAACTCCTCCAATGCGACCTATTACAAAACCATGTACACGACGACCATGAGCAACCCGCCCACCAACATCAAGCGTTTCGTGGTATCCCGGATCTTTACACGGGAGGAAATTCCTGTCGGATCGGTGATTATCCTCAAGAAGGACTATCAGTACCGGCCCGAAGGCTGGGTCAATATGGCCAAGAACACCAGTTCCGCGCGGCCGGCCGAGGTCACGGACCAGGTCGTTACCGTCAGCGAGGCATGGTGGGGGACATGGACCCACCGCGCCTTCAATATCTCCAAGGTCGGAAAACCCGACCTGAGTGATGCGGAAGCCGAAGAGGCCGGCAAGAGCCTGACAATCTTTATTCCCAAACCCTGACGCCTGCATACAATGAACTCGACTGCCCTGATCTGGATTGTGATGATCGCGGTGATGGTCGCCAGCATGATCATCCAGAACCGGCTGAAAAGCCGTTTCGCCAAGTATTCCGAAATCCCCGTGGCTGCCAGCGGCGCGGAGGTCGCCCAGCGGATGCTGCAGGCCCACGGCATCCATGATGTCCAGATCGTCTCCATCGAGGGGACGCTCACGGACCACTACAACCCCCAGACGAAAACCGTCAATCTCAGCCGGGACGTGTACTACGGCCGCTCGGTCGCGGCGGCGGCCGTCGCCGCCCACGAGTGCGGCCATGTCGTCCAGCACGCGACGGGCTACGGCCCGCTTCGGATGCGCTCCGCCCTCGTCCCGGTGGTCAGTTTCGCCTCGAACCTCGTTTCCTGGGTCCTGCTGGCCGGTGTCCTGCTGATCAACATCTTCCCCGGCCTCCTCTGGTTCGGGATCGGCCTCTTCGCCCTGACGACGCTGTTCAGTTTCGTCACCCTGCCCGTGGAAATCAATGCCAGCGCCCGGGCCGTCAAGTGGCTCGAGCAGGACGGGATCGTTTCCTACGACACGCGGCCGATGGCGGTCGATGCCCTGAAATGGGCGGCCTACACCTATGTCATCGCTGCGATCGGCTCCCTCGCGACGCTGCTCTACTACATCTCCATGGCAAACCGCCGCAGCTGATGGCCGCGGCGGTTCCACGGGGATGCTCCCCTGGGATATAAAGCATGGCTGCGCTGCTCAGAACAGCGTAGGGTGTGCGTTGTCGAGTTCGGAAAGGACCTTTTCCATCACCGCTTCCCGGAGGAGGACGGCGCGGGCCCCTACGTTGAAGCGGGCGCAGTATTCGTCGATGGCGGCCATCTCCTTGTCGTTCAGGTAGATGACCTGGCGGTGCTTCCTTAGGAGCGAAGCCCGCTGCTTTTCGAGGAAGGCCGGATCGACGCCGGACATGTGTTTTCTCCTTGCCAAAACGGTGGTGCGCTGGTTGACCCTGCAAAAATACGGATAATAATGGAAACCGCCAAGTATTAGTGCCTGACGACGATACGCTCGATGCGGCGGGGGACGGAGGTGAAGATTTCGTAGGGGATGGTGCCGAGGATGCCGGCGAGTTCGGAGACCGTCGGGTCTTCGCCGAAAATGGTGACCGTGTCGCCGACCCGGGCATCGACGCCCGTGACATCCAGCATGCACATGTCCATGCAGATATTGCCCACGGTGGGGACGCGCCGGCCCTTCAGGGAGAAGGAGGCATGGCCCTGCCCGAAGTGGCGGTCGATGCCGTCCGCATAGCCGACGGGGATGGTCGCGATGCGCATGCCCGCTGCCGGAACATGCCCGTGGCGGCCATAGCCGATGGTGTCGGAGGGGTTGTCCAAGGTCTTGATCTGCAGAATCTTGCATTTGAGGGAGGCGACGGGGGCGAGCTGTACGCCGGGACGGGCGCTGATCCCGTAGATGCCGATGCCGAGGCGGACCATGTCGAACTGGTATTCGGGGAAGCGTTCGATGCCGGCGGAGTTGAGGATGTGCCGCATCGGCCGGTAGCCGAGCGCGGCGGTGATCCGGTCCGCGTTCTCCCGGAAGAGACGGATCTGGGCGAGGGTGAAGGCATCTTCCGCCGGGTCCTCCGCGACGCAGAGGTGGGAGAAGATGGACTGGACCCGGACTTCGGGGCTGTCCGCGAGTTCGGCGAGCAGCTCCGGCAGTTCGCCGGTCATGAAGCCGAGCCGGTGCATGCCGGTGTCCAGCTTGATGTGGATGGGAAAGTCCCGGCGGCCCTTTTCCCGCAGGATGGCGCACAGTTTCCGGAGGGATACGACGTTCGGGATGCTGGGCTGCAGCCCTTTTTCAATGATTTCCTCGTAGTGGTCCGTCCCCGCGGTCAGGACCAGGATAGGGAGGGAGATACCGGCCTGCCGCAGTTCCAGCCCTTCGACCGGATAGGCGACCGCCAGGTAATCCGCGCCTGCGCGCTGCATCATGGCCGCGAACTCCACGGCCCCGTGCCCGTAGGCATTGGCCTTGACCAGGACCAGCAGCTTCGTCTGCGGTTCCAGCAGGGATCGGAAGTATCTGTAATTCTTCTCGCAGTTCCCCAGATCGAGTTCCAGCCGCGAGAAATCGTCCTCTCTGTTCATACAATGCACTCAGGTGCAGGAAGTGGTTGAGATGTAGAGATTCGAACTCTAACTAAGGGAACCAAAATCCCTGGTGCTACCATTACACCACATCTCAATATTTCATCAGGGGAGCAGCCCCCTGAAACCCCCGCGGCCTTAAACCCTTTCCGACTTTTGCCCTCTGGTCAAAAGTCCCGGGCCGGCCGGTCGCCTGCTGGCGACATTCGCTTCGCTCCAAGTTTTATCAGGGGAGCGGCCCCCTGAAACCCCCGCGGCCTTAAACCCTTTCCGACTTTTGCCCCCCAGGGACCCCTGCGGGAGGTTGGTGCAAAGGTAAGGATTTTTTGTGAAACGGCAAGGGGGGACTAGCGGCGGCGGGCCTGGAAGAAGGCGGTGACGGGGGCTGCGCATTCGTCGGCGAGGACCCCGGCCGTCACTTTCGTGCGGGGATGGAGGAGGGAGGGGGAGAAGAGGGTACAGCCCCGTTTGGGGTCCGCGGCACCATAGACGATGCGTCCGATCTGGGACCAGGCAAGGGCGCCTGCGCACATCGGGCAGGGCTCGACCGTCACGTATAAGGTGCAATCGGTCAGGTACTTCCCGCCCATGGCCTCCGTCGCGGCCGTGATGGCGACCATCTCGGCATGGGCGGTGGCGTCATGGAGGGTTTCCGTGAGGTTGTGTCCCTTGGCGATGATCCGGTCGCGCCAGACGATGACGGCGCCGATCGGGATTTCCCCGGCGGCTTCCGCCGCCAGGGCTTCCCGCAGCGCTTCGCGCATGTATCTTTCGTCCCGCTCTTCCATCGCTGCAAAGATACGGATTATTTCGACTTCGGCGTATAGAAGGCGAAATGGCCCGGATAGTTGCCGGTGGCGGCGCTCCAGCGCTTCTTGTAGTCGCTGCCGTAGCAGGTGAGGGTACCGGGTGCGTTCCATTCGGCCTGGTCGCCGACAAACAGGTAGCGGAAATCGCCGTTGCCGTCGCCGAGGACGCCGAGGCTGTAGGCCATCGGGTTCTTGTGGACGAAGTCGGTGATGCGTTTGCCGGACTTGCTTCCGTCGGCGAGACGCGCCGTGAACAGGTAATAGTCCTTTACCTTGCCGGCCGTATAGTCCCATTCGTCCTCGGTGCCGATGGCCCAGACGGTATCGCCGGCGATGGCGGCGGCGGTCACATAGCCGTTGGTCCCCGGGGCGCTGATGTGGCGGACCGGCTCCGACCCGTCGGCCTTGAAGGCGTAGAGTCCGGAATGGACCGAGTAGAAGTCCCCGTAGCAGGTGACGTAGATCCAGCCCTTTCCGTCGGAGAAGACGGATTTGAGGTTCGTGGCGACGTCGATGGTCTTTTCGACCTTGAAAGACGCGAGGTCGACGACGACCACGTCGCGTTCGTAATTGGATGTGACAGCGGAGGATGTGCCGCCGCTCAGGGCGACATAGGCTTTGCCGTCATAGACGGCGATGCCTTCCGGTTCATAGCCGGGCAGGTCGAGGGTGGCGACCTGTTTGTATGTTTGCCTGTCGATTTTGTAGAGCTGTCCCTTCCGGAGCAGGTGGTCCTTGACGGTATAGTCGTCATTGTATTCGACGAACGTGCCCGCCCAGGAGGTGACATAGGCGAAGGAATCGTCGAAGGCGATGTTGCGGGGGGTCATGACCGGAATGGTCGCGAGGTGCTTCTCATTGAAGGCGTCAGCCACTTCCACGATGCCGGAATTGTTCACCACCATCCACACTTTCCCGTCCTCCACGGCGATATCGTTGCCGACGTCCCCGAGGCCGAAAGGAATTTCCGGGTTCATCTTGCCATACGCGTCGCGGACGTATTTCCCGTCCGTGAAGCGGAAGAAATCCAACGTAGCTGAATTCGAGCCCTTCGCGCCTTCGTTGAGGACTAAGAGTTTCACCGGGGGGGCATCTTCACCTACTGTAACAGTCTCGCCCGCAAGGGTTTCATCCTCGGAGGCGGCAGGAATCGGATCCCAGGGATCCGTCTGACATCCAGCGGCGCCTAGCGCCAGGATGCCACTGATCACAAGCAGTGCCTGTTTTTTCATAGAACGATGCATGTTTTGCAGGTGCAAAGATACGATTTTTCATGTTTTTTCATTATATTTGTTCCGCGAAAGCGAAACCATATAATTAAATACGTGCAATACATGAAGAGAATTCTTATGTTGCTCGCCGCAGCCGTACTGGCTGTCGGCGCGGTCTCCTGTCAGAAGGAGCGTCAGCACGAGACTCCTGCGAGTGTAGCGCTTTACACGCATCCGGGAAAGGCGGTCAAGGCCGCTTCCGGCACGATCGGCGTGACCGTTTCGGCGACCGTCGACGGCTGGAAGGCCGAATCCAAGGCCGACTGGATCACGGTGGCGCCCGCAGAAGGTTCGGGCTTTACGAAAGGCGTCCGGGAGGTCATCCTGACCTATACGGAAAACACCACGGGAGCGCAGCGGAGCGGCGATGTCGTCTTCTCCGCCGGCGCCCAGAGCGAAACCTACACCCTGACGCAGGAAGCGAAATGACCCTTTAAAGACCGATGAAAATGAAAAAGGCACACAAAGCATTCATCGCCGTCTGCGTGGTCATCCTTACTGCGCTTGCGGCTTCCTTCAGCGCGTCCGCCCAGGTGCGGACCGTGACCGGCAAGGTCGTCGATGAAAAGGGACAGCCCGTCATCAGTGCGGGTGTGATCGTCCAGGGTACCACGAACGGTACCGTCACGAACCTCGACGGTGCTTATTCCCTCCGTGTGGACGGTCCGGCCGTCCTCGAAATCTCCAGCGTCGGTTATGTGACCGCCGCCGTCGCCCTCGGGAAGAACCAGACCGTGGCGGACGTCGTCCTCCAGGAGGACGCGATGCTACTTGAAGATGCGGTCGTCATCGGTTACGGCGTCCAGAACCGCCGTGACGTCACGACCGCCATCGCCTCCATCAAGGCCGAAGACTTCGCCAACAAGCCGACGTCCGACTTCCGCGAGGCCATGGCCGCGAAGATGCCGGGCGTCCAGGTCCTGACCCTCGGCGGCCAGCCGGACGGCAACGTGGCCATCCACGTCCGCGGTATCCAGTCCGCGACCGCCGGCAACAAGCCGCTCTACGTCATCGACGGCGTTCCCTGCGACCAGGGCGCCTTCTCGAACCTCGCTTCCTCCGATATCGAGAGCCTTGAGGTCCTGAAAGACGCCTCGTCTGCGGCTATTTACGGTTCCCGCGGCTCCTGCGGCGTCGTCATCGTGACCACCAAGCGGGGCAGTTCGGAACAGGCCCAGGTGACCTATGACGGCATGTTCAGCGTCTCCCAGGTTTCCAAGAAGATCGACCTGCTCGGTGCATACGACTGGGCTGTCCTCTTCAAGGAGGCGCGCGACGGCTCTTACCTGTACAGTGTCCCGGAAGGAACGATTTCCGATCCGTACCTGCTGCCCCCCCGTCCGCAGACGTACCACCGGATCCATCCCATCATCGAGAAATACCTGAACGACGATTCGGGCCTGCTGACCGATACGGACTGGCAGGATGCCATTTTCCGCAACGCACTGAGCCACCAGCACAGCCTCTCCGTCAGCGGCAAGAGCGGTGACAACCGGTATTTCCTCGGTGCCAATTACCTCAGCCGGGAAGGCACGATCATCGGGTCCGATTACAACCGCTTCGGCTTCCGCCTCAACCTGGACGGCAAGAAGGGGATTTTCCGCTACGGCGCCTCCCTTGCCCCGAGTTACTCGCGGACGCACTATGTCGCTTCCGATTCCCAGTATGGCAGCAACGGCATCATCGCCTCCGCGCTGATGGCCCCGCCGATCTTCCCGGTTTACAACAGTGACGGCACCTACAACTGGGACATGAACGGCATGCTCCGCGCCGATCCGAAGGGCTATGGCGACACCCAGACCAACGAGGTCCTCAACCCGGTCGCCCTGGCGCTCGAGACGAAGGATATCCGGGAAAAGACCCAGCTCATCGGCAACGTCTATGCCGCCCTCCAGCTGGTCAAGGGACTGGAATACAAGATCACCCTCGGCGGCGACTTCTATCAGTACGGACGTGAATACTACCGTCCGTCCTGGCTGCCGACCCGGGGCAACAAGTACTGGATCGCTCCCGACTACGATGCCGGCGAGACCCATTCCAGCGTCCAGCTTTCCGATCCTACCTCCACGACGGCCTCCAACCAGTATTATCACTGGAATGTGGCGAACCAGCTCACGTACAGTGCGAAGTTCGGCAATCATTCCATCAATGCCGTCGCCGCCTATGAGGCCGAGGAATACATCAACAAGACGATGAGCATCACGGGTACCGGTGTGGCCGGCGATGACAAGATCACTACCTCGAAGGGCAAGGTCATCGCGGCGGATGATGCTATCAACAACCTAACCGTCAGTACCTTCGCTTCCTGGTTGGTCCGAGCCCAGTATTCCTGGAAGGGCCGCTACATGGCGTCTGCCTCGCTCCGCGGCGATGCTTCCTCACGCTTTGCCCCGAAGTCCCGCTGGGGCTATTTCCCGGCGGCATCCGTCGGCTGGCGCATTTCCGACGAACCGTTCATGCGGGGTCTGACCGGCATTTCCGACATGAAGATCCGTGCCTCCCTCGGCCAGACCGGTAACGCGCAGATCGGCACGTCCGAATACCTCGCCCTCTACGGCTCCGCCGCCACCTATCTCGGCAGCGGCACCGACATGGTGAACCAGGTCTATCCCAACCAGATCGCCAACAACGGACTTCACTGGGAGAAGAACACCCAGGTCAACCTCGGTCTCGACCTGACCCTCTGGCAGGGTCTCCTGGCCTTGAACCTCGACCTGTATAACACCCGGACGACGGACATGCTCTTCGATGTCCCCGTCCCGCAGGTTTCCGGCCTCTCCTCCTCGAACATGAACATCGGTTCCATGCAGAACCGGGGTATCGAAATCAACCTCTCCTCGCGGAAACAGTACAGCAGCGGCTTCTCCTATGAACTGAACGCCAACTGGTCGCTCAACCGCAACAAGGTCCTCAGCCTCGGCGGTGAGAACGCCCCGATCATCAAGGCCTCCGACTACACCGGCGCGAACTACATCACCAAGGTCGGCCAGCCGGTCGGCTGCTACTACCTGCTGGTCCAGGACGGGGTCTTCCACAACCAGGAGGAACTCGCATCCTATCCGCACTTCGACGAGACCCAGGTCGGCGACTTCCGTTTCATCGACGCCAACGGCAACGGTGTCCTGGAGAAGGATGCGGACCGTGTGATCGTCGGCAACTACATGCCGGACTTCTACTATGGCTTCGGCCTTGAACTCGGATACAAGGGGCTTGATTTCTCCGCCGCCTTCCAGGGCGTCTACGGCAACGAGATCCTGAACCTCGAGCGCCGTTACCTCTGCAACATGGAGGCATCGTCCAACATGATGACCCTCTCGCTGCAGCGTTTCCCGTATGGCGAGCTCAACCGCGCCACCCGTAAGTCCACGGGTAACAACGGTTCCTCCACCTCGACCTTCCACATCGAGGACGGTTCCTACCTGCGGCTGCAGAACGTTTCCCTCGGCTACACGCTCCCTTCCCGGCTGACCCAGAAGATCGGCCTCGAGCGTGCCCGTATCTACGTAGCCGGCTCCAACCTGCTGACCTTCACCCACTACACCGGCTACAACCCGGAAGTCAACAAGAACTCGACCGATGCGTTGCGTCCCGGTGAGGACTACTGCTCTTATCCGCTTCCGCGCACCGTCAGCCTCGGCCTCAACCTGACCTTCGGCCGCAAGGGCGCCCGGGCCGCCGTGCCTGCCGCCGCAGCCGCCGGCGTCCGGGAAGTGATCCGCGAGGTCATCAAGGAAAAGATCGTCGAGAAGATCGTCGAAGTTCCCGTCTATGTCGAGAAGACCGTCGAGGCCCCTGTCGGCCAGACGCCGGACAAGTTGTCCGCCCAGGCCGCCCTGGAAGGCGCCTATGTGGAAAAGGTCTTCTTCCTGATCAACTCCACCGAGGTCAGCGCCGAGGAACGCGTCAAGATCGACCGCATGGTCAAGTACCTGAACGAGAATCCGGATGCGAAAGTCACGATCACCGGTTACGCCGACCGCGGGACCGGGACCGACGAGCGGAACAACATCCTTGCCGCCGAGCGTGCCCAGTCCGTCGTCGACCTCTTCGTGCGGGCGGGCATCTCCGGAAAGCGCATCCGTTCCTTCTGGTCCAACATCGACCGGGATCCTTCTGCTGCTCCGGAAACCAACCGTGTCTCCGTTTGTATCATCAAGTAATATGGAGGAAACAAGCCTTATGAAAAGAATCATCCCGATCATAGCTTTCGGAGCCCTGCTCCTTTCAGCCGCTTCCTGCAAGCCCGAGTTCTTTGAGCGTTATCCGGCCAACAGCGTGACGGAAGGCAACTTCTATCAGAGCGAGGCGGATTTCAACCAGGGCGTTTACAGCTGCTATGCCAAGCTCAAGACCCAGATGTCCTATTACCTGACGGAACTGGCCTACCGCAGCGACGAATGCTATCTCGAATCGATGGCCGTCTCCACCCAGGACCGCTATGACCTTGACCACTTCGCTGAAGTGGAGAGCAACAAGATCCTCGCCGATATCTGGGGCGCGTGGTACAACGGCATTTACCGCTGCAACGACGTGCTCGACCATGCGGAAGGGAAAACCTTTGCCAAGCTGCCCCAGTACAAGGCCGAGTGCCTGTTCATCCGCAGCTGGTATCTGTTCATGCTCTACCAGACCTTCGGGACCGTTCCAATCCCCACGACGGTGCTGACGCCTGCCGAGTCCATGAAGGTCGGCCGCTGCACCGACGAGGAGATGTACAACCGGCTCACGACCGACCTCACCGAGGCCGTTGCCAACCTGCCGGAGAGCCGCTCCGCCGAAAAGGCCCGTGTGACGAAAATCGCCGCCCAGATGCTCCTCGGCCGTGTTTACCTGAAATACGGGAAATACGCAGAGGCCCAGCAGGTGATCGGAGAGGCGCTCAAGGACCCGAACTTCGGCCTGATGCCGACCACGGCCGCCGCCTTCGACGTGAACAACAAGATGAACAAGGAAATCATCTTCGCCCTCTGCTACAACAAGAGCATTCCGGATGTGGGACACGGCTACTGGTACAGTTCCAACACGCCCGTCGAGGAGGACCGCCGCAACCCGACGCCGGAATTCAAGCGGATCTACACCCCCCAGGACAACCGTTTCGAGCTGATCAACGGTTATGTCAAGATCAGCGCCTCGGTCTATGCGATGAAGAAATGGTACGATACCTACGACACGACCAACACGACGCAGGTCGGCAACGACTTCCCGATGATGCGCTATGCGGACCTCGTCCTGATGATGGCGGAGGCCGTCGGTCTCGGCGGTGACATTCCGTCCGCCCTTCCGTACCTGAACCAGACGCGCACCCGCGCCGGCCTGCCGGCGCTCGGCTCCGCGGATGTCTCTTCCCGCGAGAAGTTCATCCAGGAACTGGCCGACGAACGCGGCCGCGAGCTCGCCCTCGAGGGCTGCCGCTGGCATGACCTCGTCCGTCTGGGCCTGGCCGTGAATTACTTCCGCAGCCTTGGTTTTACGCTGGACGAGCACGAATTGATCCTCCCGATCCCGCGTACCCAGCTGGAGATTTACAACGATACCGGCATCCTGTGGCAGAACCCGGGTTACAACACCAACTATAGCAAGTAAGGAACATGAAAAGAACGATTACCTATATCCTGGCCGCTGCGGCCGTGGTCCTGGCCGCTTCTTCCTGCTGGAGGGAGGAGATCAAGGACCTGGAACTGGGCAGCGACCTGAAGCTCCGCCACGAGGTTACGGACCTGAAGGCGGTCCCCGGTGACGGCGAGGTCGCGCTTTCCTGGGCTGTCCCGGAGGGCTGGAACCCGACGAAGTTCATCGTCACCTATACGAATCCGGACCAGTCGTCCGGCCGGCTGGAGACGGCGGGGAAGAGCCTGCTGGTCGCCGACCTGGCGAACAGCTACAAATATACCTTCAACGTCCAGGCCCTGTACGGGGAGGATATCCTGTCCGGCGTCAAGAGCGTCTCCGCGACCCCGGTCACGAGCCGCATCGCGGTGGCCAAGCTGAATGCCGATTCGATCGACGGCGGTGTGGTCCTGAGCTGGACGAAACCGTCCGAGACGGTCCAGGGCTACAAGCTCACCTATTACATGGAGGATACCCCCGCCGACGTCAAGACGGTCTCCATCGCCGCAGACAAGGAGTCCTATACCGTGGACGGCCTGACGAACGACAAGAATTACCTGTTCTCCCTCGTCGGCGTCTATCCCAAGGGCGAATCCGAGCCGGCGACCGTGAAGGCCATGCCGATGAGCGCCCAGGCGTTCTTCGTCAGCCGCGAGAAGGCCGTCAAGAACCAGCCGGTCCGCTTCCGCTTCAACACCGACGCCTATCCGACCGCGACGAATGTCTTCTGGGAATTCCCGGGCGGCATCCAGAAGGAAGGCAACGATGTCGAGTACGCTTTCTCCTCGCCCGGCGAACAGCAGGCCATCCTCCACGCCACCATCGGCGGCGCCGAAAAGACCTGGAAGATCGGCATTTCCGTCCGCGAATGGGGACTTCATGTCAATGATTTCCCGCAGAACGGAACGAACTATGCCGGCTTCAAGGGCTCCTGCCCGGTCTTCTCCCCGGACGGCAAGACGGTCTATAACATCACCTTCAACAAGAAGACGACCCTCCTGGCCTACGACACCGAAAGCGGTGAGAAGAAGTGGGAGTTCGAGTATGCCGACGGGACGAACCAGGGTTCCTATAACATGTGCACCGTGAACCCGGTGAACGGCGACATCTACTATGGCACCCAGACGGGCGGCAGCTTTGTCTGCGTGACCGCCGAGGGCCTGTTCAAGTGGGTTTACAAGGGCCTCGGCTCCATGCAGTCCGCCGCTCCGGCCGTCAACAAGGCCGGTGACAAGGTCTTCGCGATCGATGCGGCCGGCAAGACGGTCGGCCTGGACGCGGCGACCGGTGCCGAACTCTGGACCGTCGACCTCGGCGGCAAGGGCGGCGGCATCCTGGTCTATGGCGACGAGGTCGTCGTCGGTACCCAGAGCAAGACGCTGGCCTTCCTCAACGCCGGGACGGGCGCCGAGATCGCCAAACTCACGCTGGGCGCGAACATGACCGACATCTCCGGCTTCGGCATCTCCAAGGACCGGAAGACCGCCTACTTCGGCAATACCGGCGGCGGCGTCTCTTCCGTGGACCTCGAGGGCCGGAAGCTTATCGTGGACAACAAGGTCGTCGGTACGAACAACATGTACGAGCCGGTCGTCGGCCCGGACGGAAACGTATTCTACGGCTCCAAGGATGGGTTCATCTACCTGCTGGACAAGGATTTGACCCTGATTACTTCCATTGATTCCGGCAACGGCTCCAATGCGTTCAACTACTCGCACCCGGTCGTGGACACGGACGGCAACTACTACATCACCGCCGGCGGCCAGAAGAACCAGAACTTCAAGGTCGGTCCGACCGGCAACCTACTGGACAAGTGGCAGTACGAGGAAGGTGACAAGCAGATGGGCGGCAACAACTATCTGGACGGCATCTTCTATTCTGCCTTCATCGGCGCGACCGGCGCCAACGGCTACTTCATCGGCGACTATGTCGGCGGTACCCGTTACGACGGCCACGGCTTCGATATCTGCGGTTCCTGCTGCGTCAAGTAATGCGCGGCAGACGCCTGCATGCACTGCTCATCCTGCCGTCAGCGCTCCTGCTGACGGCAGGATTTGTCGCATGCCGGGAAGTCTCCGGACCGTCCGGCGACAAGGGAAGGAAGGCGGTGCAGGTGCATGTCCGCTTTCCGGCGGGTATCTCCCCCGGTGCGGTCCAGTTCCGCTATCTGGACACGGGGGAGAGTTTCCGGGCCGATCCGCTCTCCTCGGACGGGACGTACCTTCTGGGGGAGGGAAGCGGGGACCTGCGGCCGCTGCTGGCCGTGTATCCGGCCGATGCGCCGGTCACGGTCGCGGACGGGCGCCTGTATTTTGAAATCCCGCCGGAGCAGGACGGCACGCTCCGGCCCCTGTTCTTCGGCCAGGCGCAGGCCGCCGGTGGCTATGAAGTGGCGGAACTGGCGCTGACGCCGATGTATCAGGTGCTTACGCTGGACCTTGGCCGGACGCCGTTCGTGCTCCGGAACCTGGAACTGACGCCCTCGGACGGCTCGCTCCTTTCGGGCCGCTCCTGGGTGGACCTCTCGACCGGGGAGCGGGGGGCCTCCCAGTCAAAGGTCACGGTCACGCCGGTTGCCCCCTTGAACCTCCGTCCGCCGGGAACGAAGCTTTCCGTGATGGTCCCGGACCCGGCGGTCCCGCTTTCCGGTGTCATGACCTTTACCGACGGGACCGTCTTTCCGGTGGAGGACCTGGCCGCTTATTCGGCGCTCATCAACACGCCTTATACGCTCGGGACCTCCCTTGCGATCAACAGTTCGCAGACCGATGCGAACATGGCCCGGATCCCTGCGGCAGGCATCTGGTGGGTGGAAGTGACCTGCAATTCCTTCTGGCGGAACATCCCGGAGGCCGAATGGGACTGGCGGGCCCGGGACATCCAGAAACGCATCCGGGACTACGGACTGCATGTCTGGTCCTGCCACCTGCCGTACAGCGGCACGATGGATATTTCCGTGCTGGACGACGCGAAGCGGGCTGCGAACGTGGAACTCTTCAAGCGGATGATCCGCCTCTGCGGAGAACTGTATGCTCCCCAGCGGCTGGTCCTGCACCCGAGCAGCGAGCCGATCGGCGACGCGGAGCGGCCGCAGCGGCTTGCGAATGCCAGGGCGTCCATCCGGGAACTGGCTCCCGTGGCAAAGGAAATCGGGGCGGTGCTCTGTGTCGAAAACCTTCCCCGCACCTGCCTCGGGCGGGTGACGGCTGAAATGAAGGAACTCATCGCCGATACCCCCGACGTGATGGTCACCTTCGATGTGAACCATCTTCTCATCGAATCCCATGAACAGTATTTCGATGCCCTCGGCGACCGGATCGGGAATGTCCATATGTCTGATTATGACCGGGTTGACGAGCGCCATGCCCTGCCGGGCAACGGGGTCATCGACTGGCCGTACGTGCACTGGCGCTTGCGTATGTCGGGATATAATGGTATCTTTATGCACGAAGTGAAGGCATCGGCCGGGAAGCCCGCCGACCTGCCGAAGCGTTACAATGAATTGATTTTTGTACAATAAGAACATGAAATCCAGGAACTTACTATGGATGTTGGCTGTGCTGGCAACGCTGCTTCCCCTCTCCTGCGACAAGGACGGGAAGGAGAAACCGGCAGCCGCCCAGATGCAGATTACCGTCAAGGCCCGCAGGAATGCGGCCGGCATCACCGTGCCTTTCTCCTTTACCGCGGCCGATGCATTCAAGCTGGTTGACGTGACCAGCGGCACTTCGGATACCCGGGGGCCGATGAACAAGGGTACTTCCCAGTCGTTCTTCGTCTTCTCCCTGGACAAGGCGGTGTCCGGCGACCTGCTCGTCGCCCATTGTCCGGCGGACGCCCCGGTGGAAATCGAAGGGAAGAAGGTCTCCTTCCGGATTCCGGAGAACCAGGACGGCTCCGACCTCGTCTTCCCGTATATCGGCTGGACGACGTTTTCCGGTGACAGCTACGCCGGCGACGCCATTTCGGCGGAGTCGCCCGCGGCCGTGATCCGGGCATCCATCCAGAAGGGGTCCTATTCTATCGTGAAGGCGGTCCTGCAGGCGAACGGCGGCGAAAAGATCGCCGGCAAGGTGACGATCGATACCGGCGCCAGGAGCTATACGCCTTCCGCCGCGACCGTCACCGTGACGCTTCCTTCGCCCCTCGACTGCCGTGGGGAGTCCCGGTCCATCTCCTTCTTCGTGGCTCCCGTCAACCTTGCGGGCGGCATTACCATGACCTTCTATACCGATGACGGGAAGCAGGTCGAATCGAAGGTCTCCACCCCGGTGAAACTCGCCGCCGGCGCGGTCTATGATACCGATCCGGCCAGTGTCGGGCGCCAGCTCATCGCCGCGGGCGGGACGAAAGTGTACCTGTTCGACGAGAAAATGGCGCGTGATGCCGGCAATTACACCGCCGGCCTCGTCTGGACCTGGGATTCCAATACGGAAAAGACGAAAATCTCCCGGCCGGACCACATCGACGACGCCAAACCGGTTTATGACAACAAGAAGATCCTGGTAACCAGTTCCTTTGCCTGGTGCGCCCTCGTCGATATCGAGACGAAGAACCTGGATTTCTATGCGACCGGCCTTTCCAACGCCCACTCCGCGGAAATCCTGCCGAACGACCGCATCGCCGTCGCCTGCTCGGATGGCGGCGACTTCATCGCCCTGTATGACAAGTCCGCCAGCAATTCCATGATTGCCAGCTATCCGCTTGCGTCGGCCCACGGCGTCGTCTGGTGCGAAAAGACCCGGCGGCTCTACGCCATCGGCGGGTCTTCCCTCCAAGTCTATAAACTGAACGACGCCTGGACGACCCGTCCCGCCCTCGTGCTGGAGAAGACCATTTCCTCGAAGGGATTCGTCACCGGCATGCATGACATGACGGCGGTAGACGACCATACGCTCATCATCGGCGGCAACAAGCTGGCTTTCTTCGATGTCACGACGGAAAAATTCACGCCGGTCAACGCCTATAACACGGTGGCCGGCTTCAAGTCCGTGAATTACAACCCGTCCACCCGCGAGTTCTACTATACCTACGCGTGGACGGGATATGCCGAAGGGTCTTACGACTGGTCCAGCCACTGGATCCGCTATACCGACAACATCGAAAACTCCTTCTCCCCGTCGATCCCGGCCCAGGGAATCATCCGGGTCGAGGATATCAATATGTACAAGGTGCGCGTATTCAACTGGTAATCCGTTGGTTCCACTCGTAGCAATCCTCGTCGTACTGGCCTCCTGCCCGGTTTCCGGGCAGGAGGTTCCGGATACGCTCCCGGCGGCGAGGGTGGCGGTGCACCGGGTCGCCGTGCCCTCCGATACGGTTTCCGCGGAACGTCTCCGGGGGACTGTCAACGTGGCGGAGGCGCTGAAGGGCACCGGCGGGCTGCAGGTGAAAGACTACGGCGGGGCCGGCGGCCTGAAGACCGTCGATGTCCGCAGTCTCGGCAGCGCGCACACGGCTGTCTTCCTGGACGGCATTGCCGTGGACAATGCGCGGAATGCCCAGGTGGACCTCGGGCGCTTCTCGACGGACGGCATGTCCGCCGTCTCCCTGTACAACGGGCAGGCGCCCATGGTGCTTATGTCCGCCCGCGAATACGGCAGCGCATCTGTGCTGTATCTGGAGTCGGCGCGGCCCGTTTTCGGACGGGAGCGGGACCATATCCGTGCCCATGTCCGGGGCGGATCCTTCGGAACAGTTTCACCGTCAGTGACTTGGGAACACAGGCTGGGCGAGCGGACGGCCCTCCGCACGGAGTTGGAGGGCATCGCGTCGAACGGCCGTTATCCCTTCCGGGCGCAGCATTTCCGTCAGGCGGAGGACGGAAGCTGGCGCGGTTATGACACGACGCTCGTCCGGGAAAACGGCGACCTCGCCAGCCTCCGCGCGGAGGTCCGCCTGTCCGGCTCCGTCCCGCAGGGGGAATGGACGGCGCGGGCATATGCCTACCTGTCCGAGCGGGGGTATCCCGGGCCGGTCGTGCGCCGGCCGGAGGCGGTCCCGATGGGCGCCGACCGGCAGGAGGACGGCGATTTCTTCCTGCAGGGGAGCTACCGGCAGGGGCTCGGCGCGCGGTATCTGTTCCAGCTCCGGGGCAAGTGGGCGGAAATCCGGACCCATTATGCCACCCATCCGGAGCGCAACCCGATGGCCGTGCCCTACGACAACCATTACCGGCAGCACCAGGGCTATGTCTCCGCCGCCCACCTGTATGTGCTTTCCTCCGTTTTTTCCCTGCACGGGGCGACCGACCTGGGGTATCAGGCCCTGGATGCGGACATCCGCCAGTTCACCCGGCCGTCGCGGTGGAGCGTGGCCGCCGCCGGCGCCGCCCGGCTGGACCTGCGCACCCTCCATGCCACGGCCAGCGTCCAGTATGCGCGGGCGTCGGACCGCTTTGATGCGTCCCGGGAGTCCGCCGGCGCCTTTTACCGGGACCGGCGTGTCCGGGACGGCTGGGCACCGGCGCTCATGCTCTCTTATGAACCATGGAAGTGGCTAAGCATCAGTGGATTCGTCAAGTGCTCCTGCCGGATGCCTTCCTTTGACGACCTGTATTATACCCTGCTCGGCAATTCCGACCTCAGGCCGGAATACGCGGACCAGGCGGACCTTGCCGTCCGCCTGAACTTCCCGGCGGGCCCCTGGGCATTCGGCCTCTCGGCGGAAGGATGGCGGAACCGCGTGACGGACAAGATCATCGCGCTTCCGACCGCCAACCAGTTCCGCTGGAGCATGTACAATATCGGCCGCGTGGACGTGACCGGCGCCGATGTGCTGCTGTCCGCCCGTTATGGGGAGAAAGCGCGCTCCGGGATGTTTCGCGGCGGCCTGTCGCTGCGCTATACGTTCCAGCGTGCGTTGGACCATACGACCCCGTCCGCCCTTTCCTACGGGCAGCAGATCCCCTATATCCCGCGCCACAGCGCGACACTCTCGGCCGATGTCGCCTGGCGGGCCTGGTCGGCGGAATGGACCACGCTCCTGACCGGCCGCCGCTTCAGCAGTTCGGTCAATCTTCCGGAATATGCCGTAGCGCCCTGGGCCACCTCGGACCTGCGTGTCTCGTATCGGTTCGCAGCGGCCGCCCGGCCCGTTCCGGCCCTCTCTCCGCTGACCCTGCGCCTGTCGCTGAACAACCTCCTGGGGGCGCAATACGAAATCGTCCGCGGCTATCCCATGCCCGGTGTGAACCTGCTGGTGACGGCCGCGGTCGCGTTCGGAGGGGAATCCCGCTAAAGGACCTCGAGGAGTTCGACGACGAACTTGAGGGCGCTGTAGGGAGGGATGGCGCTGCCGGCGCCGTGCTCGCCGTAAGCGAGCTGGTAGGGCAGGTAGAGCTCGTATTTGGCGCCTTCGGCCATCAGCTGGAGGCCTTCCGTCCAGCCCTTGATGACCTGGTTCAGCCCAAAGACGGCGGGTTCGCCGCGCTTGTAGGAGCTGTCGAAGATCTGGCCGTCCGGGAACGTGCCTTCATAGTGGCAGCGGACCTGGTCGGTGGCCTTCGGCTTCCTGCCGGTGCCTTCCTGGATAACCTTGTACATCAGGCCGCTTTTCGTGGCGCGGACCTCGGGGTCGCGGGCGGCCTTGGCGAGGAATTTCTCGCCCTCTTCCTTCGCGGCGGCGCCGGCGACGGCGGCCCGCTCCTGCTGCTCGGCCTCCATCTCGGCGTAGAACTGCTCCAGGGCGTCCCCGGCCTCTTCCATCGTCAGGGCCAGGTCGCGGCCTTCCAGCATGTCGCGCAGGCCGGCGACGAAATCATTGAAATTGAGGCCGTGGACCCCGTTCTGGAGGAGGTTCCCGGCGAGGCTCATGCCGAAAGCATAACTTTTCTTGTCCATGTTGTCTTGATTCTTTGGGTTTGGCGGGAGCAAAGATACGTTTTTTTTCGTAAGTTTGCAGACTGCATGGACATCATCAAAGCCATAGAAGTTTTCGCGTTCGTGACCGGCATCCTGTATGTGGTGCTGGAGATCGGGCAGAAGAACCTGATGTGGGTGGTCGGGATCCTGACCGGCGCCGCCTGCGCCTATTCCTTCGGCGCGCAGCGGATCTATGCATCGATGGGACTGAACATCTATTACGTCGTCGTTTCCTGCATCGGCCTCCGGCAGTGGCGGCGGGACGGCGCCCAGGTCGCCGAAGGGGCGATCCACCTGCAGCGGCTGACGCGCCGGACCGGCCTGTGGAGCGCGGCGGTTTTCGTCGTCGGCTCCCTCCTCCTGATCGCCCTCCTGCGGGCTTTGGGCGACCCGGAATCGCCGATCGACGCGATCGTTACGGTGATGAGCGCCATCGGGACCTGGTGGCTCGCGAAGAGCTATCCCGAGCAGTGGATGGTCTGGATCGTGGCGGATGTGGTCTCCTGCGTGCTCTGCATCCGCGCCGGCCTGTACTGGATGTCCGTGCTGTACCTGGCCTATGCCGTTTCGGCGGTGTACGGCTATTTCCACTGGATGAGAAAAGGAACCTATATCGAATGAAAAGAATGCTGACCCTTCTGGCCGCCCTGCTCCTCGGATGGAGCGCTCCGGCCCAGGAAGCCCCCGCCCGAGCGGAAGGCTACCATTATGTCAATGCGACGGAACTGCCCCTCGGCGGCAAGGTCCTTCCGGAAACTTCGGCCCGCTACGAGCGGCTCCCCGCCTCGCTGGAAGGCGTCGCCCGGAAGCCGGTCTGGCGGCTCGGCCGCAACAGCGCCGGCCTCTATGTCCGTTTCCGCAGCGACGCGACCGCCGTCCGCCTGCGCTGGACCTCGCTGGGCAAGCACTACATGAACCACATGTCCCCGACGGGCGACCGCGGCGTGGACCTGTACATCCTCAATGACAAGGGACAGTGGCAGTTCGCCCGCAGCGGCCGGCCGGGCAAGGAGGCGACGACCGATGCGCTTGTCATCGAGCACATGGCGCCGAAGATGCGGGAGTTCATGGTCTATCTGTCGCTGTATGACGGGGTTACGGACCTGGAAATCGGTGTTCCGGAGGGGGCTGTCATCGAGCAGCCGGCCTTGGAGAGCCCGAAACGGTCGCGTCCGGTCATCATGTACGGGACCAGCATCCTTCAGGGCGGCTGCGCCTGCCGTCCCGGGATGGCTTACACGAACATCCTGTCCCGCCGCCTGGACCGGGAGGTCATCAATCTCGGCTTCAGCGGCAATGCCCTCCTCGATCCGGAAATCGCCCGCTGGATGGCCTCCGCGCCGGATCCGGGCGTGTTCGTGCTGGATGAGTCCCCGAACTGTTCGGCGAAGCTCATCGAAGAGAAGGGGGAGGCCTTCTTCCGCATCCTCCGCGACGCCCATCCGGACGTGCCGGTGGTGTTCGTGGACATGACCCCGTTCCCTTACCGGGTCTTCGACCAGGAATGTGACAAGAACGTCGCCCGGATTTCCGCAGCCCAGCGCGCGCTGTATGAACGCCTCAAGAAGGCGGGCGAGAAACGGATCTATTTCGTGCCGGGCGACCGGATGCTCAGCCCCGACGGCGAGGGCTCCGTGGACGGAAGGCACCTGACGGACCTGGATATGGTCCACTATGCCGACCTGTTGGAGCCCGTTCTTCGGAAGGCCTTGAAAAAGAGCAGGTAACATGGAGCAGTATCCCTCGCAACTGCTCGCCGACGCGGTCGATGCGATCTCCTCGCTGCCGGGTGTCGGCCGCCGGAGCGCCCTCCGGCTGGCCCTTCACCTGCTGAAGCAGCCCGCCGAGCATGTCCATCATTTCACCGACTCCGTCGCGCGGCTCCGGGACGAGGTCCGCTATTGCCGGATCTGCCGGATGATCGCGGACGGGGACGTCTGCTCGATCTGCGCCGACCGCTCCCGTGACGCGCGCACGGTCTGTGTCGTGGAAAGCGTCCGCGACGTGATGAGCATTGAAAACACCGGGCAGTACCATGGCGTTTACCATGTGCTGGGCGGGATTATTTCGCCCATCAGCGGCGTCGGCCCGTCCGACCTGACCATCAAGGACCTGGTGGAACGGGTGCGCGCACTGGAGGATCCCGCGTCGGCGGAGGTGATCCTGGCGCTTCCCGGGGATGTGGAAGGGGAGACGACCGCATTTTACATTTACCGCCAGATCGCCCCGAGCGGCATCCGCGTGACCGCGCTGGCCCGCGGCCTCGGCTTCGGGGATGACCTCGAATATGCCGACGAACTGACCCTCGGCCGCTCCATCACCGGCCGGGTGGCCTTCAAGCCATAGTACCATGCCGTTGATACTCAGCGCAATCCTTTTGGGCATTTCCCTGTGCGCGGACTGCTTCGCGGTTTCGCTCTGCTCGTCCGTCGGCCTCGACCGCGCCCGGATCCGGGAAAAGGTCTGGAAAGTTGCCGTCGTGTTCGCCATCGTCCAGACGGGCTTTTTCCTCGCCGGCTGGGCGGTCGGCATGGGCTTCGACACGCTCCTGTCCGGCTGGTTCTCCCGCTTCGAGACGGTCTCAGGCTGGATCGGCTTCCTGCTGCTCCTGTTCGTCGGCGGCTCGATGGTCCTTGAAGCGTTGAAAGGGGAAGAGACGCGGCTCAGTCTCAATGGGTTCTGGCCCATCGTTCTCGGCGGCGTCGCCACGAGCATCGACGCCCTGACCGTCGGCCTCTCCTACGGCATCGACGGCACCCGCTGGCCAGAAATCTGGCCTGCAGCCGTTTCCATTGCCGTCTTCACGGCGCTGTCCGTCCTCGTCGGCATGCTCTTCGGCGCCGCCATCGGCACCCGCTTCGGCCGCCCCGCCCGCTTTGCCGGCGGGGCCATCCTCATCGCCCTCGGTGTGACGATGCTGTTCTGATGGGTCGTGGCGGATAAGTGTTTGATTATAAGCTGACAGCGATATGTTGCCCCTTTGCATAGTGATGGGGCAATAATGCGGAAGTTGCTTTCTTTCAGTGTCCTATCTGCCACGCCCCTGCCGCCTTGTGGCGATGTTATGTGTTTTTTTTTGAGTATCATTTTTTTTTTGGGGGGGGGTATAGTATCTTTGCAGAAAAGACAGATTATTATGCATAATATGACAGCTATGCATGATTGCCAAAACGGGTATGGGAGAACGCGTTACTGTCCTCCTGTGACCCGTTGCATGGTGTTCTCTTCAGACGCATCCTTTCTGAAGAGTGATAGCGAAGAGAGTATGACCGAAACCATCGGAGAGTGGGATTTCGAAATCGAATGGGACTGAGAATCATCGATCATGAAACATAGATATTTGTACCTTTCCCTGGCCGGTCTCATCCTCTCCGCCTGCGTTGTGAAAGAGAATGACTCCGCGGCCGCGAATCCCGAAGACGAAGTGTTCTTCGCTACGATTGAGGACCCTTCGAGCCGGGTCTATGTCGATGACGGACTCCACGTGCTCTGGAATGCCGATGACCGGATCTCCCTTTTTAATCATAACACCCGTAACCAGGAGTTTTGGTTCACGGGGAATGACGGAGACAAATCCGGAATATTCGCCATGGTTTACCACGGGACGCCTGTCGGGAGCGCTCTCCTCCTGAATAAGCAGTATGCAGTATATCCTTATCGGGAAGAGACCTGTATTTCAGACGACGGAACCCTCTCGGTCATCCTGCCGGCGGAACAGGCCTATCGCGAGAATTCCTTTGGAAGGGAATCAAATACGATGATTTCTGTTTCGGATGATTACCAGATGGAATTCAAGAATCTCTGCGGCTACCTGACGCTCCGGCTATTCGGCGACAATGTTTCCGTTTCTTCCATCTCCCTTAAGGGAAACAATTCCGAACCGCTTGCCGGACAGGCGACGGTTGTCGCCAGCCCGAATTCGGCGCCTTCCCTTACCTTCGATGCATCGGCGACGCCGGAACTGTCCATTCACTTCGATACTCCCGTTCTCCTTGGGGACAGTCCGGATCATGCTACAGTGTTCTGGTTGGTGATCCCTCCGGTGAGGTTCAGTCAAGGCATCACATTGACGGTAACGGACAGCGATGGCGTCCGGTTCGAAAAAAAGGCTTCATCAGATTTCACCATTGAACGGAACACCCTGTACAAGATGGCTCTCCTGCGGGTCGGGCCTGCGATTCCTGGTGAAGTGCCGCATGTTTTCCTGGATAAAAAGATGTTAACCCTTGGTGTCGGCGAGTCCGCCGTCCTGCACGCGACCGTCTACCCGGAGGATGCGACGGACAAGACGGTCGTCTGGACTTCTTCGGACGAAAGTGTCGCGACGGTGGATGGCGAAGGCTGCGTCACCGCTGTAAAACCAGGAAGGACTATCATTACGGCTAAAACGGGAGAAGGGATGGCGGTTTGTAATGTGACAGTAACGGGAGAGGAGGATGACCCCATTATTTTCGCGGATCAAATCCTGAAAACAGCGCTTTTGTTTCGTTTTGATACGAACAAGGATGGGGAACTCTCGTATAAAGAAGCAGCAGCCGTCACTTCCATGGAATACGCTGTCGCCCACTATGCGGAACATGTCAACTCAATTACCTCCTTTGACGAGTTCCAGTTCTTTACGGGCGTGACATCGCTTCCGGAAAAGTATTTTACCGGTTGGGAGAGCCTGTCCAGCATCGTCTTGCCTCCAAGCATGACAAGTGTAAGCAAAAATGCGTTCTACAATTGTCACGCCTTGAAATCCGTGGTGCTCCCGGAGGTCGTGACGACCATAGAATCCGGGGCTTTTTACGGATGCGACAACCTGTCTTCGTTCGTCTTGCCACAGGCCGTGACCCGTATCGAAAACAGTGCGTTCTCTGGTTGTGAAAGCCTGGCTTCCGTGGATCTTCCTGAAGGGCTGGACTATTTGGGGGCGAGTGCCTTTGCTAATTGTAAAAGTCTCTCTTCCATCAACCTTCCGTCTGGACTGAGCGAAATTGCCAGTGCCACTTTCAGTGGCTGCGAATCACTGACGGCTTTCCATCTTCCTGCAGGCATTACAGGTATTGGAGCCGGTGCTTTTGCTTATTCTGGCCTTCAGTCCATCCTCATCCCCAAGTCGGTGACTTCTATCGGAGGCGGTCTCTTCGCAGGATGCAGCAGCTTGGCCTCTCTGGAAGTCGAAGCGGGGAATCCCGTGTATGATTCCCGGGACCACTGCAATGCCGTCATCAAAACCGAGTTGGGCCAACTGTTTTTTGGAGGAAGCATCAATACCGTGATTCCGGGCAGCGTGACCAGTATCGCCGATCGTGCTTTCTATAAGTGTTCCGTCCCGCATGCCTTTGTGATCCCCGGAAATGTGACATCTGTCGGAGAAGATGCATTCCGGTACTGCCTGAATCTTTCTTCGCTGACGATTTCCGAAGGGGTGGAACGCCTGGACCGGACCTCCTTTGCGTATTGTGACGACCTTACCTCGGTCATCATACCCAGCTCCATGCTGGAGATAGGAGGCTGTGCTTTTTATGGTTGTCATGGCCTCGCATCCGTTCAGGTCAATGCCATCACCCCACCTATAGCAGGAATTGAAATTTTTGACTGGACGACCGACTGTCCGATTTGGGTTCCCGCCGAATCTGTCGAACTGTATAAGACGAGTAGGAATTGGAGCAAGTTGAGCTCCCGAATCCAGGCAAAACCTTCCTTTCCCGGTGAAGTGGCGCAGGTTTTCCTGGATAAGACGGTGTTAAACCTAGTCGTCGGCAATGCTATCGTCTTGCATGCGACGGTCCTCCCGGAAGATGCGACGGACAAAACGGTCATCTGGACGTCTTCTGACGAAAGTGTCGCGACGGTGGATGGCGTAGGCTGCGTCACCGCTGTAAAACCAGGCATTGCTGTCATTATGGCAAAAGCGGGAGAAGAGATGGCGTTTTGTACTGTGACGGTAAAGGAAACTGGGGGGAATGGGGAGAATGATCCCATCGTTTTCGCGGATGAAACACTGAAAGCAAAACTGCTGATCCGGTTTGATACGGACGGCGACGGTGAACTCTCGTATAAAGAAGCCGCAGCCGTCACCTCCATGGAAAACTTTGTCATCGGCGTAGCGGTCAAGTCAATTACCTCCTTTGACGAGTTCCAGTACTTTACGGGCGTAACAACGCTTCCTGAAAAGTGTTTTGCCGATTGGGAGAGCCTGTCCAGCATCGTCTTTCCTCCAAGAGTGACAAGTGTAAGCAAAAATGCGTTCTACAATTGTCACGCCTTGAAATCCGTGGTGCTCCCGGAGGGAATGACGACCATAGAATCCGGGGCCTTTTGCGGATGCGACAACCTGTCTTCGTTCGGCGTGCCCCAGGCCGTGACCCGTATCGAAGACAGTGCATTCTCCGGCTGTAACAGTCTGGCCTCCGTAGCTCTTCCGAAGAACTTGCGGAGCGTCGGTAAAGAGGCTTTTTCCAAGAGTGGGTTGACCTCCGTCGTCATTCCGGGAGGCGTATCTGAAGTTGGGGAAAAGGCGTTTTTGGCGTGTTCCCATCTTCAGTCCGTCGTTTTCTCCAATGGCGTACAAACCATCTGTAGCGCGGCTTTCAGAGAATGCGGAAGTCTGGAATCCGTCGATTTCTGTCCGACCATTACTTCCATTGAGCGGCAGGCTTTCCGTCAGTGTACAAACTTGAAATCCGTGTCGGTCCCGAGCGGGGTGACGACTTTAGAATACGAGGCTTTTTACGGATGCAAAAATCTTTCTTCGTTAATCTTGCCCAAGACCTTGGTCTTTATTAATTATGCTGCTTTATGCGGTTGTGAAAGCCTGGTTTCCGTGGATCTTCCGGAAGGGTTGAGTGCTATTGGTCACGGAGCATTCAGTGGTTGTAAAAGCCTGGTCTCAATAACCCTTCCGACAGGGCTGACCGTAATTGACCGCGGCGCTTTCGTCGGCTGTACATCCCTTCAGTCCATTCTCATCCCCAAGTCGGTAACTCAACTGGGGCCGGAACTTTTCCAAGGATGCAGTAGCCTGGCCTCCCTGGAAGTCGAGGGGGGGAATCCCGTGTATGATTCCCGGGACCACTGCAATGCCGTCATCGAAACCTCATCGGCCCAGTTGATTCAGGGAGGAAGCATCAATACCGTGATTCCGCGGAGCGTGACCAGTATCGGCGATAAGGCTTTCTATTATTGTTTCGTCCCTCATTCCTTAGTGATTCCCGGAAATGTGACATACGTCGGAACAGATGCATTCCGGAACAGCTTTAATCTTTCTTCGCTGACGGTTTCCGAAGGGGTGGAACGCCTGGGCCAGGGTTCCTTTGCGTATTGTGACGACCTTACCTCGGTCATCATTCCCAATTCCATGCTGGAAATAGGTGGCTCCGCTTTTTATGGTTGTCGTGGCCTGTCATCTGTTCAGATCAATGCCGTCACGCCCCCTACGGCAGGCATTGAAATATTTGGATGGACGACCGACTGTCCGATCTGGGTCCCGGCCGAATCCGTCGAACTGTATAAGACGAGTTATACTTGGAGCAGGTATAGTGACCGGATTAGGGCGATCGAGCCTTGACAGGGGGGCAGGGAAAAGAGGGGGATGATTCCGTTTTTCCGCCTGGAAGCATTGTTTTTTCGGGAATTATGCGTACTTTTGCAGGCTGCCTTTTCCGTAATGGCGGCTGGTTGAAAGTTAAATCCATCCGGAGCGACTGGCCCGGAGCTAAAAACACACTGGAACGATATGCTGAATATCTTCTACAGGAAAAACGGAATGGTCGAAGTCTCCCAGTCGGAGAGCATCTTTGCGAAGATTCAGTTGGAGGAACTCGTGTGGATCGACATGATCGATCCCGCGGGGGCGGAGAAGCGTGCCGTCGAGGCCTTCCTCGGGACCGAGATCCAGAGCCGGGCGCAGGCCGAGGAGATCGAGAGCTCCTCCCGGTACAACGAAAACGAGCATGCGATTTTCGCGAACACGAACTTCCTGACCCCGGGGGCCGAGGAATACAATATGCAGCCGGTGTCCTTCACGCTGGTGGGGGATTCCCTGACGACGCTCCGGGAAGTGCCGCTGCGGAGCTTTACCGAACTCCAGCGCCGCCTGCAGGCGAATCCGAAGCGCTACCCGGACGGCTTTTCCATCTTTGCGACGATCCTCGACCAGCGTGTCGACCTCGACGCGGACATGATCGAGCTCCTCTCCAAGGAGATTTCCCAGTATGCCAAGCGGATCAACCAGCAGGAAGACATCAACGAGGATCTCCTGATCGACATCAACCAGCTGCAGGAGAACACGATGATCGTCCGGGAGAACGTGGTGGACAAGCAGCGCCTGATCTCCAACCTGCTCAAGAGCCCCAAGACGCCGGATCGCCTCGAGGGCCGCTTCAACGTGCTCCTGCAGGATATCTCCTCCCTGATCAACCACACGAATTTCTGCTTCGAGCGTCTGGAATACCTCCAGGATACGTTCCTGGGCCTCATCAACCTCGAACAGAACAAGATCATGAAGGTTTTCACGGTGGTGTCCGTCTTCCTGATGCCGCCCACCCTGATCGCCGGTTTCTACGGGATGAATGTCCGCCTTCCGATGATCGCCGCGGACGAGCCCAACGCCTCCTTCTGGAACTGGATCATCATCATCGGGATCATGGGCCTTTCCTGCCTGATTATCTGGTTTTTCTTCAAAAGGAAAAAAATGCTTTGAATTCCCGAAGGGATTTTGTATCTTTGCACGCTTTTCCCGCGAAGCGTGCATTTTTTTCGCTGGAAGGCACGTAAAATAATGTTTAACAACTAGTTCGTTTCAATTACAACTATGTCTGAAGAAATCAAGAACATCGCTGAGGAAGCCCAGGTCGAGGCTCCCGTCCAGGTGGAAGAGGCCGCCCAGGCCCCCGTCGAGACCGCCGTCGAGGCTCCTGCAGTGAAAGAAGAACCCAAGAAGAGGTCCAACGCCTCCGTCGCTCCCGAGGATTTCGACTGGGATGCGTTCGAGAGCAAGGGTGTGGCCGAGGAAAACAGGGACGAGGTCCTTGCCCAGTATGACCAGACCCTCTCCAAGATCATCGAGAACGAGGTCGTCGAGGGTGTCGTCACCGCCATCAACAAGCGCGAGGTCGTCGTGAACATCGGCGCCAAGAGCGAAGGTGTCATCTCCGCCCCCGAATTCCGTTACAATCCGGACCTGAAGGTCGGTGACAAGGTCGAGGTGCTCGTCGAGTCCGCCGAGGACCGCAAGGGCCAGCTCGTCATCTCGCACAAGAAAGCCCGCCAGCTCAAGTCTTGGGATATGGTCAATGCCGCATACGAAGCCGGCGAGATCGTCAAGGGTTATGTGAAGACCCGCACGAAGGGTGGTATGATTGTCGACGTGTTCGGCATCGAGGCCTTCCTTCCGGGCAGCCAGATCGACATCAAGCCGATCCGCGATTACGATGTGTTCGTGGACACCACCATGGACTTCAAGATCGTCAAGATCAACCAGGAGTTCCGCAATGTGGTCGTGAGCCACAAGGCGCTGCTCGAGGCCGAGCAGGAAGCCAAGCGTGCCGAGCTCATCTCCAAGCTGGAGAAGGGCCAGGTGCTCGAAGGCGTCGTGAAGAACATCACCAACTACGGTGTGTTCGTGGACCTCGGCGGCGTGGACGGTCTGATCCACATCACCGACCTCAGCTGGGGCCGCATCTCCCATCCGGAAGAAGTCGTTACCCTCGATGAGAAAATCAATGTCGTGGTGCTCGACTTCAATGAGTCCCAGAAGCGGATCGCCCTCGGTCTGAAGCAGCTCACCCCGCACCCGTGGGAGAGCCTGACCGCTGACCTGAAGGTGGGTGACACCGTGAAGGGCAAGGTCGTTGCCATCGCCGACTACGGCGCATTCGTGGAGGTGGCTCCGGGCGTGGAAGGCCTGGTGCACGTCAGCGAAATGAGCTGGAGCCCGAGGCTGCACAGCGCCCAGGAATTCCTGAAGATGGGCGACGAGGTGGAGGCCCTGATTCTCACCCTCGACCGCGAGGCCCGCAAGATGTCCCTCGGCCTGAAGCAGCTGACCGCCAATCCTTGGGAGACCATCCGCGAGAAATATCCCGTCGGTTCCGCTCACAAGGCGACCGTCCGCAACATCACCAACTTCGGTGTCTTTGCCGAGCTGGAGGACGGTGTTGAGGGCCTGATCCACATCAGCGACCTCAGCTGGAACAAGATCAAGCATCCTTCCGAGATGGTCCAGAGCGGTGACGTGATCGATGTCGTCATCCTCGACTTCGACGAGAACTCCCACAAGCTCTCTCTCGGCCACAAGCAGCTCACCCCGAATCCTTGGGATGAACTCGAGGCCAAGTACCCGGTCGGCAGCGTGGTGGATGCCACTGTTGCTACTGT
>JAEEGI010000556.1_pt1 | contig 108325 bp, 81 predicted proteins | sample 8958751 | NCBI WGS metagenome assembly JAEEGI01 (sample SAMN16246545, study PRJNA631951) | gut metagenome | biome: gut microbiome; feature: rumen; material: KS-attached | host: Bos | place: Iran: Karaj | collected 2018-10
AGCCTGTAGCTAGCGTTCATCCTGAGCCAGGATCAAACTCTCCGTTGTAAATTTTGTATCGGAATTTCTACATTCCCCTTGCGGGAATCGTAAAAAATTGTTGTCTGTACTCAAGGACTGCTATCCAGATCGAAGTCTCTCATAAAGAATCTCAGGTTCGCAAAACTTACCAGTGCATACACTTTACATACTATATAATATATAAGGTACGCACGCTTCTTGTACTACTACTTCTTGTCTTATGTAAAATCTTCAAAGATCGCTATTCAAATGCTTCATTTTTAGAGCGAAGCGACTGCAAAGGTACGGCAAAAATCCTTACCATGCAAATATTTTCGAGAAAATCTTCACTTTCGCCTAAACTTTTTCTTGATTCTTTACACAAACACATCTACAAGTGCACACAATTTCGTTTTTGTGCAAGAAAAATGCCGTTTCTCTATTTCCGTTTCATATATTTTTTGTACCTTTGCACACAGGAACAAGCGAGATGACTGATCTTTGCTGTCACGGTTCCTGATTGCACAACTTCTATAACACGGAAACAAGATGCAAAACATAACGACGCACTATCGGGCACACCTTCAATGGGTCATCACTCTTCTGCTGCTGCTCAGCTGCTATGAACCAGCAATGGCTCAGTCGGCCAATGCCCGTCAGGCCCGCGAAATGTTCGACCGCACCTACAAGATGGCATTCGGTCAGGAAGGTTGTACGCTTCACTACGACGTGAACCTGGTGGGAATCTACAAGACGTCCGGTTCTATCTGGATGAAGGGCGACAAAAGCAAGTTTATAGAAAGTCGCTATCTGGCTTGGAACAATGGAAAAAACCACTATTTGGTAGACACAAAGAAAAAGACGGTAACGCTTTTCGATGCCGCCTCGGATAAGAAAGACAAGTATTCGAGCAATTTCAAGTTCGACCCCGATGACTACAACTACAGCGTTTCGGCGACAGACAAAGGCTATCTGCTGACGTTGAAGCTGAAGCAAGGCCGCAAGGGGATGAAGCTCATCAAGGCTGTGATCGACAAGAAGACACGCGTGCCCATCAGCCTAAAAATCAAGGTTGCCTTCTTCTGGGCACACATCAACATTTCAAAGTTCCGCAGCGGCGGCATCAGCGACGACATCTTCGTCTTTCCCCGCAAGCAATATGTAGGCTACGAACTCATCGACAAGCGAGGCGAATAGTAAGACACGTTGCGACAAAGTCGCAATAAACGATAAAAAACAAGCGCCCCTGCCCTACTCTCGCGAGCCAGGCAGGGGCTTCCTGTTGATGCATCTATCTAACAAACTAACTAATCAAGTGCCCAAGCTTATCAAAGGCACCTTTTACTTACCCAATTTGAACGTATTGTTATTTGAGTTGGAAGATAACAGGGAACGATACCGTTACAGCAACGGGCTTGCCTTCCTCATTAAGAGCGGGTTTCCATTTGGGAGCTATCAGCAGCACGCGAACCCCCTCGCTTTCAAGCAAAGCCTTGACTTCCTTTTCCTGTTCGGCAGAAGGCACTTTCATGTTGGGATGCTTATAGGCATTCACGACGGCACCTGTATATTGCACCTCACCTTGAAAGTCACCAGCGACGACACGTGGATTCGTCAAACTCCCATCTGGCTCCTCGCGGAAAGCAAAGACATAGGTACCTGTTACGCCAAAGTCTATTGCCTTCACAGGATACCGAAGATTCTTGGCAAGGAAAGCGTTGAATCCGCCATCATAATTGAGTTCAGGCATCGTCGGCACCTTTCCTTGCAACACGTTACCGATGGCTTTCGGCTCATTCACATGAAGGGCATATGCCCCTTCTGCGGCATCACGCTCAATATAATCGACCGTATCGGGCGGATTCATTTCCAGCTGGCGCTTGAAAGCCTTCGTCTGAATAACAATAACACCCTTCGCACCTTTTGATCCCCAAAGATCGGTAGCTGCTTTTCCCTTGAGAACGGTGATGTTGTCGATGTCCTCTGGGCGGATTTTCTCTAAGCGGTTCATTTCTTCGATGCTGTCATAATAGATACACCCATCGATGACGATAAGTCCTGGAGTCTCTTTTTTGATCAGCTCGGAAACATCATCCAATATCGAATCTTTTTGCAAGGCAAGTGTTGCAGATTCCTCGGTTGCAGCCAATTGGTCGGAAGCTTCAAGGTTTGCCTGGCTACTAATGATGCCTTCATCGTGAGAGGTGGCAAAAGAATGGTTTTGAGACGAGGCCCCTACCCTTTCATAATCAACCACCGTGCGTGCCGAAGCCACGAGCGAAGCGGCAACAATGGGCAGGATGTAGAGGGCGCGGAGCCACGAAGAGCGGCTCGGTTTTCTATTTGTTTTCATCATGACTATTCGTTTTTTGATTGTTCGGGCACTCATCCCGTTGGCCAAAGAACTGACATGCAGCCCCATGGCCTTACGGATGAGCAGATAGATATACTGGTCCGTATCGAACCCTTGAGAGATAACGGCCTGATCGGCTTCACACTCGTGGAGGGCGCGCAGGTCTTGACGCAGGAACCACACCACAGGATTGAACCATTGCAGGGCCGTGAGCACTTCAACGAGAACAACGTCGAGGCTGTGATGGCAGCCGACGTGCCCGCGTTCATGTGCGAGAATCGAACCTCCATCCTTCTGGTTCTCGTAGTCCAACCGGTTCATGACTACGGTCCGCATCCAGCTGAAGGGTGCCACTGGCTCATCCGTTACGGCCATCACCGTACCGTCGGCCAGCGTGTGCTTCTCGCTATTTCTGATCAGTTTTTTCAGTTTATAGAATGAACGAGCCACCACTAGCAGCCTCAATAGTGAGCCAACCATCAAGACGATAGCCACCATCGTTGGCAGATGACTCATGAGCCACGTGCTCTCATCGCCCACAGCAATTGTGGCGGCAGCAGCCTCAGGCTGACTAGTCGTGAAGCCTATGCCCTGCACATCGTTGACGATAACAGTGCGATGCAGCGTGATGACACAAAGCGGCAACACAAACGACAGCACAGCCGTCGTGAGTAACACCACCCGATTAAGCCGCACGAGCGATGTGCGGTCGAGCAGCAGGCGGTAGAAGATGTAGAACACCGCCAGCAGCGCTGCCACCTTCAGATCGTAGACAAGGTATTCGGTCATCATATAGAGTTGATAGTTGATAGTTGATAGTTGATAGTTTAGAGTTGAGAGTTCTTTCCCAACAGAGCCAAAATCTCGTCGATGTCCTTCTGCGAGAGGTTTTCCTCCTCGGCAAAGAAGGATACCAGCGAGCGGAACGAACCTCCGAAGAAGGTGTCGCGCACGTCACGCATATAATAAGAGGTGTAGTCGCGGCGGCTTACCCTTGCCGAGAACAATTTTCCCTTGCCCACTTTCACAGCCTCGACGAAGCCTTTCTCGGTGAGTATCTTCAGGAATGTCAGCAACGTAGTCGTAGCCGGCTTGGGTTCTGGCATGTTATTCATGATGTCGTGTGACGTGCCTTGTGAGTCAGGCAGACTCCACAACACGTTCATCACCTGCATCTCGCCCTTGGTCAATGTCTTTGTCTTATTCATCATTGCTTATAGTTTTTGGGGTTCAACATTCTTATTCTAAAGTTTTAGAACATTACGCTTGCAAAGATATTCTAAAGTTTTAGAACATCCAAATATTTCATTCTAAATCTTTAGAACATTAATACTATTTAACAAAATGTGCCCCTCTGAAATGCTCATATCATCATTCTTCAATGCCGTAAGCATCTTGTTTCACACCCAAGAGCATCACTTATCAAAAACAAAGGGACGCTGTATTATTGCAAAAAGCATCCTTTAAAAGGACGGGAGCAATGCTTTCATCTGTCTGGAGCAATCGTTTAAAACAGCTATGTCAATGCTATGAAATAGTAAAACAACTTAATTTGAAAAGTAAATTAAGTTAATTTAATGAGCAAATTAAGTTAATTTACTAAGTAAAATAAGTTAATTTACCGAACAAATTAAGTTAATTTACCGAACAAATTAAGTTAATTTGCTGAACGAACTCAATGCTATAGATTCTTTAGGTCATTGAGATAGATGCATCAGAGCATTACTCTGGAGGAATAAAAACAATGTTCCCACCGCATTACAAGATAACACGGTGGGAACAAAATGCTGTTTGCACAGAGCCGTTCGGTGCTCTTGCCGAGCGGGGTTAACGATGAATGATTACTTCGCCTTCGACTTATCGGGGCCCCAGAGGCGATAGCGAATCCAAACATGCAGCCAGGCACGGGCAATAGAGTCAATGGCATCGGTCATGAGCTTTGAGCTATACTCCTCAAACCGAGCAGCGGCAGGTGTCTTCTTGTATGCCGTCCAGCCCATGTCCTCAAAGTCACGGGGGAACATCTCGTAAGCCAGCAAATAGGAATACTCCGTCACGGCACTCATATAGTCCCATGTGCTGTAGTCGCTATTACCCCAGTTGTAGACGAACGGACGCGAAAGAATCTTCTCTTCGACAAGCGTCATCAGGCTATTCATCTTGTCTGCCTTCAGCGGATAGCCGTTCGGATCGTAGAAGAAGCGCTCGTTGTCTTCGTCTATGATATACGATTTCTTCACGGCACTCTCCCATTGCGATTCCACAGCCGTATGAATCGTGCCCAGCGAGCGGGCATCACAATGAAGAGGCATGTGGGCATCGGCAATGTAATGGCTCATGATGAAAAAGCGCATGGCCATGTGTGTCGACGACGGAGAGATGGGATTGCCTTTCTCCTCCCGATACTGAATCTTGAAATTATCAACAATGGTGTGTGCCATCGCATCGCAGCGGTCGCAGAGATTACCCTTCACAATAGTAAATGGTTTCCCGTAGAGCGGCGATTCCTCCATCATCAGATTGCGCACTTCCATCGTATCAGGTAGTGCCTTGAAGACACGGGCATCTTCGCTGAGCATGTCGGGCTCATACTTCACGCCGTGGCTCGAGCCCTGATCGGAAAACACCTCGTCAGGATACCACGCTCCTTGAACGACAAAGTCGCGGTAGTTCTTAAACCAGCGCACAAGACTCTTGGCGAAGCTTGCCACTTCAACGGCCGATTTTCCACTGCCCTCCACTTCCGGCAATGTGGCTTGGTCGAGGCGCTTCATAGCCATGAAGGCCAGCCATGCATGAGTGTACTTCTTCATTTTAGTAATTATTTAGTTAAACATTCGTTGATTCCATCTGCAAATATAGTAAAAATAATTGAATCGCAAGCAACAAATAGGAAAAAAATATAGCTACGGGGATAGCATAAGGGGCTTGAACACAGCGTGCAAGCCACTTAAACACCTTGCGAAAGGCATGATGGTGAGAAATAAAAACCGATTACTTCAGCGTCAGCACTACGTACTCCGACTGAGTGCCGATGCGGAACTTGCCACCCCAGATGCCAATGCCGCTGGTGACGTAGAAGCGAGTGTTGCCCTTTGTGAGCGAACCATAAGCGCACTCGTAGATGGCATCCTCAATCCATGAGATGGGCCACACCTGTCCGTAATGCGTGTGACCACTAAACTGGAAGTCGATGCCTGCAGCCGCCGTGCGTTCCAAGTGGTAAGGCTGGTGGTCGAGGAGGACTTTAAAGCCCCCTAAAATAGGGGGTTCTTTCTCCGCTTCACTATGAAAGCGTCCCTGCGGGCCGAGCGGGGGGTCTTGACTATCTTTTATGAGTCCCTCCACACTCTTTCTCCTTGCATTTGTCCTGTCATCCCTTCCGATAATCGTCAAGTTGCCATAGTCAGGCAGAGTGACGATGGAATCGCGAAGCAGATGAATGCCGGCATCGCGATAGAACTTCTGGGCACGGGGCTCACCGCTATAATATTCATGGTTTCCAAGGCAGGCATAGATGGGCGCCTTAATCTTTTTGAACTCCTCTGCCACATTCTCTTCCAGCAAGGGACGCACGCTAATATCGATAATGTCGCCAGCAATCAGCACCAAGTCGGGCTGCTCGGCATTAACTTTGTCGACCCACTTGGCGAACTCTGCACGGCTGTTGTGATAGCCCAAGTGCAGGTCGCTCATCAACACAAGTTTCAAGGGTCGCGTCACCTTTCCCCTGGTATCTATTTCCATCGGCACGCGCACCTTGTTTAGATAATGCAAGTTGGCATAAGTGAAGAGCACAACCATGAAACCCAGCACGCAAAGTGTGCCGGGAAGGCTGTCGCGAAGAAAGCCCATCCGCATATCCTCTCCAACGGAGGGGCGAGCGAAATGCAACACCAGCGCCACGACATCCAATGCGAGAAACAGCATGAAGAGATAAAGCAGGATGAAGAGCGTGGAGTTTCCAACGTTGTACATCACCCGTGCCAACGTCAGCGGCACGCGGTCAAGTCCGATGACGAAGTTCAAAATAAACAATGCAAAGCAGGCCGTCATCAGCAATACAACGACCCATTTCCACACGGTTGTCAACGGAAGAATCCGCCACACATGCCAACCCACATACGCACATCCCAACAGCGGGAGCAGGAAAAAGACTAATGCCCAAAGCTTCATTTAACTTTTCTCTATGATATATTTAATCAAGTTTTCAATCACACTCACAGTTTACCAAGATAAGCGAACATACGCTGTTGGAATTCCTCGGTAAACACGGCAAGAACCATCGGGTTTGCTGTGCACGTCTCAGCGTAATATTCCACTTTCTGACGTTCATCATCGCTGGCAAACTGGAATTTACCCTCACGCACGATGATGCGCGTGAAGAGGAAGAGAATTGGACTGTAATTGATGGAACCGAACACTTCGGGTCGTTCAGCCACCATGTTCCACGCCTCAATGCTCAGCGTAATGAGCTGTCGCAACTGCTCACGGTTCAGACTTTCAAGCACTTCATCCTGTGCCGCCAGCATTTTAAACAACATGAAATGAATGGAGAACGTTCCTATCACCAACGGTTCCTGCCGTGCCATGATGTCAACCGACCGCAGCTTCACACGATATTTCATCAGCATGGTCTCCACCAAGTCTTTCCGTTGTAGCAGTTCGTCGTAGCCATTGAAATCTTTGCGCAACAATTCTATGCCTTGCTGCTGCTCGTCGAAAAACATAAAATCTGAGGAATACTGATAGTCCAGGCACACCTCCAGCAGGTCGGGCGTGGTCATCATCTTCAGCAGTGCTTCCGGCAAGAGCAACTTCTGCTTGATTTCCTGCACGGTATAGCGCTGGAAGTCCCACTCGGCATCGCCAGGCTTCAGGGCAGGCGTGTAGATGTGGGTGCACGTCCACGGCGCCCCCCCACTGACCATCTCAGCCCACTCTTCGTCAGCACTCTCAGAGAGCGGCTTGCCATCATTATTGTAGAGAATTCCGCTGAAGCCCCGTTGCGGATAGACTACGAGGTAACGACCGCCACGGGCTTCGCTACGGAAGACGTCCAGATAAGCGCTCTCACTGATGAGCGCCTGCAGCCACGCGGGCTGCGCGTTGTCGGCCTCGGCCAGATAGGCGGCCTCCTGAAGGAGGGACGTGAGGTTACTGTCGTCAGCACCGCTCTTGCTGCTGTCGTCCTTACACCCTGCCGACAAGAACACCACCGCCATCGCGAGGATAACTTCAGAAAAGCGTTTCGCAAAGTGTTTCATCGTTGAAAAACATACAGTTGTCTGATTGATGTTTGCAAATATACAGTTTTTTTCTGAAACAGCATTGCTTTTTCTTGTAGAATCGAAAATAATTTGTAACTTTGCCACATTAACGACTCATCAATTTATTACGACAACGCTACCCTGGAATGCCTCTAAAACGAATCGTATGCATAGTAATCGGACTCATAGCCCTGTCGGTGTCGGCACAAAACCCGATATCGCCCCAAGGGGTTTACATCGCTGACCCGACGGCACGCGTCGACAGCGACGGGCGGCTGTATATCTACGGTTCGCTCGACGAGTCGACCGACTACTACTGCTCCCAGCGCTACCACGTGCTGAGCAGCAGCGACCTGCGGCAATGGACGCTGCACCGCGATGCGTTCAGCTGGAAGGACCGCCTCTACGCCCCCGACCTCATGCGGCGCGACAGCACCTACTACCTCTTCTTCGACGACCCGCAAGGCAACGAGTTCGTGGCCTCGGGGAGCAGTCCGACAGGACCGTTCACGAATGCTATGCGCATCGACGGCCCGCAGCAGATTGACCCGAACATCTTCATCGACGACAACGGACAGGCTTACTACTTCTGGGGGCAGTTTGCCGCCAAAGGGGCGAAGATGAATACCGACATGCGCACGCTGGACTTCACGACACTACGCGACAGCATCGTCACTGAGCGCGACCACCACTTCCACGAGGGCAGCTACGTAGTGAAACGCGGACCTTACTACTACTTCCTCTTTGCCGACATCAGCCGCCGCGGCCGCCCCACGTCGCTCGGCTATGCCATGAGCACCCACCCACTCGGGCCATACGAATACAAAGGCGTCATCATCGACAACTATGGCTGCGACCCCGAGACGTGGAACAACCACGGCTCACTCGTGGAGTATCGCGGAAGGTGGTACGTGCTCTACCATCGCTCCTCCCACCGCAGTCGTACCATGCGCATGGCCTGCATAGAACCCATCACCTTCAACGCCGACGGCACCATCAACGAGGTGGAGATGACGTCGCAGGGCGCAGCGCCGCCTCTCGATGCCTTCGCAAGGACCGACGCCTTCCGCGCCTGCCTGATGCATGGTGCTGCGATCGAAGCCTCTCCCCAGCCCTCCCTGAAGGGAGAGGGAGTCACGTTGGCAGTTGCTTACCCCTCCCCCTTCAAGGAGGGCCTGGGTAGGACTCCTGGTGAGGCATCCTGGGCCTTATGGCGCTATCTGGACTTCGGACGGGGCACACGCTGGCTGACCCTCAGAGTGAAAGCTCAGGCTGAGGGAAAGATCGTGGTGCTGGCCGACAGTCTAAGTGGGCGCTGCCTGGGCGAGATCAGCGTGCAGGCGCAGGACGGCTGGCAGGAGGTCAGCATGCGCATCAGAAAGATACGGGGTGTGCATGCGCTCTACTTGAGTTTCGAGCCAACTGAAGCAGGGCACTGCGATGCCACAAGAAAGGAGTCGCCCTGCTGGCTACGTCTTAGTTGGATGAAGTTCCACGCAAGCGCGAAGTGAAGTATGCCTTTACCAGAAAATATCATGGCACGCCGGTCTGATGAAAGGCTATGCGCAGAACTGTCACTACTTATGTTACAAGTTATTATACCAGAACAGAGAGCCACAGAAGAAGAATGTTCAATTACAGTCACCGCTGCTTCTCGGTCATATACTTCCAATAGCGGCGGGGCATGTCGTTGAGTTGCTTGCGTGGATTGAGGCGCTCGCGAATGCAGATGGCCTTGAAGTAAGTGCGCCAAAGGTCCTGGAAGAGGTGGTCGTCGGCACTTAGCACATCATCGTCGAGTTTTCCATTTGTAAGGTCGAAAGGCACTTCCGCTTCATTCTCGAAAGTGATGCGGATGGGCGACTCACCCTCTGTATAATAATATCCATAATGTCTTTTCGCATCGTAGAGAAGCCACGGCTGGTCGCGGAAACGATCTCGGAAGTGGTCGATGACGAGTGGGAGCACATTGTGATCGGGCGATACCACGCCGAGATAGGTACCATCCTTCGCCTTCTGGAAGCGGACGAATTGCTTCATGCGCAACTGCTCGTGAAGTACACGCCGACAGGTGTTCCTTACAACCAGCACATCAGGGTCGGAAGCATTATGCATAAGGTCCACTTGAACTCTGCCACCTGTTTGCAGGGTTTTGTTGGCGGGACTGAACACCTTGCAAATGAAATTAAACAAAGGCTGAACAAGCGCCCGTTCCTCAGACATCCAACTGACAGTGATGATGTGCAAGGACTCGCGCGACAAGTGTTTCTCCAATCCTTTCCACACCCTTGAGGCCTTCTCCTCGTCGGTAACCACCACATAGGGATCGTTGGCAAACAGCGGCAGCTGATCGCCCTTGACCAACAACGTCACTTGTTGCTGGTGAAATGCGAAGCTGTCGAACACGGCTGTCAACAGTCCGTCGAGGGTGTTATCGAAGGTATATACTGTCATGCCACCTATTTATATTTATATATCACTCTGATTTTTATTTATATATCACTCTGATGGAAACGTCGATAAAGATAAGCTACAGCTGCACCAGAGAGATTATGCCACACACTAAAAATGGCTCCAGGGATGGTGGCCAATGGATAGACGGCAAAATGGATGGTGGCCAAGCTACTGGCAAGCCCGGAGTTCTGCATGCCCACCTCGATGGATATGGCTCGCTTTTTCGACACTGACAGTCCAAGCAGGCACCCGATGAGATAGCCCAGCCCCAATCCACAGATATTATGGAGCATGACAACGACGATGATGAGCAGTCCACCCGCCAGCAACTTGTCGGCATTGGCAGAAATGATGATGGCTACGATGAGTGCAATGGCTATCGACGAGAAGGCAGGGAGATAGTCGGTAGCTTTCTCCGTGAATTTCGGCCATATCCATTTCACGATGAGTCCGATAGCAATGGGAAGGATGACCACCCAGAGAATGCTCAGCAACATGCCTACCACATCGACGTTGACACTCTTTCCAGCCAAAGCCCAAGTAAGCAATGGCGTCAGGAACGGAGCGAGCAAAGTGGAGACGCCAGTCATTCCTACTGATAGTGCCAGGTCGCCCTTAGCCAGATAAGTGATGACATTGGAAGCCGTTCCGCCAGGACAACAGCCCACTAATATCACGCCCAAAGCCAGTGCCTCGTCGAGAGAAAACAGCCGACTGAGGCCCCAAGCCAGCAGGGGCATCACGGTAAACTGCGCCAGGCAGCCTATGATCACATCTCTAGGACGACTGAATACAATTTTGAAATCCTGTAGGTTGAGGGTGAGTCCCATACCAAACATGACAACACCCAACAGATAGTTGATGACCGTAGGGCGTACTTGTTGCAGCAACTGAGGGAAGGCAAATGACAATAGTGCCGTAGCAAGCACCAGAATGCCCATATATTCAGATATGTAGTGACAGAGTTTCTTCATCTTTCTTCTTTTGATTTTGCATTTGGAGACAAGCAACACGAGGCAAATGGCAGATTCATGTTAGCGCTCATCCTTGAAATCGAGCGTGAGCTGTTGCTCGGCGGCAGCCCTTTTCTGCTGGGCCTTGGAGACGAGCAGAGGGCGCAGACGCTCGGGATGCAGTTCGTTGATGCCGACGACGGGTTGCGAGAAGCTGCTGGTGAGCTCGCCACACGTGATGAAATACTTCGCCTTCTTCATCACCACGCCCATCTTCTTCAAATGATAAGACGTGACGCGGCCGAAGCGACGGGAGTTGACGATGAGCCAAGCCGACTTCGTACCGATGCCCGGCACACGCACAATGTGCTCGTAGGCAGCTGAGTTGATGTCGACAGGGAAGAACTCAGGATGTCGCAAAGCCCACGCCAGCTTCGGATCAACCTCCAAATCGAGATTCGTATGCTCGTCGTCAACGATTTCGTTTACGCTGAACTGATAGAAGCGCAACAGCCAGTCGGCCTGATAGAGTCGGTTTTCGCGCACCAGCGGCGGTTGCTTCAGCACAGGCAGTCGAGGGTCGTAGGTGTTCACGCTGATATAACCCGAGTAGTAGACACGCCGCATGGTGGGCTGTCCATACAAAGCCGACGACATCTGCAAGATATCGCGGTCAGTCTCCTTCGTGGCTCCAACTATCATCTGAGTGGACTGCCCAGCAGGCACGAATCGTGGTGCATGACGATACTTCTTGCGATCCTCCTTGTTCTCCAGCACACCCTGTTGAATGAGCTGCATCGGCTGGAACACACTCTGGTGGTCTTTCTCCGGCGCAAGCAGCTTCAACGATTCTTCCTTGGGAATCTCGATGTTCACACTCATTCGGTCGGCCCAGCGGCCTGCCTCAGCCAACAGCTCACGCGAAGCACCTGGAATAGATTTCAGGTGGATATAGCCATTGAAGTGATGCACCGTTCGCAGATCGCGCACGATGGCTGTGAGCCGTTCCATCGTATAATCTGGCGTTCGCACTACCCCACTCGACAGGAACAAACCTTCGATGTAGTTGCGTCGATAAAACTCCATCGTGATCTCCTCGAGTTCCGTGACGGAGAGCGTGGCACGCGGTATGTCGTTCGACCGTCGATTGATGCAGTAGGCGCAGTCGTATTTGCAATAGTTCGTCAGCATCACCTTCAGCAACGAGATGCAACGTCCGTCGTCGGCAAACGAATGGCAGATGCCCACACCGCCCACGGTATTTCCCACCATGCCCTCCTTGCCTTTGCGCACGGTGCCACTCGACGAGCACGACACATCGTACTTCGCCGACTCAGCCAGTATTCGGAGTTTCTCGAGGGTTTTCTCTGTCAGCATGCCAACAATCTTTTGTTTTCACTTGCAAAGATACAAATAATCTGAGAGAATGAGCCAACAAATAAAAGATATTTCTCTCGCTTTGTTGTGTTGAAGCAGATTCCTGCACGAAAAAACCCGAAGCAATGCGCTGTGACTGCCTCGGGTTAACTGATTGACTTTCAGAAAGAAAGACCTTCTATCTTCAATCTTTAATCGTCGATATTCATTAAGTTGCCTTTCTTGTCGAACTTCAGTTCGAGGTCGTTGGAGAGTTCAATCTCATAGCCATAGCGCTCCTTGTCGATTTTCACAACGAAAGCACCGGGGAAGCTACCCTTCACGTAGTTAGCAATAGTTGCAGGAACGAGGGCTGCAGGCACAGCCTTCATCTCGCAATCCACTTTGTCCCAATTGCCTTTCTTATCGAACTTCACCTCAGTTCCATCGTCGAGGCGAGCCTCATAGGTCTTGCTAAGCCCATCGCGGTCTTCCTGTGCATACGAGATAGTTCTTCCAGGGAAATTCTTCTGGATGAAAGTCTTTGCGGCAGCAGGCAGCTGCTCCACGGGGATAATACGATCATCGGCGACACACGATGCCGACATCATCAGGCACATCAATGCCATGAAAAAATACTTCATCTGTTTCATTTTCAAATTCTATTCAATTAATTAACAAAATGGGTTTATTCGTTGCAAAAATACAAAATAATTACAAATCTACCTAATTTTATAATCATTTTTAAAAACTTCTTTGTAATTTTGCAAATAAAACAATCATTACATACAAATGAAGAAGATTCTCATCATTACCGCAACATTGCTGATGACACTCAGCATGAGTGCACAAACCAGCCAAGATTCCTCCACCCTTCTGGGGAAAGACGGAGGAGGGCTTTTCATCCATCCTTGGGCTGGGAAGCGCGTGGCTTATCTCGGCGATTCAATCACCGACCCGAAGGTAAAGGCCGCAAAGAAGAAATACTGGGAGTGGCTGGAAGAATGGCTGGGTATTACTCCGTGGGTGTATGCCATTAGCGGCCGACAGTGGAACGACATTCCACGGCAGGCAAAGCAACTACATGAAGAACACGGCGACAGCGTCGATGCCATCCTGATCTTCATCGGCACCAACGATTTCAACGACAGCGTGCCTATTGGTGAGTGGTTCACGGAAGATGAACAGGAGACGTGGGCGGCTCGCGGACAGGCAAAGACCTTGCAAAAGCGCCGCCACCGCACCCCCGTGATGGGCGACGACACCTATCGTGGACGCATCAATAAGGCGCTGAGCACTGTGAAGGCCCTCTACCCCACCAAGCAGATTGTGCTGCTCACACCCATCCATCGCGGCTACTTCGGCCCAAACGACAAGAACGTGCAGCCCACGGAAGACTTTGCCAACAAGTGTGGCGAGTTCGTCGATGCCTATGTGGAGAACGTGAAGCAGGCAGGTAATCTCTGGGCTGTGCCCGTCATCGACTGGAATGCCTCATGCGGACTCTATCCCCTACTCGATGAACACAAGCAATTCTTCGCCAATCCCGCGACCGACCAACTGCACCCCAACGATAAAGGGCACGTGCGCATGGCTCGTACCCTTTTCTATCAGCTACTTACGCTGCCGGTGTTTTAGGTGATAGTGCAGAGTGATGAGTGAATAATTTATGATTTGCCTTGCTAAAGGCGGCTTATATGAAACCGCTACCAGAAAGAGTAATCATAACCTATTCACTCTTCGTTATTCACTCTTCACTCATTTCGCTTCACCACTGTTGCCTTGATGATCTTCACATCGTCAATAGGACGAGCATAGTCGTCGGTTTGCACCATTTGGATTTTACGGACAACATCTATACCTTCCACCACCTCACCGAACACCGTGTACTGGCCGTCGAGGTGAGGAGTGCCACCATACTTGCGATAGTGGTCGCGAATCTCTTCCGTCATCTGGTACTTGCCATCCGTGGCCTGGTCGATGCGCTCCTGGAACTTGTCGAGTGACATCGAGCTGTAGGTTGTTCCATAGACGATATAGAACTGGCTGGCCGACGAGGCTCGCTCGGGATTCTCGGCATCGCCTTCGCGAGCGGCAGCCAATGCACCACGCTTATGGAAGTACTTCGGATAGACAATCTCGGCAGGGATGGTGTAGTCGGGAGAATGCAGGCCTACGCTCTCACCTGGCTTAGCATGACGAGTGGTGGAGTCACCTGTCTGAATCATGAAGTTGAAGATGACGCGATGCCAGAGATTACCATCGTAAAAGCCTTCATCCACCAACTTCAGGAAGTTATCACGATGCTGGGGTGTCTCGTTATAGAGCACCAGGCGGATGTCGCCCATTGTGGTTTCAAGCAATACTTCGGGTTGCAGCTGTGGCTCTGAGTCGGTCTGAGCGAATGCACCCAGACCAACTACAAAGGCCAATAATGTAAGAATCGTTCGTTTCATTTTCTTTGGTTTTGAATGCGACCAAGTCGCATTATACTCTAAACAAGCTCCTGGGGCATTACACGATGCATAGTATCTTTACACGCCCGAATGGCCTTACACGACGCATAGCGTCTTTACTCGGCCGCAGGACCTTACACGATGCGAAGCATCTTTACACGCGCCGCAGGCGCCTTACACCTTGAACAGCGACTCCGTCGCTTAGTATGCTTCCCCGTGCTTGATCTCGTCTTTATCGATGGGCTTGCCGATGGCACGCCAGGCATAGGCGATGTAAGCCAACACGAACGGGATGAGCAGGCTCACCCAAGCCATTGTGCGAAGGGTGAACTCCGAGGAGCACGAGTTCATGATATGGAGCGACGACTGCAGGTCTTCGTTCGACGGATAGTAGCACGTGTTGTTCCAGCCGGCACAAAGCAGCAGACAGAGCACCACCAGCACCACGCCGATGCCGGCAGGCCAGATGCCACCACGCCACGTCTTCGAAACCACGGTGCGAATGATGCCATAAAGCACCAGTACCACACCGACGACGAGCACCAGCGCCACATACCACATGTCGAGAAGATTCTGCAGATACTTGCCTTCAACAATTGCGGCGACACCCGTCTCGGGATCGTAGGCATAGCCGTAGCCCAACAGCAGGTGGACGAAGAATGTAAGGAAGAAAACCAAGAACAGCGCGGCATTGCCCACGAGTTGCACGGAGGCGCGGCTCTCGAGGACTTCGTCCCGCACATTATTAATAATAAACAGTCCACCCAACACACGAGCCAGGAAGAATACAGCCAGGCCAAACACCACGTTCCACGGGTCGAGCAACGCATCAAGTCCGTTCGAGGCATTTGCCCAACGGCTAATGACGGGCTGCGCCATGTTCACGATGTTTCCCTTCTCGATTATGAAGTTCGAACCGGTGAAGAATGTTGCCACCGCACCACCCAGCAGCACCGGGCCTAAGATGCCATTGATGACCAGGAACGTCTGGAAGGTCTTCGTGCCAAGTAGGTTGCCGAGCTTGTTTTGGAACTCATAGCTCACGGCCTGCAACACGAACGAAAAGAGGATGATCATCCACAGCCAATAGGCACCACCGAAGCTCGTTGAGTAGAACAGCGGGAAGGAAGCGAAGAATGCTCCGCCGAAGGTAACGAGTGTGGTGAACGTGAGTTCCCACTTGCGGCCTGTGGAGTTGACAATCAGGCGACGCTCCTCAGCCGTTCGGCCCAGACTGAATATCATGGAGTTGGCGCCCTGCACAAACATCAGGAACACCAGCAGGGCTCCCAGCAACGACACCAGGAACCACCAATAATGTTGTAAGAATGCGTATGTCATACGATTTATGATTTACGGATTTACGATTTATTCAACACTTAACTCTCAACTTCGATGCCAGGTCCCTTCTTGATTTGCTTCAGCATGATGTTGATCTCAACGGCAAGCATCGTGGTGAAGAGGGCGAGGAAGATGAAGAATGTCAGAGCTACAGAGCCGCTGCTGATGTCGCTCACGGCAGCCCATGTGGGCAGCATGTCCTGAATGGTCCACGGCTGTCGACCCATCTCGGCTACAATCCAGCCTGCCTCGGAGGCGATGTAGGCCAGTGGCACGAGGGCGATGGCGAACCAATGCAGATACTTATGTTCGCGGAGCGGGCGGTTCTTCCACAGGCGCCCGATGCCCTTCAGCTTTTCCTGATAGACAATGGCGAGCACCAAAGCGAAGAACAGGATGAACAGACAGCCCATGCCCACCATGATGCGGAACGACCAGAAGCAGATGGGAATGCTTGGCACGAGCTGGTCGGCCGACTTCACATATCCATAGCCGAAGTAAGGCATGTTCTCCTTCAGCGTGGCCAAATGCCGTGCGGCGGTTTCCTCTGAGCCTGCCTTCTTCGCATTGCGATATGACATCAGCGAATAGATGGCGGCGCGTCCACGTTTGATTTTCTCTTCGGCGGAGAGCTCCGTCTTTCCATCGGGTGTGGTATATCCCTTCAGCAGATCGTTCACGCCGGGCACATAACCGTGGAAGTCGCGTGTAGCCATGAACGACAAGGCGTAAGGCATAGCGATGCGCAGCGGGGGTTCCTGCTCGTTCACGTAGTCAGGTTGCTTGAACGGGTTCACCCATGCCACTGCCGTCAGACTCTGGTCGACGCCACCGTTGTAGAGAGCCTCCATAGCAGCGAGCTTCATGGGCTGCGACTTTGCCACCTGCTCGCCCGAAAGGTGTCCGGTGCCTGCAGCCAACAACGAAGCCACAAGACCTACGGCAGCACCAATCTTGATGCTTTCGATGGCCATCTTCGTCTCGCGCTTCTTCAGCAGATACCACGAGCTCACAGCCACGGTGAAGACTGCTCCGATGATCCACGCCGAGGTCACCGTGTGGCAGAACTTACCCACAGCAAACGGCGAGAAGGCCACCTGCATGAACGACACCATCTCGTTGCGCATGGTGTCGGCATTGAACTCGCAGCCAACAGGATTCTGCATCCACGCATTGGCAACCAGAATCCACCAAGCCGAGATGGTGGCGCCAAGACCGGTGAGCCAGGTAGCAGCGAGGTGGAAGCCTTTCGACACCTTGTTCCATCCGAAGTACATCACAGCCACGAAGGTAGACTCCATGAAGAAGGCCACGATGCCCTCAATGGCAAGAGGTGCGCCGAAGATGTCGCCCACGAACCACGAGTAGTTCGACCAGTTGGTGCCGAACTCAAACTCAAGAATGAGGCCTGTGGCCACACCCATAGCGAAGTTAATGCCGAACAGTTTCTGCCAGAACTTCGCCGTGTCGCGCCAGAAGCGTTTCTTCGTGCGGTAGTAGCACGTCTCCATGATTCCCATGATGACGGCCAGACCCAGTGTCAGCGGTACGAACAGCCAATGATAGATGGCGGTCAGCGCAAATTGTGCACGCGACCAGTCGATCGTACCTGTTGTAATGTCTAATAACAAATTCTGCATAGTTTATAAGTTTATAAGTTTTGAGTTTCTAGTTTCAAGTTTAAAGTTTATAGTTTCTTATCTTTCGTTCGGCTGTCACGTATGTCAAAAAAAACTGTTCGTCTGTCAAATATGTCAAAAAAACATCTGTCTTATATGTCCTTCGTAAGTTCTGTTGCCACATACTCCGCCTCCTGTCCCTTTTCGGCGTGTTGCTTCAGGAAGTTCGGGAAGAAGAATATTTTCAGGATGACGAAGATAACAAATAGTTTGATGAGGATAATGGCCCACAGCGTCTTGCCGAGTGTCATGTGGCGGAACCCATCGTAGTACAGATCCCATGCGCGATACCAAAATCCATCCTTCTTCATGGTCGATGCGATAGATTAGTCAAACATTTTTGCAAAGATAGTGTAAATTGTTTTAACTGCAAAGAGAAATACCATTTATTTTTTATCAGAACATTGCATTTAGTGTCTCAGAGCATTGAGTTTGACGTCTCAAAGCATTGAGTTTAGCGTCTCAGAGCATTGCTTTGGGAGCCTCAGAGCATTGAGTTTGGAGTCTAGTAGCATTGCTTTGGGAGCCTCAGAGCATTGAGTTTAGAACCTCAGAGCATTGCTTTTAGAGACTTGGAACAATGCTTTGACACCACTTACCCAACCATCCTACCTTTTTTGAAAGCGATAAAGCAATAAAAGAAAGTTTTCTCCGCAAGGCTTGCGAGGTTTTGCGGTATCGGAAAAAAGTTGTAACTTTGCAGGCAAGTTCAAATGACAACTATGGAAGAAGCAAGAAATGAGAAGATGCCAGTACTGGACTTCGGTATTGTGGAGGACCAGTCACAGAATATCATCAAGGTGATTGGTGTTGGCGGCGGCGGACAAAATGCCGTTGGCAACATGTACTACGAGGGTATCGAGGGTGTGACGTTTGCGGTGTGCAACACCGATAGCGCAGCGCTGTCGAAGTCGCCTGTGCCCGTGAAACTACAGCTGGGCACGGTGGGCTTGGGAGCCGGTGCCAATCCCGACGTGGGCAGGAAGGAGGCAGAAAGCAACATCGAAGACATCGAGCGCCTGCTGGACGACGGCACGAAGATGGTGTTCGTGACAGCCGGCATGGGTGGCGGCACAGGCACTGGTGCTGCTCCCGTAGTAGCAAAGGTGGCAAAGGACCGTGGCATCCTGACCATCGGTGTGGTGACGATTCCTTTCTACTTCGAGCAGAAGCGAAAGATTGTGAAGGCCTTGCGCGGTGTTGATGAATTGCGAAAGCACGTAGACGCTATGCTCATCGTGAACAACGAGCGCATCTGCGACGTTTACAACGACACACAAGTGACGCTGAAAGAGGCACTGAAGCGGGCCGACGACATTCTGAAGAACGCTGTGAAGGGCATTTCGGAACTTATCACCATCAGCTCGGAAGGCAGCATCAACCTTGACTTCCGCGACGTGGAGACGACGATGCGCAACGGTGGTGGTGCCATCATGGCCATCGGCCGGGCATCGGGCGAGCGTCGTGTGGAGCGGGCCATCATCGATGCGCTGGACTCCCCCCTACTCTACGGCAACGACATTGGTAAGGCAAAGCGCATCCTATTTAATATCTATGCCAGCAAGGATGCTCCGTTCTTCGTGCCGGAGTTGTCGGAGATTTCTGAGTTCTTCGACCAACTGGATCCCAACATCGACGTGATATGGGGTACTGCCGAGGACGACACGCTGGGTGAAGATGCCAAAGTCATCATCTTGGCTGCCGACCTCGACGACGACCTGCAAGAAAAGGAGCATCGCGACGAGTTGAGGGAAGCCGCTGACGACACTGCTTACTACGAGAGTCTGATTCCGAAGCTCTACAAGCCGCTGAGGAAGACTGCTCCGACCTCAGCGCCAAAGGAGGAAGAGCCAGCAGCTGATGAGCAGGAAGAGCCCAAGCTCACCGTCGTTTACCCTCAGCAGGAAGAGAGTGGAGAAAGCGAGGAGGGTGTGTCCGACAAGTCCGAAATGTCTGACAAATCTGATAATTCTGATTATTCCGATAACTCTGATTATTCTGATTATTCCGAAAATTCCGACGAAATCAAAGAAGAGGCAAAGTCACCGAAGCCTGCTACCGAAGAGCCGAAGCCGCAGAAGCCAGTCTCGATGGTGGAGCGCTGGAAGCGTTGGCTGGAGAGAAAGGTGACGGAAGTAGTGATGGATGAGTAGAGAGAGTTTAGAGTTGAGAGTTTAGAGTTTAGTGTTGAGAGTACCGCAAATGGAGCAAACGAAAACACCTGAGGAGATGGCCAGCGAGTTGCGAAGACTCGTTTGCGAGCTACAGCTGCAGGACCGGAACGACCTGATCCTGCAAGCTCTTGGTGTGCCCTTGCTCGAGCAGTTGCGCATCGAGGCTGCACGCGGCAAGCTGAGCCGGTTGCTCATCACGAAAGACTATCGTCTGCTGCTACCCGACAATGGACAGCAGGAGGTGGTACTGCAACCCGTCCACAAAGCTGTTTACCTGCTCTTCCTGGCTCACCCCGAAGGCATTGAGTTCAAGCATCTGGCTGACTATCGGCAGGAGTTGCTCAACTACTATTTGCTCGTAGCACCCGAAAGTGTTGACCGTCAGCAGGTGGAAGAGAGCGTCGACCGACTCGTTGACCCGCTCGACAATGCCATCAACGAAAAGTGCTCGCGCATCAAGCGCACCTTCCTCGAACTCATGGACGAATACAGCGCCAGCTACTACATCATCAGTAGCCACACCACGAAGCGCTTTGCGGGTTCGTCGCGCATCTGGTATGAGCGGCTGAAAGTCGTCAACCTGCCCCGACAACTGGTGGTTTGGGAAACAGACAATCCATGAACCGCCCCAATAATATATTTACAAAACAGCTATTCATGGGACAATTGTTCTAAAATTCGCTAAAATTACAAAATTTAATTATATTAAAAGGTTGAACATCTGCGTTTTTTTGGTGTTTATAAAAATAAGGAGTACCTTTGCACGTTGAAAAATATTAAAACAACAAGAAAAATGAAGAAATATTTGATTCCACTTATTCTGCTCTGTCTGCTCCTTGCAGGCGGACTGGTTTGGCTGTATTTAAACCTCGACAAGCAAAAGCAAGAAAACAAGGAGATGCAGGAGCTGGCCGCACTCGACAAGCAGGAAATGGAAAATGAGTATCAGCAGTTTGCCCTGCAATATAGCGAGATGAAGACGCAGATCAACAACGACTCCATCGTCGCTCAGCTGTCGGCAGAGCAAGAGAAGACACAGCGTCTGCTGGCCGAGCTGAAGCAGGTGAAGGCCAACGATGCCCGCGAGATCACCCGTCTGAAGAAAGAGCTGGCAACGGTGCGCGCGGTGTTGCGCTCGTATGTCATCGAGATAGACTCGCTGAACCGCCTGAACCAGAACCTTCAGGAGGAGAACACTCGTGTAAAAGCTCAGTACCAGGAGGCTACGCAGCAGATTGAGGGTCTGAGTAGCGAAAAGCAGTCGCTGTCGGAGAAGGTGGCTATTGCCGCACAACTCGACGCCATCGGCATCACCATGCAGGCCAAGGACAAGCGCAACAAGAATACCGACCGCATGTCGAAGTGCAAGACGGTGCAGGTGAACTTCTCGCTGGCCAAGAACGTTACTGCTCAGAACGGAATGCGTACGGTCTATGTTCGCATCACGTCGCCCACAGGTTCGCTGCTGGGTAATGCCGGTTCGTTCAACTACGAGAACCGCACGCTGCAATGCTCCATGAAGAAGGCTGTGGAATACGGCGGCCAGGAAACACCCGTGACGCTCTACTGGAATGTAGACCAGTCGATGGTGGGCGGCAACTATCAGGTAAGCATCTTTGCCGACGGCCACATGATTGGCTCCAGAAGCTTCAGCTTCAACTAAAAAAGTGAACGTCTTTCTAAAACCAAATTATATGAGAAAGGTATTAACGCTACTCACATTTCTCGCCATGCTGGTTCCAAAGGAGGCATGGAGTCAGGACGACAAGGGTACACGACTGCTCACCCTCGAGGAATGTAGGGCAATGGCTCTGAGCAACAACAAGCAGTTGCGGACGGTGCTCGTGAAGCAGGACATCGCCAAGAACATGCGAAAGGCTGCCCACACGAACTATCTGCCGAAGGTCGATGCGATGGGAGGCTATGAGTTCTTCAGCCGCGAGATTTCGCTGCTGAGCAAGGACCAGAAGACAGCCTTTGCTAATCTGGGCACCACCGCGATGACGGGCATCGGCGAACATGCAACGTCTGTGATTACCAGTCTGATTCAGCAGGGCATCGTCACACCCGAGATGGGCCAGCAGATGGGAGCCCTCATCGGCAAGATGGGAGAGCCCGCTGCACAGCTGGGCAACCAGATAGGTCAGAAAATCAACGATGCCTTCAAGACCGACACCAAAAACGTCTTCGCAGCCTCCGTTATGCTTCGCCAACCCATCTATATGGGCGGCGCCATCACGGCAGCCAACCGCTTGGCTGAAATCAACCAGGAACTGGTGGCCAACGAAGAGGAAGGCATGACGCAGAACACGCTGAAGGAGATTGAAGACCTCTACTGGACCGTTGTCTCGCTGCGCCAGAAGCAAAATCTCGCCTATAGCTATCGCGACTTGGTGAAGAAGCTCAACGAGGACGTGCACAAGATGATCGGTGAAGGCGTGGCCACCAAGGCAACAGGTCTGCAGGTCGACGTGAAGGTGAATGAAGCCGACATGCAGGTGACGCAGGTTGAGAACGGAATGGCTCTGGCCAAAATGCTGCTCTGCCAACTCTGCGGACTGCCGCTCGACAGCAACATTGAGCTGGCCGACGAAGGAAAGGACGTGCTACCCTACTCTGCCGACACCAACGACACAGGCAACGAGGCCGCCCTTGAGAACCGCAGCGAGCTGAAAATGCTGGAGAATGCCATTCAGATGAGCGAGCAGGCCACAAAGCTGGTGCGTGCCGCCTATCTGCCGCAAGTGGCGCTGACGGGTGGCTACCTGCTCAGCAACCCCAGCCTCTATAATGGTTTTGAACGGAAGTTCAAGGGTGTTTGGAACGTGGGCGTTCTGCTCCGCGTGCCCGTTTGGAACTGGTTTGAAGGCGAGTACAAGGTGCGCGCCAGCCGTGCAGCTACCACCATCGCCAACATCGAACTCGACGATGCCCGCGAGAAGATTGAACTGCAGCTTGAGCAATGTCGCTTCAAGATGAAGGAAGCCAACAAGCGCCTCGCGATGGCAACGAAAAACCTCACTAGCGCCGACGAGAACCTGCGTTGCGCCAACGTGGGATTCCGCGAAGGCGTGATGGAGGCCACCGATGTGATGGCTGCCCAGACAGCCTGGCAGCTTGCCCAGAGTCAGAAGATTGATGCCGAGGTAGAGGTGAAACTCGCACAGGTGGCTCTGAAGAAAGCCCTGGGAACATTATAAACAGAAATTCTACAAAATAGATAACTGATAATTGATAACTGATAATTACACATAGCATCATGTCAGCAAAAACCCAACATAACAACATTCTGCTCGCCGTACTTGGATTCGTAACGGTGGTCATCGTCGTAGGACTCATTGGTTTCTTCCTGCTCGACCGTTCGCCTGACATTATACAAGGAGAAGTGGAAGTGAGCGAGTATCGCATTTCGTCGAAGGTGCCCGGACGCATTCTGGAACTACGTGTGAACGAAGGCGACTACGTGCATGTGGGCGACACCCTCGCCATCCTCGATGCGCCCGAGGTGCAGGCCAAGAAGACTCAGGCTCAGAGTGCTGAGGACGCTGCTGCTGCCTTGAGCGATATGGCTCAGGCCGGAGCCCGTCAGGAACAGGTGAGCGGTGCCTACCAGCTGTGGCAGCAGGCCAAGGCTGGACTCGAGATTGCCCAGAAGACCTACGAACGTGTGCAGCGTCTCTACGACGAAGGAGTGATGACTGCCCAAAAGCGCGACGAGGCGTTTGCCAGCTATAAAGCCCTGCAGGCACAGGAGAAGGCCGCCAAGAGCCAGTATGATATGGCTGTGAACGGTGCTCGCCAGCAGGAGAAGCGTGCTGCCCAGGCACAGGTGAATCGTGCCCGCGGTGCCGTGCAGGAGGTGCAGAGCTACATTCGTGAGACCGTACAGGTATCGAACGTCGAGGGTGAGGTGTCGAGCATCTACCCGAAGGTGGGCGAGCTCATCGGCACCGGTTCTCCCATCATGAGCATCTCCGTGATGAGCGACCTCTGGGGAACATTCAACGTTCGCGAAGACAATCTGAACGGCATGAAGATTGGCGACACATTCACAGCCTTCGCACCAGCCTTCAACAAGGAACTGAAGATGAAGGTGTTCTACATCAAGGACCAGGGTTCGTTTGCCGTCTGGAAAGCCACAAAGGCCAACGGACAGTACGACCTGAAGACCTTCGAGGTGAAAGCCCGTCCGGAGGAAGTCTTCGAGGGTCTGCGTCCTGGTATGTCGCTCATTATCAAGAAATAAAGGAGTTCAGTTGTAGAGATGTCAAGAAGGCTTAGAGCGTAGTCGTATGTTGACGAAAATATACAGAATAGCCTTGCGCGAAATCGGAATCATGCGTCGCAACCCAATGTATTTGTGTTGCATGCTGGCATTCCCGATTCTGGTGACCCTTTTCTTCACCACCATGATGAACGAGGGTCAGCCGCAGGAAATGCCTGTGGGTGTTGTCGACAACGACGACACGTCAACATCGCGTGCGCTTGTCCGCAAACTCGACTCTTTCCAGTCGAGCCACGTGGTTGCCCACTATCCCAACATCAACGAGGCCCGCAACGCCATTCAGGAAAACAAAATCTACGCTTTCCTCTACATTCCGAAAGGAACCACCGACGCTATGCTCTCGGCCCGTCAGCCAAAGATTTCGTTCTACTACAGCCAGGCTTCCCTCACATCTGGCGCGCTGCTTTACCGCGACCTGAAGACAGTAGCTACGCTGGGTTCGGCTGCTGTCGGACAGGCCACTATGCGAGCCAAAGGTTTTACCGATAAGCAGATTGCCACCTTCTTGCAACCCATCAGCATCGACCTGCACATGATAGGCAATCCGTGGGCGAGCTACAATCTCTATCTTTCCACGATGCTCATCCCTGGCATTCTGATGCTGTTCATGTTCCTCATTACGACCTATTCGCTCGGAACCGAACTGAAGTTCAATACTTCGAAAGAGTGGCTCTCGATGGCCGACAACAACATCATTGTAGCGCTTACAGGTAAACTGCTGCCGCAGTTCCTCATTTTCCTGAGCATCTTCTATGTCTACATGTACTACGTGTTCGGCTATCTGGACTTCCCGCATCCCGGTGGAGTATGGATCATGCTGATTCTCGGTTTGCTTGCTGTGATGTCGTCGATAGGCTTCGGCATCTTTGCCTACGGCCTGATGCCTTCGTTGCGCATGTCGATGAGTGTATGTTCGCTTTGGGGTATGCTAAGTTTCACAACCAGCGGTGCCACATTCCCTGTGTTTGCGATGCATCCTGCTATTGAAGCTATCGCACAGCTCTTCCCCTTGCGACATTACTATATGATTTATCAGATTTGCATCTTCAACGGATTCCCGTTTGTCGATGCGTGGTTCAACTTCATGGCCCTCGCTATCTTCGCTGCCCTACCCTTCTTCGTGTTGCTCAAGATTAAGCGATCCATGCTGGAGTATGTGTATATTCCGTAGGGAGGTGAGAGGTTTAGACGTTGAGACGTTGAGAGGTTTAGGAATTGAGTAATTTAGAAATAAGAAATATAAGAGTAAAGCTGAATGAAAGAAACGCTGCTACATAGAATCAAGGACGGACTCAGAGATATGTGCTATATCTGGGCCAAGGAGATGCGGCAGACCATCACGGACGAAGGTGTGCTCATCTTCTTCCTGCTCGTTCCTTTCCTTTATCCGCTGCTCTACTCGTGGGCGTACTCTGGCGAGATGGTACGTGAAGTGCCTGTGGCTATCGTCGACAATTCGCACAGCCATCAGAGCCGGCAATTCATCCGGGAGTTCGATGCTTCACCCAATACCAGAGTGGCCTATTATTGCCAGAATCTTGACGAGGCACGCGCTTTGGTAGGAAAACAAGTGGTGAACGGCGTGCTTTACTTCCCCTCCGACTTCCAAACACGCACCCTGCGTATGGAGCAGAGCCACGTGGCTGTCTATTGCGACATGTCGCTCATGCTCACCTATAAGGCCATCTTCCAGACTGCCCAGGCTGTAGCCAGCGATATGAATGAGAAGATGCAGATTGCCCTCAGCGGCAACTACACCGACCGCGAAGACGAGATTCAGACGAAACCGCTGGACTTCGAAGAAGTGCCTATCTTCAATCCCACTGGTGGCTACGGCTCGTTCCTCATTCCGTGTGTGCTCATCCTTATCATCCAGCAGACGATGTTGCTCGGTATCGGACTCGCTGCTGGTACGGCCCGTGAAAGCAACCGCTATCAGGACCTGGTGCCTGTGTCGCGACATTATAACGGCATTTTCCGAATCGTGCTCGGAAAGTCGCTGGCATACTTCATGATTTTCTCCGTCGTCACGGCTTATCTGACCATCATCGTGCCACGACTTTTCGGATTCACCTCGTTGCTCTCCGGAGCTCCGCTTCTGGCGCTGATGGTTCCGTATATTCTCGCCTGCATCTTCTTTGGTATGATGCTCTCTTGTCTGGTGCGCTATCGTGAAAACGTTATTCTGCTCGTCGTCTTCACCTCCATTCCGTTCCTGTTCCTTTCCGGCATCTCTTGGCCGCAAAGCAACATGCCCGGTGTGTGGCGCAGCATCGCCACCCTGCTTCCTTCAACGTTCGGCGTGAGAGGCTTCGTACGCCTGAACACGATGGGGGCAACACTCTCTGATGTGCGCCTGGAGTATCAGGCATTGTGGCTGCAGACGCTCGTCTACTTCCTTGCCACGTGTGCCGTTTATCGTTTCCAGATCATCTCTGCCCACAAGCATGCCAACGAGCGCATTCAGATTCTGAAAGACAAGGCTCATGCAGCACGCATGCGCAAACAACAAAACCCGACATAAAGTATTAGGAATCAGCCAATTTTGATGTAGGGTTATTCCGACTTAGAGATACAAATAAAGTTAGGATTATTCCGACATAGAGATACAAAAAAGAAGATGTCCGTTGAGACATCTTCTATTCTTTTGCGGAAGGTGAGGGATTCAAACCCCCGATACCCGAAAGGGGTATACCGGATTTCGAGTCCAGCGCGATCGATCACTCTGCCAACCTTCCTTTTCCGTATTTGCGGGTGCAAAATTACAAAATTATTTTTGTTGCGCCAAATATTCTGCGACTTTTTTTCGTCTTGCAGGCAATTTTACACGCGCAGGCGGCAAATCGCTCTCTCCTACTCCTCAACGATTCCAGCCTGCAGCCATTGCTGCATGAGCGTTGTGGAATCAGCCAGAGCCTGGTCGTATTCCACTTCGTACTGCTCGGTGAGCAGATTGGCCAGATCCTCAGCCGTGAACGACTCCATCTTCTGGGCGTTCTGCCAGAGATAGGCCGAACTCTCGTTCATGCTGATGATGTTACTGAAGTCGATGTTCTCCTTTCCTTCAGCGACGATGATTTTCTCACCACACACGTCGCGAAGATTAAAACCTTTTTTTGCTTTCATATCTTTGTTTATTTTCTTATTGTTTACATGTTGTGAACCCTGAACAGCCTGCGTCTTTACACCTGTCGAACCTTGAACACTTTGAGCCAGATGCGGCGATAGAACGCGAGCAGCCAGCGGCGTATAGGATAGAGGTGCATCCAGATGTAGGAATAGATGCGCCACTTGCGGCCATCGGTGCGGTCGAGCGTCGTGCGTCCTTTCCTGTAGAAGCCGATGACGGCACCCTTCACATCCTGCAGCCGGCAATGCTCGTCGCCGAGGTTTCCATCGCCGCGCAGCGTCACCGCGTCGCCTTCAATCTTCACGATTCGATGCAACACGAAGTGCTTCGGACCGACTTCTGCCAACACGGGGTCGCCCACCTTCGGGTCAATGGCCTTCGTCAGCAACGCCTTGTCGCGATTGTCCTCGAGGAACGGGCGCATGCTGTAGCCTCGCAGCCTGAGCGTTACCGTATGCCCTTCGTCGAGCATCTTCACAATCTCAGGCAGCAGAACAGCATTCGCAAACTGCACCTCTTTTATTTCGATATGGTCTTGTTGCATAGGATGGCGGCTTCTTCGTTGGGAAGACAATGCAGGGTGTAGATAGCTGTCGTCTCGATGATCTTCGTGACGGTGTTACAGATGCGGTTGAAGATATCCTCGTCCCACTTCATAGAAGAACACGAAGGCAGGAACGATGCAAACGCCTCGATGGGTGCGAGCCGCTCGATGCTGTTCGCTGGGGCGCGATCGATGCGCGTAATTGCTCCAAGACGAGCCTTCACATTACGATAGCAGGGAGTCTTTCCACTCCAGGGACCGCCGAAGATATACGCCTCGCCATCGATGATTCGGACAATGGGATTGTCGTCGTTCATCAAGTCGCAGCCGGGCAAGTGACGCAGCCAAAGGCTGACATGCGTGCTCTTTCCCGTTCCACTCTTGGCGATGAAGGCATAGCCGTAGCCGTTCTGTCGCACCAGCGACGCATGGATGAGCAGCGTGTCGTGCCTACTGCCTGCGAAGGCGAAGATGAGCATCAGCGCATTGTTGAGCCCGAAGCTACGCATGTTGTAGTTGCCGTTAAGGGCACAGCGGCAGCGTCGGAACTCCTTGTCGGAACGCAGCAGACAGCACTCGGCACCATTGATATCCTTGATGATGTACTGATAGCCGCCATCATCGACCAAGTCGACAACGGTCTCGCCGTTTCCAGTATCGAACTTCCTGATGCGCTCACGTCGCTCCTTGGGCTCCGGCCGCATGGTGTCGTCGACCGTAAGCTGGAAGAACAACGTCTCTTCCTCATGCCGGCCCTCTATCTCGAAAGGAGCAAAGGAAGGCAACAGACGCGTGTCGTTGCGCCCGTCTTCCAGAAATTCTATGCGGATGGGATGTTCGGCGATGGTGTAGTCGTGAATGCCTTTCAGATTGCTCATGCTCAACTCTTCTTTAGCTCCTTAGCTCTTTGCTTGGCTTCCTCCATAGCCTTCTTTCGGGCTTGTGCCTTCTCCTTCTTGTCGGTCTTGGCTTTCTTCTTGGCAGCCACCTTGGCAGCCTTCAATTCAGCCTTTTCCTTCTTGATGGCCTCCTTCAGTTCTTCCTTGGTGTACTTAGCCTCTGGCGTGTCGGGCGTGATGCTTGAGAACGAGAACTCCGTCGGGCTGATGTTCTTCAGGATGTAGTTCCCTTTCGTCGTATAGCGCTTCTTGAACTTCAGGTATTTCTTCTCGACATCGCTTCGCTTCTCAGCAAAGATGACGGTGCATGTGGGAACCTCCACACCCGTTCCCTTCATGTAGTCGCGCAACTGGAATGAATAGTTCTCGCGGCTGTAGAGGAAGTTGTTCTTTGTGTTGATCCAAGTGGAGTCAAGTCGCTGAATTTCAGTAAAATACACCACCGAGTCGTTGAACGAAGTCACGACTCCAAACATATAGGTTGGAGTGAGCTTGTTGATACCAAAAACGCTTGAAGGCAAGAGTGCCATCATAGTAACGAGAAGTCCTGCAAGGATTTGCTTTCTATGTTTCATTGTCTGAATTTGTTCTGTCCTGAAATAATTAAAATATTGTCGGGGTGCTATTGCGATTCTATTCCAAAGGGGGTAGCGAAACGCGACACCCTTAGATGGTCCTGGGAAGATTATTGCTCTAAATGCTGTTACATTATATGCCGAGATACGTGCGGAGCGTCTTGTTATGAGTGCACTTGCGCAGACGGCGAATGGCTTTCTCCTTGATCTGTCTGACGCGCTCACGCGAGAGTCCATACTTGTTGCCTATCTCCTCGTAGGTCATCTCCGGCTGGTTGATGCCATAGAAGGCCTCCACAATCTTCCGCTCACGGTCGTTGAGCACCGACAGCGCCGTACCGATCTCCTTGCGCAGCGACTCCATTACCAGCTCGTTGTCGGCCTCGGGCGAGTTGTCGTTGGGAAGCACGTCGAGCAGGCTGCTGTTCTCGTCGTCGTGGAAGGGAGCGTCTACCGACACATGTCTTCCGACATTCTTCATCGCGGCGGCAATCTTCTCCTCAGGCATGTCGATCTGGTCGGCAATCTCGTTGACGTTTGGCCGACGCTCGTTCTCCTGCTCAAACTGGTTCAGCACCTTGCTGATCTTGCTCACGGCACCTACCTGGTTGAGCGGCAGCTTCACAATACGGCTCTGCTCGGCGAGGGCCTGTAGAATGCTTTGGCGAATCCACCACACAGCGTAGGAGATGAACTTGAAGCCACGCGTCTCGTCGAACTTCTCAGCTGCCTTGATCAGTCCGAGGTTTCCCTCGTTGATCAAGTCGGAGAGACTCAGCCCCTGGTTCTGATATTGCTTCGCCACCGACACGACAAACCGCAGATTAGCCTTGGTGAGTTTCTCCAATGCTTCCTTATCGCCTTTCTTGATGCGTTGGGAGAGTTCCACCTCCTCGTCGGCAGTAAGCAAATCCTCACGGCCTATCTCTTGCAAATACTTGTCGAGCGACGCATCTTCGCGATTTGTTATTGATTTTGTGATCTTCAGTTGTCTCATACGGTTGTCGTTATTAGATGTTGGAGTGCAAAAATACGGCTTTTCAATGAAAAACACGAAAAAAAATCAACTTTTTTTCAAAATATCTCACAATTCAACAGAGAAAAGAGGAATGAGAGCATGTTTGCTCCCATTCCCCCCATGTGATTTACCGTATGCAACGTCCATTCGCTTACTCGCTCAAGTCGACTACGAAGTAGGCCTTCTTGCCGGTAGGATAGATACCGCGGATGATGAGCACGGGCTCCTTGCTGGTGGAAGCATCCTTCACTACCTGCTGCAGGTCCTCGACGCTCTTCATCGTCTCGTCGTTCACCTTCTGGATGATGAATCCCTTCGTGATGCCGGCATCCTTCATCTTACCGTTGTTCACCTTGATGACCTCGAGGCCGCTGTTGATGTTGAGCTGCTCCTTCTGCTGCGAGGTGATGGGGCGCACGTCGGCACCCAGCACATCCATATCGGCCTGCTTCACCACCTTGGTGTTGCCCTGAGCATTCTTCAGCGTTACCGACTTCGTGACGCTCTTCTTGTTGTGCAGGAAGGTCAGGCTGATCTTGTCGCCCGGACGCTTGTTGAACATCGTCTCCTGGAGCTCCGACATCTTGGTCACCTTCTTACCGTCGATGTGTGTGATGACATCACCCTTCTCGAGGCCTATGTCGGCACCGGCACCCTCAGCATCCACTTCGCTGACGTAGACACCCTCGTTGGTACCCAGGTCGACTTCCTTGTCGTTCTCCTTCTGCTCGTTGATGAAGTTGATGACGTCGCCACCCTTGATGCCGAGCAGAGCACGCTGCACGGTACCGTACTGCTTGATGTCGGCAACCACCTTGTTCATCAGGATGGTAGGAATGGCAAAGCCGTAACCGATGTTCGAGCCTGTGGGCGAAACGAGCATGTCGTTGATGCCGACGAGCTCACCACGAGCGTTGACAAGTGCACCACCAGAGTTACCCTGGTTGATGGCGGCATCGGTTTGGATGAACGACTCCACGCCGTTGGCACCGATGGAGCGAGCCTTTGCCGAGACAATACCAGCCGTCACGGTGTTGTTGAGTCCCAGCGGGTTACCCACTGCCAGCACCCACTCGCCGACCTTCAGGTCGTCGCTGTTGGCAATAGCGATAGTGGGCAGGTTCTTGCCGTCCACCTTGATGAGAGCAAGGTCTGTCGTTTTGTCAGTTCCCACGATGCGGGCAGAGAACTCGCGGTTGTCGTTGAGTGTCACCGTCAGTTCGTCGGCACCCTCCACCATGTGGTTGTTGGTTACAATATATCCGTCGGGCGAAATGATGACACCCGAGCCGGTAGCGGTCTTCTTAGGAGTCTGAATCTGACGCTCACGTGTGCCGCCACCCTGGTTGGGTGATCCGAAGAATCCGAATGGGTCGCTGAAGAACTCCTCAAACGGATCGCGCTGCATGCGTACGGTCTGCGTCTTCGAGTTCTGCACATACTTGATGTGTACGACTGCCGGCAGAGCCTTCTCGGCAGCATAGGTCAGATCGACGGGTTGTCCTGAAATTGTCACAGCTTCGCCTGCTGCGTTTACTTTCATAAATGTTCCTGCTGAAATGCCAAGTGCTACTACACACATGGCTCCAAAAAGATACTTTTGAAACTTTTTCATGTTTTCTATTCTTTAAATTGGTTTAACTTTTTTGCTTGTTTCACGGCCATCGTCCAGAGGATTTTGGCACAACTTTTCTACTTCAGACGAAAGAAAATCGCCTTGGTTTATTAAATCGTCTGCAAATTTAAGCGCAAAAAATGTTAATCTGCCAAAATGGCATGTATCTTTATCCCATTTTAACACTCGAAAACCGCTAATTAACGGCTCTTAATTAGAGAAGCGGCCGTTTTAAGGGATATTTAAATATAGTTGAGAGTGATAAACATGTAATCGGAGTAATCTGAATATTCGGAGTATTCGGAGTATTCTGAGTATTCCGAATATTCTGAATAATCTGAATAATCTGAGTATTCTGAGGAATCTGTGGGAGACTAGAATTCAACGAGCACACGGGCGTTGAGCTGGCGGCCAGTCAGATAGTTGGGAACGGCAAACTGCTGGTTGGCGATGCTCGTGATCCAATAGTAGCTGTTCACGTTGTCGATGCCGAGGAGGTTGAAGCAGTCTACACCCAGCCACACGCGTGGATGCTTGATGCTGGGCTTACCGTGCTGCGGACCGAGCAGCAGATAGCTCATGCCGACGTCGGCTCGACGGTAGGCCTTCGCGCGGAACAAATTGGTTTCCAACTCACGGTGCGGCGGCGAGAACGGCAGCCCGTCGGCATAGGCGAGCTTCAGCGAGAGCTTCCAGCGTTGCGTACCCGGGAAGTAGTCGGTGAAGAACAGGCTGAGGGCGATGCGCTGGTCGGTGGGCAGGGGCACACTCTTGCCGTTCAGCTTCATCTTCGCATCCATCAGCGACAGCGACAGCCACGAGTCGGTACCTTCCACAAACTCGCCGTAGAGCTTCAGGTCGAGGCCTGCTGCATGTCCGCTGGCCTCGTTTTCGCCGTAGTAGACCACCTTCACGTTGTTCACGCTATAGGGCACGAGTTGTGATAGCATCTTATAATAGGCTTCAGCGGTGAACTTAAACTTCCGGTTGGCCATACGGAACGTATGGTCGTAGCCAGCGATGAAGTGGATGGAGCGCTGGCTCTTGATCTTCTTGTTCAGCGTGGCATAGGTGATGCCGTTGACGGTCGATGTGTCGCGCAGCTCCTTGTAGAACGGAGCCTGGTAGTAGAGACCTGCCGCCAGTCGCATGGTGACATTCTGATTCCACGAGGGGATGATGCCGAGCGACACGCGGGGTGAGACAATGCTCTCGCGGTTGAAGTTCCAATGGGCAAAGCGCACACCGTAGTTCAGCGTGTAGAGCGTGGAGGGACGCTCCTCTTCCTCGTCGTCACTACTGCCGCCCGTCTGCCAGCGATAGGTGTCCTGCAGATAGGCTTCGGTGCGATAGGCACGCAGCTCGTTCTGCGCCTTCAGCGAATAAATCATATAGAGGTCCTGCCCTGTGTGCGGAACGCTATAGCCCGCCGAGTCGCGCATCTCATACTCCACGCTGCGCTCCTTCACATATTCGTGCTTCAGCGTAACGGCACCTTCTATGTCGTGATGGCGCGTCTTGTGCTGCATCATGAGCTTCACGCTCTTCACCGTCGCATTCAGGTAGTTGCGCGAATGTTCGAAGAACGTGCCCACGCCCAGGCTCTCAGCGCCGTCGGCTTGCGTCAGCCAGTATTGGCTCTGAATGTCGAACCGTTCCTGCTCACGCGTGGTGTAGGCCGATGCCAGCAGCGACAGATGGGTGTTCGCGGTGAAGTGGCGCGTGATGGAGAGGTTGCCGAAGTAGGTGCGGAAGAGGTCTTTCTCCCAACCGTCGAAGTACACCATGAACGACATCACGTTCTGCTGCGTACCGTAGTCGGTGGTGCGGTTATGGGGTGTGAAGTTATAGTGGTTGTCCGATATGTTACCGATGAAGTCGATGGTCCAGCGCTTGTTGGGCTTGTAGCTCAGGTAGGTCTGGTAGTCGAGGAACGTCGGGTCGTACTCCGCGTCGACGTCGCGCTGCGAGGAGAGCAGGAAGCGCGTGGTCTTGTAGCGCACGCTGTTCAGCCACGACAGTTTCTTCGTACCGATGCCCAGATAGGCGCCTGCTCCAAGCAGACTGGCCGAGACAGAACCCTCCACCACCGACTTGCGCTGCCCTTGCGGCTCGAGGCGCTTATAGCCGATGTCGAGTGTCGACGACATCTTGTCGCCATACTTCGCAGCAAAGCCGCCCGTCGAGAAGCCGATGCGCTCCACCATATCGGGATTGATGACCGAGAGTCCCTCCTGCTGGCCGCTACGCACCAAGAACGGCCGGAACACCTCGATGTTGTTGATGTAGACGCTGTTCTCGTCGAATGAGCCGCCACGCACGTTGTATTGCGACGACAGTTCGTTGTGTGTCGACACGCCTGCCTGGCTCTGTATCATCTCCTCTACGGCATTGCCCGTCGTCGAGGGAGTGTTCTTCATGTCCTCCTTGCGTAGCTCCTGCGTCTGTGTGGTCTGGCGCTTCATCTCCGTGACGTTCACCTCGCTGAGCATCTGGTCGTCTTCCTGCAGGATGATCTGCAGCGTCTGCTTGCCCTTGGGGTTGCGTAGCACACGCGTGCGGGTCTTGTAGCCTATCATCGAGAATCTCACCTCCACCGAGTCGGCCGACTGCAGTTCCATCGAGAACTCGCCCTTCAGCGATGTAAGCGTGGCCTTGCCCTGCTTCGCCACCTGCACCGAGGCCAGCTCGATGGGGCTGAGCTGCTCGTCGGTGACACGACCTTGCAGCGTGAACGATTGGGCGTGGGCACACACCACCACGCCTACCATATATATAATAATGATAAGACTCTTCAGTTTCATACAGTAAGATAACGTCTTTTCGGGTTGTTTATTGTGCCTTGCTGAAAATATCGCCCTGCCTGGGGTGCCCATAAGCGGAAAAGTGGGTCTGTGGGGATTTCCCCCAAACGTTTAGGGAATCATCCCTCGCAGTTTAGGAACATTCCTTTTGAAACGCTCAGAAAAGTGCTTATCTTTGCAACGTGAACATACAACACATCGTTTAACAACTTAAAAATATAGGAGATAAGAATATGAAGAAGATGATGATTCTGGCAATGATGATGGTCATGACCGTCTCTGCCTCGGCAATGAGATACAGCGACGCCCGCCGCGAAGCTTTGTTCCTCTCTGATAAAATGGCCTACGAGCTCAACCTCACCGATGCTCAGTATGCCGCAGTCTATGAAATCAACCTCGACTACCTGATGAGTGTCGACAGCCGCAGCGTCTACGGCTCGTGGTGGAACCGCCGCAATGCCGACCTGCGCTATGTGCTCAACAGCTGGCAGTACGACAGGTATCTGCAGCTCACCCACTTCTATCGTCCGGTGGCTTGGCACGCTGGCTCTTGGGTGTTCGGCATCTACAATCGCTACAACCGCTCGCTCTACTACAGGGCTCGTCCTTCAGTCTACGTGAGCTACAGAGGTGGTCACAACCGTCGCGCCGTTGACTTCTATGCCGGCCGCCACTGGGGTCACGCAGGAGTTGGACATGTAGCACACAGAGGGCATCAGCCTGGCCATCACCACGGCCCCGCCGTGAAGCCCGCTCCTCGCGCTCACAAGTCCGCTCATGCAGCCAGACCCGCCGCTCACGGCAGACATGTCTCGGTGCACGTTGGCTGGTAAAGCATCGCTCTCGAGCTCAGATGGAAACTCATAGTCCATAATATCTATATATGCCTATCTCATAGGACACCCCGGGGGAGACTCATCACAGAGGCTCCCCCCTTTTTTGAGCCCTTCGGGAGTGGAGAGGCGCCTGCGGCGCGGTTGAGAGAGAGGTTGAGAGGCGCCTGCGGCGCGGTTAAGAAGGGTTGAGAAAGGTTGAGATGCGCCTGCGGCGCGGTTCAGAAAGGTTGAGAGAGGGGGCTCCTACTTCGTCACGATATAGGCACCCAGCAGCACCAGCAAGGCTGCAACGGGCTTGTCCCATGTGAGCAGGTCCTGCCCCACGGCAATGGCTACCAGCGAGGCCACGACGGGCTGCAGATTGGTGTAGGTGCTCACGGTAGTCGCCTTCAGGTATTGCATGGCATAGGGAATCATGAAGTAGCCCAGCACCGTTGCGAACACCACAATGAACAGCATGCTCAGCGCTCCCAGCCACCAGTCGGCATTCAGGGTGACATTCGTCAGCAGGGCGGTTTGGCTGATGTCGCCGACGGCAAACGGAACGACGGCAATGCTCGACACGAGGAAAATCCACTTCATCTGCGTGACGGCCGAATACTCCTGCGACACCTTGCGCGTGATGAGCAGGTAGACCACCCACGTGAGCACACTCAGCAGGGCGAGCGTGATGCCCAGCAGGTCGTTACGGCCCGTGCCCGACTGCCAGCCCACGAACACCATCAGCGCAGCACCCGCGATGGCCAGCAGCACACCGATGGTCTTCATGCCCGTGATGCGCTCACTCAAGAACAGGGCGGCCATGAGCATCGTGGCAATGGGCGTGAGCGTGGCGATGAGCGAGAAGTAGACGGGGGTAGTGAACTGCAGCGCCCAGGCAGTGAGCGTCTGAGAGATCACGAAGCCCAGCAGTCCTCCGGCCATGATCACCAGCAGGTCGCGCCGCTTCACCGGCTCCTTCGGCAGGAAGCAGGCGATGGCCCAGAAGATGAGCGCCGCCCCGATGCAACGGAAAGCCATATACGTCATCGGTGTCACCCACTCGTCGAGCAGGTATTTCGTCACAGGAACGCCCAGACCGAAGATGATGTTCGCCGTCAGAATGGCGGCATGTGCCTTGTAAATGTTATTCGAATTTTCCATATCCTTCTTGTTTTTTGATCATTGGTTTCGTTCGCGAAAATTTGTTGATTCGGCAGCGCCGTTTCGTTCAACGCGGCAAAATTAACAAAAAAAATCTCGATTCACCACAACGACAAGCAAAAAAGTAGCGTGAGAGCCCTGTGGAGCTATGCTCCGTAAGATATAGAGACGTGCTCTGTTCGATATTGAGGCGTACTCCGTAGGATATAGAGCTATGCTCTGTGCGTGTAGGGGCAGACCCCCGTGTCTGCCCGAATACCCTTGAATCCAGCACTCCACACCCGTTTGTAGGGACGGGGTTTAATCCCCGTCCGCAGGGAACATTGCTGCTTGCTGATGGGCAATAAAGCCCATCCCTACATGTGGAGGGGACCTCACTGGTTGTTCGCTATTGTTCGGGCAGACGACCTCCCCCAGCCCCTCCAAAGGAGGGTAGCAATAGGGTCTGCCCCTACCATTGGGTGTGTCACAATAGCCTCGAAGGGTATCGTGTCCCCCTCGGGGGACGACAGGGGGGGGGGCTTTCTGGGGGACGACAGGGGGGCTTTTGTATCAATAAGTCAAAGATCGCGGCATATATGGTGGTAATGGATAGAGGGGAGAGAGGGGGGCACAGACGGCGTAAAGACCTGTATCTGATGGCCCAGGGGGTTCGCTGAGGACTGTTTTGGCGTTTTTGATGGTATTTGTAGTATCTTAAATCCAAGCGCAAAGTTACGAAAAAAACTTGAAACTTACAATTTATAAGCAGAAAAATTTCTAAAAACTTTTCGTCGGCGCGGGTATGTTGCTATATATCAAACAGTTACGGCGTTCTTTTGTGAAAACATCGTGTGCAAAGTCATTTCAGGCGTTTTCATTACCCCTTTCACTGGTAGTAAAATTCATCACAGTATCTCAGTATCTCAAATCTCAGTTTCTTTTTTGCATGTTATTCGCGGATGGAGAGTTGGAAATGCTTATAGAATGTAAGTATATATATTTACTATTAATATATAATATATATATTATATATTAATAGTAACTTCTAAATTACCCCTACTTTGTCATTTCCAAACAGAAACTGTGATACTGAGATACTGAGATACTGAGATACTGAGATGAGGTGCTATGAGGAAGAATTGCTAGCGACGACCTATCAGACTAACAACCATCTTTCAGGATACTGGTTTAATCAGCATTAACCCTTGCGTGCTGGATAATTATAAATTCTCGGCTGAATAAACATGCATTTATCGGTTGAATAAATATTCACTCCCATAATTTTCCCAAAATGTATAAATATGCATTTCCGCAAAGCCCTTTACAGATAGGGTTTTGCAAGGTCTTTGACCACTTCTCCACCTACCACTAGGCCGGCAGCAGCAGGCACGAAGGCACACGAGGGAAGCGTGTCGGCAACAGTCCGGACGGGCAGTTCCTCGCTATAGACCACCTTGAAATGATCGATGCCTTCACGACGCAGCGTCTTGCGGAGCACACGTGCCAGCGGGTCGTTGGCGGTCTTCGAAATGTCGCTGACGCGGAAGGCCGTTGGGTCGAGTTTGTTGGCGGCACCCATGCTGCAGATGAAAGGTTTCTGCAACTGGTGGCAGCGGCGCACCAAGTGGAGCTTCGCCTTCACCGTGTCGATGCAGTCTACGACATAGTCGTAGTCCTCCAGCTGGATGGCGTCGGCATTCTCAGGCAGATAGAACATCGGGAACTTGCGCACCTCGCACTGTGGGTTGATGTCGTGGATGCGCTCCTCCAGCACATCGACCTTCAGCCGGCCGAGGGTGGAGTGCAGGGCGATGATCTGGCGGTTCAGATTGGAGGGGGCCACACGGTCGTTGTCGACGAGTGCCAGCATCCCTACCCCACTGCGTGCCAACACCTCGACCACATAGCCGCCAACGCCGCCAACGCCGAACACGATGACGCGCGACCTACTGAGCCGTTCCATTGCCTCTGGTCCGAGCAACAGCTCTGTTCTTGTGAACTGATTTTCCATATTGCCCTGCAAAATTAATGGAATTTGAGCATAAAACAAACGATTTATTCACATTTTCCGCACGAAAACCAAATAATTTCAGTAACTTTGCACACATTAATGATAATAACGGGACTGAAGACACCTCGTCTCACCCGGAAAACAACTCTCGCTATGAAACAAGCAATGATACTCGCAGCCGGGATGGGCACGCGACTGAAACCCATCACCGACCACACGCCAAAGGCATTGGTGAGCGTGGGTGGAAAGCCGCTCCTCGACCGCCTCATCCTGCGACTGCGCGAGCAGGGCTACCAGCGCTTCGTGGTGAACGTGCACCATCTGGCCGACCAGATAGAACAGCACGTGAAGGACGAGGACAGCTACGGCGTGCGCGTCCTCATCAGCGACGAGCGACAGGAGCTGCTCGAGACGGGCGGTGCGCTGAAGAAGGCTGCCCCGCTGTTCGACGACGACGAGCCCATCCTCATCCATAATGTCGACATCCTCGATAACGTTGACTACAACTGGCTGCGCCGCCAGCATCTCGACGATGAAGATGCCGTGCTGCTGGTGAGTCGTCGCAAGACCACACGCTATCTGCTCTTCGACAATGCGATGCGCCTGATGGGCTGGGTGAACATAGCAACGGGCGAGCTGCGCAGCCCCTACGACTGGGTGAAGAACCCCGACGAGGCTGAGCTCGACATCGACAACTATCGGCTCACCATCATGCGAGGCACCACGGAGATTGTGCTGAACCTCTTCGCCTTCTCGGGCATCCACAGCTTCTCGCCGCGCCTGTTCCCACTTATGGAACGATTCCCCGACCGCTTCCCCATCATCGACTTCTACCTGCAGACGTGTCACCGCACACGCATCTACGGCCTCAACAAGCCCGACCTGCAGCTGCTCGACGTGGGCAAGCTCGACTCGCTGGCCGAGGCAGAAAAGTTCGTTATGTGACAATTCGCAAATCCACAAAATCCGAATATCATAAATCATCAATATTTCTCATGCAACAGAAAATCATTATCCTCGACTTCGGATCGCAGACCACACAGCTCATCGGACGCCGCGTGCGCGAGCTCGACACCTTCTGCGAAATCCTGCCCTACAACAAGTTCCCGAAGGACGACCCATCGGTCATTGGCGTCATCCTCAGCGGTTCGCCCTTCAGTGTGCACGACCCGGAAGCCTTCCAGGTAGACCTGAGCCAGTTTGTGGGCCGCGTGCCCGTGCTGGGCATCTGCTACGGTGCACAATTCATCTCGCATGCCAACGGCGGCCGCGTGGAGAAGACCAACACCCGTGAGTACGGACGTGCTCACTTGCAGTATGTCGACACCGCCAACCCGCTCTTCAACGGATTTGCTCAGAACTCGCAGGTGTGGATGAGTCACGGCGACTCCATCACAGCCATTCCTGCAGGCTACGAGTGCATCGCCTCGACGAGCGATGTGAAATATGCCGCTTACTACAGCGCCAATCCCTCCTCAGCAGGAACGGCACCGCTCTTCGCCGTACAGTTCCACCCGGAGGTGTTCCACACCGCACAGGGCTCCCTGCTGCTGAAGAACTTCGTGGTGGGCATCTGCGGCTCGCGTCAGGACTGGAGTGCCGCCTCGTTTGTCGACAGCACCGTTGCCGAACTGAAGCAACAGCTGGGCGACGACCGCGTGATTCTCGGCCTCTCGGGAGGCGTCGACTCATCGGTGGCTGCCGTGTTGCTCAATCGCGCCATTGGTAAGAACCTCACGTGCATCTTCGTCGATCACGGCATGCTGCGCAAGAACGAGTTCCGTGATGTCATGAACGACTATAAGTGCTTGGGGCTCAACGTGATAGGCGTCGATGCTTCAGCTAAATTCTTCAGCGACCTTGCCGGCGTTACCGACCCCGAGAAGAAGCGCAAAATCATTGGCCGCGACTTTATCGAGGTCTTCAATGCCGAAGCCCGCAAGATTGAAGGAGCGAAGTGGCTGGCACAGGGAACCATCTATCCCGACCGCATCGAATCGCTCAACATCACGGGCAAGGTCATCAAGAGTCATCACAACGTGGGAGGACTGCCCGAGGAGATGCATCTGCAGCTCTGTGAGCCGCTGCGCTGGTTGTTCAAGGACGAGGTGCGCCGCGTAGGCCGCCAGCTGGGAATGCCCGAGCACCTCATCACCCGTCATCCCTTCCCCGGACCGGGACTGGCCGTCCGCATCCTGGGCGACATCACGCCTGAGAAGGTGCGCATCCTACAGGATGCCGACGACATCTACATCCGCGGTCTGCGCGAATACAAGGTGAAGCTCTCGGGCGAGGAAGCACGTCGCGTGCTGGCTGCCGGAGTGCCTGCCTCGATGACCGACGGCGAGATAGAAGTGTCGCTCTACGACCAGATTTGGCAAGCCTGCACCATTCTGCTCAGCACCGTGCGCAGCGTGGGCGTGATGGGCGATGAGCGCACCTATGAGCATCCCGTTGCCCTGCGTGCCGTCACCTCGACCGACGCGATGACTGCCGACTGGGCTCACCTGCCCTACGACTTCATGGCCCGTGTGTCTAACGAAATCATCAACAAGGTGCGTGGCGTGAACCGCGTCTGCTACGACATCTCCTCAAAGCCGCCTTCGACAATTGAGTGGGAGTAGTTGAAAAAAAGGAGAAAAGGGCTTAAAGGGGAGATTTAGAGCCCCTTGATAAGGGGCGGCTATAATGCAGGGTTTAAAGACCCCCATTATTGGAGAAAAGGGCATAAAGGGACTAAGTCCCTCATGCCCAATGACCAAATACTGCAATCATACCTCCCATTCCCCCAATCATAAAAAAAATAAAAATATGGCTGTAAAGATATTGAGTGTCGACGACGAGATGGATCTCGAACTGTTGTTGACACAATACTTCAGAAGGAAAATCAGAAAAGGAGAATACGAGTTCAAGTTTGCCCACAACGGACTGGAGGCGCTGACGATGCTGCTCAAGGAAAAAGACTTCGACATCATCCTCAGCGACATCAACATGCCCGAGATGGACGGACTGACGCTGCTGACAAAAATCAACGAGATGCAGAATCCCGCGCTGAAATGCATCATGGTGTCGGCCTATGGCGACATGGGCAACATCCGTCAGGCGATGAACCGAGGGGCCTTCGACTTCGCAACAAAGCCCATCGACCTCGACGACCTGAGCAACACCATCGAGAAAGCCGTGGAGCAAATCAAGTACATCAAGGCAATGCAGCAGGAGCACAACCAGCTGGAGTCCATCAAAGGCGACCTGGCGGTGGCACAGGAGATTCAGCAGGCCATCCTGCCGCGCATCTTCCCACCCTTCCCCGAGGATGCCGACCAGATGGACATTGCCGCCTCGATGAATGCGGCGAAGGACGTGGCCGGCGACTTCTACGACTTCTTCCGCATCGACGACGACCACATCGGCTTCGTCATCGCCGACGTCAGCGGAAAGGGCATTCCTGCTGCCATCTTCATGGCTGTGAGCCGTACGCTCATCCGCGCCACAGGCATCAGAGGCGTAAAGCCGTCGGAATGCATCACCTACATCAACTCGCTGTTGGCCGAGGAGTCGGCGAGCAACATGTTCGTCACCGTGTTCTACGGCATCTACAACATCAAGACGGGCGACGTGACCTACACCAATGCCGGACACAATCCGCCCTATGTGGCAAAGGCCGACGGCAGCGTCGTGAAACTACCGCTCTCGAAGAACATCATCGCCGGATTCCTCAAGGGCTATCAGTTCACCGAGGAAACCCTCCAGCTGCAGCACGGCGACACGCTGCTGCTCTACACCGACGGCGTGACCGAGGCTGTTGACCCCGACTACAACGAATATGGCGAAGAGCGTCTGGAAGCACTCTTGAAGAACACTTCGCAGGTTGACTGCCAGCAACTCATCGACGCCGTGAAGGCCGACGTGAAGGTCTTCGCCAACGGTGCCGAGCAAAGCGACGACATCACGTTGCTTGCCATCAAACGACACTAATCACTTCAAACCGCCCCGTAGCGTGAACAGGAAGCAAATCATAACAACATGCGCAGGCCTCGTGCTGGCAGGAATGGCCGCAACGGGCTTCACCGGCTGGTTGTCGGAGCACAAGAAGGTGGAAGACCTGCAGGCTCAGATCATCGAGCTGAAGAAGCAAGAGATGCGTTCTGCTGTGATGAGAAGCGTGAGCGCACAGATGGAGGAAATCGCCAACGAGCAGAGGGAAATCTCCGATGAGAAGAGCGAGGAAGCCCTCCGCCAGACGAAGGTGGCCAACGAGATGCGGCTGCGCTCGGAACGAGAACGACAGAACGCCCTCGAGGCCGAGCGCAATGCTGTGGCTTCGGAGAAAAAGGCTCTCGAAGCCTCTGCCCTCGCCGAAAGCCAGCGAAAGGTGGCCGAGGAGCAGCAAGTGCTGGCCGAACACCAGCGCATTCAGGCTGAGTTCTCGAAGCGCAAGGCCGACACGCTGAGCTACATCGCCCTCGGACGCTCGCTGGGATCCATCGCAACCTTTCAGGCTGAAGACGGCAACGACGAAATGGCCGACCTGCTTAGCTACGCGTCCTATCTCTACACATCACGCTATCGCGGCGACATCTACTATCCGGCCGTCTTCCAGTCGCTCATCCTGTCGAGCCAAAGCAAGATGTCGTGGTCGGAGCACATCGGTGCCGTGATGAACCTTGAGTACATCGTCGGAAACGACAACGTACTCGTCTCCGCCAGCAATTATGGTGAAATCATCCTCAGCGAAAGAAAGGACAACCGCTTGCTGTCGAAGGTGCTCTACAAAAACAAGGAGTTCGACTTCCGCGACATGCTGACCGACACGTTGACGGGCAACATGTATGCCGTCAGCCGGACGGGGCATCTGGTCATGATTTCAAAAGACCTCAAGAATGTCAAAACCATCGAACTCGATGAGATAGAGCATCCCATGCGCGTTCACTTGCTCAACAGGGACCTGCTGGTGATTGGCGAGAGAGCCATCGCCAAGATCGACCCGGAGCAACTCACCGTCAAGGTAGTCAGGCCGCTGCCCTTCAGGGTGACTCTCGGCAGTGCCAAGGACCATTGTCCGCTGCTCTTCGACGACGAAGGCAGGATGCACCTCGTGAAAGGAATCGACAACTATGAGACGAAGAAGGTGCCCGTAGCGGGAAAGGTGACGGCCTACTGCCAATCGAAGAACACGAGTAGTGAAGCCTACGGCATGAGCGAAGGCACCATCTGGATTATCGACAAGGGGGGTGTGGCGAAGAAACTCGTGGGACATCGCTCGCGCATCTCAAAAATGAAGCTCTACGGCAACCGACTCCTCTCGGCCAGTTACGACGGCAACCTGAACCTCTGGATTGCCGACAGGGAGAAAGTGGAGCCGATGCCGCTGCTCACCATCAACAACTGGATTATGCACTTCTGCTTCGACTCGAAGAAGAATTCCCTCTGGGTGGGCGATGCCCAAGGCAATCTGACGTCGGTCAACATTTCCGTGCCCTACATGGTAGGCATCATCAAGAAGAAGCTGAAGCGAAACCTCACCACCGAGGAGTGGAACTACTACATAGGTGAAAACGTGCCCTACGAATCGTTCATCGCCTCACAAGGAAAGGAGACAACGCCATGAACCGACTGCTCACAACGCTGACGGCGCTTCTGCTCGCGGCCACCGCGTTCGGACAAGGCATTCCCTTCATCCGCAACTTCTCGGCGGATGAATACAACGCGAACAATACCAACTTCGACATCGAGACCGACGAGTGGGGCAATGTGTTCGTGGCTAATTTCGAGGGATTGCTCTACTACGACTATGCCGAATGGCGCATCCTTCGCACACCAGGCATCTCGCGCACCACCGTCGTCTACAAAGCCGCCGACAACACGATCTGGGTGGGCGGCTACAACTTTTTCGGAAAGGTGGTGAGAAAGGACAACGGCGAACTTGCCCTGCAAGGAGTCGGAGGCACTAATCTGTTCCAAGGTGAGGTGGAAGAGATTTACGAGAAGGATGGAGACTTGCAATTCCTAGCCGACAACGGCATCATCTATCAGGTGAAAGGCGACAAGGTGACCGCCAAAAAGAAAGTTTCCAATGAAGTTCTCAAAACCGGAATGCTCGACGTCGTGGATGTCAGCGCTGTAGAGGCGGGTCATCATGAAGTGGTCAAGAATGCCAACGTGCAGACAATACAGCTGGGCAATAATCTGCGGGCTGTTATCAGGAAGAGTGCCGGCATCGCCATCACCGACGACAACGACCAAACACTCTACACCATCACCGACGACAACGGCCTCTGCTCCAACAACATTTCCTTTGCCACCTACGACGGACGCGGACACCTCTGGGGCGCTACGGGCAAGGGCATCTTCGTCATTCAGCTACCAACGGCGTTCACTCACTTCACCTCTCGCGAAGGTCTTCCTTTCAGCACTACCCTTTCCATCGAAGTCCTCAACGGAAATATTTATGCCGGCACCGAAGACGGACTCTACCGCCAGCAGGGCTATCACTTCGTGAGTGTTCCGAAAGTGCCTCATGCCTGCTGGGAACTGAAGAAAAGCGGCAACACGCTATTGGCAGCAACTGCCGACGGCATCTTCCGACTCTATCCCGACGGCCTCATCCGGCAGATCACCACCTCGAGCACGATGGCGGTGCTCGAGGACGGCTCGCAAATCTACAGCGGTGAAACCAACGGCATCTATCTCATGGACACCAACGGCAGGAACAGAAGGGAGGTTTGCCACTTGGAGAATGTCACGAAAATCGTGAAGGACAACAAGGGAACCATCTGGGCACAGAGCGTCTACGGGGCTGTATGGTACAAGAAAGCCAACTCCGACAAATTCGTGCATTACAAGGATAGCGGGAAGGCAGAATCCATGAAGACGATTGTGATGACTGGCGGCGATGCCATCATCGTGGATGCCGAAGACACAACGCCCTTCCCCTACCCGCTCGTCTCGCATGAGGATGAAAGCGGTGTGAACTGGATCACCGACAACGAAGGGAAAAAACTCTACAGATGGCGCAACGGTCAAAAGCTGAACGATATGGAGAAGTTGCTGTTCCCCGTCTACGAATTGCCCATCCGCAGCATTTATACACGTCAGAACGAAATTTGGTTGGGTTACAACGATGGACTGTTCGTCATCAACACCCGTGTGAATGACCCCGCCCTGAATATCAAGCCCAAACTATACATACGCTCGGTGAGGCTGGGCAACGACAGCATTCTCTGGGGAGGATTCGGCGAAATGCCGGAAATGCTGCCTAGGCTGAAACATCAAGAGAACAACCTGCACATTACGTTTTCGCTCGACATGCCGCCCATTGCCCTCAAGCCCCTCTATCGCTACCGGCTAAACAACGGCAGTTGGAGCAGTTGGAGCACCAACACGTCGGCAAACCTCTTGAACCTCTCGCACGGCGACTACACCTTCTCCGTGCAGGCCCGCATAACGCTGAACCACATCACCGACATCTCAAGCATTAAGTTCCACATCGACCCGCCATTCTACTACAGGTGGTACATGCAGATACTCTATTTCTTGCTGCTCGGTTTCCTCCTTTATGGTATTTTCCAACTGCGCCTACGTAAGCTCAGGAATGACAAGGAAAGACTAGAGAACATAGTGCAAGAACGCTCAGCAGAAGTCGTAAGGCTGGAGAAGATGGCTACGGCGGGCAAACTGACGCAAGGACTCATCGACCGCATTTTGAATCCGCTGAACTACATCAACAACTTCGCCAAGCTCTCGGAGGGTCTTGTGAAGGATGTGAAGGACAACGTGGAATCGGAGAAGGAGCACATGGACGAAGAGAACTACGAAGACACCGTCGACGTGCTCAACATGCTATCGGGCAACCTGCAGAAAGTGGGCGAACACGGACAGAACACCACACGCACGCTGAAGGCGATGGAGGAGATGCTGAAAGACCGCTCGGGAGGCATCGTGCCGATGGACCTCATGGCCGTCATCCGTCAGGATAAGGAGATGCTGTACGAATACTACAAGCAGGAAATCAGCCAGTACGGCATCAAGATTGTCTTCGACAACACGGAGGGAGAGCTGCCCATCAACGGCAATGCCGACCAGCTGAGCAAGACGCTGATGAGTCTGCTGAGCAACGCCATCTATGCGGTTGTGAAGAAAGCAGATAAGCTGAGTTCGGACGCTGAAGGCAAAGCGAAGGCAGCAGACTATCAGCCTGAAGTAAACCTGCACATCGCCAAACAACACGGCAACGTGCGCATCAGCATTCACGACAACGGCATCGGCATCGAGCCAGCCATCCTTGAGAAAATCTTCGACCCGTTCTTCACCACCAAGCCCACAAGTGTGGCTGCAGGAATCGGACTCTACCTGAGTCGCGAGATTGCGCAAAATCATGGTGGCGACATCCAAGCCAAGTCCGTCAAGGACGAATACAGCGAGTTTATCATCACGATACCAATTAAAAAAGCATAACACGATGGAACAGGAACAAATTGACCTGCTCAAACAACAACTCCAACAGCAGGAGAAAAGAGCGGCGCTGGGCGTGCTCAGCGCAGGCATTGCCCACGAGGTGCAGAATCCGCTGAACTTCGTTATCAACTTCAGTAAGATGTCAGAGAAGCTGCTGCAAGACCTGGCTGACATCGTGGAGGACAACGAAGACCGGCTGCCGGAAGAAGACCGCGAGGATGTGGCTGACATCATCGAGAGTTTAAAGACGAACCTGGCCAAGATTGCAGAGCACGGCGAACGCGCCGTCGGCGTGGTTCAAAGCATCCTGATGATGTCGCGCGGCAAGGAGAACGAGTTCCTGCCTGCCGACGTCTGCAAAATCGTGAAGGAGTACGTCTGGATGTCGTATCATGCTTTGCGTGCCAACTTCAAGGACTTCAACATCGCCATCCACGAGCACTATCAAGAAGGCTTGCCGCCAATGATGGTCATTCCGCAAGACTTGAGCCGAGCCGTACTCAACGTGATGAACAATGCGTGCTATGCGGTGTGGAAGAAGAAGCAAACGGCCGGCGACGACTACCAGCCGGAGGTAACGGTCTCCGTCAAGGTGGAGAACGGCAACCTCGTCATCAGCTTTGCCGACAACGGCGAAGGCATGAGTGAGGAAGTGAAACAACGAATCTACGAGAACTTCTTCACCACCAAGCCCATCGGACAAGGAACCGGACTGGGAATGGGTATCACCCGCGACATCATCGAAAACAAACACGGAGGAACGTTGTCCTTCGAATCCGTCGAAGGCGAAGGTGCTACCTTTACATTCACCCTACCCATCAGGAAATGACATTCATCCCACTCATTAGGAAATGAAGTTCAACTTACCCCTCAGGAAATGAAGAAGAGCATACACCTCATTATAATTGTTGCACTCTGGCTGACATCGCTTTGCACCTATGCGCAGGAGAATACCGGCCGGCAAATCTACAATCAGGCCGAGAGCGAATACAACATTGGCCGCATCGACCAGGCTCGACAGCTGATTCTGAACCATATGTCCGACTTCGAAGGCAATCTCAAGCAGAATGCCTATCGACTGCTGGCACTATGCTATCTCAGCGAAGACCAAAACGAGGAAGCCCGGCACTATGCTGAGCAGCTGGTGAGATTGAACAACTACTACAACTCCAACGACGATCCCGCACGCTTTCAGGAACTCATCGAGCAGCTGAAGGAAGGCATCGCTTCCACCATCACGACAGCGTCCAGCCAGAGCGAGTCGGTGAACGAGGCTCCTGTTCCCATCACCATTATCACCTCAGACATGATAGAGGAGCTGGGCTACAACAAGAATCTTGGACAGATTCTCGCGGCCTATGTCCCCGGTATGTCGCAACTGACATCAACGGAAAGCGTGGATAACTTGTCGATGCACGGAGCGTTTTCCTTAGGGCAGGAGTTCATCTTGATTATGGAAAACGGCCACCGCCTGAACAACCGCTTCGACAACGCCGGTAATACGAGCTATTCCATCAGCACCGAGAAGATCGACCACATCGAGGTGCTACGCGGCCCTGCTTCCTCGCTCTACGGAAATGTTGCTCTCTCGGCGGTGGTGAACATCATCACCAAGAGCGGCAAGACGAGCGAAGGCGTGAAGGTGAAATACGGCAATGCCAACTTCAAAACCCATAAGGCTGATCTCACGCTGGGCACTCAGTTCATGGATGCCGACATCTTCGCCTGGGCATCCATCTACAAGTCTGATGGTCAGATACGACACTTCGACGACGGGAATGGTTACCTTAGAAAAGCGATTACTACAGAGATAAATACAGAATTCAATGATAGAAAATTTTTTAATCCTGACAGCGTCTATGTAGAACGCTATAAGTATACCCCAGCATATGACATAGGGCTCATGTTCAAACTGAAAGGCTTCGAATTGCTGTTCAGTCGGAAGAATGTCAACAGGGCGAAACCAATGACTCCAACCTATGGTGGCTACGACTATGATAGATATTTTCTGATTGATGATGTCAAACCTGGCAGCAGAGCAGACGAGACACATGCCGAGTTGAGCTATTCCCGGCAATTCCGAAATCTGTTCCTGACCGGCACCGTATATAGTGACTGGTACAGACTCTCTCAATATGGAGTGTATTATGACTCTCTTGTAGCAAGATCACCTGTCTGGGATAAAGATACCTACGAGTATATTTATGACCAAGATGGCAATCTCGTCTATGAAACGTCTATAGAGACCGGGAACATGGACTACAATTCATACAGAGAGAACACGATGGGAGGAACCTTCAAAGCCAGCACAAACTATCAGCTGGGACGAATGAAAGGAAACGCGTTGGCTGGAATACAGTATGAACGATTCTCGCTTCTTTCAAGGCTCATCCTGATTGGAAACTATTTCGGAGATATCGAAAGAGGAAACGTCGATTTTTCCGACATTGTCGAAAACGGAAAGGAAAGGAGTCTGTCGTTATTCTTCCAAGACAAAACCTACATCCTGCCACAACTCATCTTAAATGCCGGATTCCGCTACGACTTCAAATACCGACACGAAGAAGACGTTGTCCGCACATTCTCCCCACGACTCGCCATGATGTATGTGCCCAACGAACGGTTCAGCCTCAAGCTATCCTATTCTGAGGCGTTCGCCGATCTTTCGTTCTACTATCGCTACCTTTCCAAGACTCCTAACTACTCGATGAGTCCGCAGCATCTCTCTGCCCTCCAACTCACGGCAATGGGAACCATTCCTTCGTTGCACACCAACTACGACGTGAACCTCTTTTATAATAAATACACCAACTTGTTATGGTGGTTCACAAGATACAATAGCGATCTTCACGAGGAAGATATCTTTAGGAATATCGGACAACTGACCAATATAGGAGTTGAAGCCACCGCTCGTTATGCTTACAAGCGTCTCTCGGCTAATCTCTCGCTCTATTATTGCCGTGATATCAGTGCGGAGCGATACTATTATAACCAAATAGAGAAAAAAGTGAACGAAGTGCCCCACTTCACCTTCAACCTACATGGTGCCTGGAAAGTGCTGCAAAATAAAAAACACGAGGTGAAAGTCTACGGTCATTTCTCGCATATCGGCAAGAAGTTATCCTATCATGTGAGTCATGAAAACGAAGATTTCTATGTTCCTGCCGTCAACCTCATCGACCTCGGTGTCAAATACAGCTACAAGCAGCGCCTGCAGCTATCGGTCGATTGCGAGAACATCTTCAATACAGATAATTACATCTGCGGACCTAACTATCAGCATGTGCCTCATTTCCAACGCGGAAGAACGCTGATGACCGCTATCTCCTATCGTTTTTAACATCGCTCGCACCACACAATGTGCAACCTTGGTCTTCTACTACATCATCGAGGTGTAGAAGACGTATGCCAGAATGGCAAGCACGATAAGGCCGACAACGGTCTTGATGAGGCAGCTGGCCACTTTCTTGATGATGATAACTCCTATGACGAGCGCCAAGATAGCACCTAAATAAATGAGGAATTGATCATTCGTTGAGTAAAACTCCATAGTTATCTTGATGAATTTGAAAAGTGACTATTAGTGAAAAACACTCCCGACGTTATTGATAAATGGCGACGAACGGCTCCACACTCTCGGTTCAGAACAGCTGACGGAACTGAGTGGGGATGGGTGTTTCGAACTCCATGCGTTCACCCGTAACGGGATGATAGAAGCACAGCACACAAGCATGCAGGCAAAGACGATGAATGGGGTCGTCGCCGTTACCATACTTCGGATCGCCGCAGACAGGATGTCCCATATCGGCCGAGTGAACGCGAATCTGATTCTTGCGGCCCGTCTCAAGCTGATATTCCACTAGCGAATGCTCGGTCGTGCGATTGAGCACGTGAAAATGGGTGACAGCATATTTTCCACCGTTGTCAACGGGCGATGAGTAGGTGACGTATGCCTTGTTGTCGCGCAACCAGTTGGCGATGGTGCCCTCGTCGGGTTCCACCTCACCGCTGACGACAGCCACATAGCGTCGGTCGTAGACAATCTCGTGCCAGTTGTGCTCAAAGATTTGCTCGGTTTCCATATCCTTCGCATAGACCATCAGGCCGCTGGTGTCGCGGTCGAGTCTATGTACCACGTGAGCGGTGCATCGCTGGCCGGACTTCTTGAAGTAGTCGTCGAGCACGCTCTTCACGTTCAGTGACTTATGGCCGGCAGCCATCGAGAGAATGCCGATATTCTTTTCTATGACCACAAGCCAACGGTCTTCATAGACAATCTTCACGTAGCGGCTCTTGAACTGATCGTTCTTCTTGGTCTGGCTCACGGAGATTTTCGCACCTGGCTTCAGCAAGTAGTCGAACTGAGTCGTTATCTTACCGTTTACCTTGATGCCGCGACCTTGCAAGGTAGCCTTGATCTTCGTCTTCGACCCTTTCAGATGAGCAAGCAGCCACTCTAGGAGCGGAGCCTCTTCTTCAACGACATAATGGTCGTAGCGGTCGACATTGTAGGGATTTCTCTTCATAGCGGATATGGGGGATGAAGGGTGTTCTTTTGAAAACGCTACGCCTCACCGGAGAACTGCTTGATGCGCTGTTCTTCGCTGAGCTTGCAGATGAGGAGTGTGCCGTCCTTCTCTGCTACGATGCAGTCGTCGAGTCCCTGCACAACCACCTTGCGTGCCTCGGTAGCATGGATGATGCAGTTATGGGTGTCGAAGACCGAGATGTTCTCACCGATGAGAGCGTTGCCGTAGAGGTCGTGCCGCGAGTGCGACAGCAGGGAACCCCATGTGCCGAGGTCGCTCCAGCCAAAGTCGGCAGGACAGACAAAGATTTCCTCGGTCTTCTCCATGATGGCATAGTCGACGGAGATGTTCTCGCACTCAGGATAGAGCTGGTCAATTGACTCCTGCTCCTTATCGGTACCGTAGATTTTCAGCAGCGACTCGAAGAGCTTGCTCATCGTTGGCTGATAGATGCGGAAGGCGTTCACAATCGTAGAGATGCTCCACACGAAGATGCCTGAGTTCCAGAAGTAGTTGTTCTGGCGAATGTAGGCCTTTGCCGTCTCCAAATCGGGCTTCTCGCGGAACGAGTCGACACGGAAGATCTCTTTGTTTCGTGGAGAGCTACCCGAAAGGTCGGCCTGAATATATCCGTATCCCGTCTCCGGGCGATTGGGCTTCATACCGAGCGTGACGATGGCATCGGTCTCGCTGGTGAAGTTCATACACATGCGGATGACTCTGCGGAACTCTTCCTCATCAACAACAATATGATCGCTGGGGGTCACAACGACGTTTGCCTTCGGGTCTTTCGACTTGATGCGCCAGCTGACGTAAGCGATGCAGGGAGCGGTGTTGCGCCGACAAGGCTCAAGGAGAATGTTCTCTGTCGGAATATCGGGTAACTGCTGCTTAACGAGGTCGGCATAGATGCGATTGGTAACCACCCACACATGCTCTGGCTTGCAAATATCGCGGAAGCGGTCGTAGGTGAGTTGCAAGAGCGACTTTCCTACGCCCAAGACGTCGATGAACTGTTTGGGACGTTCCACCGTACTCATCGGCCAGAAGCGGCTCCCCACTCCACCAGCCATGATAACCAGATGATTGTTGACTTGTGCCATATTCGTATTACTGTAGATAAGAATTCAAGCTCGGCTATTCGCCCTGATGGTCAGACATCAAGAAAAAAAGTCGAATACGCATGCAAAATTAAGAAAAAAAATCTGCATGAGAAAAACGAAAGGGGAAAAACTTGCAAATAACGTGAAAAAACGATACCTGCACGCCACATTTCACGACCAAACGACCGACATCAAACGGACGACATCAGACGCACCAGTAATAATAAGGTGACGGTTGGAGTAACTTCAGAAGAGCGACAGCGACTGATCGGCCACGGGAGCAGATTGCGAGGAGTCTGCATCGGCCTTCTCTTCCTGAAAGTTGAGCATGAGCTGACGGCCTTCCTGATTGTCGAGATTCAGTTTGTAGATTCCTCGCTGGTCGGCTCTTGTGATGAGCGAAGTGTCGGACTTTGAATTGCGTTGCAAATATTGCAACACATAGTCGTGGACATCTTGAAATGAAATGGGGTTGAAGAACGAATTACATGAATTGAACACGTGGCGTGAGATTTTCTGCACGGAAATTCCCACGCTACCGGCCTCAAGGAGCACCTTCAGTATTTCGCGATCGTATTCGTTCAATGTGTTTTTTGCAAATAAAAAAAGGAGCTGTAAGACATTTCTGTTCTGCAGCTCCTTTCCTTTATCATTGGGGTAATCTTATGCGAGAGCAATCAGATTATCCTCACCTTTCACTTTGCCTTCCTTGAAGAGCCAGCCAATGCCCAGGTAAACCTCTTCGGTAGTGATCTTTGCAGCCTTTGCGATATCAGCAACGCTGAGAGCCTTCTCTGCAGCGGCAAGAGCCTGATAAACGTCACCAGCCTTGAAACCTACGTTCTCGGCGTTGATTGCTACTACTTCTACCTTCTTGGCAACCTTCTTTGCAGGAGCCTTCTTCTCTGCTGTAGCCTTCGTTGCTGCAGCCTTTGTTGTTTTCTTTTCTGCCATAATTTTTTTAAACAAATAAATAATTCGTGTTGTATATCCTTAATTACAACCTTATCTTTTTTTATCTGGGTGCAAAGTTACGGCAAATAACTGAAAATCAGGCTACTTACGAAGAAATACTTCCTTTTATCAGGCGTTTTCTTGATTTAGGTCAAGACGTATCTGCAATTCTTCCAATTGTTTGACATCCAACTCGCTAGGAGCATCGAGCATGACATCGCGACCAGAATTGTTCTTCGGGAAGGCGATGCAGTCACGAATGCTGTCGAGGCCAGCCATGATGGAAACGAAGCGATCGAGACCAAAGGCAAGACCTGCATGAGGAGGAGCACCATACTTGAAGGCATTGATGAGGAAGCCGAACTGAGCCATCGCACGTTCGGGAGTGAAACCGAGGATCTCGAACATCTTCTCCTGAAGCTTTCCGTCGTGAATACGAAGGGAGCCGCCGCCGACCTCTACACCGTTGCAGACGAAGTCGTAGGCTACCGCGCGAACCTTCTCGGGTGCGGTATCGAGCAAGGGGATGTCATCGGGATTGGGGAGTGTGAACGGATGGTGGGTAGCCATCAGGCGCTGCTCCTCGTCACTCCACTCAAAGAGCGGGAAGTCGACAATCCACAGGCACTCGAAACGATTCTTGTCGCGCAAGCCCAGACGGTCGCCCATCTCCAGACGAAGCGTGCAGAGCTGTGTGCGTGTCTTGTTGGCGTTGTCGCCGCTGAGCATCAGCACCAGGTCGCCATCGTTGGCACCCATAGCCTCTTTCACCTTTGCCCAGATCTCAGGCTCGTAGAACTTGTCGATGCTCGACTTCACGGTGCCGTCTTCGTTGAACTTCACGTAGACGAGTCCCTTCGCACCCACCTGCGGGCGCTTCACAAAGTCGGTGAGCTGGTCGAGTTGCTTGCGTGTGTAGTTGGCGCAGCCAGGCACGCAGATAGCACCGATATAGGCAGCCTCGTTGAAGACGGGGAACGTACCTGTACCCTTCAGCACATCCATGAGTTCTACAAACTCCATTCCGAAGCGAAGGTCGGGCTTGTCGGAGCCAAAGCGACGCATGGCCTCGTGCCACGTCATCTGCTGAAGTTTGGCGGGAAGGTCGACACCACGAATCTCCTTGAAGAGATAGCGAGCCATATCCTCGAAGATCTGAAGCACGTCTTCCTGATCGGCAAACGACATCTCACAGTCGATCTGCGTAAACTCCGGCTGACGGTCGGCGCGCAGGTCTTCATCACGGAAACACTTGGCAATCTGGAAGTAGCGGTCGAAACCAGAGACCATAAGCAGCTGCTTCAGCGTCTGCGGGCTCTGCGGCAAGGCATAGAACTGACCTGGATTCATGCGCGAAGGCACCACAAAGTCGCGTGCACCCTCGGGAGTAGAGCCAATAAGAATAGGTGTCTCAACTTCTATAAAGTCTCTTGAATCCAAGAAGTTGCGGATGAGGATGGTCATCTTATGGCGCAGCTCCAGATTCTTGCGAACACATGAGCGGCGCAGGTCGAGATAACGGTATTTCATGCGGAGCTCGTCGCCACCATCGGTGTTGTCTTCGATGGTGAAAGGAGGCGTCTGGCTCTCGCTGAGAACATTCAGCACAGAGGCAAGAAGCTCGATGTCACCTGTGGGCATCTTCGGATTCTTCGACTGACGCTCGCTGACGGTGCCCTTCACTTGCACGCACCACTCGCGTCCAAGCTTGTTGGCACGTTCGCAAAGCGCAGCATCCTGAGCCTCGTTGAACACCAATTGCGTGATACCATAGCGGTCGCGCAGGTCGACGAACGTCATACCGCCCATCTTGCGCACGCGCTGAACCCAACCTGCCAGCGCTACTTCTTTGCCGGCATCGGAGAGACGAAGCTCTCCACAAGTATTTGTTCTATACATTTTTGATGATATTTTAAAAATTTCCTGCAAAATTACAACAAATTCACGAAACCACAAAACAAAAAGAGCCTTCTTCTGTTATTATGTCTTAAAAAATAGGGGATTTCTTATTGTGTATTAAACAAAAAGCGTAACTTTGCGTCGAAAATTATGAACAAAACTTTGAAGTGATATGAAAAAAATGCTAATGATGGCCGTCCTGCTGTTTGCTTGCGTCAGCTTTGCTTCAGCTCAAGACAATCAGGCCCAAATCAAGTTTGATAAGGTGTCACACGACTTCGGCACCTTCTCTGAGTCGAATCCCGTACAGGAATGCGTCTTCACGTTCACCAACGTCGGACAGGCTCCGCTCATCATCAACCAGGCTGTGGCCTCTTGCGGTTGCACGGTACCTTCCTACACCAAGGAACCCATTGCTCCGGGCAAGACGGGTGCCATTAAGGTTACGTACAACGGAAAGGGTAAGTTCCCCGGCCACTTCAAGAAGAGCATCACCGTTCGCACAAACGGAAAGCCGGAGATGTCTCGCCTCTATGTAGAGGGCACGATGGAAGAGGCCAAACAATAACAGACGAGACATCGTTTGTTGTTGAAGACAGACGTTTGTGATTAAAAATACGTGACTGACGTTTGTGATTAGACATACGGGACAAACGAACAGAAATGCAGAAGGATACGATGAACGAGTCATCGCATCCTTCTTTTTATTTAGTTATCAGGTATAGTGTTCTACTTTTTCTTGCTTGCTAACTCTGAGCTGCAACTTGCTGACGGGCAATAAAGCCCGCTCCTACTCCACGAGCGGCTGCAGCTGGCCGACGGCACGCTTGATCATGTCCATCGTACCACTACCGTCGTTGACGTAGCGGGTCACCATCTGGGCATAGCGCATAGCCTGACGCAACTCCTGCGACATCTCACGATAATCCTTTCCACGCATCTTCTCCATCAGGTCGGATAGGGGCTTCAGGTCTTCGGGCTCAGCAAGGTTGCCGGGACGCATCGTGTTCAGAGCAGCATTCAAGGCGGCAGCATTCTGGTCGACGCGTCGTGCCAACTCCTGACCCGCGAGGCCTTGCTCCTCATCCTTCAGCAACTGTGTGGCGGCCTCATATTGCTCGGCCATACGCTGATAGCCGTGCTCGGCCCAAGGAGCATGCTCGGGAACCTTCACCTCGAGAGCATTCCAAGCATGTTGGGCATTCATGCGATTTCGGGCCATCTGCATCAGACTCTTCAAGACTGATGTGTCAGCATTTCCATTCTGCTCAACGGGAGCATCGATGCGGAAATAGTGCGTGATATGGCGGTCGGCATCGTAGTCGGGAACCCATTGAAGGCTGGCAAGATTCTGACCGGGTTTCAGCGTAGCCTCTTCCCACGTATTGATGCCTGAAGCAGCCATCACCAGCGGACCTTCCATCAGGGCAGCAGCCCAGCGAGGCTCGTAAGCCTTGCGCTGCCTGTCGATTTCCATCTTGTCGGGAGCGAAGTCCAGATGATGTCCGTAGGGCATCACAACCTCTACGACATCTTTCTTCGACCATTTGCGAACGGGAATCTCTACATAGCTACAGGGCTTATACTCCTTCGCCACCGACTTACCGTTCAGACGAATATCGAAGTCCTTCGTAGCCCAATAGGGCACACGCAACTTCATCGCAAAACGTCCCTTGCCTGCTGCCACACGAATCGTACTCTTCTCGGCCGGCCACTCACACTCCTGACGGAGCGTCACACCAGCCTCGTCCCACGTGGCCTCAGTCGGCAGATAGAGGGCAACCCACATCGTAGGCGTACCCTGCTTGCTGACGAAGTAAGCAGCCTCCTGATACTTCACGTGGTTCTCGGCACCTGTTCCACCGCAACAAGTTGACTGAGGCGTCTCGTTGCCCCAAGGCTTCGAGGCATTCAGACCAACGGCATACTGATAGAGCACAGCATACTCATGCTGGTTGAGCGAGCCAACGAGCTGGTTATAGAGCACACGCTCATAATAGTCCATCAGACGTGCATCGTCGGGACGGAAGCAGTTCAGGTCCTTCGTGAGCTTGGCGAGGTTGTAGGCGCAGCACGTTTCGTTCAGCGTAGGATCGTTGTTGGTGGCCATCGAGAGCATCTGCGTGTAGGGCTGGCGGAACATCTCACCGTTGCCCACACCACCCATCGCATAGCGATAGCGGCCTTGCACCATCGACCAGAAATTGTTGGCTACCTCATAATAATAAAGAGGTGTCGACTCGAAACCTTGAGGCAAGAGTCCAGACGTGAGCGTGGGTTGCTGAGATGCGCGGTGTATGCGCAACGCTCCCGTCACCATCGGGATATGCTGGTTCGCATGACGTGTACGGATGGCGTCTACGTTCTTCGCCAACGGGTCGAAGAAGGCAGGACTATCGAAATAGGTGGCGGCTTGCAACAAACGTAGCTTCTCGGTCATATCGCTCACCATCTCAGAAAGGCGCGACAGAGCCTCACCCATTCCACCTACCTCGCCGGCAATATACATATTCCACATCTCATAGCGGTTGCCCGGACGATTGCGACGCTGCTCCTGCGTGCCTTCTTTCGAGACGAAGGTGCGATAGGTCAGTCGGTTCCACACCCAGAGTCCCATATCCTTTGCGATGAGCAACGCTTTCTCAGCAATCGCCTTGTCGTCTACATAGTTAGCAATATCGATGAGTCCGGCCAATTGCTTGTGTACAGTATAATAAGGTGCCCACACCCAGTCTTCGTTGTTGTAGGCGCGATACATCTCTATCAACGCACAATGCTGGGCAGGAATGGCGTTCAAATAGCCGTAGCCGTAGTGGCGATAGTCCTTTTTGTAGCGGTCGAAGTCGCTCCATTTACCACCCAGCTGGCGCAGCTCCTCCTCAGGAGCCAGGTCGCGAGCCTCGAAGTAGCGGCCCAGCGAGTCGCTCCAAACGAAGGTGCGCTCCTGACAGGCACGGAGCTCGTCGACCATCGTACGAATGCGCTGGAGCAGCTGCTGGCGCTTACCTGCATCGCTACAACTTGCATAGGCCATCGCGAGCGCCGACATGTAGTGTCCTGAGCCGTGACCTTTCAGCTTCGTGGTGGGCGAATCCCAGCCGTCGGCAACAGGATAGCCGTCGGTGGGCAGACCATAGGTGTCGTGATAGTTATAGAGCTGCTGCTTCACATCAAGTGTGAGCAGGTGGTCGATGTCCATATCGCGATTTTTCGTGAGTCGGTTCTCCCCGATGAGCTGCACCTTGTTGAGCGGCAGAGGCTCAGCCACGACAACATGCTCGGCTGTTGAGCCGGGAGCCGTCACCTCCACATGAGCCACAATGGGAAAACCGCCCGAGGTAGCGTTGTCGCCCACCACATAGCCGGGCACATCGTAGCGGGTGCCACGAGGTGTCTGCTGGGCATCGGCCTCTTCGCGCTCCACATCGGCAAGGGCGTTCATCCATCTCACCGTGCGCCACTCTGAGGTGCCGTCGTCATAGGTTGCCCACACCTGGAAAGGCAACTGGGGAGCAGAGCCCTCAGCAACGGTTACGTTCACCTCGGCCACGCTGACCACCTTGTGCAACGTCAGGACATCCTGGCCATTAGCCACCGCGATGCCCATCACAAATAGGAAGAATACAACTATGCGTTTCATCGTTCTTTAGTTTTTTTGCAAAGTTAGTGAAAACACACTAAAGAAGCAAATATTTGTACGATTGTTACATCTTTTGGATGATGTTTACACTCTCCGTCAGCGTTGCGCCCAACGAACGGAGAGTTTCTTGCCTTCTTTGCTCCACGTATAGAGCCATCCGCCAAGTTTTGTCGTGAAGGTGTCACCACTCGCACCAACCACCTGCCCGGCACCCGAGATGCTCAACGTAGCTAGCCGGCGGCCCTTGGGGTCAAAGGTCTTCAGAAACGAACCGCTCTGCAGGATATAGAACGACGACCCGTAGGCAGGGATCGTTCCCTGTGAGGTGCTGACCGTATGAATCTTACGGCCTTTCTCATCATATATGTAGTGCCACGAGCGCGTGGTCTCAACGTAGCTGATGCTCTGCGCCAATAGCCTGATGCTTAGCGACACAACGAGCACAACCAGCAGGAAAAGTCTTTTCATCATATTCATAGGTTTGAGTTGTTAAAGGTTCGAGTTGTTTTGGTTTGATATCATATGAAGACGATCTTCATGACTTCTGTCGCAAAGTTACAAACATTTTTTGAAAACACCATTTGCAAGTCTCAGTTTTTTTCTGTAACTTTGCAAATGAAATCGTGAGCAGGATGCGAATCCGCAAAGCATAGCTCCATAAGTTTTAAACCATAACTCCTTATCAACCAGAGCATTGCTCTATTCTCTCTAAAGCATTGCTCCACCATAATAAGTAACACAAATCAAATACAAAAACAATATGAACATGACTCATTTCAAAACATTCCTCATGACAATGATGCTGATGTGCATCATGCCCTGTACTGCCCAGAACGCGCAAATGCCCGCCGACGCACTGGTGCTTAAAAGTCCCGGTGGACAACTCGAGATGAAGTTTGCCGTCAACAACAGCGTACCCTGCTATAGCCTCGATAGGCTGGGCAAATCCATCGTGCTACCCTCACGCCTGGGCTTCGACCTCATCGGTCGTGAAGGCCTCGACAAGGGATTCAAGCTCATCGACAACTCCACCAGCTCTTTCGACGAAACGTGGCAACCCGTATGGGGCGAGGAAGCCAGCATCCGCAACCATTACAACGAGCTCTTCGTCACCTTGCAACAGCCCGCAAAGGGCAACGGAAAGCCTACGGTCATGCAGATTCGGTTCCGCCTCTACGACGACGGTCTCGGCTTCCGCTATGAGTTCCCGATGGAGAACGACCTCACCTATTTTAAAATAAAGGAGGAGCTCACCCAGTTTGCGATGACCGGCGACCACCTCGCTTGGTGGATTCCCGGCGATTATAGCACACAGGAGTTCTCGCCCACCGAGTCGCATCTCTCAGAGATTCGTAATCTCTCGGCAGCTCCCCGCAAGCGCGGCGGATGGCCCAACACGGGATTCTCGCCCACCGGCGTGCAGACGGCCCTTCAGATGAAGACCGCCGACGGACTCTACATCAACATTCACGAGGCTGCCGTGTTGGACTATCCCACCACAAGCCTCGATCTCGACGACAAGAACTTCGTGTTCAGCACCCATCTTACTCCCGATGCACAAGGTGTGAAAGGTCGCATGCAGGCTCCCTGCAAGACCCCCTGGCGCTCGGTGATGGTGTGCCCCAGCGCCACCGATGTGCTTGCCTCGCGCCTCGTGTTGAACCTCAACGATCCTTGCGCGTTGGACGATGTTTCGTGGATTCACCCCGTGAAGTACATGGGTGTGTGGTGGGAGATGATTACCGGCAAGACCCAATGGAGCTACACCAACGACTATCCTTCCGTGCAGTTGGGCAAGACCAACTACGCCGCATCGAAGCCCCATGGACAACACGGTGCCAACAACGCTAATGTGCGCCGATATATTGACTTTGCCGCCGACAACGGCTTCGACGCCATCCTCATCGAGGGATGGAACGAAGGATGGGAAGACTGGTACGGCAAGCAGAAGGACTTCGTGTTCGACTTCATCACCCCCTACCCCGACTTCGACCTGCCGGCTCTGAACAAATACGCTCACGAGCGAGGCATCCGACTTATCATGCACCACGAGTCGTCGTCGTCGACAGTGAACTATGAGCGATGGATGGAGCAAGCCTATCAGCTCATGAACAAGTACGGCTACAATGCCGTGAAGAGCGGATACGTGGGCGAAATCATCCCCTACGGCGAGTACCACTATAGCCAGCCGCTCATCAACCACTACCACTATGCCATCACCGAGGCCGCCAAGCATCACATCATGGTGAATGCACACGAGGCCGTACGACCCACCGGACTCTGCCGCACTTGGCCCAACATGATTGGCAACGAGAGCGCAATGGGAACGGAGTTCCGCGGAACCATCCAGCCGGGTCACACCACCATCTTCCCCTTCACACGCTTGCAGGGAGGCCCGATGGACTACACACCGGGCATCTTCGAAACCGATATGTCGGTGACGGCACCCGGCACCACAGGGCGTATGTACCACACCATCTGCAACCAGCTCGGACTCTACGTCACCTTCTACTCTCCGCTACAGATGGCTGCCGACCTGCCTGAGAACTATGCTCGCTTCATGGATGCCTTCCAGTTCATCAAGGACGTAGCAGTCGACTGGGACCGCTCACTCTATCTGCAAGCCGAGCCCGGTGCCTACATCATCACGGCCCGCCACCCGAAGCTCTCCACACTCAACGCTTCGGCACGTAGCACCGCCACCCTGCCCGATGCCAAGAAGGACGTTGTGACGAATGCCGCCAAGTTCGTCTATGCTCTGCCCGACAACGCCACCACCGCTGATCTCGATAAGGCTACGCCGCGCGATGTGTGGTATGTGGGAGGCATCACCGACGAGCACGCACGCGACGTGAAGGTGAAGCTCGACTTCCTGAAGCCGGGCGTCAACTACGAAGCCACCATCTATGCCGATGCACCCGATGCCGACTACGAGAGCAATCCGCAAGCCTACACCATCACGCGCAAGAAGGTGAACGCCAAGACCACCCTCAAGCTGCATATGGCTCGCGCCGGAGGTTTCGCCATCAGCATCAGAAGTATGAAGTAATTCCGCACTTCTGAAGGCGCCAAAACGAGCCGTAAAAGTAAAGAAGCATTAAGTATTTCACCTCTTCTGAAGGCATGAGAGCTACCTGAAAAGTTAATTTGTCTTAATCTGTATTAAAAACAACAAGCAATATAGGTGAAAGCTGAGAGATTTTTAGTAATTTTGCAGCCGATTTAGTCCGTGGAGGCTCAAAGAAGCATGTGCAAGACGTACATCGCCTCGCGGAAAAACCCGTTTATTATTAATAAAATCAATGTACGCAATTGTAGAAATTAACGGTCAGCAGTTTAAGGTTCAGCAGGGCGCGAAGCTCTTCGTGAATCGCATTAAGGACGCAGAAGCCGGCCAAACTGTTGAGTTCGACAAGGTGTTGCTCGTAGACAACGAGGGCGCAGTCGCAGTTGGTGCACCTACTGTTGAAGGTGCCAAGGTAGTAGTAGAAGTCGTGGATGCACTCGTCAAGGGTGAGAAGGTTATCGTCTTCAAGAAAAAGCGCCGTAAGGGCTATCGCGTGAAGAACGGTCACCGTCAGCAGTACACGAAGGTAGAAGTTAAACAAGTAATCGCTTAAGGAGGAACAATTATGGCACATAAAAAAGGTGTAGGTAGTTCTAAGAACGGCCGCGAGTCAGCAGCTCAGCGACTTGGCGTGAAAATTTGGGGTGGCCAGAAGTGCGTAGCAGGCAACATCATCGTTCGCCAGCGCGGCACCAAGCACAACCCGGGTGAGAACGTGGGCATCGGTAAGGACGACACGCTGTTCGCATTGGTCGACGGAACGGTAGAATTCCGCAAGACCCGTTGCAACAAGAGCATCGTTTCGGTGATTCCCAAAACCGAGGCTGAAGCATAATCAAGCAACAACAACTTATTCCAAACAAACAACAGAGTCCCAATGCTCACACGAGCATTGGGATTTCTGCATATATATAGCCTTTTCACCAAGAAAACATACACATTATTAAATAAGAGACGATTTTCTTTGGCTTTTCTCTCGTTTTTTCGTAATATTGGCTTCGCCGAACTTACTTTCGTTCGGAAAAGAAATCAAAAACTTCGGTTTTTGTTTTGTTTTTCGCTCACTTATTCGTAACTTTGCCCTCGATTAGCAAATCATCATAGAATGTTTTTTAGGGTAAGCAATGAAAATAGCCATCATCAAGTATAACGCAGGCAATATCTGTTCGGTGATCAACGCGCTGAAACGGCTCGGCATCGACCCCGTGCTGACCGATCAGGCCGACGTCATCAGAGCGGCCGACCGCGTGGTGTTTCCCGGTCAGGGCGAAGCATCGTCGGCAATGGCCTGTCTGCGCGAAAAAGGTCTCGACGAAGTCATCCGCTCACTTCAACAACCCGTGCTGGGCATCTGCATCGGACAACAACTGCTCTGCCAACACTCCGATGAGGGCGACACCCAATGTCTGGGCATTATCCCCGCCGACGTGAAGCGCTTCGCACCCTTGCGCCACGAGGACAAGGTGCCTGCGATGGGTTGGCTGCCCGTCAGCTGGCAAGGCGACGATGCTCCTCAGGAGCCCATCTCCTACTACTTCGTGCATAGCTACTACGTGCCGCGATGCGAGTGGACGCTTGCCTCGGCCAACTATATCACCCCCTACTCTGCCGCACTCCACAAAGACAACTTCTGGAGCACGCAATTCCATCCGGAGAAGAGCGGTCCACAAGGCGAAGCTCTCCTTCGACGGTTCATCGAGGAGGGACGCCTGTAGCATCGAGCATTCCCAAGCAAATGGAGCAAAGCATCAACCCTCCAAGTTAACGGGACAAAGCATCAGTTATTCCCAAATCAACATTCCGACACAACAAGAAACAAACACGACAATGATAGAACTGGTTCCCGCCATCGACATCATCGACGGCAAATGCGTAAGACTCACCAAGGGCGACTACGCCCGGCAGACCACCTACAACGACAACCCCGTTGAGGTGGCACGCACGTTTGAACGCATGGGGTTCACACGACTCCATGTGGTAGACCTCGACGGAGCCCGTTCAAAACATATCGTCAACGTGGAGGCTCTCCGCGCTATTGCCGAGAACACGCGTCTGACCATCGACTTCGGTGGAGGCATCAAGAGCGACGACGACCTCGAACAGGCTTTTGCGGCCGGTGCCCACATGGTGACCGTAGGCAGCATTGCCGTGAGCGAGCCTGAGCGCTTCCTCACATGGCTCGAACGCTATGGGGCCGACAAACTCATCCTCGGTGCCGACGTTCGCGACGGGCGCATCGCAGTGAATGGTTGGAAAGAGGACTCCCGCGAGGAACTCATCCCCTTCCTGCACCGCTATGTGGAGCGGGGCGTGCGCAACGTGCTCTGCACCGACATCTCGAAAGACGGCATGCTACAAGGGCCGGCCATCGAGCTCTATCAAGAGGTGATGAAAGCCTTCCCCCAGCTGCACCTCATCGCCAGCGGAGGCGTGTCGAGCAACGACGACATCGCCCGTCTCCAGCAGACAGGCATCCCCTCGGTGGTGTTCGGAAAGGCATTCTACGAGGGACGGCTGGCCTTTGAGAGTATGGCGAAGCGCATCATCCCCTGCCTCGATGTGAAGGACGGAATGACCGTGAAGGGCACCAACTTCGTGAATCTACGAGCTGCCGGCGACCCCGTCGAGCTCGGTAAGGCCTATAGCCAGGCAGGAGCCGATGAGTTGGTGTTCCTCGACATCACCGCCAGCCACGAGGGCCGCAAGACGTTCACCGATATGGTGAGCCGTGTGGCGAGCGAAATCAACATCCCGTTCACCGTTGGCGGCGGCATCAACGAACTGAGCGACGTCGACCGTCTGCTGGGAGCTGGTGCCGACAAGGTGAGCGTCAACTCGGCTGCCTTACGACACCCTGAGCTCATCGACCAGATTACAAGCCGCTACGGCTCACAGGTATGCGTATGCGCCATCGACGCCCGTCTCGATGCCGACGGCTGGCATTGCTACGTGAAAGGCGGTCGTGAGCGTGTGGAGCGCGGGCTCTTCGAGTGGGCACGCGAAGTGGAGCAGCGCGGAGCAGGTGAGATTCTCTTCACCAGCATGAATCACGACGGCGTGAAGAACGGCTATGCCAACGAGGCTCTCGCCCGTCTCTCCGACGAGCTCTCCATACCCGTCATCGCAAGTGGTGGAGCCGGCACGATGGAACACTTCCGCGATGCTTTCGCTTTGGGCAAGGCCGATGCGGCATTGGCGGCAAGCGTGTTCCACTTCGGCGAAATCTCCATTCACGACCTGAAGGAATACCTCTGGCAAGAAGGCATCAACGTGAGAAGGTGCTAACCCCGTAAGCCCCACCCCACGAAGTAACAACAAAACGACAACACCAAGAATGATAGACTTTGAGAAAATGGGCGGCCTTGTGCCAGCCATCATACAAGACGCACGCACCAAGAATGTGCTCATGCTGGGATTCATGAACCGCGAGGCCTACGAGAAGACGCTCTCGTCAGGACTCGTCACCTTCTGGAGCCGTAGCCGGCAATGCCTTTGGACGAAGGGCGAGACGTCGGGCAACGTGCTTCGTCTGGTGAGCATCAAGAACGATTGCGACAACGACACCCTCCTCGTCAGAGCCGAGCCCGCAGGCCCCGTGTGCCATACGGGCACCGACACCTGCTGGGGCGAGAGCAATGAGGCCGACGACGTGCACTTCCTGAGCGAGCTACAAGACTTCATCGAGCAACGCCGCGAGCAGATGCCGGAGGGTTCCTACACCACGCGCCTCTTCACCGACGGCACGAAGCGCATCGCCCAAAAGGTGGGCGAAGAGGCCCTCGAGGCCGTTATTGAGGCCACCAGCGGCACCAACGAGCAGTTTGTCTATGAGGCTTCCGACATGCTCTATCACCTATTGGTGCTGCTCACCGACAAAGGCCTCCGCATCGACGACCTCGCCCGCGAGCTTCATCGCCGCCACGATCCTGAATGGGACCGCCAGCGTCGCGAAAAGAAGGCCAAGGGCGAAATGAAATGATTGAGAGAGACAACCATCAATTCATCTATACAAACTCACACGACATGTTAGTAGAATACAAAAACGTACAAGTTTACCAAGCCGATGCCCTCGTCCTCGAGAACGTCGACTTCCACGCCAGCGAGGGTGAGTTCATCTACATCATCGGAAAGGTAGGCTCGGGAAAGAGCTCGCTCCTGAAGACGATGTATTGCGAGGTAGACATCAACGAAGACGAGGCCGACCAGGCAGAGGTGCTCGGTCGCGACCTCACGAAGATACGCCGCAAGGAGATTCCCGCCCTGCGCAAGGAGATGGGCATCATCTTCCAGGACTTCCAGCTCTTGCACGACCACACGGTCTATCAGAACCTGCGCTTCGTGCTCCGGGCAACGGGTTGGCGCGACAAAAAGGCCATCAACGAGCGCATCGACGAAGTGCTCACCGACGTGGGCATGCTCGACAAGCGCGACAAGATGCCGTCGGAGCTCTCGGGAGGCGAGCAGCAGCGCATCGCCATTGCCCGCTCGTTGCTGAACACCCCGAAGATCATCATCGCCGATGAGCCCACCGGCAACCTCGACCCCGAGACCGCCACCAACATCGTCGCTCTACTGAAGGAGATCACCAAGACGGGCACCGCCGTTGTGATGTCTACCCACAACATCCTGATGCTCGACAAGTTCCCCGGCATCGTCTATCAGTGTGAAGACGGCCACATCAAGGAGATTACACAAGAGTATAACAAATAACATAAGCACAAAGACTATGAAAGTAATGAAATTTGGCGGAACCTCCGTTGGTTCGCCGGAACGCATCAAGCACGTTGCCAACCTCATCACCGAGTCGGGCGAGCCCACCTTCGTCGTACTCTCGGCCATGAGCGGCACTACCAACACGCTCGTCGAGATTTCCGACTATCTCTACAAGAAGAATCCCGAGGGCGCCAACGAAATCATCAACACGCTCGAGAAGAAATACATGGTGCATGTCGATGAGCTCTACGACACCGATGAATACAAGCAGAAGACGCGCGACTTCCTGCATCAGGAGTTCGACTATCTGCGCTCGTTCACGAAGGACATTTTCACCTCGTTCGAGGAGAAGAGCATCGTCGCACAAGGCGAGGTGATGTCGACCAACATGATGGTGAACTACCTTCAGGAGAAGGGCGTCAAGGCCGTGCTGCTCTCGGCACTCGACTTCATGCGCACCGATAAGAACGGCGAGCCCGACCCGCAATACATCAAGGAGAAGCTGGCCGCGCTGATGCTGAAGAACGAGGACTACCAGATCTACATCACGCAGGGATTCATCTGCCGTAATGCCTACGGCGAGGTCGACAACCTGCTTCGTGGAGGCTCCGACTACACCGCCTCCCTCGTGGGAGCAGCCCTGCCCGCCGACGAGATTCAGATCTGGACCGACATCGACGGCATGCACAACAACGACCCGCGCGTGGTGGAGAAGACCGAGGCCGTGCGCCAGCTGAACTTCGAGGAAGCCGCCGAGCTGGCCTACTTTGGAGCGAAGATCCTGCACCCCACCTGCGTGCAACCCGCAAAGTTTGCCGGCATCCCCGTTCGTCTGAAGAACACCCTCGACCCGAAGGCCGACGGCACCATCATCGACAACGTCATCATGCGCGGTAAGATCAAGGCCGTTGCTGCGAAGGACAACATCACCGCCATCAAGATCAAGTCGTCGCGCATGCTCCTCGCTACAGGCTTCCTGCGCAAGGTGTTCGAGATCTTCGAGAGCTATCAGACGCCTATCGACATGATTGCCACCTCTGAGGTCGGCGTTTCGATGAGCATCGACAACCAGGCTCACCTCACCGACATCGTCAACGAGCTGAAGAAGTACGGCACCGTCACCGTTGACTCCGATATGACCATCATCTGCGTCGTGGGCGACCTCGACTGGAGCAATCTCGGCTTCGAAACACTCGTCCTCGAGGCCATGCAGAACATCCCCGTGCGCATGATCTCCTACGGCGGTTCCAACTACAACATCTCGTTCCTCATCAAGGGCAGCGACAAGAAGCGTGCTTTACAGAGCCTGAGCGACAAACTCTTCTCTTGATACGACGATGATTAAAGGTACATTCCCCGTAGAACAGTTCGCCAAGCGCGAGACTCCGTTCTACTACTACGACACGCCCCTGCTGCGCCAGACGCTTGCCGCCATCAACGATGAGTGCCGGCAGCATGAGGGGTTCCACGTGCACTACGCCGTGAAGGCCAACGCCAACCCAAAGGTGCTCGGCATCATCAGCCAGGCGGGACTCGGCGCCGACTGCGTCAGCGGCGGAGAGATTCGTGCCGCCCTCAACGCGGGGTTCCCGGCCTCGAAGATTGTCTATGCCGGCGTGGGCAAGAGCGATTGGGAAATCAATCTCGGCCTCGACGCCAACATCTTCTGCTTCAACGTGGAGAGCATCCCCGAGCTGGAGGTTATCAACCAACTAGCGGCAGCGAAGGGAAAGGTGGCGCGCATCTGCCTGCGCATCAATCCCAACGTGGGTGCTCACACGCATGCCAACATCACCACCGGACTGGCCGAGAACAAGTTCGGCATCGCGATGCGCGACATGTTCGACGTCATCAGCGTGGCTCATGAGATGAAGAACGTCGAGTTCATGGGCCTGCACTTCCACATCGGCTCACAGATTCTCGATATGGGCGACTTCGAAGCACTCTGCAATCGCATCAACGACCTGCAGATACAGCTCGAGCGCCGACACATTCCGCTGAAGCACATCAATGTGGGAGGAGGTCTGGGCATCAGCTACGACCATCCCAACCACATGCCGATACCCGACTTCCACGACTATTTCGCCACCTATGCCCGCAAGCTGAAGCTTCGTCCGGGCCAGCAGCTGCACTTCGAGCTCGGACGCGCCATCGTCGCACAATGCGGCACGCTCGTCACCCGTGTGCTCTACGTGAAGCAAGGTGCTGCGAAGCAGTTCGCCATCGTCGACGCAGGCATGACCGACCTCATCCGTCCGGCGCTCTACAACGCCTTCCACCGCATCGAGAACATCTCGAGCGACGAGCCTGAGGAGACCTACGACGTGGTGGGCCCCATCTGCGAGTCGAGCGACGTGTTCGTGAAGGCCTTCGACCTGAACCGTTGTCATCGTGGCGACCTGCTCGTCATGCGTTCAGCTGGTGCCTACGGTGAGATTATGGCGAGCCAATACAACTGCCGCCGCTTGCCCGTGGGGTATGTAACCGAGGAGATGATATAATTGATAATTGACAATTGACAATTGATAATTATGATTACCTTTGTTGATGCTCGAAGGTAGAAACGAGAAGCTAGACGCTCGACCCGTAGGGGCGCTTTCGTAGCGCAGCGGAGAAAGAACTAGAATCTAGAAACTAGAAACTGGAAACTAGAATCCAGAAACATATAGAAGACCATGATATTCGACACGATAACTCTGATACTTGGTGCGGCCATCATTATCTTGGCCGTGCTTACCTCTTTGCTCAGTCCGTTCAGACGAGATAAGTTGATTGATACGTCTAAAAACCCTTCTGCGGAAGAAGAGAGCATCGAAAACCTCTCTGCCGAAGATGAGCGTACAGAAACCCTTTCTGAACCCGTCGCATCCGACGAGGCTATCCAATCTCCTCTCCCCTCGGGCGAATCGCGAGGAGGGAGCGATGAGGGGAGCGCAGCGACGGTGGGAAAGGCAGGGGGTGGGTGCTTACCCCTCACCCTCCTCATCACCGTTCAGCAGAAGCAGGCACAGATGTTGGAACGCCACTTGCCGCAATTCCTCAGCCAAGACTACGAGCCGGGCTTCGAGGTGGTGGTGGTTGCAGAGAAGGGCGATAGCGACACCGAGGACGTGCTCAACCGCTATGCCGGCAACCCGTTGCTCTACTCCACTTACATACCCGACTCGTCGCGCTACATGAGTCGCAAGAAGCTCGCCATCACCCTCGGCGTGAAGGCCGCCCACAACGAGTGGATCGTGATGACCGATGCCTTCTGCTCGCCCAGCGGCAACCATTGGCTACAGGCAATCGCCAGCCACATTGCCGACAACACAACCGACGAAACTAACCAAGCCCCCCTCCCCTCGGGAGGGGCAGGGGGTGGGTATAACCTCATCATCGGCTATAGCAACTACGACGACGAGGCGCGGCCCTACTATCGCTTCGAGCGCTTGCAACAAGCCTGCTACAGCATGCGTGAGGCGCGTCGCGGCATGGCCTATCGGGCAATGGGCTGCAATGTGGCGTTCCGCAAGAGCGAGTTCATTGCTGGCGACGGCTTCCGCGGAAACCTTGAGCACACCCGGGGCGAATACGACTTCCTCGTCAACAAATTCTCCCAGCGTCGCTCGACGGCTGTTGCCAACGAACCTGATGCCTGGATCATCGACGATGCACCCACGCGCCATGAGTGGCGTAGCCGACACATCTATTATATGCACACGCGCAAGTACCTCGCACGCAGTTTCCGTCATCGTCTGTTGCCGTTCATCGACGAGCTGGCACTCCACCTCTGCTTCCTTGCCATCATCGGCATCGGGGTCTTCGCAGGCCTCACCAGCCGTTGGATTCTGCTCGGAGCAGCCGTCGTTGCCCTAGTGATTGCCGTCTGCATGCGTACATCGTTTGCCCGCAAGACCGTGCGTGCCTACGGCGAGGACATCGCCTCCTGGCGCCTCTACCCCTACGAGCTCAGCGGCATCTGGCACAAGCTCTATCAGCACCTCCGCTATTGGCGCGCCGACAAGGCCGGATTCACGTCGCACAAGGTGTAGTGAGAGTGGAGAGAGAATAGTTTAGAGTTTAGAGTTTAGAGTTGAGAGTTTAGAGTTGAGAGTTATCGCCGCCAACCGTAGGGGCTTACCCGCCCGCAGGGCTTTACACGCGCGATAGCGCTTTACCCGCCCGAAAGGGCTTTACACGCAGCTATGCTGCCTATCATCTGTGGATAAAGTTTTGCTCCATCTAGCAAGCCTTCAGGCTATTCAGGAACGCACCATCGCCGAGACGCTGGTGCAGGGGCTTCGTGATGCTCAGCCTGCTGACGTCGACTACCAGGCGTCGAACCCCTACCCCGACCTCATCCACATCGTCGGACTGGGCGATCGTGCCACCCAGCAACTCATGTCGCGAGCCGGGCGATTGCGCATCCCCTACATCGTGACACCCCTGTCGTCGCTCCAGCCGTGGACCCACACGCGGCGACCTCACTTCCCTCCGGCCACCATTCTCGTGGCCAGTAGCCAGCTCGAGCACGAACAGCTGGCGAAGCACTATCCTGAGAACACCGTCCTCCTCGTCGGCAACCCCGTCGTGAGTGCCGCCATCACCTTCGACGACTATGCCCGCCGCATGCAGGAGGTCTATGCCGAAGCCCTCGCCAGCCACGATGCCGTCGTCCGTGACGACATCGCCCAGCGCATCAGCAAGCTCGGCGAGGAAGATGCCGCCATCTGCGACATCCTCCGCCAAGCCCTCTACGTAGGCTACGAGCACCGTCGCCACCACATCCAGCAGGCCACCCTCGACCGCCTCGCCGCCACGATGACCGCAGCCAACTACGACGAAGCCCTCATGGCCGACCGCCTCGAAGAGCTGCAGCTCACCTCCTCCTTCGCGCAGCTCGAGACCTTCCTTGCCGACCACAGCACCCTCACCGAAGGCTTCATGCCCATTGAGGCACACCCCAACAAGACCTTCACCTTACCGTGATCCACACCGCCTCCCCTTTCATTATTGGCTTTTCACATCATTAAAGTACTCCGAAACCCATTTAGAGCATAGCTTTGAATCATCTTGAGCTATACTCAGCACAATCTAGAACTATACTCTGTAACAATAGGAGCAATGCTTTGTGACCTCAGGAGCAATGCTCTGGGGCACTAAAGTCAATGCTCTGGGGCTCCAAAGTCAATGCTCTGGGGCTCCAAAGTCAATGCTCTTGGGCTCTAAAGTCAATGCTTTGAGCGTCTAAAGGCAATGCTTTACGAGTCTGAAAGCTATGCTTTGCAACAACGAGACTAAAGGCAATGCTCTGCAAGTCAAAAGGCAATGCTTTCAAACTCAGGAATAAATGTTCTATACACCCAACAAAAAACCCAGGGCGGTGGGCCCTGGGTTATATGTAATGAATTTGTTTTCGTGTTCCTAGAAGAACAAGTGTTCCTAAAAGAACTGGTGTTCCTATGCGAACTCTTGCGTGCTCTTAGAAGAACAGATAGCGGTTGTCGGTGACGTTGGCCTTGCGGTAGAGCTCGTTGGTGAACTGGCTGGCATACTGCATGGCGCGCTGGCGGAGCTTCTCCTCCTGAGCCTTAGCGTCGAACTTCACGTCGCGGGTCACCTTGTCGACCACCTGGAAGAGGTAGACACCGGCGTTACCCTTCACGGGAGCCTTCGAGAAAGCACCCTTGGCAGTAGCTGCAACGGCTCCGCTCAGCACGGGCTCGCTGGCACCGGTAGAGGTGATGAACACAGGAGCGGCGAAGGTGATCTGGCCGACGGAGTCGACGCGGGCACCCTTTGCCTTTGCATCGGCGATGCTCTTGATGTCCTTAGCCTTTGCGATGAGCTGCTCGGCCTTCTTGTCCTTCAGCACCTCGGCCTTCACCATTTCCTTCACCTGCTCATCGTCGAGCGAGCGGTTGCCAATGCCGTGAATCTTGTCGAGGACGACCACGAGGAGGTGGTTGTTGTCGCCACACTCATACATGGGCGAGATCTCGCCTTCCTTAGCCGAGAACAGCCACTTCAGGGCGTCGCGGGTGCTGCGGATGCCGGCGAGGTAGTGCTCGGCGGTGGTGAGGTCCTTGCGTTCCTGCACCTGATAGCCGCTCTTCGGGGCATTCTTTGCGATGTCCTCGGCGGTGCGGTTGGCGCTGACGAACGAGCTGAACTTGTTGTAGGCTGCGCTATAGGTGTCCTTCGAGAAGTCGATGGTCTTCTTCACAACGGCTGCGGTGTACTTCGTGACGAAGTTCTTGCGGTCCATCACCTGCACGATGATGTTACCCTGCGGCAGGGTGACGTTCTTCAGCTCGCCGGCTGCCATCGTGTTGAGCGAAAGGAGGTAGTTCTTGGTGTCGTTGTCCATAGAGGGAGCGTTCTGATACTGGCGTGTGGTGAGCCAGGTCTTCTCGCCGGTCTGACCGTACTTCTTGGCGATAGCCTCGAAGTCGCCACCAGCCTTCAGAGCGTTGAAGATGGAGTCGGCGCGCTTGTGAGCCTCGTCGGCGGTCTGGCCACCCACCTGAATCTGGCGATACTGCACAGAGTCGGGGAGCTGCGTCTTGGCGATGAGCTTGATGAGGTTGAGCGAGTTGTCCATCTTGCTCTCCATAGGTCCATAGACAGCACCTACGCCCATTGAGTCGAGGCGAGCGGCGATGTCGGCGGGGAAGGCGTCCTTCAGCACGGGCAGGCCGAGATAGCTGATGAGGGAGGTAGCCTTGCGCACCACCTCAGTGGGATCAGCAGCCTCGGTGAGGTCCTTCTGATAGCCCTGGAAGAGCTTCTGCAGCTCGGAGCGGTCGCCCTCGGAGGCGGTCACCTCGTAGTCGACGAACTTCACGTCGCGGCTCTCCACGAACTGGTTGAAGCGGCTCTTCAGCTCGTCGTACTTTGCCTTGAGGTCGGCGTCGGTGACTTCCACCTTGTCGTCGGCGATGCTGCTATAGGGGAAGGAGGCGAGCTCGATCTTGCTCTCGCTGTTCTCGCCCTCGAAGGCCATCTTAGCCTCTACGGGGTTGGAGAGCAGGCAGTGGCCGAGCAGGCCCTGGAACTTCTGAGCGAGCGTCTGCTGGCGCAGGGTCTTCTCGATGAAGGTCCAGTAGCGGTAGATGGTCTCATACTGACGTGCGAGCTGCGGGTTGGTGCCTTGCTGGGTCTTGTAGTCGGCAAGGAACTTCTGCAGGGCGTTGGCGTCGAAACGATTGGTCTCCTGGTTCACGAACGGTGTCTGCAGGAGCATGGGGTTGGTGCCTTCCTTCAGGATGTTCTGCAACTCGGCATCGGTAACGGTGAGGCCGAGCTTCTTGGCTTCGTTTTCGATGATGCGTGTCTGCACGAAGGTGTTCCACACGGCGTCCTTCACCTGGTTGAGCTGCTGCTCGTTGAGGTTGTCGGTGCCTTGCTGCATCTTCATGACTTCCGAATACTCATCAACGAGTTTCTGAAAGTCCTGCACGCTGATTTTTTCTCCTAACACTTGGCCTACTTGCTGACGCTGATCGTTGCGCGATGATTCGCATGAGCGTACGGCTTCTTCGGCGATGAATGCAAACAGGGCCAAGGCGATTACACCTACGAGTACGGGCCCCCAGCTTCTAATTTTTCCAATTGCTGCCATTTCTTTGTTTTACTGTTTTTATTTATTACTTGTTTTAATTTCTTTCTCCGCTACGCGTCGAGGGTCGAGTTTCTAGTTTCTAGTGTCAAGATTCTTGTTTATGTTACTTCGTACCATGACTTTTGTCACGACTCGGCAAAGATAAACGAGTTTCTCTTTGCTCTCGCTGCTCCAAAAGTTCTAGTGTCTAGAGACCCGATTGCTCAAAAAAGCGTACAAAGTTACAAAAAAGATATGAAACAACGGAATTTTTCTCACAAAATTTGGTTTTTGTGGGCGTTTATCGTTGTTTTCGCATCGTTTTTGGGTCTTATTCGACCACTTTTAGCCTGACAAGTTCTATCTTTGTCATCGTATTCTTGACAACTCGGAACTCATATTTTCCTATCTTCACCACCTCGTTGAGCTTGGGGAAGCTCTGGTAGTAGTGGAGGATGAGACCGGAGACGGTCATGTAGTCGTCGCTCTCGGGGAGGTCGAGGTCGAAGAGCTCGTTCACCTTGTCGATTTCCAATCGGGCCGAGAGCACATACTCGCCGCTATCGAGGCGCTTGGCGACGTAGTTGGAGTTGTCGTGCTCGTCCTCGATGTCGCCGAAGATTTCCTCCACGATGTCCTCGAGCGACACGATGCCGCTGGTGCCGCCGAATTCGTCGATGACGACGGCGAGCGACTTCTTCTGCTGGAGGAAGATCTGCATGAGCTTCTGGGCGGCCATCGTCTCAGGCACGAAGGGCATTGTGCGCAACGACTGGTGCCAGTCGTCGAGCTTGCGGAACATCTCGGAGGAGTGTATGTAGCCGGTGATGTGGTCGACGTCTTCCTTGTAGACAAGGAGCTTCGAGTGGCCGCTCTCCACGAACTTCTGGCGCAGGTCGTCGAGGGTGCTATTCTCCTCTACGGCCACGATTTCGGTGCGTGGAATCATGCAGTCGCGCACCTTCAGATCGCCGAAGTCGAGGGCGTTCTGGAAGATTTTCACCTCGTCGTCGATGTCGTCGTCGCTCTTCGCGTTGTCGATGCTCGACTGGACGAGGTAGTCGAGATCGAGCTTCGTGAACTCCTCGTCGCCTTCCTCGCTGACCACCTTCACGCCAAACGTGCGCAACATGAGCTTCGAGAGCAGCGTGGCAAACTTGCTAATGGGCCAGAGCAGGATGTAGCACAGGTAGGCGGGTACGGCGAAGAACGAGAGCAGCCGGTTGGGAATGCTCTTGAAGAGTGTTTTCGGCAGGAACTCGCCCGTGAAGAGTACGATGATGGTGGAGAGAATGGTGTCGGCAGGCACGGTGAAGCCCGGTTGCATGCCGCGGAAAATGGTGTTGTCGAAGAGCGTGGCGATGAGTATGCCGTAGACGACGAGCGCGATGTTGTTGCCCACGAGCATCGTGCTCACGAAGCCGTTTGGATGCGCATAGAACACCGAGAGGATGCGTTGCGAGATGCCGTTCTTGCCCTTCTCCATTTCGGCAAGCATGCGGTTGCTCGACACGAAGGCGATCTCCATGCCTGAGAAGAATGCGGAAAAGCACATCGCGATGACGATGCCCACGATGAGCGATATATCTATTTGTCCTTCCATCTATATTTGTTTGCAGATGCTTTGTCTATAATTCTCCACTAGAAACCAGAAACTATAAACCAGAAACTAGAAACTACTCTAAACTCTAAACTCTAAACTCTAAACTCTCAACTCTAAACTATTCTCTCTCCACTCTCCACTCTCCACTCTCCTCTTTAAAACTCCCCTCCACCTTATTATATTATCGCGCGAGCGACTTGCGTTGCGGTTGCGACATTTGGCGCATGGGTTGCTGAACCGACGAGGTGTCGGCAGGCGACTTGTCGGCTGAGCCGTCGAAGTCGGCCTTCTCGAAGGCACCCTTGCTATTCGACACATAGTAATGCGTCATGCGCTCGTCGCTACGGAAGTAGGAGCCTTGCAGGGTGCGCTCGGGGGTGACGAGGCGCGAGAACACGTGGGAGTAGAGCTCGTGTCGGCCCTCGTCCCAGAAGAGTTGCTCGCTGGAGTATTGCAATCCGTCCTTCGTGAGGATGCGCACACGTCCACGCAGCTCCCAGAGCTTACGCTTGTCGTAGTTGTAGGCGGTGTCGCATTGTATGTAGGACTGCACGTGGAACTTCTCATCGAACTGCGTGAGGAAGAGTCCTTTCTCGAAGATGGAGCGCGAGGGGTCTACGTTTGGGTTGTAGTCCCATTGCTCGGTGACGATGCGATACTTGATGACACCCGAGTCGGAGATGAGTGCGTTCACGCCGTAGCTGGTCATCATCGGCACCGAGTCCTTCGGGTTGATGGCCGGCGCGATGTGCTCGTGCTGCTCTTCACAAGCTGCAAAGAACACACATGCCAACGCATAAGCCATCAGGAAACGGAACGCTCTCATCAACCTATTACCTATTACCTATTACCTGTTACCTATTCCCTACTCCACCTTCCACTTATCGAACCAACGCTCGTTGAACGTCACACCAATGGTCAGGCAGAACGTGTTGCTGGTGATGAACTGCTTCGAGTCCTGACGCACCCACTGAGCGCTGATGTTCACCGTCGAGATGCTATTCGGGCGGTAGATAGGAATACCCATACCCATGCTGGCGCTGATCTCCTTCGGACCGTCCTGCCCATTAATCTTCAGATAAGGCGTGGCATAGGAGACGCCGGCACGATAGCGGATGCGATGCAGATAGCTGCGACGGCTCTCGGGGTTCGGACAGTACTCCACACCCAGCGTCACCTTCTGAAGGTCGTTGCACAAGCCTTTCACCGACTTGTATTCGGCAACGCCGTTATCAGCAGAATACTCCAGCAGACCCACGTCGGCCCACTTCTGCAGGGTGTAGTCGGCTCCCACACGCCACTTGTCGTTGTGGTTCCACATCAGGCCGCCGCCGATGGTCATCGGCAACTCCAGATTGAGTTTGCTTACACCGCCCGGATAGCTCGTGGTATCGGCAACGCCGGTGGAGGAATTGGTTGAAATAATCTTACACGTCGGGTCGCCGCCAATCTTGTGGCCGAGGCCATAGGTGGCACCCAGCGTCAACTTGTCTTTCTTGCCGAGCTTCGCCGTGAGCTGCACACCGAAGTCAACCTTGTAGCTGCGCACGTCGGCCGAGTAGATCTTCGACAACGAGGTGCTAGCCTCCGAGTAGGTGTTCACCACCGAGCGGTCGTAGCCGCCCCAGAGGTAGCCGCCGTTCACACCGAACGACACACCGCGGAAGGGCTCCCAGCCCATTCCGATGTACACCTCGTGCAGGCCGCCCTTGCCTTTATAGCTACTGGAGTAGCCTGCCGTACCCTCGGTACCAATCTTTTTCGTGACGCTATAGTTGTAGCCGATGTTCGAGAAGGGAATCACGCCAAACGAGAAACCCAAGTGGCGCGCCAAGCGGAAGCCGGCAACGGCATACTCGAAGTTGGCGCTACGGGCATTCACACGCTTGTTGCCTTCCTCGAAGTTCGAAATCTGACCCGAGAGGCCCAGGTCGAAGATGAACGACAGAGAGTCGATGGCGGAATAGGAAGCAGGGTTCAGGTGGTTCACCTGGGCGTGATCGCGATAGGCAATACCCAATCCGTTCATTCCCTTCCCTACTCCACCTGACGGGTCGACGAGTTCGCCCAGCGCATACTGGCTATAGGGTGAATTCGTACCGCTGCTCGTTGAAGAAACCGTCTGACCCATTGCTCCTACCGACAAGAGGCAGAGCAAGGCCGCGCACATCTTTTTTCGCATATCATTCATGTTAATTCTGAGTTCTTTTCCGTTCGTTTTATCAATTTGGATGCAAAATTATTGAAAAAAATCGAGATAAACGCACGATAATCGCAAAATATAAACTATTTTTGCATCGTGAAACATTTAAAAGGTATTTTAAGACTTCATTTCTGGCTCTTTCTGCTCTTTGCCGGAGCCGGAACAAACACCTATGCTCAAACCGCTCTGACGGAGGAGGAAGCGCTGCGTGTGGACTCCACCATCAGCATCGGCCTGCTCACTTGCCAGCCCGGACAAGAGGCATATAGCCTCTATGGACACACGGCCATTCACTACGTCGACCGCGAAAAGGGAATCGATGTGGCGGTGAACTACGGCATCTTCGACATGAGCAAGTCGCATTTCGTCCTTCGCTTCATCTTCGGACTCACCGATTACCTCATGGGCATTCAGCCCTACGACTACTTCTGCGGCGCCTATGCCTACGAGCGAAGGGGCATCGTCGAGCAGGAGCTGAACATACCGGCTGAGGAGAAGATTCGGTTCGCGCAAGCCATCGAGGAGAACTACCGACCGGAGAATCGCGTCTATCGCTATAACATCTTCTATAATAATTGTACGACGAAGGCGCGCGACATGATTCTCGGCCCGATGAAGGCCGCCTACCAGCGACAACCCGACGGGCCTTCGTTCCGCGAGCTCACCCACCAATACACGAAGGACCACCCGTGGACGGAGCTGGGCAACGACCTCCTGCTCGGCCTGAAAGCCGACCGGCCCACGAACGTGAGCGAGCAGCAGTTCCTACCCCTCAACCTCATGGACGACTTCGAGAGTGCCGTCGTTGCCGACACCATGAAGCTCGTGAGCGCCACAAAGACCATCGTCCCGATGTTCGACAACCCGGTCGAGAAGGAGTTTCCGCTCTCGCCCACCGTCTGCGCCCTTTTGGTGGCCCTCGTCATCGTGGTCGTAACAATCATGGAATTCATGAAGCGCCGACGCTTCTGGGGCTTCGACCTCGTGTTGCTGCTCCTCATCGGCTTCTCTGGACTCATCCTCACGGCGATGATCTTCTCGCAACATCCCACCGTGAACCTGAACCTGCAGATTCTCTTGCTCAACCCGTTGGCAATCGTCTGTCTGTGGCCGGTGGTGAGAAACGAGCGGAAAGGCCGCTCCCACTGGTTCTGGAAGGCCTACGCCCTGTGCCTGTTGCTCTTCTTCGCCGGCAACCTGCTTCAATGCTACGCCGAAGGCACCAACATTTTGGCACTATCTTTGCTAATTCATTGCATAGAGCGCATCATCAATCGGAAGAATTCGAGTATTCCGAATAATCAGAATAATCCGAACACTCCGAGTAATCAGAATGATCAGAACACTCTGAGTAATCAGAATAATCCGATAAATCGCAAATCGTAAATAATGAATAGATATCTTGCCCTCATCATAGCCGTGCTCTCGGGAGCAGAAATGCAAGCCTTCCAGCTCGCACCGCGACTGGTCGTCAACATCACCATCGACCAGCTACGCACCGACTATCTCGAAGCATTCACCCCACTCTACACCGCCGACGGCTTCCGAAAGCTGCTCAGCCAGGGGGTCACCTACGAGGCGGCAAGCTATCCTTACGAGCCCGTCGACCGCGCGTCGGCCATCGCCACCATCACCACGGGAACCACTCCTTACTATCACGGCATCCTCGGTACCCGATGGCTCGACCGTAGCACCCTGCGACCCTTCTTCTGTGTCGACGACCCGCAACACTATGCTTCTCCCCATAAGCTCACCACCTCTACCATTGGCGACGAACTGAAGGTGAGCACACACGGTGCCGCTATCATCTGGAGCGTAGCAGCCAACAAGGAATGTGCCATTCTGGCAGCAGGCCACGCCGCCGACGGAGCGTTGTGGATCGACGAAAGCCAGAACCGCTGGCGCACCTCGACCTACTATTCAGCCACCACTCCCGAGTGGTTAAAGGTTTCCGCGAACATCAAGCAGGAACTTGCTAAGAATAAGCAACTTACGAACGACGAAGTTGCCAACATGGCGCTAAAGACCATCACCAGCACGGCGATGGGTGCCGACGATGTGAGCGACATGATCTCCATCACGCTCTCGGCAACGAAGCCCGATGGAAATATGACAGATTGGCAAACCGAGATGGAGAGCGTCTACATGCAACTCGACAACACCCTCGGACGCCTCATCACGGGTATCGAGAAAGCGGTGGGCAAGGAGCGAGTGCTGTTTGTCGTCACCAGCACGGGCTATGCCGACGACACTCCCGGCGACCTCTCGCCCTATCGCATCCCCACGGGCACGTTCTACATCAACCGAACCGCCAACCTGCTCAACATGTTCCTCTCGGCCGTCTACGGCGAGGGACGATACATCGAGACGTGCTTCGGCAGCCAGATGTACGTCAACCACAAACTTTTGGAGCAGAAGCGCATCAGCATCTCCGAGCTGTTACAACGCTCACAGGACTTCCTCGTGCAGAATGCCGGCGTCGCCGACGTGTTTACTGCCGAGCGACTCCTGGCCGGCAACAACGACATCCTAAAGCTTCGCAACGGCTTCTCGCCCACGCTCAGCGGCGACATCATCATCAAGGTGGCACCAGGCTGGCGATTGCTCAACGAAGACACGCAGGAGACATTCTATTCGCGAACGGGATTCATCCCCTTCCCCATCATCTTCTACGGAGCGGGAACCGAGGCCGAACACGTGGCCATTCCCGTCACCACCGACCGCATTGCACCCACGATAGCGAAAAGCATCCGCATCCGCGCTCCTAATGCATGCACGGCCGAGCCGTTGTTCTAGAAACTAGAACTTTTGGAGCAGCGAGTGCCAATGATGCTTGCATCTTTTTGGCCGAGTCGTGACAAAAGTCATGGTACAAAGTACCATAAACTTGAAACTAGAATCTAGAATCTCGGCGCAAAGCGACGTATTTTTCTCCCATTTTTTCTTTTTTAATTTAATAATGTGCAGATTACGGAATTTTATTCGTAATTTTGCAGCCGCTAAGGTGATACACACCCTCGTGTGTGGCATTTCCTCATCGGCATTTAGGATTGAAACAACAAAATAAGTAACGATAAAAAGATGAATTTCAACAAATTTCTCAAGTCACTCTTCGGCGACAAATCGGTGCGTGACATGAAACTCATTCAGCCTCTCGTGGAAGAGGTGAAGAAAGTGTATCCCGAAATCGAGGTGCTGAGCAACGACGAGCTTCGCGCCAAGACCAAGGAGATACAGAAGTACGTGCAGGACTCGGCACGTGAGAAGAAGGAAAAGATTGAAGAACTGAAGGCCACCATCGAGGATACCCCGCTCGACGAGCGCGAAGCCATCTTCAACCAAATCGACAAGCTCGACAAGGAAGCGCTCGAGATATACGAGAAGGCGCTCGACGAGGTGATGCCCGTTGCCTTCAGCATTGTGAAGGAGACGGCTCGCCGCTTTGCCGAGAACGAGGAGACCATCGTCACGGCTACCGACTTCGACCGTGAGCTGGCTGCCGACCCGAAGAAGGACTTCATCACCATCGACGGCGACAAGGCCATCTACCACAACCACTGGACGGCAGGCGGCAACGACCTGAAGTGGGAGATGATTCACTACGACGTGCAGCTCTTCGGTGGTATCGCCCTGCATCAAGGTAAGATTGCCGAGATGGCAACGGGTGAAGGTAAAACCCTCGTGGCCACCCTGCCCGTATTCCTCAACGCCCTCACCGGAAACGGTGTGCACGTGGTAACGGTGAACGACTATCTGGCCAAGCGTGACTCTGAGTGGATGGGACCGCTCTATATGTTCAACGGACTCAGCGTCGACTGTATCGACAAGCACCGTCCAAACTCCGACGAGCGCCGTCGCGCTTACAATGCCGACATTACATTCGGTACGAACAATGAGTTTGGTTTCGACTATCTGCGCGACAACATGGCCTCTTCGCCACAAGACCTCGTGCAACGTCGCCACAACTACGCTATCGTCGACGAGGTTGACTCCGTGTTGGTCGACGATGCCCGTACGCCGCTCATCATCTCTGGTCCGGTGCCCAAGGGCGACGACCAGATGTTCGAGGAGTATCAGCCGCTAGTGGAGCGATTGGTCGATGTGCAACGCAAGCTCGCCACGCAATATCTGGCCGACGCCAAGCAGAAGATCTCGCAAGGTCAGGCGCTCGTAGAGGAAGGCCAGAAGAAGGAAGGCCAGGAGATGCTCGACGAGGGCTTCGTGTCGCTCTTCCGCTCCTATAAGTGTATGCCGAAGAACAAGCCGCTCATCAAGTATCTTTCTGAGGAAGGCATCAAGGCTGGCATGCTGAAGACGGAGGAGATGTTCATGGAGAACAACAACCGCCGTATGCCCGAGGCCGTAGCTCCGCTCTACTTCGTTGTCGAGGAGAAGCTCAACTCGTGTGAGCTCACCGACAAGGGTACCGACTGGCTGGCTTCGCAGGTGAACGACCGCGACCTCTTCGTGCTGCCCGACATCACGTCGCAGCTCTCCGCACTCGAGGCCGAGAAGGGTCTTACCGAAGAGGAGATCATCGACAAGAAGGATGAGTTGCTCAACCACTATGCCGTACAGAGCGAGCGTGTGCACACCATTCGCCAGCTGCTGAAGGCTTATTGCATGTTCAACAAGGACGACGAATACGTGGTCATCGACGGCGAGGTGAAAATCGTCGACGAGCAGACGGGTCGTATCATGGAGGGACGCCGCTGGAGCGACGGTCTGCATCAGGCCGTTGAAGCCAAGGAGCACGTGAAGGTGGAGGCCGCCACACAGACCTTCGCCACCATCACCCTGCAGAACTACTTCCGCATGTACCACAAGCTCGCAGGTATGACCGGTACGGCTTCTACCGAGGCAGGTGAGTTCTGGGACATCTACAAGCTCGACGTGGTGGAGATTCCCACGAACAAACCCGTCATCCGTAACGACCAGGACGACCGCGTCTACAAGACCGCCCGTGAAAAGTATCGTGCCGTCATCGATGAAATCGTAGAGATGCGCGCCAACGGACGTCCCTGCCTCGTGGGTACGACATCGGTGGAGATTTCCGAGATGCTCTCGAAGATGCTCTCCATGCGTAAGATTCCTCACCAGGTGTTGAACGCCAAGCTCCACCAGAAGGAAGCCGACATCGTGGCTCTTGCTGGTCAGTCGACAAACGGAACGGCTTACGTCTCGCTCGACGGGAAGGCCTTCTGCGACAAACCGTCTGCCCTGCGCCACAACCAGGAGCTCTCCGAGACCGATAAGAAGTATGCCAACGAAGATACGACTGTCGTACGCGAAGAGCAGCGCCTGCTGGGTGCCGTTACGATTGCAACCAACATGGCCGGTCGTGGTACCGATATCAAGCTCTCCGACGACGTGAAGGCTGCCGGTGGTCTGGCCATCATCGGTACAGAGCGTCATGAGAGCCGCCGTGTAGACCGTCAGCTGCGTGGTCGTGCCGGACGTCAGGGCGACCCGGGCTCCAGCGTGTTCTACGTTTCACTCGAGGACAAGCTCATGCGCCTGTTCGGCTCTGAGCGCATCGCCTCTGTGATGGACCGTCTGGGCTTCAAGGAGGGCGAGCGCATCGAGAGTGGTATGATCACCAAGAACATCGAGCGCGCACAGAAGAAGGTTGAGGAGAACAACTTCGGTATTCGTAAGCACTTGCTCGAATACGACGATGTGATGAACAAGCAGCGCACCGTTGTCTACGAGAAGCGCCGTCACGCCCTGATGGGTGAGCGTATCGGTATGGATATCGCCAACATCATCTGGGACCGCACCATCAACATCATAGACAACAACGACTATCAAGGATGCCGCGAGCAGTTCCTGAAGGTGCTCTCGATGGAGTGTCCGTTCACAAGCGAGGAGTTCATCAACACCAGCCGCGACCAGCTCTACGAGCAGGCCTTCCAGGCTGCTATGCATGCTTTCACACGCAAGACCGAGCGTCTGCAGAGCGTTGCCTGGCCCGTCATCAAGCAGGTGTTCGAGAATCAGGGCGAGATGTACGAGCGCATCCTCGTGCCCGTTACCGACGGCAAGCGCGTCTACAACATCCCGTGCAACCTGCGAGAAGCCTACGACACCGAAGCGAAGTCGGTAGTGAAGCAGTTCGAGAAGACCATCATGCTTCACATCATCGACGACTGCTGGAAGGAGAACCTGCGCCAGCTCGACGAACTTCGTCACTCGGTACAGAACGCCAGCTACGAGCAGAAAGACCCGTTGCTCATCTTCAAACTCGAGAGTGCCAAGCTCTTCGACGATATGGTGAACGACATGAACAACCGCATCTCATCCATCCTCACACGCGGACAGATTCCCGAAATGGAACAGCAGGAGGTGCGCGAGGCCGCTCCCGAGCAGCGTTCGCAGCGCTACAACGAGCAGCGTGGCAACGAGCTCGTCGATCCGAACCAGGAGGCCGCCGCTCACACCGACACCCGTGGTGGAGCCCAGCAGCAACAGCGTCGCCAGCCCATCGTGAAGGACAAGATGCCCGGCCGCAACGATCCCTGTCCTTGCGGAAGCGGTAAGAAGTTCAAGAACTGTCACGGCCGCGGCGTCGTGTAAGCCTCATCACGTCTAAGGAATCTGGGAATGAAGGAATACCAGCCGCCATCCCCTATCGGCATCAATTCTTTTGTTCCCATATTCCTTAGAATGAATAAACCAATAATCGGAACTAAATTGAAATAATTCCCATCATTCCGTTTAGACAATAATCCTATTTCTGAACTAAATTTCTGGTAATTTCTGGCAATTTCTTTCCGATATATCCCTAAACTCTCCGCTCGACCCGAAGCGGCGCTTTCGTAGCGAAGCGGAAAAAGAACTCTCAACTCTAAACTCTCAACTCTCAACTAAACCTATGGTCGGCATTAACATCAGCAACTTGAAGAAATCGTTCGGCGAGAATGTAGCCGTCGACATCGAACATTTTGAAATACACAAAGGCGACATGCTTGGTCTCGTTGGCAACAACGGAGCCGGCAAGACCACCCTCTTCCGCCTGCTGCTCGACTTGCTCGAGGCTGACGAGGGCGAAATCGGAATGCTCCACTCTTCTCCTTCCCTTCCTACGGATGAGGGTCAGAGTGAGGCTCCTATCAACCCAGCCAAGAGCGAGGAATGGAAACAATTCACCGGAGCCTACATCGACGAGGCATTCCTCATCGAGTTCCTCACACCCGAAGAGTACTTCCAGTTTGTGGCTCAGGCCAACGGAATGACGCAGGAGGAGACCGACGAGCGTCTGAAGCCCTTCGAGCACTTCATGCAAGGCGAGATTCTCGGACAGAAGAAACTCATCCGCGACCTCAGCGCAGGCAACAAGCAGAAAGTGGGCATCATCTCCACGATGCTCTCACGGCCCGACCTGATCATTCTCGATGAGCCGTTCAACTTCCTCGACCCTTCGTCGCAGATCATCATCAAGCGATTGCTCAAAGAGTATCACGACACCACTGGTGCCACTATCCTCATCTCAAGTCACAACCTGCAGCACACCATCGACATCTCCACCCGCATCGCCCTCCTCGAGAAAGGCCACATCGTAAAGGATCTTCAGAACGAGGCAGGCAGCGCCGAGGCCGAACTCGAGCAATACTTCAGCGTCGAGTAAAGCCCCCCTCAATCCCCCGAGGGGGAAGCTGTAGTACCCTACATGGTCCCCCTACTCCGTGGAGGAGGGGTGTCCGCAGGACGGGGTGGTAGCGAAGACGATCATCATCCGTTACAAGCCACCATTCATATACAATGCGCCCTACTACTTGTCATGAGTAGCAGGGCGCGTTTCATTTTCATTACGGTCAAGCTCGCCTTATGGCTACTGCTTCAACATTTTATTCACTAGCTTCGTCCCAACTTGTATCATTCCTTTTTAATCTGATTCCAACGAGTCACACAAATCAATGCTTTTATCGCAGTAAAGTAATGCTTTAGTGTTTGTAGAGCATTGCTCTTGTTTGGCGGGAGTAATGTTCCCATTCAGTAAATTAACTTAATTTGTGAGGTAAATTAACTTAATTTGATGAGTAAATTAACTTATTTTACTGAGTAAATTAACTTAATTTGCTGAATAAAATAACTTAATTTACTGAACAAATTAACCGAAATTGCAAAATGAACTCAGTTTTCTCGAACAACGGGAGTATTGCTTTGGAAGCACAAAAGCAATGAGATAGAGGAATGAAAGCAATGAAAAAGACAAACGAAAGGATCCACATGTAGGGGCAGACTCCAGTGTCTGCCCGCCCAACAACCGCATCCAACCGTAGGGGCAGACCCCTGTGTCTGCCCGCCTTAACAAACGTACACAGGGAAGGTGGATAACGACAACCGCAAATAACGGCAGGCGGAAAACAAACACAACGGGCAGACACGGGGGGCTGCCCCTACGTGAAAATGAATTACGACCCAGAGGGTTGGAGGGGGCGCAACGATTTATGAACAATATATGGAGGCACGAATGGTATTTAGAGATCATTAAATGAGTCATTCGTGTATATGGGATAAGCTCAGCAGGCTTAAGAAAAAAGCGATGGGAAGACAAACGGAAACGTCCGTCGTCTTCCCATCGCTATTGTTGTGTACGAGAGTGAAGAACGGGTGTTAGCCCAGCGCTTCTTCAAGTGCATGCGACAACTGGTCGGGGCAGCTGGTGCCCTTGTTGCCACAGGTGATGCCGCGGAGCATGTCCTTCACCTCTTGTGCCTTCCGGCCTTTCACCAGCGTGCAGATGCCTTTCAGGTTGCCGTTGCAACCACCTTCAAACCGGAGGTCCTCAATGACTCCTTCGTCGCTGACGACCACGTCAATCAGGCGACTACACGTGCCCTGAGTCTGATATTGTACATGCTTGCTCATAGAGAGTGCCTTGTTTTTAGTTTCACATCGAAAAGCACGAAAATCGTTAAAGACAATATTTGTTATTAACAATCTGTCAGGATTTCGGCTCTTTCGATGCAGCCTCGATGCTTACTCCTCCACTTCGGGCTTCATGTTCGTGTAGACGGTCTGCACGTCGTCGAAGTCCTCCAAACGCTCAATCATCTTATCAATGGTCTCGCGCTGCTCGGGAGTGACGTCCTTCAGGTCGTTAGGAATACGTGTGAACTCAGCACCCGTCACCTCAAAACCGTTCTCCTCGAGGTGCTTCTGAATGGCACCAAACGACGAGGGGTCGCCATAGATGGTGATGGAGTTTTCCTCTTCGTCCTCGTCGAACTCGTCTTCCACGCCGTAGTCAATCAGGTCGAGAATCATCTCGTCCATATCCAGACCGTCCTTCTTCTTGAAGGTGAACACAGCCTTGTGGTCGAACAAGAAGCTCAGCGAACCCTGAGTGCCCAGGTTACCATTGAACTTGTTGAACACCGAACGCACATCGCCCACGGTGCGGGTGGTGTTGTCGGTGAGGGTCTCTACGAAGATGGCGATGCCGTGAGGGCCGTATCCCTCGTAGGTTACTTCCTTGTAGTCGCTCTGGTCCTTGCCCATAGCGTTCTTGATGGCACGCTCGATGTTGTCCTTCGGCATGTTCTCGCGCTTAGCGTTGGCGATGATAGCACGCAGCGCAGGGTTCATGTCGGGTTCGGGACCGCCAGCCTTCACGGCAATGGCAATCTGCTTACCAATCTTGGTGAATGTCTTGGCCATGTGGCCCCATCTCTTCAGCTTTGCAGCTTTACGGTATTCAAATGCTCTTCCCATATTATTTATTTAATTGATAATTTACAATTGATCATTGATAGTTTTTGATTACCTCAGTTCAGCATTGAGTTGCTTCTTCAGGTTCTGGATGATCTTCTGCATGATAGCATCGATTTGCTTATCGCCCATCGTCTTCTGCTCGTCCTGCAGGATGAAGTTCACGGCGTAGCTCTTCTTGCCTTCAGGCAGGTTCTTGCCTTCGTAGACGTCGAAGAGTTCCACCTTCTTCAGCAACTTGCGCTCACTCTGACGGGCGATCTGCTCAATCTGTGCGAACTCTACTTGCTTGTCGATGAGCAAGGCGAGGTCGCGGCTCACGGCAGGATACTTCGAAATCTCGGTGTACTCCACCTTGTTCTTACGGATAGCCTTCATCAACGCCGACCAGTTCAAATCGGCATAGTAGACAGGATTCTGAATGCCGAAGTCCTTCTGCAGCTTGTGACTGACGACACCGAGCTCAACAAACTTCTTACCACCGCGGTTCTTCAGCATGAGTCCGCTTGAGAAAATGCTGCTATCGCTCTTCTCACACACGAGCATCCCCTGCGGAACGCCCAGACGGGTCAGGATGTTCTGCACATAGGCATTCAGCTCATAGAACGACGAATCCTCGTTCTGATGAATCCAACTGCCTTCCACTCGCTTGCCGGTTACCCAGAGAGCGAGGTGCATCTCCTCGGAGTAAGCCTTGATGGGCAGCACGTCTTCACCTTCCCCACTCTTCTCGGCACGATAGTGGTAGCAGTTACCAAACTCGAAGAAGCGCAGATTGGGGTTCTTACGGTTGGCGTTGCGCACGATGCTCTCCAGTCCACCGAAAAGCAGAGTCTGACGCATCACACCCAGATCGGCCGACAACGGGTTCATCACCTTCACCGTCGACTCGAGCGGATAAGCCGTGTTTCCTTCCTGCTCGTAGTAGGAAAGCTTGCTCAGCGAATTGTTAAGAATTTCGTTGAAGCCACCACCCACAAGTTGCTCAGCCACAATGTTTTGCAGGCGATGGTCCTTATCTTGTTCACCGGCTACGGTGAGCGACGACTTCAGCTGTGTGGGAATCTCCACATTGTTATATCCATAGATGCGCAGAATGTCTTCCACGACATCGCAGGGACGCTGTACGTCGACACGATAGGCGGGCACCTGCAGCAGCAGACCGTCTTCCTTCTCTTCGAGCACCTTCATCTCCAGCGAGGTGACGATGTTCTTGATGGTCTCCTTGCCAAGTTCCTTACCAACGAGCTGATGAACATAGTCGTACTTCAGGTCGACGCGTGCATCCTCGATGGGCTGCGGATAGACGTCCTTGATCTGCATCGACACCTTACCACCAGCCAACTCGCGGCAGAGAATAGCAGCCTGCTTCATGGCATAGATGGTGCCGTTGGGATCGATGCCGCGCTCGAAGCGGTAACTCGAATCGGTGGAAAGACCGTGACGGCGGGCACTCTTGCGAATCCATGTGGGATGGAAGTAAGCGGCCTCGAGCACCACGTTGCGTGTGGTCTCATAGGTTCCACTACCCTTTCCGCCGAAGATACCGGCGATGCACATGGGCTCCTCAGCATTGCAGATGCTCAGATCGTGTTCGCCCAAGATGTGTTCCTCGCCATCGAGGGTGATGAACTTCGTGCCCTCGGGCTGCGTGCGAACCACAATCTTATGACCCTTCACCATGTCTGCATCGAAGCAATGCATGGGTTGGCCATAAGCCATCATCACATAGTTGGTGATATCAACGATATTGTTAATAGGACGAACGCCCACAGCCGACAGTCGCTGCTTCATCCACTCGGGACTCTCCTTCACGTCGCAATCGGTCAGGCTCAGGCAGACGTAGCGCTTGCAAGCCTCCTGGTTCTCAATCTCTACATCGATAGGAAGGTCTTCGTTATCGACGGTGAAGGCACTGCAGTCTGGACGATGCAGGGCTGTTTCGTAGCCGTTCTGCTTCAGCCAGGCATACAGGTCGCGAGCAACACCCCAGTGAGAAAGGGCATCGGCACGATTAGCGGTGATGTCGATTTCGATCACCCAGTCGCTCTCCAGATGATAATACTCAGCAGCAGGCGTACCAACTACGGCGTCCTCAGGTAGTACGATGATGCCATCGTGGGAAGTTCCGATGCCAATCTCGTCCTCGGCACAAATCATGCCCAGACTCTCATGGCCACGCAACTTCGCACGCTTGATCTGGAATTCCTTGTCGCCATCGTAGAGCACACAGCCCACGTCGGCAACAATCACCTTCTGACCAGCCTTCACATTCGGGGCACCGCAGACAATCTGCTGGGGTCCTTCAGCCTTGCCCAGGTCGACAGTGGTGAGATGCAGATGCGTGTCGGGGATGTCCTCGCACGTCAGCACCTGTCCGACGAAAAGCCCTTTCAGGCCACCTTTAATACTCTGTACTTCTTCTAAGCTATCGACTTCGAGACCGCCCGACGTCAGCGCGGCAGCCACTTCCTCTGGCGAGAGGTCGAAATCAACATAATCTTTCAGCCATTTATACGAAACATTCATATATAACTATTTTTACTTATTTCCGTTTCCTGTATCTCGGTGTAAAAACTCTTACACGCCGATTCAGCCTGCAAAGTTAGTGAAAATCGCAGAGAATACAAAGCAAAATGACATTTTTTTCGCTTTTTAGCATCAGAGAAGAACTTTGGGAGGAGAGACTTTGTCTCTTTATGCCGTTTCACTCCCCTCGTACACCCTTTTCTCCTCATTAATTCATACAAAAAAATGTGGGTCTGAGGAAAGCTCAAACCCACACTTTGTTTTTATAAAGAGTCGCTACGGACTATCTCTGTACAGATTTCACTACGCGGCCATCATTCATACGAGTGATGACAAGGCCTTTGTGGTTGGCACCAACACGGCGGCCCTGCAAATCAAATTGTTCTGGACGCGAAGCACCTTCGTTGCCGTTTTCAATCTGCTGGATGCCATCGGGCTCGTTAAAGTACCAGTAGCCGATGTTCGAGCGATGCTCCTCACCTCCACCACGATAGATGGTCTGAATGCCAAAGCGGTCGAAGCCCGACTGGTAAACGTAGATTCCGTAAGCCCTTTCAACGATGGTACCTCTCTTGTCGTTGAAGAGATAAGGAATTTCCTCCATCTCCTCGGTTATCCCCTTATATTCATCTGGATAGAGGATGTAAGGTTCATCGTCGTCAATGTAGAGTCGGTAAGAGAGCTTCTTCGGATCCATGAAACGTCCCTCGGTGTCTTGCAGGGGAACATCGAACATAGCAATGCTAAACGCTCCGTTGCCATAGGTCTGATAGTAAAGCACCGACGGATCCTTCGGCGTACCGGCATGCTCCTCATAAGGACGCAAACGCGGCATGTGGAAGATTTCTCCACGACCGTCGTTGCCATCAAACGTGGTGTTGAGCAGTAGCGTCTGATTCGTCGTGAACTCACCCGTAACCTCATCATAGTCGAATACTATATCACCGGCCGGCCAGTCGTATACCCATGTTGTTCCGCCATAGCCATCGGGCACTTGCGTTCCGTTCACACCGCAGAAGAAGTAGATGAAGCTGCCACCAACGCCAGCACACTGAGCAGGGAATATGGCCTTACCATCTTCAATCGTACCCTTCATCCACGAATTGGGAAGCTTGGTCTCCGTAACGTTCTGCATATAGACATCGCTACCATCGAAACCCACCTGAAGAATGTGTCCCATCGACATGTTCTCCATAGAATAAGGTTCCGTAACGAGTCCGGCAGGAGGTGTCACAGGCAGCTGGTCGACATAGGTCAGCACCGTCTCGTAGTCGAGATAGTAGCTCCATTCACCCTCATAGGCATCGGTATAGACGAGTCCAAGTGCATCGTACGTACTCGTATCGCTATCGCCACTCGTATCGTTCATCACGATTCGGTCGCCATCGATAGTGAAGGTAATGTTGCTTTTGCTATCTACGGTATAATTCTTGATGTCACCTTTGATTTTCACACGTGCTAGACGCAAGCCGTAGCCCCAGTCGTCGTCCCAATACACCATTTGGCCGAGAGGCATCGTAATCGTGTTACCGTCAACGTCACCTTCCACCCAAGTATAGGTAGTGGCATGCGACATGATGTTCTTAATCCACACTTTCTTACCGTCGTCGGAGAAGACCACTTCAGCCACAATACCATCCTGCTTCTCGTCGATGAAATACATAGGAGCATAAGTGGCACGGCCGCTACGTACATAGATGCGATAGTCACCCTCGGGCTGGTCGTAAATGATGCCATGCTTGTCGGCGGTAACCTTCGACATGGGCGCCAGTTGAGGGAGTGGCTTTGCAGGCTGCACCTGCTGGGCAGAAGCCGTTACGGCACAGAACAGCGCAATGATAGCTAATACATATGATTTCATATCACCTTGTTTTATTATTTGATAATGATTTTCTTTCCATTCACGATATAAACGCCCTTCTTCAGGGAGTTCTGAGAGTTAGAGAGCTCAGGCTGCACCTTCTGACCGCAGAGATCGAAGACTGCACCATTTTCAAGGGTAGACAATCCGTTTTCTACTTGATGGATGCCATCAGCTTCATTGTTCAAACTGATCTTGTCGGCATTCACAGCCTCGCCCGTACGAGTATCGATGAGTACCACTACAGGACGCAGTTTCTTCTTGTCCTGCACCAGTTCGTTCTTCGAGATGTCGAACGTATAGGTATGCTCATACGTCTTACCGCCCTCTACCGATGCAGGCAGCGTGCCTTCCATTGCGAGTCCACGGGAAGCAGAGAGTTGGATAGCCACATCGTTGAACTCAAGGTTCTGGATAACAGCAGGCTGATTGGCGTAATACGACAAATAGGGATCAGACTTTGCAGAAGCATCGCCCGAGAGAGCATTTTGCTGATACCACTCCTTACCACTACCCTTTAAGCCGTCGGCCGTCAGAATGTAGGTCAACTCATAAGGACTGGTGCCGAAGTCGCGCACAAAGGTGGTCTTCGATGTCAACTGCAACTGCGTCTGCGCATTGTCTGCCCACGTGGCCTCCAATACAATAGAAGCAGGTGCAATGATATTCTGACGACGCTTCCAGTCGTCTTTTATGCCAAGGCTTGCACCGCTCGAGCCACTGAACGGGTTCACGTTCAGCACACGGTCAAGATAGCCGTTCGGGAAGGCGTTCACCTCATTGGGATACAGCTGCGTGATGGTCATCGCATCGAGATTATGAAAGGCCACACCCACGAAGTCATCGGGATAGAGCTTGTTCATGGCTTCCATTCCAGCCATACCTCTCGGGCAATACTGACACCAAGTGCCTGTATACTCCTCCATGAGCGGCTTGTGCTTCGGGAATTCCGACAGATAGGCCATCGTGAAGGTCGTTGTCGGCTGTACGTCCTCGTTGTCAACACCGTCCAGTTTCTTCACGGTGATACTCACTGGATAGGTGCCGGCCGTCTGTTGGGCAGGAATCTCAACCTTCAGGTTTGCCTTGCTGCCGAAATAACTGCCTTTCACGGTGACGTTCACATGCTTCTCGATGGTCTCACCACCAATCGTCATCTCATAGTCGATGTTGCTGATGGCCGCTGTGCCATGATTCTCAAGTGTCAATGTCAGCGTAGTCTTCTTCCCTACAGCCAAATACGTGTTCAGCTCGTCGGGAGGCAACAGCGCAGCAGAATGTTCCTTCACGTTATCACCCGTCAGGCGTACCACCATCGCATAGGCACCCGTGCCATAGTAAGCAGTTTCGGGCAGGTTGCGCCACTTTCGAACAGAACGTGAAGTATGCATGTAGAGGTTGCCGAGGTCATTGCTGGCAATGCACATGATGGGAACCTTGTTGGGATCATTGTCATTGTCGGTGTCAACCGAAGGCACCGTCAGCGAATAGCCAGCATAAACACCTTCTTCAGTAATGGTATAAGGTTCTGCAAACGTCACCTCGACCCACTTGCCTTCAGGTGTAAAATCAATGCTGGTGATGTCGGGAGCGTTATAGACTACTTTATTGACTGTGTCGTTCTCCAACGTCAACTGTTTCGTCAGCCAAGCCTTGCAATCGGTAACAGTTACAGCTGTGTCTGTGTTCAACGGAACATTGATACCCGTGATGCGCATTCCCACCAACGACGGATCGTTGAGCAGCATAGCTACATCGTAGGTCTCGGCCTTCAATGTACCCATGCCTTTCAGCGTTCCGGAGCCGGTGTAAACACCGTATAACAATTCATTCTGTTGCGCCTGCATCGTGCAAGCGACAAAGAAAGATACTAATAGTAGTAAAGATTTCTTCATTATTTTTTGTGTTAGGTTGATAAATACTTGCAACAATTACAGCGAGGTTATACCTCTAAACAGTTGTCGAGTTCACGGGCAATTGCCTCTTTGTCGAGGTGCTGACCGATGAAGACCAGCTTCTGCATACGGTCGCCGTACTTCTCGTCCCAGTCGTGTTGCAAACCAGGATTCTGTTCCATAAAGAGTTTCAGTTCATTAGCAGGCATCGTGGCATACCACTGACCGGCATTGCGCAAGCTAACCTGCTTGCCTGCCTGCTCGAACACATAGCACATATCGGGTTCGTCGTGGAACCAGCAGATGCCTTTGGCACGAATGACGCCCTTCGGCCACTTGCGAGCCACGAACTCATCGAACAATCCCAGATTGAAAGCCGGGCGGCGAGAGTAGACATAGGTTCCAATACCGTATTCCTCAGCTTCGCCTTCGTCGTGGTGATGGTGGTGATGATGATGGTGGTGAGAGCCCCCTTCCGTCTCCCCCGAGTGAGAGTGATCGTGGCTGTCGTGATCATGGTCATGCTCATGCTCGTGGTCGTGGTCATGCTCGTGGTCATGATCATCTTCATGATCGTGGTCGTGATCATCATCGTCGTCATCGTCATCATCGTCATCGTCGTCATCGTGATGTTTTTCTATCTCGCTGATCCAAGCGGCAGAGGTTGCAACCTGATCAAAGTCGAACATATCGGTAAAGAGAATCTTGTCGAAGTCAACATCACAATAGTCCGTCTCAATGATCTCGGCCTTGGGTTGCAGGGCACGGATGATCTGGCGCACACGGTTCAGTTCCTCGGGTTTCACCTCAGAAGCCTTGTTGAGTAGCACGATGTTGCAGAACTCAATCTGCTGAATGACGAGATTCTCGATATCGTCTTCCTCAAGATTACCACGCAACAGCAGTTCGCCACTTCCAAATTCATCCCTCATACGCAAGGCATCGACAATCGTAACGATGCTATCGATAGTAGGCACACCGTCATAAACATATTGCAGGCCCATCGTAGGCATCGAGCAAATGGTTTGTGCGATGGGTGCGGGTTCACAGATGCCGCTGGCTTCGATGACGATATAGTCGAAGCGATGCTGACGGGTGATGTCGCGCAATTGCTCTACAAGATCCATCTTCAGCGTGCAGCAGATGCAGCCGTTCTGCAGGGCTACAAGGCTTTCTTCCTTCTGTCCTACCACACCGCCTTTCTCAATGAGGTCGGCATCGATGTTCACTTCGCCAATATCATTCACGATAACGGCGAACTTTACACCTTTTCTGTTATTCAGTATTCTATTAAGGAGTGTTGTCTTTCCGCTGCCCAGATAACCCGTGAGCAGCAAAACGGGTACTTTTTTCATTTCCATTGTTAAAATGGTGATATCTATATTGTTAAAATATGTTGATGATTCTACGTCACTTGCGCCACACCGGCCACATAGGCATCAGGTACGAGCAGCAGCAGCACGCACACGGCTAAGTGTCTCGGGCGTCATCTGCAGATAGTTGGCAATATACACCAATGGTGCACGCAACACCACTTGCGGATAGAGCTTGCACATCTTCATGTAACGGTCCTGTGCGGTTTCGAAGCGCATCAGGTCGGCATGAATCTGCGAGATGATGAGCGACTCCTCGAGTATCTTACGATACATCATCTGGATGTTCACGCTGTGAAGGGCAACCACCTCCAGGTCCTTCTTCGGCATAGCATAGACGATGCTCTGTTCGAGCGCTTCCACTTGCAGCTTACTGGGAATCTCCTGGAACAGGCTCTCAATGCACATGAAGATCGTATGGTCCTCGGCGAGGTGCTCGGTGACTTCCTTTCCGTTCTTGAAATAGAACTGGCGCACCAACCCTTGGTCAACGAAATAAATGTTTCGGCAGATATCACCCTCGCGCAAAATCATCTCTCCACGGGCAAACTTCATCGGAACAAGAATCTTCTCGAGCATGTCGAGTTCCTCGTGAGTCATCGTACTGTAGCGGCGCGCAAGTTCGCGGGCAATGTCTCTCGGCGTATTGATAAATCCTCTCATATCATCCTTCCTTTCTTATTCTTTCTTTACTTACATCGCTTAGGTTTATTATTAGGCTATCGGGTTCATTTACTGATTGTCAATCGAGTTTCAGCACGGCAAGGAAGGCCTTCTGCGGCACTTCCACATTACCGATCTGCTTCATGCGTTTCTTTCCACGCTTCTGCTTCTCAAGCAGTTTGCGCTTACGGCTCACATCACCACCATAACACTTAGCCGTCACATCCTTACGTACCTGCTTGATGGTTTCACGGGCAATGATCTTCGCACCAATGGCGGCCTGAATGGCTATGTCGAACTGCTGGCGTGGGATGAGTTCCTTCAGTTTCTCGCACATACGACGGCCCAGCGAAACGGCATTGTCCTGATGCGTGAGCGTCGACAAGGCATCGACGGGCTCACCGTTAAGCAAGATATCGAGCTTCGCCAGCTTCGACGGGCGGAACGAATCGATGTGATAGTCGAACGATGCGTAACCCTTCGAAATAGACTTCAGCTTGTCGTAGAAGTCGATGACGATCTCACCCAGCGGCAAGTAGAAATGCAATTCTACGCGGTTACCACTCACAAACTCCTGCTTGATGAGTTCGCCACGCTTGTCGAGACAAAGCTTCATGATCGGACCGATGAAGGCCGTCGTCGTGATAACACTCGCACGGATATAGGGTTCTTCAATATGGTCTATCATCGTCTGGTCGGGCAGTCCCGAAGGATTGTGTACCTCTTTCTCTTCGCCTTGCTTCGTATATACCATATACGACACGTTGGGCACAGTGGTGATGACATCCATGTTGAACTCACGGTCGAGTCGTTCCTGCACAATCTCCATGTGGAGCAGGCCAAGGAATCCACAACGGAAGCCAAAGCCCAAAGCAATACTCGACTCGGGCTGGAACGTCAGCGACGCATCGTTCAACTGCAGCTTCTCGAGCGAAGCACGCAGGTTCTCGTAGTCGGTGGGGTCGATGGGATAGACGCCGGCAAACACCATCGGCTTTACTTCCTGGAAACCTTCGATGGCCTTGTCGCAAGGACGGTCGATGTGCGTGATGGTATCGCCCACCTGCACCTCCTTTGCATCCTTAATACCTGATATAATGTATCCAACCTCGCCCGTAGAGAGTTCTGCCTGCGGAATCATATCCATCTTCAGCACACCCACCTCGTCGGCGGTGTACTCCATTCCCGTATTGAAGAACTTCACCTTGTCGCCCTTGCGGATGCTTCCATTCTCAATCTTGAAGTAGGCAATAATGCCGCGGAACGAGTTATAAACGGAGTCGAAGATCAATGCCTGAAGCGGAGCCGAGGGGTCACCAACTGGATGGGGTACACGTTCGATGACAGCCCGCAGGATGTCTTCAACGCCTTCGCCCGTCTTTCCCGATGCACGGATAATCTCCTCGCGCTTGCATCCCAGCAGTTCCACGATCTCATCCTCCACCTCATCAGGCATAGCACTTGGCATATCAATTTTGTTAATGACAGGAATGATCTCCAAGTCGTGCTCAATGGCCATGTAGAGGTTCGAGATGGTTTGCGCCTGCACACCCTGCGTGGCATCGACCACCAGTAGCGCACCTTCGCAAGCAGCTATAGAACGGCTCACCTCGTAGGAGAAATCGACGTGTCCCGGAGTGTCGATCAGGTTCAGCACATAGTTCTCGCCGTCCAGCTGATAGGCCATTTGAATGGCGTGACTCTTGATGGTGATGCCTCGCTCTTTCTCCAACTCCATGTCATCGAGCATCTGTCCCTCGGTGATCTGAATGGTGTTGGTATGTTCGAGCAGACGGTCGGCCAGTGTCGACTTGCCGTGATCGATATGGGCAATGATACAGAAATTCCTTATATTGTTCATGTTGTTATCGCATACTTTAAAATGCAAAATTACGAAAAATATATGAGATTTCTATCCTAAAAGACATTTTTTTGCAAAAAAAACAATATCTTTGCATGAAAATTGACTGCAGAATGAAAAAAATTATCCTTATTGCAACTGCAATACTCGCATTGACGGCATGCCAAAAGAGCATGGAAGACCGCGCAGCCTACGAAGCTCGCGCCTACACACAGAAGTACTGCCCCACCCCAGTCTACAACAGCACACGTACAGACAGCCTCGTGTTCGACCGCTCGTCGCGCACGTTTGTCTATCATTGTTCACTCACCGACCAGATGGACGACTCAACCTTCATCAACCAAAACAGACAACAACTGCGTAGCGGCCTGCTGCAATCCATCAGGGAATCAACCAACCTGCGCATCTACAAGGATGCCGGATTCTCATTCCGCTATCTGGTCAGATCGGCGAAAAATCCGCAACTCGTCCTCTTCGATGCAACATTTAAGAAAGAAGAGTATCAGTAATCAGTAATTGACTACGATTCTTATTAGCTAATAGCACAAGCATCCTGAGATACAACTAACATCATCATGTGGTACAACAAGCAGCTTTTGTACCTCTAAACGGCTGTATCCGCACCACGAATCCTTGTAAATAAGACCTTTATCGATGCATCAAAAAAAGCCTGTCCGGAGAAATCCAGACAGGCTTTGTCATCCTTTAAACGTCTAATGCCCTATTGAAGAACACACACGATATAATAAAAGTTCAGTTATAAAAAAAGACGAGCCTCACGGCCAGTATCCTTCAGGCGCCACAAAGCACCTGTATATTGTAAAAGGCCCTCCGTCACCCTCTCCTGTATGAGAGGAGTCTTGATTAGCCCAGGTATTCAAGTAATATCTGAAGAATGAGTTTATTCAGACTCCCCTCACACAGGAAGGGTTAGCGGCGGGAACTTAGCAAATGAAGAATCTTGGTCTACTGCTGTCTGCGAGGACCACGACCGAAGCGCTCCATGCGCTGCTTCTCAGCTTCCTCATACTTTGAGAACTGCTCCTCGGTCAGGATGTTCTTCAACTCAGCGTTGTAAGCTTCACGGTTTGCGCGCATCTCCTTCATGCGTGCCTCCATCTGCTCACGGCTGGGACGTTCGCCCTGCTGCATGCCACCCTGCTGGTTTCCGCCCTGCGGGCCACCGAAGCGCTGTCCGCCGCGTTGTCCACCACGGCCTCCCATACGCAACTTACCTGCATACTGGGTGTTCAGTTCCAGGAGCTTTGCCTGCTGAGCCTCATTCAAGCCATACTCTTGTACCATACGTTCGGTCTGCGCCTTCACCATTTCAGCTGGGTCAAAGTTGCGTCCCTCACGTCTACCATTGTTTTCTTGAGCCATAGCGGTAGCCGTCAACATCAGTGCTGCTACCATTGTCATCATCAGTTTTTTCATACTTTCCTTTTTTTATAAGTTAATAATTAATGTATTATTTCTTGTTTTGTGTTGGCTCCCTAATAACTCGCCCGCTAGCAGAGCTCGTAAAGGAAAAACTAATGATTTGACGCGCAAAGATACATAAAGTTTAATGAAACACCAAAAAAATTTGCATATTTCTTTTAATTTTCTTACTTTTGCACATCATAACACCTAAAACAAATTGTATGAAACACTCCAGATACCTGTTGACGATGTTGCTGATAGCCTTCCTTTGTGCTTGCACTTCCGAAGGTGAGCAAGAGACGGCTAAGCCTGAACCACAACTGCCTGACCTCGTCATGCAGATACAAAAACAGTCGCGACTCTACAGCACAGAGTGCCACGTTCACAAGATCATCTCACACAACGACTCGCAGCAATTGCTCGGAAGCATCCTCGGACAGCAGTTCAGCATCGACCTGCCGTTGGGCAAGCGCAGCGTTGCCATTCCCATCGATGCCACCGTGAAAGCCTACATCGACTTCGGCGAGTTCTCCGACAACAACGTGCGTCGGCGTGGCGACCAGATAGAAATCATCCTACCCGACCCGAAGCTAGAGATAACCAGTACACGCATCAACCACGATGAAGTGAAACAGTATGTGCCGCTGCTGCGCAAGAACTTCACCGACGAAGAGTTGACCAAGCTGGAGCATGCCGGTCGTGAAGCCATTGTGAAGGACCTGCCGCGCCTCAACCTCACTGAGACTGCCCGTCAAAACGCCGCCCGCGCCCTCATCCCCATGATTGCTCAGATGGGATTCCCTACCGACAACGTCACCATTACCTTCCGCAAACAGTTCACGCCCACCGACCTACCGGCGCTATTACTGCATACGGATAAGGAATAAACAATCAAACTCCCGACACTCATGGCAAGACAATATAAGAAAAGAAAGCAACAAGAGGAATCGATCCTCGATATCTTGATGACGCTCCTGAGCGGTCTCTCGCGCACAGCCATCGTCATCATCGCCATCATCGCAGTTGTGCTCATTGCCGGATTTGCACTCCTCTACTGGATGTTCAACAGCAATAGTGCCACGATGACTACGAAGGAACACATCGAGCTATCGCCCACACAGATAGAAAGCATTGAGGCAATCGGCCAGTGGGAATTTCTCTCCATCAGCGATGAAGAACTCGTCGACACCGTGCGTCACGGCTTCTTTGGCGACGACGAACTCGTACGCATCTATAGTGGTACATTGCGACTCGGCATCGATCTGGCTGATGCCGAAGAAGGTTGGATACGCACCGACGGCGACACCATCCGCATCGTACTGCCAGACATCAAGCTTCTCGACAAGAACTTCCTCGACGAAGCCAACGCCCGCTCGTTCTATGAGAGCGGAAAGTGGACACAAGCCGACCGCAAGGCACTTGCCAACAAGGCCCGCCGCAAGATGGCAGCCCGTTGTCTGACACCTGCCAACATCGCGTCTGCCGAGAAGAACGCCACCGCCCAGTTCCACCAGATGCTGCAAGGCATGGGCTTCCCCAATGTCTCCATCCGCTTCAGCGAGCGTAAGAGCAAACTCCCCTAACGCGTTTCTTTTTCCCTTTTTCACAATGAAAATACAAACACTTAGCCCTCAGAAAACGAGAGCTAAGTTTTTGTTTATGTACAGACCTGACAATTGCCCACTATGTTGGGATGCGACATGTTGCGTTGCTGGAAGGGATAAACAATCCATTTACAGTTGTCAAGAATAAGGGGTGGCAAGAAAGTCTGTTCCATCTATGAAGACTTCCACATTATTATATATAGTCGCTTGGGAATCACCACCCGAAGAAGTTCTGTACACTATTGCCGAAATAATTTATTTAAAGATACGAAAAAAACTGACTATAAAAGTTCATTGTTGATAGTTTTTTTGTATCTTTGTGGCAGAATAACTAAAACCAGAAAAGAACATGAGGAAATGCTTGTTTATGCTGATGATGGCAATAGGCGCCATGACAGCTTCCGCACAGAGTTTGGAAGGATTTGAGTATGGAACGGCTTCTGCCCCCGATGGCACGGAGTGGCAGAGTCCTGGCCGGCTGGGCTATAACAAACTGCAGCCGAGAGCATGCTTCACGTCGTTTGCCACGATTGAAGAGGCACGAAAGGTGCTGCCCGAATACAGCTCACGCCGACAGAGCCTCGACGGCACTTGGAAGTTCCACTTTGCCAAGACACCCGATGAGCGCCCTGCCGACTTCTACAAAGTGGGGTTCGACTGCTCGGCATGGGATAACATCACCGTGCCCTCCTGTTGGAACATCGTGGGCCTGCAGAAGGACGGTACGCAGAAATATGGCACGCCCATCTACGTTAACCAGCCCGTCATCTTCTACCACCAAGTGAAGAAGGACGACTGGCGCGAAGGCGTGATGCGCACACCACCTACCGACTGGACCACCTTCAAGTACCGTAACGAGGTGGGTTCGTACATTCGCACATTCACGATTCCCAAGGAATGGAAAGGCCAGGAGCTGTTTGTAGAGTTCGACGGCGTAGACTCTTTCTTCTATCTTTGGATTAATGGCAAGTACGTAGGCTTCTCGAAGAACTCGCGCGATGCCGCTCGCTTCGACATCACACACTATGCCAAGGTGGGTTTGAACTCGATTGCAGTAGAGGTATATCGCAACAGCGACGGCTCGTTCCTTGAGGCACAGGACATGTTCCGTTTGCCGGGCATCTTCCGGAGTGTGAGCGTCTATGCCACGCCGAAGGTACACATACAGGACATGCGCGTCACAGCACAGTGGGACGGCAGGCAGGCTACGCTGAAGACCGAGACACTCGTGAAGAACCACACAGGCTTTAAGGTGGGCTATGACGTACAATACCGCCTCTACAAGAACAAACTCTATTCCGACGAAAATGAACTCGTAGCCGGACCGGCAGCACCTGCTGAGATTCTTTCTCTGATGACTGTCAAGCCTTGGACAGCCGAGGAGCCGAATGTCTACGTGCTGGTGGCTGAGCTGCGCGACCTGAAGGGCAATACCACCGAAGCCGTATCGGCACAGATAGGCTTCCGAACGGTTGAAATCAAGAATGTGCAAGACACCAACGATGAGTTCTTCCTCTCAGGCCGGTATTTCCTTATTAATGGCAAGTCGCTGAAGCTGAAGGGTGTGAACCGTCATGAGACGAATCCCGAACGCGGTCATGCCATCACACGCAAGCAGATGGAGGAAGAGGTGATGATGATGAAGCGCGCCAACATCAACCACGTTCGCACCTCGCATTATTCCAACGATCCCTACTTCTACTACCTCTGTAACAAATACGGCATCTATCTTGAAGGAGAGGCCAATCTGGAGAGTCATGAGTATTACTACGGCGATGCATCGCTCTCCCACCCCGTGGAATGGAAGCCGGCACACATCGCTCGCATGATGGAACTGGCCCACTCCCATGTGAATGACCCGTGCATCGTCATCTGGAGTCTGGGCAACGAGGCCGGACCTGGCGACAACTTCAAGGCCAGCTACGATGCCTTGAAAGCCTTCGACCCCTCGCGTCCTGTTCAATATGAGCGCAACAACGACATTGTCGACATGGGCAGCAACCAGTATCCCAGTGTGAGCTGGGTGCGCCAGGCCGTCAAGGGACAGATGGACATCAAGTATCCGTTCCACATTTCTGAATATGCCCACTCCATGGGCAATGCTGTGGGTAACCTGAAGGACTACTGGGATGCCATCGAGTCAACAAACTTCTTCTGCGGCGGAGCCATCTGGGACTGGATCGACCAGTCGATTTACAACTACACGAACGATGGTAAGCGCTACCTAGGCTATGGTGGCGACTTCGGCGACACGCCCAACGACGGACAGTTCGTGATGAACGGCATTCTCTTCGGCGACATGCAACCCAAGCCGCAATACTATGAAGTGAAGAAGGTGTATCAGAACATCGGCATCAAGTGGGATGACGTCAACGCCGGAAGGATCGACATCTTCAACAAGAACTACTATGTTGACGACCTGGCCGACTACGAGTGCCACTACAGCCTGACCGCCGACGGAGAGCAGATCAAGGAAGGCATTCTCGACATAGGCACCGTTTCTACCCGCAAGCACAAGATTATTACCATTCCCGACCTGAACCCAAGCGCGCTGAACGACGGCCGCGAATACTTCGTCAACATTGAGTTCCGTCTGAAGAAAGATATGCCGTGGGCCAAGGCTGGCTATGTGCAGGCTGACGAACAGCTGTTGGTGAAGGAAGGAAAAAAAAAAGTAGTTGAAACACTTACAGGGGGAACCATTAGCGTTAACGAGCAGAACGGAAAGGTACTGCTAAGCGGTAGTGGCTTCGACATGCAGTTCGACTCCACAGACGGTTCCATCTACAGCCTCAGCTATGGTGGACAAAAGGTGTTCAAGGATGGCTACGGCCCTCATCTCGATGCCTTTCGTGCATGGGTGAACAACGACAACTGGGTCTATCAGAACTGGTATGCCAATGGCTTGCACAACCTGAAGCACAAGGCACGCAATCACCAGGTAATGAAGAACAGCGATGGAAGCGTATCGGTGGCTTACAACATTGAGAGCCAGGCTCCATGTGGCGCACGTCTCGAGGGTGGCGACCGCAACTGGAAACGGTTGACAGAGCAAACCGACAAGCCCTTCGGTGCCGACGACTTCAAGTTCCTGCAAGACGTGGTCTACACCGTCTTTCCCGATGGAAGCATCCAGGTTGAAGCTGCCATCAACTCGAACAATCCCCAACTCATTCTCCCTCGCCTCGGCTATGTCATGAATGTTCCTTCTGCGATGGACAACTTTTGCTATTATGGCCGCGGCCCCATCGACAACTATCCCGACCGAAAGACATCGCAAAACATTGGCATCTATCATAATAAGGTAGCCAAGGAGTTTGAGAACTTCCCCAAACCGCAAGACACGGGAAATCATCAGGACACTCGCTGGTGCCAACTCACTACCGACGGCGGACAAGGAGTGCTGTTCGTAGGTCGCAATCCCATGTCGGTATCTGTTCTCCCGTGGACGGCACAGGAACTGGCGATGGCCAACCATCCGCACGAGTTACCGGCATCGTCGGGCAACTGGCTGCACCTCGATGTAGCCATTACGGGCCTGGGTGGTAACAGCTGCGGACAAGGTGGTCCGCTGGAATACGACCGCGTGAAGGCTGGTCCCCACACCTTTGGCTTCTTCATCCGACCTGCCAAGTCGCAACAACCTACTGCTTCTGCCCTCCATCCGTCGTTTTCAGGTATGACGCCTCTTGTGATTACTCGCAATGCAGAGGGAACCGTAAGCATCTCATCGGCCAAGAAGGAACAGGGCGATCATCAGGACATCTGGTATAAAGTAATTCCTGCCAATGCCTCCGCAAAGGCTGGTAAAGCACAACAATACTCCGGACCGTTTAACCTTCGCGATGGTGGCACGGTGATTGCCTACGAGAAGAAAAACGAGTCGCAGGTGGAGTTCAAGCAGCAGTTTGCAAAGGTAGAGCGCGTGCCGGTCACCGTTATGTTTGCCTCAAGTGTTGAAAGCGGCGAAGGCGATGCCGCTCATCTCGTCGACGGCAACCCGAACACCTACTGGCACACCATGTGGAGCGTCACGGTTGCAAACTATCCACACTGGGTTGATTTCGACTGCGGTACGACGAAGACGCTGAAAGGCTTCAGCTATCTGCCCCGTCAGGACTCGCGCAACGGCAACATCAAGCAGTATCGCGTGCAGCTCTCTACTGACGGTAAGACTTGGGGCGACCCCATTTGCGAAGGACAGTTTGAGAACAACCAGAAAGAAAAGCGCGTCCTCTTCGACAAGCCACAGCAAGCCCGCTATCTGCGCTTCACCGCCCTCTCGTCACAAGACGGTCAGGACTTCGCCACGGGTGCTGAGTTCTCGGTGCTTGAGCAGTAGTTTTAGCTGCTATTCTACTCTGTGATAAAGAATAGCCGTTGAGATTTTTGAGTTTTATTTTGAGTTTTTTGAGCGACTCTCTATCTTCTGAAACGCCCTTGTAGAGGGCGTTTCAGAAGATTGGCTTGAGTTTTTAGAGGTTTTTCGCCAGAACTTTTCTATATAATTATTTCATCTACTTTTTTTATAAAGAATAATAGATAAAAACTAAAAACTTAATACATAAAGCATTATATATCAACACCTTACATCTATTTGCTAAACCTTTGAAAACTCAAAAACAACTCAAAAAAACTCAACGGAGCACAAGTGAACTTCCTATAGCAATGCCCTAGGGCTCCAAGAGCAATGCTTTCAGGTTCCAAGAGCATTGCTTTCAGGTTCCAAGAGCATTGCTTTCAGACTCCAGGAGCAATGCTTTTAGACTCTCAGAGCAATGCTTTCAGACTCCCAGAGCAATGCTTTGGACCTTACGGAGCAATGCTCTGGACCATAGGGAGCAGTGCTCTGTATCATAGGGAGCAGTGCTCTATATACCTATAGAGACGTGCTCCGTAAGGTACAGAGCACGTCTCCAATTATTACAGAGCATTGCTGTAGTCGAGCTATTAGAATTTATGCTCGAACTGATAGTAATTCTCAATGTAGTTGACGAATGCTTGCAAGCAAAGCTTGGTGCCGCCATACGTGGGATAATGGCCTGTGAAGTACCAGTCGCCACGGTGGTCGGGAATAGCATTGCGAAGTCCCTCGATAGACTGGAACACCACTTCGATGGGTGTGGTGACGGTCTCTGGACGCAGCATCTCAACGATTTTCTTGTTGATCTCCTCAACGGTGAAGGGCTTGTAGATGTCGCGAACGTAGTTCTGCATCTCTTCCTTCGGTTTGCTGAGCTCCTCAAGACAATGATGATAGGTAGCATCGATGAGATCATGCATGCCACGCTCCTTCAACAAGTCGATAGCTGCACGGAAGGCACAGAACTCTTCCAGGCGGGCCATGTCGATGCCATAATAGTCGGGATAGCGTATCTGCGGGGCGCTACTCACCATCACAATCTTCTTGGGATGCAGGCGATCGAGGATGCGGAAGATGCTCTCCTTAAGTGTGGTGCCACGAACAATGCTATCGTCGATAACGACCAAATTGTCTACACCTGGCTCGAGACTCTCGTAAGTGATATCATAGACGTGGGAAGCAAGGTCGTTGCGCGAGCTGTCCTCGGTGATGAAGGTGCGCAGCTTGATGTCCTTCCACGCCACTTTCTCGGTTCGCACATACTCGTTGAGGATTGATGCCAACTCTTCACGCGTGGGATTCTTGCTGATAACTTCCTGTATGCGATCGATTTTCTTCTCGTTTACATAGCGCTTAAAACCGTCGAGCATGCCGTAGAAGGCCACTTCGGCAGTGTTGGGGATGAAGGAGAAGACGGTGTGCTCGGTATCATAGTCGATGGCACGCAGCACAGGTTCGGTGAGCTGCTCACCCAATTGCTTGCGTTCTTTGTAGATGTCGCGATCGTTTCCACGACTGAAGTAGATGCGTTCGAACGAGCACTTCGAGTCGCTTTTCTGCTCGATGATGCGCTCAATCGAGCACTGGCCATTGCGTTTCACCAGCAAAGCCGTTCCTGGCTCGAGCTCTTTCACATCGTCGCAACTAAGGTCGAAGGTGGTTTGCAGCACGGGGCGCTCGCTGGCCAGCACTGCCACTTCATCATCGATGTAATAGAAAGCAGGGCGGATTCCCCATGGATCACGCATACAGAACATCTCACCAGAGCCAGTCATACCGCAGACGACATAGCCGCCGTCGAAGTTGTTCATCGAGGTTTTGAGCACATTGCTCATCTTCACATGCTCCTCAATGTAGCGGGTGATATCGGTGTTCTCGAGCTCCATTGCCTGTGCAGCAATGAAGTTGCGTTCCACCTCTCGATCAAGTCGGTGACCCATGAACTCAAGCATGATGTAGGAGTCGCTATAGATGCGCGGACACTGTCCCTGCTTCGTAATCTTCTCGAAGATCTCATCGATATTCGTCATGTTGAAGTTACCGCAGAGGCAGAGGTTCTTGGCCTTCCAGTTATTGCGGCGCAAGAAGGGATGCACGTACGACATACCGCTCTTGCCCGTGGTGCTATAGCGCAGATGGCCCATATAAAGCTCGCCTCGGAACTTGTTGACATCGGTCGCGAAAATCTTGTCGATGGCATCTTTACCCTCGGCACGCTCACGGAACATGTACTCATGACCAGGTTCGGTGTCGAGTTTCACACTTGCGATGCCTGCACCTTCCTGTCCACGGTTGTGCTCCTTCTCCATCATCAGATAGAGTTTATTAAGACCATATTTCCATGTGCCGTACTTCTGTTCGTAGTATTCGAGCGGCTTCAGAAGGCGTATCATGGCAACGCCACATTCG
>JAEEGI010000557.1_pt1 | contig 108191 bp, 84 predicted proteins | sample 8958751 | NCBI WGS metagenome assembly JAEEGI01 (sample SAMN16246545, study PRJNA631951) | gut metagenome | biome: gut microbiome; feature: rumen; material: KS-attached | host: Bos | place: Iran: Karaj | collected 2018-10
CTGCAGGTCGGTCGAGAGTACCTTATAATAATAGTAGTACGTCTCGCCTGGCTTCACATCATAGTCAATGAACGAAGTGGCCTCAACATCGACGATATCCTGATTAATACGGATAGTGTCTGGAACGATAATCTTCACTCCAGTCGGACGTCCATAACGGTCGAGCGAGTCTTTCTCTACATAATTGTAGCGATAGACATTGAATCCCATGGCATCGTCGAAGTTGTTCTCGTCGTTGTTCCAAGTCAGGTTGACTTTCCCAAGCCCTGCTTCAGCCATAAAGCCAGTAGCCATAGAACCTGCGGCTTGAATGTTGATGTTGAAGCGTGTATTTTCGTAGGGTATCTCGAAGAACTCGTCGTCCTCAGCGCCATAGACATAGATGCGGTTCAAACCGTCACTCTTTGTCTTGCCATTAATGGCGCAATAAGCAGTGTAGATGGTACCTTCCTCGTTCCATGAACCATCTTCAGCTACAGGATGCTGTGTGTAGGGCTCGCGTACGCCAAAGGAAATCTGTGGAGCCACTTCCTTGTTCATTGGGCGGTTGAAATAGACCTCGAACTTATGGCGGCCTACGCCAAGTGGTGGCAGTTGCTCAAATTCATCCTGCGCATCGAAGCCGTTAACAACCACTTTCCACACTATGCCATGGGCTTCAGGATTGGGCTGGGTAAGCATATTGCTTAAGTCTAATTGAGCATAGCCAATATAACCACCTATGGGATTGTTAATACCAGCAACTAAAGTTTGTGCGATGGATATTAATCCGGTTCCATAGTAATTCGGATGATCAAAGGCTATATTACACACATCATTAGTATTTGGACATAATAAAACCGTTTCATTATTACCTCTTGTGCAAATGTTGTATAAATTACATGATTGCGTTAGTTCATTAGTTATATAATAATATGGGGAACCCCCGAATCCTCCGCCACCGATGATATTACATAAATTGCTTGCATGGCCTTTGGCGCTGAAACTTAACGTCCATAATATATCTGTTATATTAGTGTGTCGTTTTATTCCACCATTGTCTAATTGCGTACAACTAATATTACTAATGACAGAGTTTTCAAAAGTACTATTCCGACTTACCATAAAGCAACTATTATTTACACTAAAATCGTGGATGGAGATATATTTGAGTGTATTAGACCCAAATTCCAACGAATTGGAGAGATTTCCATATCCCAAATCTGATTTCGTAAATTCAATCATCTTCCCTGGTTCACCTACTGCATTCAGCGTACCTTGACAATTGAATCCTGTACCATCTTTAAATTTCAATGTTGTTCCGGGTTCTATGGTTAGCGTTACGCCACTTGGAACAGCAAGATTTTGTGTTACGATATAATTCTTATCCGCTGTCAATGTCATATCTTGAGCAATAAGGCCTCCAAGTTCCACACAATTCTCAGCAATCAAAACGAGTTTTTGCTGAATTTGCTCAGTTATATTATCACAAGTTGCTTTGATTACTAACCTAATATGACGACCATCGACACAATTCTCACTAATCCTTAATCGCAATGGTGTTGCAGCCTTGTTCTTGGCATATCCACTTAGTGTGTGGCCAAAAGCAACATTGGCATCCAAGAACTCTACTATATCGGGATCTTCCAATTCACCAACTTCAATACTCAGTCGAATATTGTTGGCTGTTCCCCAGGCATTACGGATAGTAGGATAGATGGCAATTGTTTCTCCAGCATCAGGTCTTCCATCGCCATCACCCTCGCTGTCATCGATTGTGTAGGTGACAAACTCAAGCGAAGGTTGACGATTTTCATCATTCATCTGATAGGCGGCATAGATGTCAAGGTCGCCAGTTGGCATTGTGGAGTGAATGAGGTCACCGAACAGTTCTTCTTTGCTGTCGATTTCCTTGCATTGAATCAATCGTGACAATGCACCAGCCGCCAACGGACAGGCCATTGACGTTCCGCTTAGCTGTTTGTAGTTGCCACCAGGCCAGGTGCTGAGGATGCCTGTACCAGGAGCACGCAATTCATAGTTGTAGAGTTCATTCTCACCGTATGCCGAGAAGAATGCGCCGTCGTCGTCATAGTTAGAGAAACCTGCCATTGCGCCTGATGCTGCTGAAGCCTGCACGCCCAACACAAAATTGTAAGCAGCAGGGAACATGGGCATAGGGTCTTGTTGTCCTCTTTCCTGATGAGCATGGTTTAGGCAACAGCCATTATTACCGGCCGCAGCTACGAGGATGGCATTCTGGTAGGCTCTGCCAAGAGCCTGCTCGAAGGCAGTGGAGGTAGCATAGGTACCGATACTCATGCTCAGAATATCGGCTTCCATCGCTATGGCATAGTCAATGCCGCGGATGATGGTGGCGAGGTCGCCCGTGCCATCGCTCTGCATGATGGTGATGGGCATGATGAGGGCATCGGGGTTGGCACCCGTGATGCCCACACCGTTGTTGCCAACAGCAGCTGCAATGCCTGCACAATGGGTGCCGTGACCGTTGAAGTCGCGGATGTTGCCAGTCTGGTTGATGAAGTCCCAGCCATGAACATCATTCTTGAAGCCGTTGTTATCATTGTCGTAACCTTCTTCGCCCTCAGCCTCAGCTGTATTGGTCCAGATATTGGCAGCCAAATCGGGGTGCGTAATATCCACACCAGTATCCAAAAGGGCAATGACAGGACGCTGCTTCTGGGGATCCTTCTCAACATTCCAAAGAGCAGGCAGATTGATAGCTGCAGGTCCCCATTGCTGACCATAAAGCGGTTCTGCGGTGTAATCATCAACATCCGCCAAAACGTAAGCCTTGTAGTTGGGCTCAGCAAATTCCACCTCGGGCAGTTCGGCAAGACGTTCTATGAGTTGAGTTGTTTCCATTGCCTTTTCATCGCTCATTTGCAAAAGATAGAGCTGAGACAAATCTCGTTCCTCAATGATTGCACCGTTGAAAGCTTTTGCCTTTCGAAGTGTACGACCAGGCTTTTCGTGAGGTAGCAACTTTTCCATATCCTCCACGCCAAACTCCTGAAGCACAGCATCAAGCTGGCCGATGCCTGCGCTTTGGAATTTGCCTTTCACACGTCGCACATTAGCAGGCGAATTGTCTTTCATCTTGACCAGAACTTGTCCGGGCACAAAGTCTTGCCCAAAGCGCTGGTCCACTTTGTATACTTCATCCTCGTTGTTGTTCGAAACTTGCGAGAATGCTGGCATCGCCATTGCTCCCAACAACAGCGAAAGGCCTAAGATAGAGAAATTGTGTTTCATAAAAGATTATTGCTTGTTAGAATTTATGCTTTTATTTTCTTCTTCACGTTCTTGGTATTTCTTATGATACACAGAAACCACATGCCTATAAGGCATAATCGGTACAAAGATAGGATGATTACCACAAAACAGGGATGAAAAAATCATCCATATTCATCCATTTGCAGGTAAGGCTAAAAAATGGGGACGAGAGGGAAGGAAAAGGGCAAAAACAACATTACCATCCCCCCCTTTCCTTTAGGAAAACAGAAGAAAAAAAATGGGAAAGGGAGATGAGAAAAAGAAAAGGGGGCAAAACTTCTATGGATTCTACTTGAGCCTCTTCAGCCACATGCCGAAGAAACGATCATAATAGAGGTAATGGAGAACTTCTTAACTCCTTCAGGAAGTCCTCGTCCTCGTCATCGTTTTCGTTTTGGCGTCATCGTCCTCGTTATCGTCCTTCAACTTCAGGAACTTCAACTGTTTCGAAGTCTGTCATGAAGGAACGTAGAATGCAACGTGTCGAAATTGCCTTTGCAACGTGTTGTCTTTGCTTTTGAGTCAACTACTTAACTGGCTACTTAACTACTCCAGAATCTTCAGTCATCCACATGCCAAAAATCGGAAGAATGGAGAGACTAACATGTTGTGAATTCACATGAACGGTTCTGCGTCAATTTAGGTGGTAATTCCAGTTCTGTTTTTGCTTAACAACATATATGAGTTTGCCCATGTCATCTTGACTCTTGGCTGGTCATTCATATTCCTTTCTTGTTTCATTAATTCAGCACGTAAAATAGTAGGTTAATTTATACAATTATTGTATATCAAAATCATGTTATAAATCAACGTATTAGGTAAGATTCTCCAACCTTTATTCACCACCTAAATTGACGCAGAACCCGCATGAACTCAAAAATGCCCTACACTCTACACCGGCACCCCGTAACTCTTTGTGGGACAATGATATACACGGGTGTAGGTCTCTACACCTACTCTACACCTGTGTATCCTATTGACAGTTAGTGTATTACAGGAACCTGGTGTAGAGTGTAGGTCACTTTTGAGTTCATGTGAATTCAAGGCATTCACGCTCAAAACATTGATGTAAGGCGTGAAAAACACAACACGTTGTCTTCGAGGTTTCAACGTGTTGTGTTTGCAGTTTCAACGTGTTGTGTTTGCCATCACGACACGTTGCTCCTTTTGCAGCTATTGCATAATGGATGGGAAAAAGAAAATCCCTGGTCATCTTCTGATCAGGGATTCTCTTTGTTTGCAGTTGTATTCTGAATTTACTTCACAATGACTTTCTTGCCGTTTATGACGTAGATTCCCTTCTTCGCCATAGAGTTGACCTTACGTCCCTGCAGGTCGTAGATGGTCTTCGACTCTTGGTTTGCAGAGATGGAGGAAATGGCACTTCCTTCATTTACTGTCACAATACAAACGTCACTCTGATTGCTGCCATCTGTCGATGAGGCAGAAACGTAGATTGTTCCAGCGCTGATAGCGGTAACAACACCATTCTCGACGGTTGCAATCGAGGGATTTGATGATTTCCACGCAATCTCTTTGTTGGTAGCATTTGCGGGCTCGATAGTCACATTCAAGGTCGCAGTTTCACCTATATTCAATGTTACCTGCATCTTCTCAAGGCTGATCTTGGATACAAAGATGAAGGAATCTGACACGTTGATGGTGCATTGAGCGGAAACATTGCTTCCATCGTTTGCTTTGGCTGTGATGGTAGCGGTTCCCTCCTTGACTGCAGTAACAAGTCCGTTTGCATCAACGGTAGCGACGTTCTCGTCGGAAGAGGTCCATGCAAGACTCTTGTTTGACGCATTGGCAGGCAGAACGCTAGCTGTCAGATTTACCGTTTCCCCTTCTTCGAGAGTCTTTTCCGTGATATTCAGCGTGATGGATGCTACAGGCATGATAGATACCTTTACGGTACATGTAGCCTTCAGGTTTGAACCGTCATTGGTGGTTGCGGTAATGGTTGCTGTTCCTTCCTTGATTGCTGTTACAACACCTTCAGCATTAACTGTGGCTATGCTGTTGTCAGAAGAACTCCAGGTGACAGAGCGGTCCTCAGCGTCCTCAGGCGTCACCGTTGCGGTCAATTGGGTGGTTTCTGTTTCACGTAGAGACAGGGATGTCTTATTCAGGGCAATTCCTGTTGCGAGAGCAGAGGCTTGATATTCCTCTTCTGTCATTACAGTTAGGGTCTCAGCAGTTCCTGCAGGGACTTTTAAATACGACTGATTGGCAGGCAGATAATCCAAAGAACTGTCAGTTGTATAAACGAGTTTCCCGTCTTTTACTGCCAGTACGCGCATCGTGTTGGCATCATAGGCTGTACGCGCATCCTTGGATTTCCTACGATAAGGATTGTTGAAATATACACCTTTCAATTTGTTCCCTGAGATGGCAGTTGCATTCTCCATCTGCAACGTCAGTTTGTTGCTTTCTGTATTGGCAGAGCTGCATTCGATGAGAACGGGAGTGGAAGCAGGAACCGTACCGGTTATCTCAGAAAGGATAGCAGCAGAGGGAAGCACCTTGCTGATATAATATGCTTTCATGCCTTCGCTCAGGGTGAATGGGAATGCTGCATAGAAGGGCTGATAATACTTGCCGTTCAACTGGATGGTGGGAGCCAAACCGAAATAATTGTCAGTATCATTCAGCTTGAGTGCTTCCCATTTTCTGTAATTTCCCTTACCAGAAGTTCCCAGATAGCCAAGCTCGTCGGAGCTTGTCTCACTGTCGCATAGATAAAATCCCTCTGCATATACGTAATATGTTTTGTCAGGGTTTTCGTACAGTTGCACGTAATATCCAATAATCTGATGTACGCCTGTTCCCTGACTGGTCATATCGTATCTCTTGTTCCCGTCTTTTTCGTAGACATATTTTACGTAGATGATTGACCCAGGATCAGATATTCTTCTGTTTGCATCCTTGTGCAACTCAATGGCTCCCATGTCAGCACTTGTGGTTGCGATATTGATTTTCCCTGTGTTGTCATATACATAAAGGTATCGGGAAGTGGCAAGATTCCTTACTCTGTAATACCCATCTGCTAAAATACCTGTCTGAGCAAAGATGGAGCTGGTCAGTAAGAGTAAAGACGATAAAAACAATAATTTTTTCATAATCAAATGAAGAAGGCCTGTCTTCGGGTTTTTAAGCCGAGGACAGGCCCCTTCTAAGTTAAATTAATTAATTAATATTACTGTGCAATACAGATGCTTACACGATTCTTGTTGTTCTCAGCGAAGGGCTGCTCAGTGTCACCCTTGAAGTCAGAAGTGATACGGCTCTCAGAGATGCCATATTTCTCCTTCAAAGTTCTTACAACAACTGCAGCACGTCTTTGAGAGAGGCTTCTGTTGATGGTAGCGTTACCGGTACCCTTGTCAGCATAACCTGTGATAGAAACCTTTGCATTAGGATTAGCCTTCAGGAAGTTAGCGATATCGTCAACCTTTGTCATCTCCTTAGCAACGATTCTGGTGCTGTTGATGGTGAAGAAAATGTCGCGACGCAGAGTCTCAGCAGCCTTAGCTGTCTCAGGCTCCTTGTAAACAACCTTCTCAACGGGCTTCTCAACGATGCGCTCGATAATCTTTGTCTCTGCAGGAGGACAATCGATCTTCTTCTCAACTTCCTTGGTGGACTTGCCGAGGTTGAACTTAACGCCAACCAAGCCATTGAAGTACCAGTCGCTGTTGCCAGCCTTCTTGGAGTTGTAGTGGTCACTCAGGGTGTTGGCAGATACCTCGATACCCAAAGCAACACGCTTGCTGATGTTGAAGTCAACGTCAACACCTGCCTGACCTACGAAGCGGGGCTTTGTGCCGTCCCACAAGTAACGGAGTCTTGCAGTGGGATCTACTGCCATGATAGCTGTATTGGCATCAGCTGCCTCATCATTGCTGAAAGCAATGTTTGCACCAACGCCAGCGAAGAATGTAACGTCGCAAAGGCGCTTTGCATTGAAGCCACCAAACAGATTGGTCAAGTTGATGGTTGCATCCAGAGTGGGAGCTACATACTTGTATTTCCACTTGTACTCGTTGCCCCATACGGTAGATCCACCTTTGCTCTGCCAAGCATTTACGCCTAAGCGCAAACCCCATACAGAGGTGAAGTTATAACCTGCAGCAATCTGAGCATTGGGGGAGATGAGGTCGCCAAAATCGACCTCACCCAATGTGTATTGTCCACCAGCTTGGGCACGTACGTACCAGTGGGGATTGAAAACAGTCTCTGTAGTAGTCTGTGGCTGAGCCATTGCAGATGTGAAACCCATTGCCAACAGGACTGCGAACAATAATTTCTTGAATTTCATAATTCCTATCAATTATATTAATTTATATATATAAGGTATTATATTACTAATATCACTTAACGTAGATATAGAACTTATGCTGAGAAATCTTGCCTGAGTAGTCAAGGGCAGCATAGAAGATCTCGTACTTGTAACCTGTAGCAGCGGGCTTGAATGCGATTGCACGGGTGTCACCATCCATAATCTCAAGACCCATAGCCTTGTTGGTGTCATCCAGTACCTTCTTGCACTCTGCGTTACCGCCCTGAGCGCTCTCTTCACCCTTGAATACATTGGTGATACCAATGAACTTCTTGTAGGAAGGAGCAATCAGCTCAGCTGTGTAAGTGGTGGGATATACTACATATTCGTCAGCACCAGAGAAGGTGGTGTACCAGGTTGGGTTCTGGCTAACTGCGTGATACTGGCCATCTGCAGTCTCGAAGTACATGCTTACTTGCAGCTTGTTGTTGGCATTCTTCAAGTGTTCGTTGATGGTGTTGATGAACTTGTTGATCTTCTCCAGATAGTCATTGATGTTGCCAATAGAACCGCTTATAGAGCCATTCATGTTGTCGATTACATTCTGAGCAGCACCCTTCAGAGCACCAATGTATCTTGCTGCTGCATCATTGATTTTGGCAATCAGACCAGCTTTGCGAGACATGATCTGCTTCTGGAATTCATAACGCAATTGAGCACTCCAGTAAGCTGCACGCTGGTTCAGGATCTCAACCATCAGGAGGTCAATCTGGCTTACATCGTAATCATGCCAAGACTCATACAGAACCTTGTTGTTAGAAATCTTGTCAGTCTCCTGGTAGAGGATACGAGTCTTAACGGTACCATCTTTCTCGATATACAGAGTATCGAACTGGATCTTCAGCTTGAGGTCATAGTTTTCTGCAAATTCTGTTCCTTCGTTCACAGCACCCTCTATGATCGTAAAGAACTGGTCGAGGTCGATCATCTTGTTGAGATCGATGTTCATTTCAGCGAATGGATTGATTTCAGGAATCTTACCCATATTCACGTCATGCAGGAATGAGAATGAGAGAGGCTTGATAGCTGTTGCACCGATTCCATATTCTGAATAGGTGTAGTTTGTCTCATTTCCTTCTTTGTCAACCCAAGGAGCCTTCACAGCGTTGGCATCCATGATGTTGTTGACTGCAGTATAGATGGCAGAACCAATCTGGGTGAATCTGAGACCCGTTTCTGTCTTGTAATTGAGAATCTGCTGTACAGACTCTTGCAGAGCTGACTTGTCGAAGTTGAGCTTAGCCTTCTGGACGTCATCCTTCTTCAGTGTTGCAGCAGCCTCATAGAATGCGTTGCCTGCACGAGTCCAACCGAAGGTCAGCTTGTCGGTAGATGGCTTAAGGGGACTCAACTTAATGGGAGACTCCTCGTCCAAGCTGTTAACCAAACTGAATTGTGCACCTGTGAAGTCGGTTGCACTGGGGTTAACGGTCAGGTAAACCTTACCAGCATTTCCTTCCTTCTCATTGAAGAGGGTTCCATAAAATACTTCCTTGTCAACCACATCCCCAAGCATCTCAGCATCCTTGTCTGTCAATTTGTATTCTTCGTTGACAAGGTCAGAGGTTCTGGTAGTTGGGAATTTAACAGGATGCTCATCGGCATCGCCATAGTATGCAATCAGCATGTTAGACTTCACGCCCATTGGGAGTGCGAATGTGCCGAATGCAGGATTAACGGTTCCCTGGATAACAACGCTGGAGATCATGCTGTTCAGCTTGTCCTCCAAAGTGCTTACTCGGCCATTCAGACCATCGATAGCTTCGCTGGTCTTGCCCAGAGCCTTCAGCAACTGAGTCAGGTCGCTGCTCAAAGTATTGATCTGCTTCTGCAACTCATCATCAGCTAGCTTCATAGCTTCCTTCAGATCCTCAAGAGCGATATTGGTAGAATCGATTCTGCCGTTCAGGAGAGAATCCTTTTCGTTGATGAGTTTTTCCAGTGCATTAGCAATGCTGTCGATCTTGTCGTTTGTGTCATCGATTCTAGAGTTGGCCTCATCAATATGTGATGCGAGGGTAGAATCCTGCTGATCAACGTAAGTTTTCAGATCATCGAGTTGCTGCTGCAGGTCTTGTGTCAGACTGTCGAGCTTGCCGTTTGTCTCATCGATCTTGTCGTCCAAATCACCAACCTGATCTTCCAGATTGTCGATTCTGATAGAGTCAGCATCGATTCTGTCTTTAGCGTTATCGCTTTCCTCTTTAATCTTATTGAGCAAAATCGTAATGGCATTGTTTACTGCTTGGTCAGTGTAAGCGATTGCCTCGTTGTAGAGATTCATTGCATAGCGCAGAGCACCTACAACATCCTGCTGAGTAGCGAAGTTCTTGGTCAACGCTGCCAGAGAGTCAATCTGAGCCTGCAATTGCTCATCCTTTGTCTGGAGATTTGCCAAGGTTTTTGCCATACCGTTGAGGGTGATTTCATTGGCTTGTGCCAATGCCCAAGCTTTAGCAGCAGTCTCTGTGGTTGTGGATAGTTCTTTACCAAGTTGATCAACTGTTCCGCTGAGAGTTGTAAATTCGCCACTCAGCTTCTCAAGATTTTGTCTGTTCTTGTCTGCCTGATCCCAAGCTTCCTTTGCCTTATCAAATGCCTCTTTTGCCTTGTCGTAAGCATCCTTAGCCTTGTTGAAAGCAGTCTCGGCCTGTTGGAGAGCCTGCCCTGCTGTGCCTTCAGCAGCTTTTGCCTTATTAAATGCCTCTTCTGCCCTGTCGTAAGCATCCTTAGCCTTGTTGAAAGCAGTCTGGGCGTTGTCTAAAGCGGTTTCTGCGTTTTGTGCAGCGGTTGTAGCCAAACCAAATGCCTGGTCAGCACGGGCTTGAGCTGTACCGACAGCTATTTGCAAATCGCTAACAGTAGAAAGAAGAGAAGTGATTGAGTTTCCGTGCTCAGTAATGGTTTCGTTGGCCTTGTCCAAAGCCTTCTGGAGTTCATTCTTAGCATCGTTCAATTGCTGCAGGGTAGCATACAGAACCAAACTATTGTCGATCATAGTCTGAACCTGTTCTGCTGTCAGGATGTCATCCTCTGTAGCGTACTTGTTTTCAGTCAGGTACTGGTTGATGACGGTAGAGATGAAGGTAGCCAACTGCTCAGAGGTCTTGTGCTCGCAGTTGCAGCTTACGATACCGGCAATAGCATCCTGGATCCAATGCTCAACCTGTTCTTTGGTGATGTGTTCTGTAGTCGTCAGATGCTCAGCGATGATGTTGTTCACAATCCTGATCACATCAGCCTCTGTAGGTCCATCGGGATGCTGCTTCAGGTAATCCTCAAGAGCAGTCTTGATAGCTCCAGCAACATCACAATCGCATGAATGGATTGCGTCGATTTGACTTTGCAGGGCATCAATCTGGTCCTGCAACCCACCAACTTGCAATCTGATTAACTCTGTCAAAGTGGCATTTTGGTCTGCAAGTTTCTGGCTGAGTTCGTCTACGCGCTCCTCGTCATAATCCTTACAAGAATTCAATGCTCCCATGCTTACGATAGCCATCGCAAACACTAACAAACGAATGAATCTTTTTTTCATTTTGATTAAAATTAGTATTTAAGTTAATATAAAAATTTGTTTCTCTCTTAAGCGGTGGTTCGACGTGTTGACTCCACAAAATCGACGTGTTGATTCTGTCAACTCGACACGTTAACTTCACGTACTCGACGTGTTGACTCCACTGAGTTCTTTCACCGAAACACAGACCGCATGGGCATACCATAGGCCTATATTCGGTGCAAATATAGGATATATTCAGCAATCTGCCAAATAAAAAATATATTTTTTACGAGAAAATGGCCTTTTTTTCGCAAAAACAAGTGAAAAAAGGTTTAATTTGTTAATACTTCCAGTGTTTTTCCGTGTACTTGGAATCTTATTTCCCTATCTGCAAAGCGGAATCCGTAGATGCGGTTAGGGTCATCCTGATAATGGGGTCGTGGGTCTGCGGCCAACACACCCTTGAGGGCAGCCAGTTCTGTGGCTGTGAAATGCTGGGCAATTTCTTCTGGAATCCTGACCTCGAGAAGTGGTGCGGCGGAATCCAGATCATCTGTGAACCCACCTGTCGCCTCTGGATGACAATCTGTGAAGGGGAGATAGGGTTTGATGTCGTAGATGGGTGTGCCGTCCATCAGGTCGGCTCCTCCCACCCAGATGATGGGTCCTTCTGGGGTGTGGAGCTCAATCTGGAGAATCTTTACGGAGGAGAGACCGATGTTGTTGGGACGGAAAGGGCTACGGGTCGCCCAGACTCCCATCCGCTGATTGCCACCCAGACGGGGGGGACGGACGGTGGGCGACCAATTGCCTTCGTCGCGGTGTGCCAGGCTGAAGTCCCAAAGGAGCCAGATGTGGGAGAATCCTTCCAGACCTCGCAATGCCTCCGGATTCCTGTATTCTGGTTCGAAAACGATCTTGCCTCGCAGTTCCTCCACCAATCCACTCTGGCGCGGCACTCCGAATTTGCTTTTGAAGTCTGTCTGGATTCTGGCGACGATTTTCATGCCCGTGTCTACTATTATACTATTTTCTTAAAGATGTGTTTATGCGTATGGGGCCTGAGCGTATGCATACAGCCCGCGTTGGCTCATTTCAGAGGGGCGGCAAGCCCTGCTCGCAGAGTCAGTTGCTGAATGCGAGCAGGTTGCCATTCCTTCTGGCGATGATGGGGCGGCTCTTGTCGAGCGAAGTGCCCAGCAATTCCTTGCTCAGGTCGTTGAGCAGCAGACGCTGGATGGCACGCTTCACGGGGCGGGCTCCAAAGTCGGGGTCATAGCCTTCCTCGGCCAACAGCTCGATGGCATCTTCCTGAAGTTTGAGCTGGATGCCGTTCTGCTCGAGCATCTTCTGGATGCCGGCAATCTGCAGGCGTACCACTTGCTTGATTTCACCCTGGTTCAAGGGACGGAAGACGACAATCTCGTCGATACGGTTGAGGAACTCAGGTCGGATGGTCTTCTTCAGCAGGTCCATCACCTGTCTCTCTGCCGCCTCGTGGTCCGTGTTGCCCTGAATGAGCTGGCTCCCCAGGTTGCTTGTCATGATGATGATGGTATTCTTGAAGTTCACCGTCCTGCCCTTGCTGTCAGTCAGACGCCCATCATCCAGCACTTGCAGCAAGATGTTGAAGACGTCAGGGTGAGCTTTCTCGATCTCATCGAAGAGCACGACCTGATAGGGCTTGCGACGCACGGCCTCCGTCAGCTGTCCGCCTTCATCGTAGCCGACGTATCCTGGAGGAGCTCCGATCAGACGAGTCACGCTGAACTTGTCCTGATATTCGCTCATGTCGATACGGGTCATCATCGTCTCGTCGTCGAAGAGATAGTCGGCGAGCGCTTTCGCCAGTTCCGTCTTTCCTACACCTGTGGTGCCCAGGAAGATGAAACTTCCGATGGGGCGCTTGGGGTCTTGCAGTCCTGCGCGGCTTCTGCGCACAGCATCGCTCACGGCTTGGATGGCCTCATCCTGCCCGATGACTCTCTTGTGGAGCTCATTCTCCAGGTTGAGCAACTTGTCGCGCTCGCTCTGCATCATCTTCGAGACAGGGATGCCCGTCCATTTGCTTACTACGTCAGCGATGTCGTCGGCCGTCACTTCTTCCTTCACCATCGCTTCTGCCCCCTGAGCACTTTTCAGTTGTTCCTGGATGGATTGGATTTCCTTCTCCAGCTCCTGCAACTTGCCGTATCGAATCTCAGCCACCCGTCCGTAGTTGCCTTCGCGTTCAGCTCGCTCAGCCTCGAACTTCAGCTGCTCAATCTGTTGCTTGTTCTGCTGGATCTTGTTCAGCAGGTTCTTCTCTTGGGTCCATTTCGCCTTGAAGGAATTTTCCTGTTCCTGCAAGTCGGCAATCTCTTTGTTCAGTTGTTCGAATTTTTCGGAATCTCCCTCACGTTTGATTGCCTCGCGCTCAATTTCCAGTTGCTTCAGCCGACGGCTTATCTCGTCCAACTCGTCAGGTACTGAGTCGCGCTCGATTCTCAGCTTGGCAGCAGCCTCGTCCATCAGGTCGATAGCCTTGTCGGGCAGGAACCGTTCGGTGATGTATCGGTTGGAAAGCTCGACAGCAGCGATGATGGCATCATCCTGGATACGCACTTTGTGATGGTTCTCGTACCTCTCTTTAAGACCACGCAGGATGCTGATGCTGCTCAACGTGTCAGGTTCGTCGACCATAACGGGTTGAAACCTTCTCTCCAACGCTTTGTCTTTTTCAAAATATTTCTGATATTCATCCAAAGTTGTCGCGCCGATGCTGCGGAGTTCACCTCTGGCCAGAGCAGGTTTCAGGATGTTGGCAGCATCCATTGCTCCTTCTCCCTTGCCGGCTCCCACCAGAGTGTGGATTTCATCGATGAAGAGGATGATCCTGCCTTCGCTCTTGCTGACCTCGTTGACAACCGATTTCAGACGTTCCTCGAACTCGCCCTTGTATTTCGCGCCGGCAATCAGGGCGCCCATATCCAGGCTGTAGAGCTGCTTGTCGCGCAGGTTCTCAGGCACATCTCCCCGCAGGATTCTGTGGGCCAGACCTTCCACGATGGCTGTCTTGCCTGTTCCTGGCTCGCCTATCAGGATGGGATTGTTCTTGGTTCGACGTGTCAGGATTTGCAATACACGACGGATTTCTTCGTCTCGTCCGATGACGGGATCCAGTTTTCCAGCTCTTGCCTCGTCCACCAGATTGCGGGCGTATTTCGACAGGCTCTGGTAAGTGTCCTCGCTGGATTGCGATTTCACTTTCTCGCCGCCTCTTAGCTCCTGGATGGCAGCCTGCAGTTCCTTCTCTGTCATACCTGCGTCTTTCAGCAGTTTGGCAGCTGTGCAGTTGGTGGTCAGTATGGCTTGCAGCATGTGCTCGAGCGAGACGAACTCGTCGCCGTTCTTTTGTGCGATATCTTCGGCACGTGTCAGCACTTCATTGCCTTCTCTGCTCAGGTAGGGCTCGCCGCCTTGCACTTTAGGCAGGCTTCCTATCTGTGCATCTACGGCTTGCTGTATGAGAGTCGGGTTCATACCCAGTTTCTGGAATATGAAACTCGTCACTTGTTCGCCCACCTTCAGAATGCCGCTCAGCAAGTGCTCTGGCTCGATGGCTTGCTGTCCTTGTCGCTGCACTCTGTTCAATGCTTCTTGTACAGCCTCTTGGGCCTTGATGGTAAATTTGTTCAGATTCATAGTTCCTTCTTTTTTTTAGTTTCTTGTTTCGTCGCGAGGTCTCAAAGGCTCGTGGGCCAAGCCTCGCAATCCCTAACGCAACAAGTGGCGTGCAAAGATTGAAAAACAGCCACATTGTCTTGAAGGAGGTCAAAGTGGCTGAAGCGTTGAGGCAGAGCAGACAGAATATCCAGTTCCTACATTCCCGTGATTTCGTTGTGTGTGATGTAGCAGCGGTCTTTGGGAAGGGATTCGGGTGTGATGACGAAACGTCGTCCGCTCTGCAGGTTCAGCGTGATGCGTTGGAAGCGTGGAGTGCTGAGCATGTAGCGCAAGGAGGCAGGGCATACCGGATAGAATCCCATTGAGGAGAAGATGAACCAGGAAGACATCTGGCCAGAGTCATCGTTGCCAGAAAGGCCACCTGGCGAGTCGTTGTATTCCGTGTCGAGAATGTAGTTCACCCATTTCTTTGTCTTCTCAGGCTTTCCGATGAAGTCGTAGAGGTAGGCAATCTGGTGACAAGGTTCGTTGCCGTGCCAGTAACGTCCCTCCGTAAACATCGAGTCGAGTTTTGCCTCGAACTTCTTCTTGCCTCCCAGCATCTCGACGAGACCTTCCACATTGTGGGGCACGAACCAAGTGTAGTGGCAGGCGGCTCCTTCCGTGATGAACGACTTGCGATTCACGAAATCCGTGTTGCCCTCGAAATGTCCGTCAGCATATCTTCCGTCGCAATAACCAGTCTCTGGGTTGATGACGTTGCGCCAGTTCTCAGAGCGTTTCATTAGTGTCTCGTAGTCCTTCTCCTTCCCCAGGGCTCGTGCCATTTGTGCTACGGCATAATCGTCGAAAGCATATTCTAGGGTTCGCGAGGTCTGTTCCTTCTGGTGGAATGCTTCTTTGACAGGATCTTCCATAGGGACGTAGCCGTACTTCATGTAGGAAGGCAAGGCTCGCCGTCCCATTCCGTTCCGATAGTCCTCTTCCGAAGCTGGCGTCTCGAAGGCGTTCTTGCGCATTCCCTCGTAGGCTTTCTCGGCATCGAATCCGCGTATGCCCTTGAGGTAAGCGTCAGCCAGAGCTACGGAAGCGTGGTCGCCAATCATTGCAGCCGTATAGGAGTTCCAGTTGGGGAAGATGGGGAGCCAGCCGCCTTGCTCATATTTGAGGACGAGAGACTGCATCATGTCGGCCGTCACATCAGGGTAGAGTAGGGTGTAGAGGGGATGAACGGCACGGAACGTGTCCCACATCGTGAAGTCGCAATAGTACTTGCGAGGTTTGCCATGAGGATGCATCGTGATGCCGCTCGCATAGCGAGGATAGGCTCCATCCGCATCGCTCATCTCGTGAGGAGTGAATGAGGCACGATACAGGGCGCCATAGAACTGGTTTACTCGAGCTGTATCAGGGTCTTCCACATCGATGGCATGCAGGTGTTTGATCCAGGTGCGGATGAGATTGTCCCTCATCTGCTCGAAACTGATGCCTCGCGCTTCAGCTTTGTAGTTGACTTCGGCTCCCTCGCGACCTGTGAAGGAAGAGGCGGTTCTGAGGATGATGGGCTTGCCAGCTTTCCCTGGGAAGGAGATCCAGGCACAGAGGCTGTCCTGCCCCCAGCTGATGGGATCGTCTGAATAGGTGATCAGCAGATGTCCGCTGAATCCTGCTCTCTCGCCCCATCCCTGATAGATACGGTGAACGGGATTGCTGCCATAGATGGTTTTCCGTTCAGGTTCCACAGATATGTGGCCCTCCTTCTCGTCGCTGTTGGGTTGGACCACGATGTGGACGGGACCGTCCTGATCGGGCGTGATGCGCAGGATGGAGGCGTGGCTGCTGGCAGTCATCTCTACCTTCAGATGTTCTTCTGGCAGATGTGCGGCATAATAATGGGGATGCGACACTTCGTTTTTGTGGCTGAAACGTGTGGCACGTTCCCGTGCCCCTTTTCTCAAATGTCCGCTGAGCGTGGCGATGGTGAAGGAGCCGTAGTCCTGAGTGCATCCGCCAGAGGTCCAATGGCTGTTGCGGAAGCCTTGCAGGAGCGAGTCGGTGTAGTAATAGGGTGCAAGACATTTCGTCTCGCTTTCCCTCGTCTGAGGTGTCCAGAAGTTCTGCCCGTTGGGCGAGAGTACGGCGGGAAAGGTTTGGCCGTGTTCCTCCGATCCTTTTCCGTAGAATCCAGCCGTCTTCGTGTTGGCGGGAGCCGTGCCCACCATCGTGCTCAGATTGAAGAGGTGGCGCAGATGTTCCTGCTGGTGCTTGCGGGAGATTCCTTTGGCGCTCATACCGACTGAACAGCTCAACAGAAGGGCGATGCCCCAAAGTGTCCAGGTTTTCATATCGAGTTTATCTTGGCTTTGTCTACCGCGATGGCTATCTCCAGAGCCGTGCGGCTCAGGTAGGGAATGTTCAGTTTGCTTTCCGGGCGATTCTCGATGAGACGAAGGAATTCCTCGAATTCGAAGCTCAGGCGATGCCGTTGCATGTCAGCCTTGAAGGTGACGGGTTGCTCTCCGTTGAGGTGCAGGGTGAACTCCTCCATCATGCTCACCGATCCCTTCACCTCGATGTATCCTTTCTCGCCCTGGATGCATCCGAACGAGAGGCCATTGCTGTCCTTTGCGGCTCCCAGAGTTGCCACGAAGTCAGGATAGCGAAGCAGGATGGTTCCGCTCGTGTCGATACCGTTCCATCCGTTGTTGGGAGCATAGTGGCACACGCGGGGTGGTCCGAAGAGGGCGACGGTGAAGCAAAGGTTGTAGATGTTCAGGTCCATCAGGGCGCCACCAGCACATTCTGGGTCGAAGACGGGTGTGATCTCGCCACGAAGGTAGCGATCGTAGCGGCTGCTGTATTGGGCATAGTTGCAGTTCACCACGCGCGGGGTGCCTATCTGGGGCAGCATCTCCTGCAGTTGGTGGAAGAGAGGCATATAGAGGAGGCTGAAGGCAGGCATGCAATAGACGCAGCGCTGCACGGCCAAGTCGTAGAGTTCCTCCGTCTCCACGCGGTTCACGGCGACGGGCTTCTCCACGATTACGTTGTGTCCCGTCTCGATGGCTCGCTTGGCATATTGGTGATGCACGTGATTGGCGTTTGCGATGTAGACGAAATCCGCTTCTGCTTCCTCCATCATGCGGTCCATGTCGGTAAAGACGAATCCCGTTTGGGCGTATTTCTCACAGAGGTCGACGGCCCTTTCTATGCTCTTCTCGCGAGCCAGGATTCCTGTCACTTCGATCTTCCCGGCAAATTCCTTGCTGAGCATCCCCAGGACTTCCTCCACTATTTTCCCTGTGCCTACGATGCTTATCTTCATTCTTTCTTTCTCCTTTCTTTTTTCCTTTTCCTTTTTTAATAAGGTATAGCTGTCTCCAGATAGCCCTGCACGGCTTTCTCTATCCGCTGGTGACCGTTGGCGTTGGGGTGCAGACGATCCGTATCAACCTTGTGGATATAGTTGTCGTAGGAGGGGTACATAGGCAGCAGGCCTGATTCCACGTTCGTGTCCACCAGCGGGATAGCCCAGGCTCTGGAGGCTTGCTGCAGAATGGCGATGTAGTCGTCCAGATAGAGTCCCAGCGTGTTTGCCCAGAGCTCGTCGGGTTGCACGTTTCTGTTGCCGAATTGTGCGAATCCGCGATGCACGGGCGTCAGCATCAGCAGTCGCGCATCGGGACATTGTTCCTTCAGTTTCGAGAGCAGGTTGTTGAGCCTTCCGCAGAATGTGTTGTTGTCCGTATTGAAGGCACGATGCCTCAGCTCCACCGTCTCGCCGTTCTTGTTGGTGCTTTCCGTCTTCTCGATGAACAGGTCGCCCAGAGGCACGTTTCCGTTGAAGTCATTTGTGCCGCCGAAGAGGATTATCAGGTCCCAACGTTTCTCCTCCGTCAGCATGCGGTCCACCTGTCCCTGCATGTTTTGTATCGTCGCCCCGTTCTTGGCGTAGCAGGTTGTCATCAGGTTCAGCGAGTCCGTCAGGTATTCCCACCAGCATCGGGTCGTCCCCACGCGCGTGCTGTCGGATATCGAGTCGCCGATGATGGCCACCCGTTTGCCGTTCCATCGGTTCTGTGCACAAAGCATCGTGCCCGTCAGCAGCATCAGCAATAGAATTCTGTTTCTCATCGTTTTCATGTATGTCTTACTATATATTCTTGTTGATAATGTAAATCTTTTTCGTAAACATCTGCTATCCTATGGTTTGCGTTCCTGGTTTGAGGGGAATCCTTTGCCCCTTCCATTCGAACACGCCGCTCACGCCGTCAGGCAAGGTTACCTCGCCCGAGACAGCATCGCCTTCGAAGCGCAGTTTCGTGAGAATCATGCCCTTGGGATGTGGCGTTGCTGCGTCTATCCATTTCAATCCGCCTGGCTGGGGCGCGATACGGACGGATTTGAACCAAGGTTCAGCAGGAGTGACCCCTGCGACGGCAGAATGAAGGAAATAGATCGGGTGAGCGGCCCAGGCGTGGCAATCGCTCTTTGTCTCGAAGTCGTCATCCTCCAGCGGACACCTGATGCCCCATTTCACGTGGTCGCGCCAGAAGTCCATCTTCTTCATGAAGAGGTCCATCCTGCCCTTTTTGGCATAAACATGGAACAGGTAATAGCGGAAATAATCGGTAGCCACAGAGATGTCCGTACGCTCGACGAGTGCCTTGAAGGCTGCCTTCTCCTGGTCGAGTGAAAGGATTCCTGCCAGAATCGCGAGGCATTGAGAGTGCTGGCTGAAGCTGTCTTTGGCAGGCGTGTCGGCTATCATGCCGTTCGCCTTGTCCCAGAAGGTGTCAATAATTTTTTGGCCCAGCAACCCAGCCTTTGTCTGCCAGATCCAGGCCAGTCCATCGTTGTGGAGCTCATGGGCGACTTTGGAGGCAGCTTGGAGCGAGAGGACGTAGAAAAGATTGCTTTGGGAGTTGACACCATGCCCGGGTTGTCCGTTGGGTGGAATGCCGGCAAACCAACTCTTCGGCGACAGCACCCAGTCGATGAAGCTCCATCCTGGGAGATTCTCCAAGAGGCCGTCTTCGTTCTCGAATTCCGCCAATCCGAACATCGTGTGGGAGAGTCCTGGAAGCCGCGTCTTCAGCCAGTCGGCATTCTCGTGCCACATCATGTAGTTCTCCAGGAGCATCGGCCAAATCATCGTGTAGGTAGCCGATTCCTGCGTGCCGATGGTGGGGAAGTTCATGGGGAGCATACCGTTGTCGCGGCGGTCGTAGTCGAATAAGGAAATGGCGCGGCGAACCAAACGGTCGTCGGAATACATCGCGGCTAGCGTGCTGCTCTGCACGTACGTGTCGCCGATATACGTCTGCTGTTCGTAATGAGGTCCGTCGCACATGTTTTCGTGCGTGTCCATCAGCATGCCGCGGATGCAGACACGTTGTACGCCGTCGAGCGAGGTGTCGTCGCACTTGAAGTGAGAGGTGACGGGTGTCGGGTAGCGGCTTTCGATGATGCTTATCCCCTTGAGTGTGAGCGGTTCTTGGGTGGTCTTTATCTCGAACTGGCACCATCGTCCTGCCCGCCACCAGGGAATGCCCAGCGTGGCATCCTTCCTCCCGTCGGGAAAGAAGCGGTCGCAGATGCCGGAACAGCTCTTGCCAACGAACTCGTTGCGGTTGCCCTTGTGCTTGTTCTCGTCCTTCGGACTTTCCACCCACATCCAGCGCACTTCCGAACCTTTCCCGCCGCTGACGTCAAGTTCCGGATAGGCGCAATAGTAGTCGTCCAGATCCAGCAGGGCGCAAAGGATCGTTTTCGCGGGAATCGTCACGGGTCGTCCTTCCTTCAGGAGCGCGTTCAGGTCCTTGATGAGCGGATGCCGTCCGTCTTCCTCCTTATACAGGACCCCGCGGTCGAACGTGGCCCTTGCGGCGCGGAACATTCCTGGTCGGACGCGGTCGTACGTCTGGTCGGGTAGCGGAGTGGGGAAGAGCATCCAACCCTTCGCCCTGATTCCGCACACGTTGAAGACAATAGGTCCGCGTACGGAGACAGGCTTGACGTATTCCGATGCTGCTGGCTGCTCCTCGATGAGCGAGCATCCTCGCACCTCGCATTGGGAGCCTACGCCGAAGTTGTGCCTCATTCCCTCCTTGCGCATGGTCACGTTCTTCAGTTCTGCCACGCCCCAGTCCGCCACGCCGGTGGTAAGCTGCTCGTGGTACGTTCCCTCCGCCTTGAGGATGAATCCGCCGCGCCACGAGAGCTGGGCGGATGGCGCATGAGGTCCCATTACCCACACGATCGCCTCCATCACGTGCTTCCCTGGCGTGAGCTTCGCCTCGTAAGACTGATAGAGCCAGTTCTCCACCATACCACGATGAGGGCCGAACGACACAGGCTCTCCGTCTATGAGAAGGATGAAACGCTCGTCCGCGCTCACATCGAAGCGCAGGGGCGTCTCGTTGGTGGTGAACTCCCGTTTGAAACGCAGGAAGGCGCATTTCCCCACGTCGCCCACAGCGATGGCGGTAGGGTGCCAGATCCAATGAGCATCATCGATGTCCTGAAGGCGCGAGACGTTCGTGTCTCCGCGCTGGTATCGCTCTGGCTTGAAGATTTGCGTGATGGTGAATTCCTTGTCCATCGCCGACACCTTAAGTTCTGCCAGGCATATCATTATCAGGAGCAGAATCCTGTTTCTCATATCTTCATGTATGTTTTTAATGTGTATTCCACTCGCAAAGATATCTTTTTTTTCGTAAACTAGAGCAAGTTTCCGCTGAAAGTCATCTCTTTTCGTCAGTATTTTTGTACCTTTGCCAGCAAATATCTTTTTTTGTGTTTCCCATAAGCAACAAAGCGATGATACAAAGATTCCTCCTCGTGTTCTGTTTTTGTCTGTTCTCGCTGGAGCAGACGGTGGCTCAGCATTCCACCGAGAGTACGTTCTATGGCCATACCCTTGCCGACGAAGGCGCCTGGTGCTGGTTTGCTGACCCCCGTGCCCTCCATTTCGAGAGCAAGGACAAGACCGTCAGCATCACTCTCATCGGCTATATCGACCGGCACGGCAACATCAAGGCCCGCCAGATTGACTGGAAGACAGGCCTCACGGAGGAAGTGCTCGTGCGCAGCTATTTCCAGCCCGACGACCACGACAATCCCGCCTTCCTCGTCCTGCCCGACGAGCGCATCATGATCATCTACAGCCGCCACAGCGACGAGAAGTGCTTCTATTACCGCATATCGCGACGCCCCGGCGACATCTCCGCGTTGGGCGAGGAGAAACGGCTGGAAGTAAAGGACAACACCACCTATCCCAATCCCTTCATTCTCAGCGAGGACCCCGACCACATCTACATGTGCTGGCGAGGTATGGGCTGGCACCCCACCATCGCCCAGATGACGCTCCCCGACAAGGACGACAACATCTCTTTCACCTGGGGACCCATGCAGCTCGTCCAGAGCACAGCCGCACGCCCCTATGCCAAGTATGCCAGCAACGGACGCGACAAAATCTACATCGCCTACACAACGGGACATCCCGACAACGAGTACCCCAACTGGCTCTATCTCAACGTCTTCAACATTCGCACGCGTCGCCTTCAGGACATCCAGGGCCACAACCTCAGCATCGTCGACGATGGACCCTTCCAGGTAAAGCGGACCGATGATTATTTCCAGGATTATGCCGTCACGGTAGTTGACCGTATGGCCGACAGCCGCGACTGGATATGGAGCCTGCAGCTCGACGAGAAAGAATCGCCAGCCATCGGCTTCACCCGCATTTCCCAGGACAAGATGGACCACGAGTACTACTATGCCACCTTCGACGGCGGCGCCTGGCGACGACTCTTCATCGCCGAGGGAGGCAGATGGTTCCACAACAATCCCACCACCGAGCTCTGCTATTCGGCAGGAATGGCCATCAATCCAGCCAACACCGCCGAGATCTACTGCTCCGTGCCCGTCAACAATGTCTACGAGATTCAGAAATACACCCTCAGCGACGACCGCGCCACCATCCTCTCCTGCCAGGACATCACGTGGGATTCCCCCAAGGGCAACGTGCGCCCCTACTATATCCCAGGCACACAGGACACGCCCCTCAAGCTCGTCTGGATGAATGGCGACTACCGTTTCTGGATCGTCAGCAAAGCCTATCCCAAAGCCTTCGACACCAGCATACGTGGCAACGCAGCCCTTCCCCACGGAGAGCGCAAGGCAATGAAGAAAAAGACCGTCAAGCTCCATCTCAACGATGGCCGGTACACAGGCAATCTCGTCACCCTGGGCAACCTCACGTATGGCGTCGATGCCGAGACGCTCAAGCCCTACCTCCTCATCGGAGAAGACAGGTGGGACAGCCAGAACAAACTGGCCACCAGCGACACATGGGCAACGGGTGGCGACAGCAGGACCAACGGGCTCTGGATGGAGCCCCAGCGCCTCAGCCGCTGCGTCCTCACCTTCTCCTACGATCCCCCCTTCCTCACCGTCTACCGCGACGGCATCATCGACATGCACATCGATGTCGACGAGTACGGCAAGCACTACGGCACCAACAACTACCGCCATCTTTGGTAAGGAGCGGTTATGGGTTAGTGGTTAGTGGTTAGTGGTTAGCGGTTAGCTCCGAGTAATGGGAAAACTCCGAGTAATCGGAAAACTCGGAGTAATCGGAATAACCGGAGAACTCGGAATAATCGGAATAATCGGAGTAATCGGAGTAATCGGAATCCCCTCTAACCTCTAACCTTTTACCTTTTTACCTTTTCACCTTTTACTTTTTTACCACTAGAATCCTCCTAGGGCGGTGTAGAGGTTGATGAGGGCCTGGATGCCCTCGAAGTGGTTCTCTACCTCCTTGATTTGGGCCGTGAGGAGGTCTTCCTGCGATCTCAGGACCTCGACATAGGTGTTTGTGCCGTTGTTCATCAGCTCTCGCGTGCCGTCGTAGGCTTCGTGCAGGGAGTTGACGATGGAGGTCAGATAAGCGACTTTCTGCTCTGTCTTCTTGCAGATGTGCATCTGGCGGTAAACCTCGTTTCCTGCGTTGAGCAAGGTCTGGATGAACTGGAGGCGTGCCTTTTCCTGCTCAAGCTGGGCGTTCTTGTAACGAGCTTTCAGGCGTCCTTGCATGAAGAGAGGTTGAACGAGCGAGGCAAGGGCCTGGCTCAGGAACTGAGAGGGGTTGACGGTTCCTTCTCCGTTGCTCCATCCCAGCGTGGCGCTTATCGTGAGGTCGGGGAAGAAAGCCTGGCGAGCCTGCTGGATGTCGTAGTAGGCAATTTCTATGTTGCGGGCTGCCTGGCGGACATCGGGGCGAGCCTCGAGCAGACGCAGCGGAAGGCCCACGTGGAGCTCGGAAGGCATCTCAAACTTCTCGTAGGGTGAGCGCTCGATATGATGGGGCTGCTCGGAGAGCATCAGGCACAATGCGGCTTCTGTGGTGAGAATGGTCTCCTGCACGTCCACAATACCCGACTGAACGCCCGCCAGATAGGCCTCCATCTGATAGACGGCTGGGCTCATGTAAAGACCTGCCTCAAAGAGCACGCGCATCGCCTCGAGGGATTCCTCCCACACGACTTGCGTCTCCTGGAGGATCTGCAGCTCGCGGTCGAGCATGACAAGGTTGTAGTAGGTGGCTGCGACATTGGCTGCCAGATTCGTCTGTACCGCCTGGTGGTAGTCTTTCTGCATCTGCACACGGGCCTTTGCCTGACGCTTACGGCTCGTTGCCTGTCCGAAGATGCTGAGCTGCCACGAGGCTTGCAGGGGGATGATGTAGGAGCGTGTGGCGAGGCTGTTGAAGCGGCTGAGCGATCCAGAAGGCTCAAACGAGAGGGTGGGCAGTTCTCCCAGCTTCGCTGAAGCCAAATCGTTCTGTACTTGCTCAATGGTCAGTTGAGCTTGCTTTATATCTGTATTGTTTTGCAGAGCCCTCTCAATGAGTTCCTGCAACAGGGGGTCGGTGAAGAGCTGACGCCATCCGAGAGCCCCCAGGCTCAGGGTGTCGCGAGGCTGAACGACATCGCCCATGATGTCTGTCGGCACCGTCTCATGTGCTTCGTACTTCTTGTAGAGTGAGCAGCTGGAAAGCAGCATCACGCCAGACATCAAACCTATCTTTATTCTACTCGTCATCTTTCGCAGGAGTTAATTTATCGTGCAGTTTCTGGAACACCATATAGAAGGCGGGGGTGACAAAGAGCAGGGCTATCGTGCCGATGGTCATACCGCCGATTACGGCAAGTGCCAACGAGCGGTTTCCCACGGCTCCCGCACCGCTGCCGATTGCCAGAGGAACCATACCGAGAATCATGGTGAAGACCGTCATCAGGATGGGACGCAGGCGGTCTTGGCAAGCTCCGATCGCAGCCTCCACGATGCCCATCCCCTCCTTGCGCTTCTGTACGGCAAACTCCGTGATAAGAATGGCTGTCTTTGCCACCAGGCCGATCATCATGATGATACCTGTCTGCACGTAGACGTTGGCTCCCACACCCATCGACTCCATAGGGATGATGAAGAGGTAGGCGCCGAACAAGGCGAAGGGAATGGAGAACATGACTGCCCAGGGGATGAAGAGCGAGTCGTAGAGGCAGGCCATGATGAGGTAGATGAGCAGCATGCAGATGCCGTAGATGAGCATCGTCTCGTTGGATTCTGCGTTCTCGGCTTCCTCGCGAGCCATACCTGAAAACTCGTAGCCGAACGTCTCTGGGAACACCTCTTGCTTCACCTCCTCGATGGCCTTGCGCACATCGTCGCTGGTGTATCCTGGTGCAGGCAAAGTGCTGACGGGATAAGAGGGGAAGAGGTTGAAATGGAGGTCCATAGCGGAACCCGTGTCGAGCTTCATCGAGACGAACTGGGAGACGGGCACCATGTGGTCTCCCACAGGCACGAAGATGCTGTTGAGTATGGATTCAGACATGCGGTACTCCTTGCCGGCTTGTATCATCACGCGATAGACATTGTTGTACTGCACGTAGGAGCCGATGTAGTCTCCCGCCAGGAAGGCGCCGATGGTCTGGAGGACCGTCTTGGGGGAAATGCCCATTCGCTTGCAGGCAATCTCGTCGACATCGAGCCTGTATTTGGGGAAGTCGGTAGAGTAGGTGGAGGAGGCGAACTCCGTCTCAGGCCTTTGGCTGAGCTTCTCGACGAACTTCTCGCCCATCGCCACAAACTCGTGCTTGTCGGCACTTCGCGAAAGGTCCTGCAGGTTGAAACTGATGTCGGAGCCGTTGCCGTACCCAGGAATCTGAGGCATCTGGAAGGCCGTCACATCCGCTTGTGGCAGGTTGATTGTGGCCCATTCCGTGATTCGGTCCTGGACGTCGGCAATGCTGAAGAAGGCACGCTCGCTCCAGTTCTTGAGTCGAACCATCAGGGTGGCGTAGTTCGTGCTGGTGACGTCCTCCATCATGGAATAGCCCGTCAGCGCTCCCACCGTCTCCACTTCGTCGAGCGACTTGATGTAGTCCTCGAGCTGAACCGTTGTGGCTTCTGTCTCATCCAGGTACGTGCCTGGAGCCAGCATGATGTTGACGAGAAGGAACCCTTGGTCTTCCTGCGGCACAAGCTCGCTCTTCGAGCGCATCACCAAGAAGCCTGTCAGCAGACAGAAGACAGCCAGGAGAATCCAGGCGTTGGAAGGCCTTTTGATGAAGCGCTTGATGGCTTTCATGTATCTGCTCAGAAGCGCGTTGTAGGAAGTGGAGTAGGCCACATACATATAGTGGCTGATGCCTTTCTTGTGTTCCTCGCCGTTGTTGGGCTTCATCAGGAGCACGCAAAGCGCAGGGCAGAGCGTGAGAGCCAAGACCGTAGAGATTCCTACGGAAGAAGCCATCGTGACACCAAACTGCTTGAAGAAGGTACCCGAAGTGCCCGACATGAAGGTGACGGGGATGAAGACCGCCATAAAGACGAGTGTGGTGGAGATACAGGCTGCCGTCACTTCGCCAAGAGCATCGCTGACGGCGCGATTCATGTTCTTGGTCCCTTGCTCGAGCTTTGTCATCACAGCTTCCACCACGACGATGGCGTTGTCCACCACCGTACCGATGGCAAGCACGAGCGCGAAGAGCGTCAGCAGGTTTAGCGAGAACCCCGCTATCTTGACGATAGCAAAGGTGCCTATGAGGGAGACGATGATTACGATGGACGGGATGAGGGTAGCTCGGAAGTCCTGCAGGAAGAAATAGACCACCAGCACCACGAGGATGATGGCAACGATGAGCGTCTCCACCACATTGTACATCGAAGCGTAGAGGAAGTCGTCGCTCGTCTCAAGCAGTTTGAACTCCAAGCCTGCCGGCAGACGCTTCTCCACCTCGCCCAGCACCCGCTTGATTTCAGCGTTGACCTTCGTGGCATTCGCCCCAGGCGCCTGCTTCACATAGAACATCACGCCAGGTTTCCCGCTGATGTTCGTGCGGAAGTCGTAGGCTCTGGCTCCCAGCTCCACTTCCGCCAGGTCGCGCAGGCGGAGTATCTCGCCTTTCTCGGAAGCCCGCAGGATGATGTTCTCGAACTGCTTCATGTCGTCCAGCAGACCGTTGAACTCGATGTCTATCTTATCGGTGGCGCTCTCCAGTCGGCCGATGGGGACAACGAGGTTCTGCTCGTTGATGGCAGCGACTATCTCGTCGGGCGTTACGCCGTAGAGGCCCATCAGGTCAGGCTTCAGCCAGATGCGCACACCATACTGCTCGCCCATCACCATCGTGCGACCCACACCGGCAATACGGCTGATGGCTGGCATGACGTTGATGTCGAGATAGTTGGAGATGAACGACTGGTCGAACTGTCCGTCGGTGCTCTCCAGGCTCATGATCATCAAGGTAGCGTTGACGTTCTTCTGCACGGTAACGCCGTTTCTGATGACGTCTTCAGGCAATACGCCCGAAGCCTGGCTAACGCGGTTCTGCACGTTCACCGTTGCCTGGTCGGCATCCGTGCCCTGCTTGAAGTAGATATCAATCTCGCCCTCTCCGTTGGAAGTAGCCGTAGCGTCCATGTAGATCATGTTCTCCACTCCGTTCACGACTTCCTCGAGAGGCATGATGACGGATTCCATCACCGCATGAGCGTCTGCACCACTGTATGTGGCGCTGATGGTCACCATAGGCGGAGCGATGTCGGGATACTGCTCGACAGGAAGCGTCTGTAGGCTAACCACGCCGATGACTACCGTCAGCACTGCGATAGCGAATGCTGCAACCCAGTGCTTCACAAAGAAATGTGTCTTCCTCACCTTCTTACTTTCTTACTTTTTGACTTCGTCGAGACTGCTCACGCTCGGCATAGTTCAAAACAAGTTTGACTCTGCTCTCGTTTAATCGCAGCCTTCACTTTTTGACTTTTTTACCTTTTCACCTTTTGACCTTTTTTTCACCTGACTTTCATTCCGTTGGACAGATTCTGCACACCGTTGATGACGATCTCGTCGCCACTGTGCAGGCCGCTCTTCACGTAATAGTTCTGGCCGCTATTCGAGGGGATTGCCTCGCAGATGACTCCTTCTACGGTTCCGTCCTTGCTGACACGATAGAACATCAGATGGTTCTGCAGGTGCACGGCAGCCGTTTTCGGCACACGGAACACTTCGTCCATCTGGATGGGGAACACCAGCGTAGCCGAGAGGCCGGAACGCAGCTCGTAGTCGGGGTTGGGGAAGGTAGCCTTACAGATGACGGTACCCGTCTTGCGGTCCACGATGCCGCCCATTTCCGTCACTACGCCTTCGTGGGCATACTCCTGTCCGTTCTTCAGCTGCAGCTTCAGTCGGGGCAGTTTCGCGCTGACACTTTTCCCGTCGATGTCCTTCAGACCTTCCGACGAGGGTTTCAGGTTGTATTGGTCAAGCAGTTCCAGCAACTGGCTCTCCGTATAAGAGAACCAAGCTTGGATCTCGCTGTCGTCGCTTACCGTGCAGAGCAGGTTGGAAAGGTCGGCCAACTCGCCGATTTTGAAACCGTTCTCCTTGATGATACCCGTGATGGGCGACCTCACCGTGCAATAGCCCAAGTGTGTCTGCGCCATAGCCAGCTGAGCCTGAGCCTGTTGGACGGAGGCCTGAGCCACGTGGTAGGCGTTCATGCTCGACGAGAGGACGTAGTCGCTGATGATTCTCTTCTCAGCCAGCTTCTGGTTCGACTCGTATTTGAGCTTGGTCGTCTCCATCTGAGCTTTCGCAGCCGCCAGGTTAGCCTGCGCGTTCTGCACATTCAGCTTATGCTCCGTCTGGTCGATAACAAACAGGGCCTGACCCTTTTTCACCTTGAAGCCGTCCTTGAAGTTCACCTCGCGGATGATTCCCGACACCTGCGGGTAGACTTCCACCTCGCTCAATCCGTGGAGTGAAGCGGGAATATAGATGTTGTAGACCCTCGTTTCGGGCTCAACCTTTCGGATTTCGTACTTGATTTGGTCCTTTTTAGCTTTGCGTGAACTGTTGCCGCAAGCCGTCATCACGACCATCAGCAGGAAAAGCGGAAAAACCCGTACCCAATTACTCATCTTCGCATTCATAATTACATAAATTTGGCTGCAAAGGTACGAATAAGCGAGCGAAATACCAAATTTTATTTGTGTATTTCCGAGCGAAAGTACTTTCGGCGAAGTCAAAGGTACGAATAAGCGGGCGAAATACCAAATTTATTTGGGCATTTCCGAGCGAAAAAAATCGTAAATACGCTCTCCGAAACCGCTCTCCGCTAACCTCTCACCGAGAAAAAAGACTTTGAAAAAAGAAAAAAGGGGAGTTTGAGGCTCCCCTTTCTTGCTATCTGATGAAAAGCATTTCGCGATACTTGGGAAGGGGCCACAACTCGTCGTCTACGATGAGCTCCAGCTTGTCGATATGGTAGCGGATGAGGTCCATCAGGGGCGCTACGGTATCGTGGTAGGCGATGGCCTTCTCGCGCTCGTCCTCGAGCTTGTTGGCTATGCGGCGGGCGTCGGTGAGCTTCTCTGCATATTCGGTGATGAAGCTGCTGTGCTCGCTTATCTGCTGGATGAGGGACAGGTTGTTGGCGCTGAGCTTCTGGGCGGTCTCTTCCGGGAAGATTTCCTTCACCTTGTGGACGTTGTCGATAAGCTGGCTCTGGTAGCGGGTGGCTACGGGGATGATGTGATTGAGGCATAGGTCGCCGAAGATGCGTGCCTCGATCTGGATCCTCTTGTAGTAGGTCACGTCCTTGATCTCCAGGCGTGCTCTCAGCTCTGCCTCGCTCAGCACTCTCATGCGGGTGAACATCTCGATGGAGGAGGGGGAGACGTAGTTGTCGAGGATCAGGGGAGCGCTGGTCTCCACGTCGAGGCCTCGTCGGGCTGCCTCTTCCTTCCATTCGTCGCTGTATCCGTTGCCTTCGAAATGGATGGGTTTGCAGGTCTTGATGTCCTCGCGGACGATCTTGACGATAGCCTTCATGGTGTCCATTCCGCCTTCGACGAGCTTATCCACGCGAGCCTTGAAGTTGGTGAGCGCCTCAGCGACTGCGGTGTTGAGCACGATCATGGCTGCCGCACAGTTGGCTTGGGCTCCTACGGCGCGGAACTCGAACCGGTTGCCGGTGAAGGCGAAGGGAGAGGTGCGGTTGCGATCGGTATTGTCGAGGAGCAGTTCCGGTATCTGGGGGATGTCGAGGCTGAGGGATTGCTTGCCAGAGAGGTTGAAGAGCTCGCTGTCGTCGGTATCCTCGAGCTTGAGCAGGACGTCGCTGAGCTGCTTGCCCAGGAAGCTGGAGATGATGGCTGGCGGTGCCTCGTTGGCTCCCAGACGGTGGGCGTTGCTGGCGCTGATGATGGAGGCCTTGAGGAGTCCGTCGTGCTTGTAGACGGCCATGAGGGTCTCCACGACGAAGGTGATGAAGCGGAGATTGTCGAGCGGAGTCTTGCCAGGTCCGTGAAGCTGGATGCCCGTATCGGTGGCCAGAGACCAGTTGCAATGCTTTCCGCTGCCGTTGATGCCGGCGAAGGGTTTCTCGTGGAGGAGGCATCGGAATCCGTGCTTGCGTGCCACTCGCTTCATCAGGCTCATGAGGAGCATATTGTGGTCTACGGCCAGGTTCGTCTCCTCGTAGATGGGTGCCAGCTCGAACTGGTTGGGAGCCACCTCGTTGTGGCGCGTCTTGCAGGGGATGCCCAGCTCGAGGGCCTTCCGCTCGAGGTCCTTCATGAACATCGCTACACGCTGGGGGATGGAGCCGAAATAGTGGTCGTCCATCTGCTGGTTCTTCGCGCTGTCGTGCCCCATCAGAGTGCGGCCTGTCATTAACAGGTCAGGTCGGGCAGCGAAGAGGCCTTCGTCGACGAGGAAATACTCCTGCTCCCAGCCGAGATTGCTGACCACTTTCCTGACATCGCGGTAGAAGTAGCGGCTCACGGCTGTAGCAGCCTGATCAACGGCCTTGATGGCCTTCTTCAGGGGGGCCTTGTAGTCGAGAGCCTCGCCCGTGTAGGAGATGAAGACGGTGGGGATCATCAGCGTGTCGTCGATAACGAAAACGGGGCTTGCGGGGTCCCAAGCGCTGTAGCCACGAGCCTCGAACGTGCTGCGGATTCCGCCGCTGGGGAACGAGCTGGCATCGGGTTCCTGCTGGACGAGCTCCTTGCCCGTGAATTCCTCCACCATACCGCCTTTCCAGTCGTGCTCAACGAAGCCGTCGTGCTTCTCGGCGGTTCCCTCCGTCAGAGGCTGGAACCAGTGGGTGCAGTGGGTTGCGCCCAGCTCCATCGCCCAGGTCTTCATCCCTTCGGCTACCGCATCGGCCGTCTGCATGTCGAGGGTGGTGCCGTTATCGATGACGTCGCACATCTTCTTGTATACTTTCGCTGGGAGATACTTGAGCATCTTCTGGCGGGTGAATACGTATTTCGCAAAGAACTCGCTGGGGCGTTCTGTGCAGTTGGGAACCATGATGGGCTTCTTGGAGAAAGCCTTTCCTACAACCTGAAATCTAAGCGTACTTGACATGATGTCTATAATAAGAATGTATGTTTCTCTGTAAAAATTTTTCTATCTATCTTTCTCTCTATGCCTTGCTGCCGGATGCCGGTCCGCAGGAGGAGTCGTCGATGAACCTCTTGGCGAGGTCGTGGAACTCTTCGATGCGGCGATCGCGAAGGAAGGGCCACCAGCGCCGCACGTTCTCGCTGCGCTTCATGTCGACCTCGATGACGGCATTCTCCTCTTCGCTCTTGGAGGCTTGGTAGAGGATTTCGCCCTGAGGACCTGCCACGAAGCTGCTCCCCCAGAACTGGATACCTTTTGTCTGGCCGCTGGGGTCGGGCTCGAAACCTACACGGTTGACGGTGACGACGGGGATGCCGTTAGCTACCGCATGGCCGCGCTGAACGGTGATCCAAGCTTCCCGCTGGCGCTCCTGCTCGGCTGGCGTGTCTGAACTCTCGTATCCGATGGCGGTGGGATAGATGAGCAGATCGGCTCCCTGAAGGGCCATCAGGCGCGCTCCCTCGGGATACCACTGGTCCCAACAAACCTGTACCCCCAAACGGCCCAAACTGGTGGGGATGGGATGGAATCCCAGATCGCCTGGAGCGAAATAGAACTTCTCGTAATAAGCGGGATCGTCGGGGATGTGCATCTTGCGGTAGCGTCCTGCTACAGAGCCATCCGTGTCGAAAACGACGGACGTGTTGTGGTAGAGGCCCGTGCTGCGCTTCTCAAACAGGCTGGTGACGAGCACGATGCCGTGTTTCCCGGCTATCTGGGCATAGAAGTCCGTGCTGGGCCCGGGAATGGGTTCTGCGAGGTCGAACAGGCTTGTGTCTTCCACTTGGCAGAAGTAGAGGCTGTTGTGCAACTCCTGCAGCACTACCAGCTGTGCTCCTTTCTTGCATACATCCTCGATGTTGCAGGCCAGTTTGTCCATATTTTTCCGCACATCGGAAGTGCAGCTCTGTTGGATGATTCCTATTTTCATATTCTCTTGAATCTATGTCAATCTTTATTCTATACAACTCCTTGGGGAAACTGCATGGTGCAGCAGTGGAGACTCCCGTGCTGGATGATCAGCGGGCTGCAATCTATCCCAATGATTTCATAGCCAGGAAAGGCTTGCTGCAATTGGTGGGCGGCCATTTGGTCGTTTCGTGCATCTCCGTATGTGGGCATCAGGACAGCTCCGTTGATAACGAGGAAATTGGCGTAGGTGGCAGGCAAGCGTTGCCCCTCGTCGTCGAAAACAGGAGTTGCCATCGGAAGTGGAACGAGATAGTAGGGAAGACCTTCGCGGGTACGAAGGGCGCGGAGCTCCTCTTCCATCAGATGGAGTTCGGAGAAATGCTCGTCCTGCATGTCTGTGCATTTCACGTAGGCAATCGTGTTGTTGGGACAGAAGCGGGCCAACGTGTCGATGTGGCTGTCCGTATCGTCGCCAGCGAGATAGCCGTGATGGATCCAGAGGATGCGGTCGGCTCTGAGAGACGACAGGAGTTGCTGCTCTATCCCGTCGCGGCTGAGCGGTTCGTTCCGGTTGGGAGCCAAGAGGCATTTCGACGTGGTGAGGATGGTTCCCTCGCCGTCGCTCTCGATGCTTCCTCCCTCGAGGACAAAACCGAGGTGATCCTCGTAGGTTCCCTGGAGGACGTGCTGCTTCATCATGTTGCGGCAGATCTGGTTGTCGAGATTGGCAGGAAACTTCAGTCCCCATCCGTTGAAGCGGAAATCCAGCAAATGGGGCCCGTCGGCCTCGAGGACGGTGAGGAACGCGTGATCGCGCGCCCAGGTATCGTTGGTGGGAATCTCGTGGAGGGAAATGTTGGCAAGAGCCTTCTGGGGCAGGTGCTCTTCAAGCAAGCGTCTCACTTCCTGCGGATTAGGCGTCACGATCAGGAGCCTCTCGCGGAGGGCAATCTCTGTGGCAATCCTGACGTAGCAGGCACAGACTTCAGGCAGTATGGGTGCCCAGTCGGTCTGCTCGTGCGGCCAGGTCAATTGAACGGCACTTTGGGGGTGCCATTCGGCAGGTAAGAAGGCGGTACGCGTTGAAGTCATATTCCTAACCTTGCGTTTGATAGCGGCAAAGGTAGCACTTCTGGCAGAATTTTCAAAATAAATTTGGATATTATCTCAAATCTCGTTACCTTTGCTCGCGAAAATTCGCATTTTATGAGCGTGAGAATTCAAGAAGTGATCTCTGCCCTTGAACGTTTCGCGCCTCTGCCCCTGCAAGAGAGCTACGATAATGCTGGCTTGCAGATGGGATTGACAGAGGCGGAAGTCTCAGGGGCATTGTTGTGTCTTGACGTGACAGAGGAAGTCATCCTTGAGGCCATCGATCTGGGGTGCAATCTGATTGTTTCCCATCATCCTGTGCTGTTCCACGGGTTGAAGACAATCTCCGATGCCACTCTGGTGCAGCGTTGCGTGCGTCTGGCCATCCAGAACGACCTGTGCATTTATTCGGCTCACACCAACCTGGACAACGCGATGGATGGAGTGAACTATCACATCGCTGAGCGGTTGGGACTGATCGATGTGGAAATGATGCTGCCCCGCAGGGTGGCTGTGCGCATCGACGGGCGTGAGACGCAGGTTTCTGCGGGCAGCGGAGTGATAGGTTATCTGCCCGAAGGCGAGGATTCCTTTGCTTTCCTGCAACGCGTGAAGCAAGCCTTCGCGGTGGAATGCCTGATGCACAACGATTTGCTTCAGCGCCCCATCCAAAGCGTAGCCCTCTGTGGCGGTGCCGGTGACTTCCTTCTCGACGAGGCTCTGCGCCTTCAGGCGGATGCTTTCCTGACGGGAGAGATGCATTACCACACTTTCTTTGGTCACGAGCAGGAGATACAGATAGGCATCCTGGGGCACTATCAAAGCGAACAGTATACGACAGAGATTTTTTATTCCATCTTGGGAGAGGCGTTTCCCAGCTTGCCTGTTTTTCAGACGAGAGTAAACACGAATCCCATAAAATACCTATAATTATAATATATATTATGGCAAGAGAAAAAGCAAAAGATCCCTCAGAACTGACTGTAGAGGAAAAACTCAAGAACTTGTATTCGTTGCAGACGATGCTGTCGAAGATTGACAGAATCAAGACGCTGCGCGGTGAGCTGCCTCTGGAAGTGCAGGACTTGGAGGACGAGATCGCTGGTCTGACCACACGTATTGAAAAGATCAACAACGAGGTAGTGGAACTGAAGCGGGAAATCAGTGAGCGAAACAACAATATTGAGGTCAACAAGGTCAATATTGCACGTTTCAAGAGTCAAATCGAGCAGGTTCGCAACAATCGCGAGTACGACAACCTGAACAAGCAGATTGAGTATGCAGAACTGGACAACCAGTTGAACGAGAAGAAGATAGCTGAAGCCAAGACACTGGTGGAGGAGAAGACTCGTTCAGTGACAGACTACAACATGCAGGTGAACGATCGTCGCACCGATCTCGACATCAAAAAGAGTGAACTGGAAGAAATCATCAGCGAAACCAGAGCAGAGGAAGAGAAGCTTCGCGAGGAATCCAAGAACCTGGAGCTGACCATAGAGCCTCGTCTGCTGAGTGCGTTCAAGCGTATCCGCAAGAACAGCCACAATGGTTTGGGTATCGTCTACGTGCAGCGTGATGCTTGCGGTGGATGCTTCAACAAGATTCCCCCTCAGCGCCAGTTGGATATCCGTATGCGCAAGAAAATCATCGTATGCGAGTATTGCAGCCGTATCATGATTGATCCTGAGTTGGCTGGTGTTCGGCTTGATAGTCCTGTGGCTGAGAAGCCCAAGCGTCGCCGTTCCACACGCGCCAAGAAAGCTGAGACGGAGGAATAAGCAAGGAAACGCTCGTTCAAAGTGCGTCATATTGGGGGATATCACTCAAGAAGTGGTATTCCCCTTTTTCGTAGTCCACTTGACAGCAGTAATGCTCCATACCGTTGCTGACGATGAGCCAGGGTACATGCAGCTTCATGTTGTAGCGGCTTATCTGTTGGAACGTCTCTTGCGTGATGGGGATATGTGGCGCCTTGTATTCTATGATCATGATAGGGCGGGCTTCCTTATCGTAAAGTACACTGTCGCAACGTTTTCGCGTTCCGTTGAGGTCCAGTGAAATCTCGTTGCCCATTCTGGCAGCAGGGTAACCCTTGTATTCGATGAGAAAATGGATGAAATGCTGTCGAACCCACTCCTCAGGCGTGAGGGTGACATATCTTCGCCTCAGAATATCGAAAATATTCAGTTTTTCACCCCTGCTGATGATTTTAAATTCCGTTTTTGGAAGATTCAGTGTCTTCATATAAGGAAAAAGTATTATCTTTGTGCAAAATTACAAAAAACATGAAGACGAAACAAGAAATCGTTGAAAATTGGTTGCCGCGTTATACCCAATGCAATCTGGAGGATTTTGGCGAGTATATCCTGCTCACCAACTTTAATAAGTACATAGACATTTTCTGCGATGAGTTTGGGGTGGAGAAACCTCCTTATACGTCGAACATGCGTACTGTGACGGCAGATGGGATTTCGTTCATCAACTTTGGTATGGGCAGCCCCAATGCCGCTATCATCATGGACTTGCTGAGTGCCATTCATCCCAAGGCATGCTTGTTCCTGGGGAAATGTGGCGGTATCTCCAGTAAAACACGTCGAGGTGACCTGATTCTTCCTATCGCAGGAATCCGGGGCGAGGGAACCAGTAACGATTATTTTCCTCCTGAGGTGCCCGCTCTGCCTGCTTTCATGCTGCAGCGTGCTGTCTCCAGTACGATCCGTGACTTGGGATATGACTACTGGACGGGTACGGTCTATACGACGAACCGCCGCGTGTGGGAGTTTGACGAGAAATTCAAGGATTACCTGCTTGCAACGCGAGCTATGGCGGTTGATATGGAGACGGCAACTCTTTTCACATGTGGATTCTCCAATCACATCCCCACGGGTGCCCTGTTGCTGGTGAGTGACAATCCGATGACTCCAGACGGAGTGAAGACAAGCACCAGCGACAACGAAGTGACACACACTTACGTGAAAGGACACGTGCAGATGGGAATTCAGGCGCTGGAAATGATCAAGCAGGACAAGAAGACCGTCCGCCATCTGAAATTCGAATATTGATTGCAAATGGCAGCAAGCAGCAAACAGGCGGCTATCACTCACGAACAGATCATACGTGACGTTCGGGCAGGTCAAGTGGCTCCGATCTATTATCTGATGGGGGAGGAGGCATACTATATCGACCGATTGAGCGATTTTCTGGTGGACACCCTGTTGAAACCCGAAGAGCGCGACTTCAATCTTGATTTGGTCTATGGAGCTGATGTTACAGCAGATCAAATCGTAGAATTGGCTCGGACGTATCCCATGATGGCGGACCGGAGAATCGTGCTGGTTCGCGAGGCGCAGTCTATTCGCTCACTGGATGCACTCGATGCTTATCTGCATCATCTGACATCCACCACGGTGCTCATTATGTGCCACAAACATGGTGTGCTGGATCGAAGGAAGGCTGTAGCCAAAACTATCCAGGAGGTAGGGGTTCTTTACGAAAGCAAGCGTGTTTTTGACAGTTCTCTGCCTAGTTTCATCACAAATTACCTTCGAAAGAAACAGGTCGGAATTGTGCCGGAGGCCGTGCAAATGCTGGCAGATCACGTAGGAACAGACCTCTGTAGGATGGCCTCAGAATTGGATAAATTGGTGCTCGCCTTACCATCGGGCGAAAAAAACGTTTCTCAGGGGCTTGTGGAAGAGCTGACAGGAATGAGTAAAGATTTCAACAACTTTGAACTTCAGTCGGCTTTAGCTCGTAAGGACATTTTTCGCGCAAATCAAATTGTTAAATATTTCCAGGGGAATCCTCGCTCTTTCGCTCTTCCTGCAACACTTTCAAATTTATTTACATTTTTTTCCAACATCATGTTGACATACTATTCTCCAGATAAAACAGAGAATGGCATAGCAGGGTGGTTGGGAATCTCTCCGTGGAAGGTTCGCAAGGATATTATGCCAGCTGTTAGGAATTACACTGGAATGAAAGTGATGCGTATTTTGAGTGAAATACGCAAAACTGATGCCGCTTCCAAGGGGGTAGGAGGGTGTAAAACATCCCCAGGAGAGCTCCTGCAGGAACTCGTTTTTATCATTCTTCATTGATCTTTTTATCTAGATTGCACGTTTTCTCAGATGTGTGTTTTTGCCTATTATTGTATGAATAATAGACAGTTAACTTGAGTTCTGGTTTGCTGAGAATTGAGCAGAAATGATTTGTTCTTCCTGTCATCAGGAATTTTCTAAGGATCGTGTTTTTGGCGCCCTAAATGCTCCTTCAAAAACCGATTAACATTCGTTTGCATATCGTTTTGCGAAATTAAATTTCACAAATTCAAATCACAAATCACAAATGCGTTGAAGGTCTGAACGGCGGATTTGTTTCGAAAGACCGTATTCTTCTTGTGAATTCACGTTTTCAAAATGAGAATTCAAATACAGAAACAAATGGATGAATAGTAATTGGTGGAATACTGTTAATACGTAAAACGTTGAATATTAACAAAATAAATCAATCAATTAAACATTTCTAATTCACCGATGTCAAGATTTCGAAAAAACAACTCATAAACAACGATTTTTCCTTTTATTCGCTTGATTTATTTATTGTAGAGTCCATAGGATCAGTTAATTAAGCATCAATATTTATCCAACTTACTTCAAGTCAATTTAAAGTCATGAATTACACGAAGATTCACAATCTAAAATTTGACATCTTTTTGGTTTGATAATTCGAATTTCAAAACAATGAAAACTTTTTTCGGGCACACTTTAAATTTATGTTCTCGAAATTTGCAGAAGCAAATTCTTTTATTTACCTTTGCAGAGGTTTATAGAACGAATTTTTGGGGTTACCCATCAAGAAACATGAAAGATCGTATTTATCAACTTATGAAACAGCAGGGATTGACGCAACAGGAATTTGCGAATGAACTCTGTATAGCTCCTGCTACTTTGTCTGGAATTTTCAACGGAAGGACAAAACCTACCAATAATATTGTGGCTGCTATCCATGAGCGCTTCCCAGAGTTGAGTATTCCCTGGTTGATGTTTGGCGAGGGCGACATGTATGTTGGCGAGCGTGTGGTGGAAACTCCTCTTGCTCCAGCGGAAGCTTCAGTTCCCTCTTCTCCTACCCAGGGTTCTGCTCCTGATTTATTCTCAGTATCGCAGAATCCCAGTCAGAATATGACCCCACCTCTTCAACCGATTGTGAGGGAAACGATAAAATATCTTGACAAACCTCAACGTAAGATTACTGAAATCCGTGTCTTTTTTGACGACGGGACTTACGAGACATTTTCTTCCTGATGATAAAAAAATCCCCGCAATAGAATTCTGTTACGGGATTTTTTTTATATCTTCGCACCCATAAATACATTATTTATATAGTGAAGAAGCATATTTTAGACCTTTTTTTGACGCGAGTTGTTCATCTTCATGAGCGTTATGTGCTGCTTCAGGCGACCGATCCGGTGGCTCCGTTGCCCGAGATGTTGCCTGGTCAGTTTGCTCAGATTCGTGTGGATGGCAGCAAGGAAACTTTCCTGCGTCGCCCCGTTAGTATTCATAATGTGGATCGGCAGGCTAATGAGGTTTCTTTTTTAGTGCAGATTGTGGGCGAAGGAACTCGTGCTTTGTCTAGACTTCAGACTGGTGATACTCTTAATGTTATTCTTCCTTTAGGTAATGGATTTACCCTGCCTGAATCTCCTGACGAGAAGGTGCTTCTTGTTGGAGGCGGTGTAGGTGTGGCTCCCCTCTTGTATTTGGGTGTCAGGATGCGTGAGATGGGAGTTGAACCTACTTTCCTTTTGGGGGCTCGCAGTCAGTCAGATTTGCTCCAGCAGGAGGCTTTTCGAGCTGTGGGACGTGTGTTTGTCACCACAGAGGATGGAACGGCTGGTGAGCGAGGATTTGTCACTCAGCACAGTCTTCTCCAGAAAGAACGTTTTACGCGTATTTGTGTCTGCGGCCCCAAGCCGATGATGCTTGCTGTGGCTCGCTATGCAAAATCGGTCTCCACTCCCTGCGAGGTCAGCCTGGAGAATATGATGGCCTGCGGATTGGGCGCTTGTCTGTGTTGCGTCGAGGATACGCAGCAAGGCAATGTATGTGTGTGTACAGAAGGTCCAGTTTTTAACATAAACCAACTGAAATGGCAGATCTAAGGGTTGATATTGCAGGACTCCATCTCAAGAATCCTGTCATGACCGCCAGCGGAACGTTTGGCTACGGACTTGAGTTTCAGGATTTTGTGAACCTCGAGGATATCGGTGGTATCATTGTCAAGGGAACCACTCTCCTTCCTCGTCAGGGCAATGCATATCCTCGTATGGCGGAGACAGCCAGCGGTATGCTCAATTGTGTGGGGCTTCAGAATAAGGGGGTCGATTACTTCTGCTCGCACATCTATCCGCAAATCAAAGACATCCAGACCAACATCCTGGTCAATGTGTCAGGCAACAGTCCTGAGGATTATGCCGAGTGTGCAGCGCGAATTGATGAACTGGAACACATACCTGCTATAGAACTCAATATCTCCTGCCCCAATGTGAAGCATGGAGGGATGGCTTTTGGAACTACCACCCGGGGGGCTGCAAGTGTGGTGCGTGCTGTGCGACAAGCTTATCACAAGACGTTGATCGTGAAACTCTCGCCCAATGTGACCAGCATTTCTGACATAGCGTTAGCTGCAGAGGGCGAGGGAGCCGATGCCGTTTCTCTCATCAATACCCTGATGGGAATGGCCATAGATGCCGAAAAGCGTCGTCGCGTGCTCAGTATCGGAACTGGAGGCCTAAGCGGTCCTGCTGTCAAGCCTGTGGCGCTTCGTATGGTCTATGAAGTGGCCCATGCTGTGCAGATTCCCGTTATAGGGCTTGGAGGTATTTCTTCAGCGAGGGATGCCGTTGAGTTCCTCTTGGCAGGCGCAAGTGCCATCGAGATAGGTACAGCCAATTTCCTGGATCCTGCCATTACGGTGAAGGTTGCGCAGGGAATAGATGAATATCTGGACCGCCACGGATTCCAAAGCGTGAAGGATATAGTCGGAATTGTAGAATAGAAACATCCATGAGAATAGACATCATAACCGTTCTGCCCGAACTGCTGGAGAATTTCACGCAGGAATCCATCGTGGGGCGTGCTCAGAAGAAAGGATTGGTGGAAATCCATATCCATAATCTGAGGGACTACACGAAGGACAAATGGCGACGTGTGGACGACTATCCCTTCGGAGGCTTTCCTGGTATGGTGATGCAATGCGAACCCATCGATCTTTGCATCAGCGAATTGACCTCCCAGCGCCATTATGATGAGGTCATCTTTACCAGTCCTGATGGAGAACAGTTCGACCAGCCGATGGCCAACACGCTCAGCCTTTGCGAGAACATCATCATCCTTTGCGGGCACTACAAGGGTATCGATTATCGCATCCGCGAGCATCTCATAACGAAGGAAATCTCTATCGGAGACTATGTGCTGACGGGTGGAGAGCTGGCTGCAGCTGTCATGACGGATGCCATTGTGCGTATCCTGCCAGGTGCGATAGGGGATGAGCAGAGTGCGCTCTCCGACAGTTTCCAGGACAATCTCTTGGCAGCTCCCGTCTATACTCGTCCAGCCGAATACAAGGGATGGAAAGTGCCTGATGTCCTTCTCTCTGGCCATGAGGCCAAGATTAAGGAATGGGAGTTTCAGCAGAGTCTGGAGCGCACCAAGCGGCTTCGTCCCGATTTGTTGAGAAAGAACGATTCGAAAAAAAGTGAATAAGACATAGATTGCACGAAAATGGAACAAAAGAAGATGAATCTATATATCATCGCAGGCTGCAATGGAGCTGGCAAGACCACCGCCAGTTTCACCGTCTTGCCTGAGATGTTGGGCTGCCGCGAGTTCGTCAATGCCGACGAGATTGCAGCAGGCCTCTCTCCCTTCAATCCTGAAGGAGTAGCCATTCAGGCAGGACGCCTTATGATAGACCGCGTCATCCAGTTGCTCAAGGAGGGCGAGACCTTCGCTTTCGAGACAACGCTTGCCACACGTTCTTACGTGAAACTTATCCAGCAAGCCCAGCGGCGCGGCTATTTCGTCACGTTGCTCTTCTTCTCGCTGAGCACCCCAGAGCAGGCTGTTCGACGTGTTGCGCGACGAGTGAGCTTGGGTGGGCACAATATTCCTACCGACGTCATCTATCGCCGATATGAGTCAGGCCTGCAGAACCTGTTCCAGCTCTACATGCCCGTCTGTGACTATTGGGCGCTCTACGACAACAGCAACTGCCCTGCCGTGAAGCTGGCTTGTGGATGGAATGGAGACAAGGTAAATATTCTGGAGCCTGAGGCATACAATGCGCTTAAGGAAAAATACAGTTCATCGCAAGAGGAGGGCGAAGGCCATGACAGATAATGAGATCAGAGAGATGGAGATTCGGATAGACGAAGGCATCCGTCTGGCACAGCGCCGCCTGATTCAGCGTGCCATTTATGACCACCAGGCTTTAGTGTTCTCCCAAAATGGAAAGATTGTGGAGCAGGTTCCTCAAGGCAGTCCTGATACCGCCCGCAACAGCGATGGAGACCCTATGTATCGTTATCGCTACAAGTTAATGCATTAATCCGCATTTTCTTTCAGGAAAAGATATAAGTAAAGGGACCCGATGAAGGTCCCTTTCTGTATTAAAAGCAACATTAAAATCTCCTCTCACTTAACCAGCACCTTTTTTCCGTCTTTGATGAAGATACCCTTCGTTAATTTACTATTTGACGATTTACCATATACTATTTCACGTCCGCTGAGGTCATAACATTTACTATTTACCATTTTATCATTTGCGATTTGTTGAGGTGTGATGCCTGTGACAAGCGCATCGACATCCGCTGCGGAATGGCTTACGGCATTTGTGTCTGCGAAACGGATAGTGTAGAGTTTGGCGGTACCATCTGTTACTTCGTTGCCTATGTTGACAGGGATGCGAAGCAACTCTCCATCCTTGAATGTATTCAGATCCATACTGTAGAGAATACACAGATGGTCACCATTGTCAAGTGTCTCCACATCAAGGGTGTGACCATTAGTGGCTGCACCTTGTGTGGCTTCATTCCCTGCCAAGGTCACTCCTTCTGGCAGAGCCAAGTTGAATTGCAGGGCTGTCATCGCTGTTGCCCCACTGAGGCTCACAGCCAGCGTAGCTTGCTCGCCTGCCTTTGCCTCTATGGGCTGAACGCTGAGCGTCTGCCCCATTGCGCTGAGACTTACCAACGCAAAGAATATATTGAATAATAATCGTTTCATATTATCACCGAGTTAATGTTTTTGCAATCTATCTTATTATAATTGCTCCAATATTTCTACTTGTACTATTTGATTTATAAATTGTATGAACTTGATTACCAACAGTAATTGTTCCTTGTGATGAAAATACACTATTTGTTACATTTGTACCAATAATGTCATATATTGCTTGCCCTGTTGGAACTAACACATAATAGTTGGTTTTTTCATTTATATTATATAATGAATTAGTAGTATAGTCCATTTCTGATTTACTTGTAGTTTTTTTTCCTGCAATATGCATTACTGTTGACCCTCCTTCGGCAGGATATGTCTCACTTATAATGTTATCTACATTAGATACTGTAGGTAATGTCCAACCGGCATAGTAATAATATGTTGTTTGCAGTGAAATTTTAATTTTTACAGGAGTAACAGCTATTTTAGTTGCTGTTTTGTATATACTATATCCTTTAATTGATGTTGTATCAACAGTTGTATCAACAGCAACATTAAAACTTGGATCTATAATTTGAACTATTTTATCATTAGTTACTAATGCATAGACGTATGCTCTTTCTGCAGGAGTCCACATAAATTCGCTCTCATATTGTGATACTTGAGTGGCCAATGTTTGATAATTATCTGCTGTTATAGGTGTTGTTCCTACATACCAATAATAAGTTTCAGGCCATACAATAAACATTGTTGCTGGATTTGGTGCTTCCCATACTAAAACATTTTTTCCTGAAGGGTTCGTTATGCCTAATTCTTGCGAGGTATATGGCGACCATCTAAAAGTATGAGCTTCATCTTCATATAATGTTGGAGTTCCCCATGAACTTGGGAATATAAATACATTATATCCTTTAGATAAACCTACTGTAGAAGTTGGTTTAGTTGTTTTATTATAACTTAATCCATTTATATATGATTGATTTTGTATTTGATTCTCTGAAGCTAAACCTTGATACCAAGTGTAATTGTGAGCTGTTCCGCCTCCATTCTCCATAATAATCTTAACGATGGCAGTTATGTCAGCCACATCTACCTTACCGTCCCCATTCACGTCGCCTTTCAAAGGTTCATTGTTCTCACTCTGCGCAAAGGCACACATACTTGTCAGCAGCATCGCTGCCATCAGGAAAAACTTTTTTGTCTTCATTGTCTTCTATTTTGAATTTCTATTTGTTGATACTTGGTTGTCTGGTTCAAAAGAACACATAAAAAAACGTGGACTACTTACTTCGTCTACGTTCTCCAGGCATCGCCAAACGCCATACTGTCATATACGAGTAAAAGCCCACGCCGAGGCGTGAGCATCCTTGCTTTTACTCTTGACAGTTCTATAATTTTTGGCGAATTAGGAGAACAAGAATCTAAGCGGACGCTTTTTGTCTGTATGTCTTTAGTCAGTTATGCTACATAAGCGGTTCTGTTTTATCAGTTTCTGTTGCAAAGATACAAATAAATTCTTTATGCAAAGATTTCATCAGCATTTTTTTGATTGATACATAAAAAAACGTTCCGTCAGAAGTTTACACCTACGGTAAGAGTGAGGGCGCCGTTGCGGCAGTCATCAAAGGAGTTGTGGCTGATGTTGGCCAATCCCCAATCGTAATTGATTTCGGCATAGAGCATGTCGTAACCGATTCCGCACCCCAACCTGATGCCAGCATCGCCGCGACGGAAACTGTAATCCGAGTTGCCAAAGCTGCTGTAGGCCTCGCGCTCCTGGAAATCCTTGATTCTGCCCGCAACCCCAAGTCCGACGTATCCTCCCAGATAGGGCTGCAAAGAGAAACTCCTGCTCATATTGACCTTGTACTTGAACACGAATGGCAGTTCCAGATAATCCAGATTGTACTTGAAATGGGAGCCGCCTACGGTGCCTCTGCCTCCCTTTTCTGTATAGTAGAGGCCAGTTTCCAAGTAAAGTGGAACATAGCTCGAGAGTGGGAATCCGGTAGCGATACCTACGTTGAGCCCAGCCTTCATGTTGCTGCCGTCCAGATAAGGGTCATCGCTGTGGACGGTGGTGAAGGTTGGACCAATGCGAAGGCCGACGTAAGGATGGTTCCAACGGGCATAGAAGCGGTCCTGATAGGAATGTCGAGGCTGATAGCGATATCCCTCGAGGTATGCTCTGGGGTACTTGCCGTGATATTGAGCATTGGCACTCATGACTGCCAAGCTGATGAGGCTGATGATGAGGATGATTCGTTTCATAGTTGTAATCTTTAAGTGATCCGTTTGTTTAGTTTTCTTTTCCTTCTGCTGCAAAGTTAATCCATCCTTTTCCTCATCTGCAAGGAATTTCGATATTAGCCAGGAGGGAAATCCCTATTATAATAAGATGTAAGACGCAACACGTTGAAATGGCGGTTTCAACACGTTGTCTTTGCGGTTTCAACACGTTGACTTTTCTCTTTCGACGTGTTGTGTCTTATGGTATGAAATGCGACAAAAAAAGATGGGACAACCTCTTGGATGCCCCATCTCTAAGAATGTATCTTCTGGAATCTGTATTCCTATTATTATTAATAGAAAATGTAGCGGTTGTCTGTCACGTTGGCTTTCTGATAGAGCTCAGAGGTGAAGTTCGAGAGAATGCGGCCGGCGCTCTGAGCCAACTGCTGCTCTTCCTTCTTCTGGTCGTAGGAACCCTCGTGGGAATGCTGGTCAAGAACCTGGAAAGCATAGATTGCGGAGTTACCCTTGATGCCTGACTTGAAATCGCCTGGCTTGGTTCCGCTGATGGCACCGCTCAAAGCAGGTTCGCTGGCACCCACCTTGGAAACGAAGGCGTTGCTGGTGAAGGAAACGTGCTTGATGGTATCTGTAACTGCACCTTCGATCTTCTCGAAGTCAGCGATGCTCTTCACGTTGGCCAGTTTCTCCTGGAGCTGGGCAGCTTTCTTGTCCTTCATGATCTCAGAGGTCAGGAAAGACTTGACTTGCTCGTCGTCCCAGTTGACATAACCCTTCTTGTGGATGCCTGTCAGGATGCAAACCAGCAGGTGGTCGTTCTCGCCACACTCGTAGAGGGGAGAGATGTCGCCAACCTTGGTGTCCTTGTTGAAGATCCAGCGCAGAGCGTCGCGAGTACTGTGGACGTTGGCAACGTTGTGCTCAGCGCTGCTCATGCCCTGACGGGTTTGGATGGTGTAGCCAGCCTTCTGAGCTTCTGCTTCGATGTCCTCAGCTTTCTTGTTGCCAGCCAGGAATGAACTGAAGTCGTTGTAGGCTTTGCCATAGGTGTCCTTGCTGAAGTCCTGGGCGCGCTTGATGACTGCTACGTTGTACTTTTCGATGATGTTGCGACGGTCTGTCACTTGAGCGATGACGATGCCTTGACCTTCCAGTACGATCTTGTTGTAGACGTTCAGGGGAGCGGTTGTGATGGTCTCGAGGAAGATGCGGTTGTTCTCGTCGATGGCCTGTCCTTCATACTGGGCGCTGGTCAGCCAGTTCTTGGTGGCTGGCTGGTTGTATTTCTTTGCGATGCTGTCGAAGGGCTCGCCTGCGTTAAGGGCTGTCATGATGCTGTCGGCAGTCTTCTGGATGGCATCCATATCTGTTCCTGGAACACCAATCTGGCGTACCTCTACGGAGTCAGGACGGCTTACCTTGGAGAGCAGGCGGACGATGTTTATTGTGTTGTCGCTTACGTTCACGTAGGGACCTTTCTGAGAACCCTCAGAGAGAGAATCCAGCTGTTGAGCGACGTCAGTGGGAAGTGCTCTCTTGCTGACGGGCAGTAAGCTGAAGGCAACCTGGCTTGCTGCCTCGCGTACGATCTTGGCGGGCTCGGCTCCTTCTGCTGCCAATGCTTCTGCATAGCCTTGCATTTCGCTGTTGAGAGCATCGATGTCTTCCTGGCTAGCCTTTACAGCAATGTCGATATACTTGATGTCGCGAGTTTCCTGGGTGCTCTTGAAGAGTTCCTTCATTTTTGCGTATTTGGCTTGCAGCTCGCTGTCTTCTATCGTGATGTCTGCATCCTTGATGGTAGTGTAGGGAAGGGCAGCCATGAGGATGTTGCTCTCGTTGGTGCGGCCATCGAATGCCATCTTTGCAGCTACGGGATTGCTGATCAGGGCGTTGCTGAGGAGATTCTGATACTTCTGCAAGAGAGTCTGCTGGCGGATGTTCTTCTCGATGAATTTCCAGTAATTGAACATCTGGGTGTATTGCTCCTTGGACTCAGCGGGGATTTCTGTGTTGTTGATGACCTCGTCGTACTGAGAGAGGAACTGCTTCAGGGCGTTGTAGTCGAAGGTTCCCTGCTGGGTACGGAAGGGAGTTTGGGCGAGCATGGGGTTGCTGCCCTTTGAGATGATGTCCTGCAATTCGGCATCGGTCACGGAGAGACCCAATTTGTCGCACTCGTGCCCAATGAGCTGCTGGTTGACATAAGTTTGCCATACCTGATCGCGGATCATTGCTACCTGATCGTCGTTCAGCGTGTTCAGGCTGTTGGTGAACTTGATAACGTCAGTGTACTCATCAACCAAAGCGTTGTAGTCCTGTACGTTGATGCTTTTGCCATAGATTTCGCCTACTCTTTGACGGCTTTCTGCCTTGGTGTAAGACAGGGAGCGCACAAATTCTTCGGCAATGAATGCAAACAAGGCGAGACCTACGCAGATAATCAGGATCTTGCCTCTGTTACGGATTTTTTGTAATGTTGCCATTTCTTTGTTGTTTTATTTATTTTGTTGTTTTAATTTCACAATTAGCGCACAAAGATATGAAAAAAATCCCATACCTTACCTATTTAAATAAGAAAAAGTGCAATTATTATACTGCTTTGAGCCGTACAAGTTCAATCTTAGTGGTTGTTTTCTTCACTATCTTGAATTCCCAATGGCCAAATTTCACTACTTCGTTGAGTTTGGGGAAACTCTGATACTCGTGAAGAATGAGTCCACCTACAGTCAGATACTCGTCGCTTTCTGGCAGATCCAGTCCCAGTATCTCATTGGCCTTTTCTATCTCCAGTCGAGCGGAAAGCAGGTATTCGTTCGGACCCAACGGCTTGGCTATGTAGTTCACGTTGTCGTGTTCGTCCTCGATGTCTCCAAAGATTTCCTCCACCAGGTCTTCCAGAGTGACGATTCCGCTGGTGCCTCCAAACTCGTCTACCACAACAGCAATCGAGCGTTTCTGGGCAATGAAGTTCGAGAGGAGTTTCTGGGCATTCATCGTCTCTGGCACAATGCTCACTTCCCGCATGCTCTTGGTCCAGTCTTCGCCTGGCTTCAGCCGGAACATTTCAGAGGAATGTATGTAGCCAACAATATTGTCGATGTCATCTTCGTAAACGATGATTTTGCTGTGCCCCCTCTCGACGAAATGATTCAGCAGAACTTCCAAGGGAGTCTTGATTTCCACAGCGTCAATCTCTGTGCGGGGCACGATGCAATCACGCACTTTCACGTTGCTGAAATCCAGTGCATTCTGGAAGATCTTCACTTCATCCTCCATCTTGTCCTCGTCGTCCACACGCTCTATATTGCTTTGGATCAGGTAGTCCAAGTCTACTTTAGTGAAGGCTTTGTCTTCCTCGCCCGATTTCACTTTTACTCCAACGAGCCTCAGGATCAGTTTGCTCAGTCCGCTGGTGAACTTGCTGATGGGCCACAGAAAAATATATATGATATAGGTAGGTAGGGCAAATGCTCGCATCATCCGGTTGGGGTCAATGCGGAAAAGGGCTTTGGGAAGGAATTCTCCAGTGAAGAGCACGATAGTCGTGCTGACCAGCGTCTGGATAATCAGGCAGAAAGTGTCATTAGGGCAGTCGCCATACATGTCTGGCACATGGATACCCAGCGGAGTCAGGATGAGCCGCTCGATGAGTTGAGCCATCAGGATACCATAGATGACGAGAGCAATGTTGTTTCCCACCAGCAGGGTAGAAATGAAATTGTTGGGATGGTGGTAAAAGGTGTCGATCAGATGAGCTGAGAATGTGCTGCTCCCGCGGTCCATCTCGAATCTTAGTTTACTGCTTGAGACAAATGCTATCTCCAGGCCTGAAAAGTATGCGCTGAAAAGAAGCACAAGCAAAGTCTCCAATATGAGTTGTGTTGTCTCGTTCACTTTCTGTTTTCTCCTTGTCTTCCTTTACGTTATTTTTTCTTCTTCTAAGAGTGAATTATGTTTTATCTGCCAACCGTTTGGAATTTCTTGGCAGGAGGAAGTGCACCCTTTTCCTTGGCTTGCACCTTTGCGCGCTGCTCTTGTTCCTTTGGCTGTTCAGCGGTTTCCGTCTTCGTTTCTGTGTTGTCCTTCGTCTGGTCGGCAGGTGGCTCCTGTGTGTCTGATACAGGGAACGCTCCCACCGAATTGTTGACGTAATATTTCGTCATCTGCTCGTTGCTGCGGAATTCAGTGCCTTCCAGCTCACGTTCAGGAGTTTTGATGTGCATGTATGTATGGTTGTACATTTCGTGTCGAATCATGTCCCAAAAGAGTTCCTCTGTGCGAAAAACATCTCCTTTAATGTTGCGGACCACTACTCTTCCCCTCAATTCCCAGACCTTCTGCTCATGAAGATAAGCAGTGTCGGATTGCACGTACAAATCAATGTGGAACTTCTCATCGAAACGTTCCATGAGAAGCCCTTTCACAAACTTCCATGTGGCAGCCTTGCTCTCTTGGGTAAAAATATCCCACTCTTCGGCTACCATGTGGTAACGCATCACGCCAGAGTCAGAGATCAAAGTGTTGATTCCACGGGCATGCATGAATGGGATGGAGTCATTTTCTCCGATAGCTGGAGCTGTATGCTCCACATCTCCGCTGCAGGCATAAGTCAGGCACATGGCCGATAGGAAAACCAATAGATATGATGCTTGCTTTTTCGTATTCTTTCTCGTTTATCTGTAAAAAGAGTAATCAGAGTTGGTTTACTTGATTTTGAACTTCATGAACCAGCTTTCGTTGAAGGTTGCGCCCAGACTCAGTGTAAAATAGTTCTCTGTAATCATATTGCTTACACTGGGTGAACGTTGCATCCACTGGAGGCTCACGTTGACCATCGTTCCATGATTGATTTTGTTGCTGATGGGTAGTGCTGCTCCTAAACTAAGACCATATTCTCTAGGTCCATCCTGATTGTTGACTATCAGATAAGGAGTGGAGAAATTGGCTCCCATCCTCCATTGGATGCGATTTATGTAGGAGCCCAGAGGGTTCTTGATATATTGTGCTCCTACTGCTATCTTGCTTCGATTCATGTAATATCCCTTCTGGGGCGTATAGGTCAGACTGCCAGAAGCGGTACTCATTTCAGGAATACGGCACTTGCTCCATTGCTCGTATTTGTAATCGGCTCCTACCAGCAGGTTACTCCCATGCTTCCATGTGGCGCCGAATCCATAAGTGTAGGGCAGGTCGAAAGCGTTCTTGGCTACCACTTGCACGCTGTCGCCAGTACTTGTATAGCGGGTCAAAGTGGCATCATTCTTAATCTTATGACCGATTCCTGCGGTCACGCCTATCGTCAGCAAGTCTTCTTTTGTTAGATGGATGGGGTATTGCAGGCCGATGTCTATCTTGTAAGTCTTTATTTGTGCGTCATGGGTTGAGTTTAATCCGCTGTACGACTTGGACGAACTGGTGCCCTCGTAGAAAGCCTGCGTCAATTGGTGGTTATAGGTTCCCCAAATATAACCTGCATTGACTCCAATGGACAGTTTGCTGAATGGATTCCAACCAACACCAATATACATCTGATGCAATCCTCCGTCACCATAATAAGTGTTGTCGGTAGTAATGGCTTGGGTTGTAGTGTAATCGTTGGCCACCTTGCTTTCATGACTGAAGTTGTAACCAATCGTGCTGAAGGGGATGAATCCTGCAGATAAGCCCATTCCCTTGGCAATGCGGAATCCCATGTTGACGTAATCCAGCGAACAGTTTGTCACGTTTATTCTGCTGGCACCGCTCTTCATGTTTCCCATGCTGACATTCATGCCAACATCAAAGAGGAAGGTCAGTGAGTCTATCGCAGAATAGGAGGCAGGGTTGGTCATGTTCACACAGTTGCCAGCTCTGAGGCCCTGTCCGATGCCCCCCATTGCCTTGTTGAAGCCTTGCGATTGGTCGTTCAGTGTTCCTAGACCAAATCTGGAATAGCTACTGTTGCTTCCGTTGGTTTGACCCATAGCAAAGCTAGCCACAAAGGCTAGCAAAAGGGCGCAGATATATTTCTTATAGTTCGTCATTCAATTTCTTCTTTCTTCAGTCCCAAAGGAGATTTGCTGTTCTGAGTATGTTACTTTTCAATGCTTAGGCTGTCTTGATAATCCAATATTCGGTTTAGTCCGCGTGGCACAATGTATTTGTCTGAGAATACGATGCTCTTGATACCTGCGTCGAAGTTGATTTCGTCGCCACCGGTCAGGAATACCATCAGATTGGGGTACTTTGCTCGCATGGAACGGATGTAGCCTTCTATTTCGTACTTCATGCCGCGAAGCACGCCGCTGCGGATAGCTGTATGGGTATCATATCCCATGCCTGGTACATCGCCCTTGGGGGAGACCAGAGGCAATTTCGCAGTGAAATGGTGGAGGGATTTCAATCGCATGTACATTCCTGGAGCAATATTTCCGCCCCAGTAATTGCCATACTTGTCAATCACTTCATAGGTGATACATGTTCCTGCATCAATGATTAGCAGGTCTTGGCCAGGTTTCAAAGTGCTTGCCCCCACTACGGCAGCCACACGGTCGGCCCCCAATGTTTGAGGAGTGCGGTAGTGATTGTGGATGGGGATGGGAGTTTCGTGAGTCAGGTACAGCATAGGGAAATCCAGTGCGTCCAGTTTTCGCTGAGCCTCCTCGCTGATATCTCTGACGGTAGCCAGAATTCCTTTTCTGAAAGGATATTTCTTGGAGAATTCCTCCAAGCCAGTTAACGTCTCGTCGTCTGCATGAAGTTCGTCAACGGGATTGTTTCCTCGGAATGCGACCAGCTTGGCCACTGTGTTTCCTATATCGATTATTAATTTCACGGGTACAAAGGTACATAATTTATATGAAACTCAAACGATGTTGCACGAAAGTTTTATTTGACAAAGCAAAATATCTGCTTCTTCAGGTTCGAAAATTCGTCTAAAAGCCGTACCTTTGCACCCGATGAAACGTTTCAAGTCTTTATTGTTGCTTCTTATGCTGGCTTTGCAAACCCTTGCTCAACCAACCGATAGTTTGCAGATAAGTCTCATAACCTGTTCGCCAGGTCCCAAGGTATATTCGCTTTATGGCCATACTGCCATACGTTGTCAGAATTTCACCCGTGGGGCAGATTGGGTGTTCAATTATGGTGTTTTTTCTTTCACCCAACCTAATTTCATCTGGCGTTTTGTGTTGGGGAAATGTGATTATATGGTGGAAGCCATTCCTTGGAAGTATTTCCTGACTGATTACGAAAATCGTGGCTCCAGTGTGACGGCTCAAGTACTTGATCTAAGTCCGACAGAGGCATATCGTATCTTTTATAATCTCATCGAGAATTGCCGTCCTGAAAATTGTGAATACAGATATAATTTCTTTTACAATAATTGTACTACAAAAGCACGCGATATGATCGAGTGTTCAGTGGAAGGTGATGTGGAGTATACATCAGAATCCAGCAAGAAAACCTTCCGCCAAATCCTTCATGAGTACACCAATGTAAATCCTTGGTCTGGAGAAGGAAATGACATGCTTTTAGGAGCTTCTGTCGACACACTTCTTGATGATCGTTCTCAGATGTTCGCTCCAGAATATATGATGCGTTATTTGGATGGAGCTGTGATTCGTGACGAGAAAGGAAACGCAAGACCATTAGTAAAAAGAACTGACATTTTGTTAGCGAAGAAAGAACAACCTGTCGAACTTCTTTTTCCTCTCAGTCCTCTTGCATGTGGGTGGATTCTTTTAGCCTTCTCCTTGATAATTGTATGCATAGAACACCTCACTCGCCACATGTTGTGGATATGGGATGTTCTTCTGTTGTTCTTGCAGGGATGTGCCGGCACGTTGTTGGTTTTTATGTTTCTTTTCTCTCAGCATCCGTCAGTCGATACAAATTGGCTCGTGTGGCTTCTCAATCCAATCGCTTTTCTAGGGATTCCTTTGGTCGTGAAGGCTGCTTGGCATCGCAGAAAGACATTGTGGCACGCATACAATTTCACCGTTTTAACATTATTTATAGTATTTTCCCCTTGGATACCACAAGATTTTGGGGATATAGTTGTACCTTTGGCCCTGATTTTGTTGAGTAGGCCAATAAGTTATTACTTATTCTATCAGCGAAATCAGAGAACGAAAGTAAAAAAATGACATATTCCAGACGATATAGCCTGCTCACTTCCTTGCTGACATTGTTGGCAATCACTAATGGAGTTGAGGCCCAGACAGCCCCTGAAGTACCCCATTTGGTGGTTAACATTGTTATTGAACAATTGCGTTCGGATTATCTTGAAGCCTTCTCTCCACTTTTTGGAGAACGTGGTTTCAAGCGTTTGTTTAGCGAGGGTCGTGTCTATACTCAGGCAGAATATCCTTTCGCATCGCCTGACCGAGCTTCTGCCATCGCATGTCTCATGAGTGGTGCATCACCTTACGAGAATGGCATTGTCTCTCAAACATGGATCAATCGTCAGACTTTGCAACCCATCTTTTGTGTGGATGATAGCCAGTATGAAGGCTGTGAAACGAAGGAGAAATCTTCCCCCACGAACCTGGGTGTCTCCACCATCTCTGATGAGTTGAAGGTTTCCACAGAGGGGCATGGTATTGTTTACAGTGTGGCTCCAAATCGTGATGCAGCCGTTCTTTTGGCAGGTCATGCCGCTGATGGAGCTTTCTGGCTCGATGATGAAAGGGGCACGTGGTGCAGTACTTCTTTTTATGGTGAATATCCCAAATGGGGAACCAACTACAATACGACCAGCAGTTCTTTGGCTACCCGAATCGAGAAGATTGAGTACGAACCCATCAATGAACTGGTCAGCAAGTACGATTATTTTGTCACAGGAAGTACTCCCAAGGAGGCTTTCAAGCATAAGTTCAAGGGCAATCTTAAGTATCGTCAGTTCAAGGCCAGTGCTTGTGTTAATGAGGAGGTGAACAACTTCGTTCGCATGCTGATGAACAGCACTCTCATTGGTACTGATGGAGTAACCGACATGCTCAATGTGGGTTATTATGCTGGAAATTTCGACCATCAGTCTGTTTCCCAGTGTCCCATGGAACTTCAGGACACTTATGTTCGTCTTGACCGCGATTTGGGTGATCTTTTTGCCATGCTTGACAAGCGGGTAGGAAAGGGTCATGTGCTTTATGTCGTCACGAGTACTGGTGAGACAGAACCTGATGATGTGGCTGACCTGAGCAAGTACCGTATCCCCTCAGGCACTTTCTCTATTAACAAGGCTCAGCTTCTGCTTAACATGTATCTGACAGCCGTTTATGGGGAAGGCCAGTATGTGGAAACGACTTATCGCAATCAGATTTTCCTTAATCTGAAACTCATCGAGGATCGGAATATCAATCTCTCTGAGATGCTTGAGCGCTGCTCTGATTTTCTCATTCAGTTGAGCGGTGTTCGTGATGTCTATACGAGCGAACGTCTGGCTTTGGGAGCTTGGACTCCAGGTATCAGCAAGCTTCGCAATGCCTACAATCCCAAATGTTCAGGCGATATCCTGTTACAGATTTCTCCAGGATGGACTCTTTCCAACGAGAATACCGGTGAGAAGATTCTCAGCCGTGAATCATATATGACCTTCCCTCTGTTCTTCCTGGGCAGCAATGTCCAATCAGAGAAGGTAGTCACTTCTGTCACTGTGGACCGTGTGGCTCCCACCTTGGCAAAGGCCATGCGCATTCGAGCTCCGAATGCTTGCGCTCAGGCTCCTTTACAATGACGGCTGAGACAATAAGAGAGAAGTATATGAATTCCCCTTTAATTTAGAAAAAGAAAATTCCCTATAATGGATATATCAAAATTTTTAGTTAAGATTTTTGGCGACAAGAAGTCGCGTGACCTTAAGGCTTATCGTCCCTTGGTGGAGGATGTACTTAAGATTTATCCCCAGATTCAGGCACTCAGCAACGATGAATTGCGTGCTCGTACCCAAGAAATCCGTCAGCAGGTGCTGGATAGTGCCAAAGAACTTCGTGCTCAGATTGATGAGCTGAAGGGTAAGATTCCTCAGACTGACATTCAGGATCGTGCTCCTATTTTTGCAGAAATCGATAAGTTGGAAAAGGATATCCTCGAGCGATTCGAAGAAGCTCTTAATGGAGTGCGTGCAGAGGTATTTGCCATCGTCAAGAGTACAGCTGAACGTTTCGCTAAGGCAGAGAACGGCGACATCGTAGTCACAGCAAACGATTTCGACCGCTCCCTGGCTGCAACCCATGATTTTGTGGATATCGAGGGTGACCAAGCTATTTATCATAATCGATGGATAGCTGGTGGTAACGAGATTGTTTGGGACATGGTGCATTTCGATGTTCAGCTTTTTGGAGGTACCGTCCTTCATCAAGGCAAAATTGCTGAGATGTTCACTGGTGAAGGTAAGACTCTTACTGCTACGCTGCCTGTCTTCCTCAATGCTTTGACAGGAAACGGAGTTCACGTGGTTACTGTCAACGATTACCTCGCCAAGCGTGACTCTGAGTGGATGGGACCCATTTATATGTTCCATGGACTTAGTGTGGATTGTATTGACAAACATCAGCCCAACAGCGAGGCTCGTCGTGGTGCCTATGCTGCTGACATTACTTTTGGTACCAACAACGAATTTGGTTTCGATTATTTGCGTGACAATATGGCTCAGCAGCCTAGAGATTTGGTGCAGCGCTCCCATAATTATGCCATCGTGGACGAGGTTGACTCCGTTCTCATCGACGATGCCCGTACACCTTTGATTATCTCTGGTCCTGTGCCTCGTGGTGACGATCAACAGTATGAGGAGTATCAGCCACTCATCGAGCGCTTGGTAGGCGTTCAGCGCCAGTTGGCTACCCAGTATCTGGCAGATGCAAAGAAGCTCATTTCTGAAGGACAGGAGAGTGGCGATAAGGAAAAGGTTGAGCAGGGTTTCCTTTCCCTTTTCCGCAGCCACAAGGCTCTTCCCAAGAACAAACCTCTCATCAAGTTCCTTTCTGAGCCAGGCATTAAGGCAGGTATGCTTGCCACTGAGGAGGTTTATATGGAGAACAACAACCGTCGTATGCCTGAGGCCACCGATCCTTTGTATTTCGTTGTAGACGAAAAACTCAATAGTGTGGACCTTACTGATAAAGGTAACGATTGGTTGGCCTCTCAAGTCAACGATCCTCAGTTGTTCGTATTGCCAGATATAGGTACCGTCATGTCTCAGATAGAGAGTTCTGATGCTACCGATGAGGAGAAGATTGAAAAGAAGGACGAGGTGTTCAATGACTATGCTACCAAGAGTGAGCGTGTGCATACCCTGCAACAGTTGCTCAAGGCCTACACGATGTTCAACCTCAACGATGAGTATGTCATCCAGGATGGTGAGGTAAAGATTGTCGATGAGCAGACGGGCCGTATTATGGAAGGTCGCCGTTGGAGCGATGGCTTGCATCAGGCAGTCGAGGCAAAGGAACATGTTAAGGTTCAGGCTGCTACCCAAACTTATGCTACCATTACCCTCCAGAACTATTTCCGCATGTATCACAAACTGGCTGGTATGACTGGTACGGCTGTTACTGAGGCTGGTGAGTTCTGGGATATCTATAAGCTTGATGTTGTGGAGGTTCCCACGAATCGTCCCGTTATCCGCAACGACATGAACGACCGTGTCTATAAGACACAGCGCGAGAAATACAAAGCTGTCATCCAAGAGATTGAACTGATGCGTAATTCTGGCCGTCCTGTCCTCGTGGGTACCACTAGTGTGGAAATCAGTGAGATGCTGTCAAAGATGCTTCAGATGCGCAAGATTCCTCATCAGGTGCTCAATGCCAAACTTCATCAGAAGGAGGCTGACATTGTGGCAAAAGCAGGTACCAGCACTCTCACCACCGTTATGAACGATGGGAAGGCTGAGGAGCGCATGTTGGGTACTGTCACTATCGCCACCAATATGGCTGGTCGTGGTACTGATATCAAGCTGACTCCTGAGGTTAAGGCTGCGGGTGGTCTTGCCATTATCGGTACAGAGCGTCACGAGAGTCGTCGTGTTGACCGTCAGCTACGTGGACGTTCTGGACGTCAGGGAGACCCTGGAAGTTCCATCTTCTTCGTTTCCCTCGAGGATAAACTTATGCGTCTCTTTGCCAGTGAGCGTATCGCCAAGGTGATGGACCGTTTAGGCTTCGAGGAGGGCGAGATGATTGAACATCCCATGATTACCCGCAGCATCGAGAATGCGCAGAAGAAGGTAGAGGAGAATCATTTTGGTGTTCGTAAACGTCTGCTTGAGTACGACGATGTGATGAACAAGCAGCGTACCGTCATCTATGAGAAACGTCGCCATGCTCTCATGGGAGAGCGTCTGGGTATGGATATCAGCGATATGATTTGGGATCGCGTATGCAGCATACTCGAGAACAACGACTGGGAGGGTTGTCGCGAGCGTTTCCTCGAGATCTTCTCTATGGAAGTTCCATTTACCGCAGAGGAAAAGGACACCACCAACCTCGACGAATTGGCTGAGGCTGCCTATCAGAAAGTGCTTGAGCGCTTCAAACAGAAAACTACCATCATGGCAGGTAATGCCAACAAAGTGATTAAGGTCATTTTCGAGAGTCCTCAGGGTGCTCAGTACGAGAACATCATGGTGCCAGTCATTGCGGGTAATCGTCAGTACAACATCTCTGCCAATCTGAAGGAAGCATACGAAACTGATTCCCAAAGCGTTGTGACAGCTTTCCATAAGGCTCTGATGCTTCACACTATCGACGATTCTTGGAAGGAGAATCTGCGATTGCTCGACGAACTGAAGCATAGTGTTCACAATGCCAGCTATGAACAGAAAGATCCTTTGCTGATCTTCAAGCTAGAGAGTGTCAAGCTCTTTGACGACATGGTCAATACGATCAACGATCGCACCGTGAGCGTTATCATGCGTGCTATGATTCCTGAGATTCAGATTCGCGAGCAGGCACCTCAGGATGCACCAGCAGAGCGTCGTCCTCAGCTTCGCGAGGGACGCGAGGATCTTTCAGATCAAGCTATGCAGCAGGCAGCAGCACGCGACACACGTGATCGCCAGCCTGTTCAGCCTATGCGAGCTGAAAAGCTTCCTGGACGTAATGATCCCTGTCCCTGTGGCTCAGGCAAGAAATTCAAGAATTGTCACGGACGCAACCTCTAACGAAAGGGGTTGCTCCGTGGATTTATCTATACCAATATGAAAGCAAACCAGCAAACCATCCAGCAGATTGAGCGGACCCTACGTAAGGTTGCCGCCAAGTTCCCAGTCGACAGTGAGCCTGTGATGACAGACCTGCACATGCAGGTGATTCCCTACACAGGTGAGATTCGCACCTATGATGACGATGACGAGGAGCTCGACCGTTGTGTCATAGAGCAATGGATTCATGGTCTCGCGTCTGAGGAGTTCTATGCCGAAGCAGAGAACATCATACGTCAGTGCATCAAGAACATGCGATCCGAACTATACAAGATGTCCATCCTCCACCCCTTCTCTTATGTATTGGTGGATGAGGAGCATGAAACGCTTTCTGACATCTATCTGATGGATGACGATCAGATTATGATCGACGGAGAGCTGTTGGCAGGTTTGGATGAGGATCTCGACAGATTCCTCCATAAACTACTTAGCGAGGAATAGCATTTTATTCCTGCTCTCCATTGTCTTGAGCTAAAATACTCTTGATAAAAAGGAAGGCTTCTCTCTTGAAGCCCTCCTTTTCTGTTTGCTCAAATACGAGGAAAGAGTTCTTCTTTTCCTCCCATCCTTATGATGCTCTTCCCAGAATAATGTCTACTAAGGGTCCTATGTCCTCACTGTTGACCTTACCATCGTCATTCACGTCAGCGCTTCCATTGGTGTCGGTCGTATTGCCAAGCAAGATATCCACCAGTCGTGTCACGTCCTCCACACTTACCTCACCGTCACCATTGATGTCACCCCTTAGTGTGGATGCTGTGGTATTGGGAATGTTCACCTCGTCCAGGAAGAAACGGTTGTTAGACGGATTGTCAGATTCAAAGGTGATTTTTACTTCGTCAGCTGTGCCTGTTATGTTGATGCAGTATTCCGTCCACTTCCCTTTTACGAGGGTGACGGATGATGATAGCTTGCAGCCTGTGCCTGTGATGTTCAGGGTTGTCCCTTCGTCCTTCCCATTCCATGCTGCAGCCTTGAAGTGGAGAGTCTCTGTCTTGCCATTTAGGCCCTTGATGGCAGGGGTAGTGGCAGAGCCTTTAGAACTGCCAGTTCCCAGTTTTATGCATTCTTTTGCTATATATCCTTTGGTAAAAGTCCAGCCAGTATTGTCTGTGTTCTTGCTTTCAACTGGTTTGGCGGTATTTTCGTTCCAGATGTTATCATTTCCACCTTTTTCTTCGCATTTGTCAAATGTTTCTGCAAAGTAGTATTTCCCTACAGGTTGCTGCTTGCTGACGGTAAGCACGTACGAGGCACTTCCGCTCTGATAGTTGGTATTACCTGCGAAGGAGGCTGTGATGGTGGTGGTGCCTGTGGCAAGGATGCTGACGTTTCCGCTTGCGTCGATGGTGGCAACGTTTTGGTTTGACGAGGAATAGGTGATGGGAGCTACGTTGTTGGGATTCTTCAGCGTGGGAGCATTATAGGTTGCGCCCAAAATGGCTGTTGCAGTAGTGCTGGAGTATGCAAGACCGCAAGCCGTTGGATCGTCTGGAGTTCCGCCACTGCTTCCGTTTCCATAGGGGTTCGTATAGTTGGAGTAATCAAAAGAAGTGGACGTGTTGTTGCCCCAAATCAAGTCCTCCAAACCTGGGTAATCTACGAAGGGATTGCGGTTCTTTTGGAACGTATAGACAGCGTTGTTGCGCTTGATTTCCTTCTCGCTCACAGGGTCATTCTTTGCCCACTCCATCAGCATCGTCAGGTACCAGCCTTGGAAGGGCTTGTATTCATCATTTTGGAAGATTTCTACAGTTGCATTTCCTTTCGTTGACCTGAAACTGGATGCCGCGGTAGCTTGGTAGGCTGTCACCATATAGAAGTAGATACGCGCGAAGTCACCCTTGTACTCATCGTTTGGCTCAAATACTTTCTCGCCGCTTTTTCCGTTTACTGTGCTAGTACCGAATTTACTGAACATGTTTTTCGAGCATTTATTCTCATCTATCTTCGTTACCTTGTAAAAGATATAGCTGTCGCGTGTATTATTGATATATCCATCGACAGGAACCACATGGAAAAGATCTGATACCATGGGAGAACTTCCTCCAAACCAACTCTGAGGTACAGAATGCTCGCGGTTGTAGCTGTCACCCTCCCCGCTGTAGTTGGCACCTTGGGCATTTCCCCCTGGTGTGTATTTGGTCACGTTGGAGTACATGTCCCAAATGTAACCTTGTGCTGTCACGTCAGTTGTCTTGTAAGCATTCCATAGACCGTCGTACGAGGGTGTGCTCATGACCTCGCCCAGCGCATTCTTTCTTCCGTTGGGATTGATCAGTTCATACATCTTCGTTTTCAACGCACTGCCTTTCAAACCGTTGGCTCCAGCATAAAACTCGAGTACTTTGGCATTCGTGGGGCCATCGGTTGCCCAGCTGATAGTGCAAACCAGCGTCAGCAGCAATCCTATGAGATATAATTTTCTACGTGTCATTTCTTGCAATGGATTATGTTTCGTGTTTTAGGTCACAAAGTTACAAAAATATTGCCATACTTCCAAGCATTCCCATCAGAAAAAAGAAAATCTTGTGTTTGTGGAGTTGATGTATAGGTGACTTGGCAATAGCAGTAGAATGGGGCAGTTGCTTGAGATTTCCAGCAAAAACTTTTGAAAACTATTGGATAATTAAAAAAAATCGTAACTTTGCATACGATTATAGAAGAACAAGGAAAAGTAACAATATAAATAATATGGTATATGCACATGCGTCACATGTTTATAAAAGTGTGGAACAGAAGAAAAAGCCTCTTCTGCATCTTTGCCATTCTCTCCTGCATGATGGTTGGTATGCCGACCCAAGGAGCGAGAAAGATTAAAGCCAAAGCTGAGGCTGTCGCTCAGGAACCTGTTTCTGACAACACGAAAGGCTTCTACAAGGACCTTTTTGTGGATGGAGGCATCAATGTGTCCTCGCGCGACTATCTGCCCTCTGCACGTTTCATGCAACTCCAGTGGGAGTCGTTTCTCTGCACAGCACAGAAGGGGCGCGACACAACCACTTACAGCGCTATCGACACCCTCATGCAGCGCCAGTTCATTGTGGGCAATCCTCTCGACGAGAATGGCGCCTTGCTCTTCCCTGATGGGCAGCCTCGTTTTCGCATGGTATTCATGAATGGTGGAGCAGCCGCCAGACACGGACGCTCGCTGGGCGAGGATGGACGCAACCGCTATCGCGAATATGTTCGCAATGGAGGGAGTTACGTGGGCGACTGCGCTGGTATGTTCCTGGGAAGTCGAGCTGTCAAGGGAGATTCTGCGTTGAAGTATCTCGATGCCTATCTGGGCATCTGGCCAGGCTTGACCATCAGTACTGGACTCGAGACCTCCCAAACCAACCTGACCATCGAGGAAAATGCGCCTCTGCTTCGATTTTATGACTTTGGAGGAGATCATCAGGTGGACAGCGTATACCATAATGGAGGTGGATTTGCCGTGACGGATACCCTGTGGCCAGAAGGAACGGAGATTCTGGCACGCTACGAGGTGACAGGCAGGGATTTGAAGCTCAAGCGGGATATTCAAGGGCTACCTGCCATCTGGGCTTACAAGGCAGATGACCACACAGGTCGTGTCCTCCTTTGCGGCTCCCACCCTGAGTTTGTGGGAAGTGGCGAGAAACTGGATCTGATGCTTTCGATGGTGAAATATGCGATGGAGGGTACCGTTGCTCCACGCCTGAAGGGAGTTCTCCTGAATGGACAGAAGCGTGAGATGTACAGGAAGACTCGCGACAACGATCCTGACTTCACAGCTATTGGAGACCGTCAGTACCACCATTTCACAGTGGATGTGCCCCATGATGCAGACACTCTTAGGATTATTCTGAAGCCTAAGCCTGGTACTGTGAATTTCGACCTTTTCCTGCTGGCACAGCCAAATGAGTATGCCTATCTCGAGACTGCCACATACAAGCATGCTGGTGCAGGATGCGACAAGACGCTCATCATCCCCAATCCTCCAGCTGGCCGTCTCTTCGTCTCTGTCTTTTGCAACACGACGGTGGAGTCCACTCAGACGCCCTATGGCACTCAGTACAGCGGACGCCTGGATGTCTTGAACGGAGTTCCCTACAGTATTCAGGCAGAATGGAATCTCAAGGGAAAATAGAGATGATTTGATAGCAGGAATCATAGAAAACCAAAAGAAAAAGACTATGAGACGAACAAATGCAGTATTGGCAAGGTTGATTATTGTCTCCCTTTCAATCATTTGCTTCTTCCTGCTTAAACGCTGCATCAATAAGGATAGGACTTTACCAGTCAGTCCTACTGAGGACATGAGCCAGTTCGTGACGCTTGCGGATGTCGTCCCTGATGCCATTTTGGAGATACGATACTTCAGCACGTACAACTTCGTGGGGCAGCGTATCGATGGCTATCTCGAGCCTACAGCCCTGCTCACCAAAGTGGCTGCTGACAGTTTGAAGGCTGTGAGCGGCGACGTGATGAAGCTGGGTTACCGCTTGAAAATCTACGATGCCTACCGTCCACAAAAGGGTGTGGATCATTTCGTGCGCTGGTCGAAGGATGTGCCTGACACGCTCATGAAGCTCTATTTCTATCCTGATTTGGACAAATCTGTTCTTTTCGAACAGGAATACATTATGGAAAGGAGCGGCCATACACGTGGTTCTACCGTCGACCTGACACTTTTCGACATGAATACGGAAAAGGAACTCGATATGGGTGGCACCTTCGACTGGTTTGGACCTGAGAGCCATCCTGACTTCTGCGGAAATCCTGATACGGAGGAATATACGGGTGACAACCAGAAAAGTCCTATGGGACGTTCCATTACTCCAGAGCAGTTCCAGCATCGCATGATACTTCGTCAGGCTATGCTCCGCCACGGATTCAGGGCCATCGAATCTGAATGGTGGCACTTTACGCTCAAGAATGAGCCTTTCCCTGATACTTATTTTACTTTCCCTGTCAAGCAAATAATGAATTGAAATGAAACAACACAAACTTTGGAAACTCCTTATCCTCGTCCTCTGTGGTTACCTTACCGCCTGTACTGATTACGATCTGCCTGATCCCCAACCGAAAGAGGAGCACACAGAGGCCGTGTGGGCACTTATCGATATATGCAACAAGAACGCTGAGGTGAAAGGATTGCTGGAGCACGCTATCCGCCAGGCGGCTGAGATAAATCCTGATCGACGCTATAATCCTGCTCAATCGCTTACGGAATTCTATGACTTCGTGGATTGGAACATTCGCCAGCTCCCTTGGGACGTGATGATTCATAAGGCTCCCCACTCCTACGGACAGTCCCTCTATGGACGTACTGACCAGGGAATAGGATACTTCTGGTTCATTGTCGACCAGCCGTTGGAAGAGTTGAAGGGACGTGGCTTCTACTATCCCACAGTGGAGTTCGTCGAGCCTTTCTCCTCGTGGCTCACCACCTATGCACAATCGTGGGGAGAATGGCTTTCGAGTGAGGAAAGCTGGAACGATGGATATTATAGGATGGTGGCTGATGATCCTGACTGGGGACTCACCTATGGCTGGTATGGAAAGGGGAATCAATGGCACACCTACAACGAGTTCTTCGCCCGCGAGCTCGCTTCTCCTGACATGAGGCCGATAGCTGAGGCAGATGTGGTGTCGCCAGTTGATTCGTGGCCAAAGACTACATTCGCCATCAATGACAACAACCAGCTCGAGTACCCATCTGACCTGCAGATCAAGACAGCAAAACTTTCCGACATAGGCCAGCTTATTGGCGAGGATTCGAAGTACAAGGATGCTTTTGCTGGCGGAACGCTGACTCATACGTTCCTCGACGTGAACGACTACCACCGCTATCATGCGCCTGTGGATGGCATATTGCGTGAGCTGCGCAAGATTCCAGGCGTGGCAGCAGGTGGAGGATACACGCTGTGGGACGATGAGGAGAAGCTCTACTACTATTCCAACGATATGGGATTCCAGATGGTGGAGACTCGCTCGTGTGCCATTATCGAGAACGAGGAGTATGGCCTAGTAGCCATGTTGCCGGTCGGTATGTCGCAGATCTGCTCGTGCAACTGGATTCCTTCGCTCCATGTGGGACAAACTCTCCATCGAGGCGACGAGATGGGGTATTTCCTTTTTGGAGGCTCAGACGTCGTGCTGATCTTTCAGCGTGGTGTGGAAGTTGAGTTGCTTCATATGGGCGAACACCTGCTGATGGGTGAGGCTTATGCAGACTTAAAGAAGAATGAATGATATGAGAAAGACGGGATTATGGATGATGTTGGCCATCGCGACGTGTTGTGTCGCAGGTTTCAACGTGTCGAGTTGCAAGGAAGAACGTGTTGAAATCCTCCCTGTGTCTGGTGTGTTGGATGAAAAGCTTCCCAACGATACAGCTCCAGCGATTGTTGGCGAGGCGATCCATCGTGCCTTCATCGACCGTTTCGAGAATGTTCTCGACGACAGAGAGAATCATGTCAGCGTGTGGAGTCTGGTGAACTGCAATCCGGATGTTTCTTCTGAAGGATTCGGCATCATTGTTACCAAGGACAAGGAGTCGACCAAGCTGCCTGACCTCCATCATGGAAAGAATCCTGCTGCACGATATGATGCCCAGGAGGACGTCCTTTGGCTTTCCTGTGGGGATATGGAAGGGACAGGAGTGCTGGTGGAGCGGCTCCATAAGTTCCGCTTCAGCGACGACAATTCGGCTCACATCGTCTCCTCCCTGGACCCCTATGATGTGCAGCAGGCTCTCCTGGAACGGCTGGGCTACAGCATCAATGGGGAGCGCATCACGTTCTATGATGGCGAGCAGGAGCTGTGTGTCTCTACCAACCATACAACGGATATGGGAGGCTTCGATGAGGAGAATCCTGTTTGGATAGGAGAGCAAATCAGGTATGACCTGACAGGCGAGAGCCTTTCTGTTCATGTGACACCTGGCGTGAAATTCACGACGGGGCTTGTTCTCACATACGATGATATGCCAACACTTTCCGCCAGCGTAACTCTCAAGGATGACGGATCCTTTGCCCTTGGAGAGCTGGAAGTCGTAGAAGACGCGAATTAATGGAAAAGCATTCTGCTATGGAGACATTCAATGACGTGATTTCCTCAGACCGCCTTGTGCTGGTCGATTTCTTTGCCACCTGGTGTGGCCCTTGCAAGGCGATGCATCCTGTGCTCGAGAACCTGAAACGTCAGCTGGGCGAGAGCATCCGCATCATCAAGGTCGATATAGACAAACATCAGCAGACCGCTATGCAATACGGAGTGCAGGCCGTTCCCACGCTGATGCTCTTCCGCAACGGCCAACAGTTGTGGAGGCAGAGTGGAGCGCTCTCCCTGCAGCAGTTGTTGGCGGTCATCAATCCTTATTTATCATAAGCGTATGGACAAGAGAATAGCTTTCATCACAGGTGCGACGAGTGGAATAGGCGAGGGGTGTGCCCGCAAGTTTGCTGCAGGAGGGTACAACCTGATTCTGACAGGGCGTCGAGAGAACAGGTTGCAGGCATTGGCCCGCGAGCTGGAGAACAAGACTGAGGCAGCGGTGCTGACGCTCTGCTTCGACGTGAGGGATAGGGAAGAAGCAGTTGCAGCGGTTGGGAGTTTGCCTCCAGCGTGGAAGGAAATCGACGTGCTGGTCAACAACGCAGGTCTTGCTTTGGGCCTGGAGGCAGAATACGAAGGAGACCAGGATGACTGGGAAACGATGATAGACACCAACATCAAAGGCCTGCTGACGATGACTCGACTGATTGTTCCTGGCATGGTGGAGCGCAATCGTGGACACGTGATCAACATAGGCTCTGTGGCAGGCGATGCGGCCTATGCGGGCGGAGGTGTCTATTGTGCCACCAAATCGGCTGTCAAGACCTTGACGGACGGACTCCGCATCGATTTGGCTCCAACGTCAGTTCGAGTGACTAACGTGAAACCAGGGTTGGTGCAGACGAATTTCTCGAACGTGCGCTTTCATGGGGATGATGAGCGGGCAGAGACCGTCTATCGTGGCATCCAGCCTCTGACGGGCGATGATATAGCCGATGTTGTCTTCTATGCTGCCAGTGCGCCTGCGCATGTGCAGATTGCTGAAGTGTTGGTCCTTGCCACCCATCAGGCAAGCGGTAGTGTGATTTTCAGGCAATGAGGCACATGGTTACTCGACAGGAGATGTCCATTAAAGTAAAAAACTCCTAAATAGAATCCGTTGGTTTGGTCATGTGTGTGAAAAAATCCTAACAGACAAACCTCGTTTGGGAGAAATCTCCTATCTTTGCATCGTTGAAATCAACAAGTAGAAACTAAAGTATTAACGTGTTAGAATCAAGAAAAAGACATCGTATGAAGAAATCCAGAATGAAAATGGCTCTTGCAGTTGCCCTGATGATGGCGCTGCCTCAAATATCGCTGGCTCAGTCGGCTCTGTTGGGAACCTTGAAGAATGCTGCCTCAACAGCTTTGGCCAATTCCAACAACAAGAAAGTGAGTGCCGTAACAAGCATCCTGACTGGCGTGGAGAAGATGAAGACTGTGAACGACAGCGTCCTGGTGGGAACATGGGCATACACCCAGCCGTGTGTGACTGTCGAGACGAAGAACCTGTTGAGCGACATTGGCGGAGAAGCTGTAAGCAGCAAGGTGGAGCCTGTGCTGAAGGCCCAGTTCGAGAAGTGGGGCATCAAGCCAGGAAAGTTCTCTGTGACCCTGAAGGAGGACAAGAAGGGCAGCGTGACCAACAACGACAAGACGGATGAATTCACGTGGGCTGTGGAGGACAGTTGTGTGGTTTTCACTCAGCAGGATTATAATGCCAAAGTGAATGCCAAGATGAACGGCAACACGCTTCAGCTGACCGTAAGTGCTGAGAAGATGCTTGCCATGCTTTCCTACCTCAATTCAAATGCCACCAATTCAGACGATTCCTTTGCCGACCTGCTCAGCTCAATCAAGAACGTGAAGGGCCTCTACGTGGGCATGAAGTTCGACAAGGTTGTGCCCTCAGGCGAGTCCACTCCTGCTCCCGCTCCAGCAGACACGACAGCTGCGGCACCTAAGAAAGAATAGTACAATCGATTGCTCGCATAGACAGAAAAAGGACTGGGACCTGCAGGTTTTCAGTCCTTTTTTCGTGTCTTTCCTGCATCATTAAAATAAAAATGCGTAAATTTGTCAGCGATATCGTGAAAAGTAAAACCTGAATCTGTAGCGTATGGAAAAGTATAGTCTGAAGAGAGGTGTGGCGCTGATGATGGCGCTGTGTTGGATGGGTTGCATGAGCGTGAGAGCTCAAGCCATCATCCTGACGAGTGACCAGCAGCTGACGGATCTGGCGGATGATCCAGACAAGAAAATCGACAACACAACAGGACTCACCAAGAGCTTCCAGAGCCTTCGCGAAGTGGTGGAGTCCAACAAGCGGCAAGGGAACAGGGAGTTCGCTTTGGCTTTCGACGAGTTCTTCCGCCAGTATCGCGATGATGCCAATACGACGCGTCTGCTCACCCCTGATATGGACGAGTACGTCGAGAAAGTGTCGCGCATCAGCAAGTTTGTCGAGAAGGAAGGCAACGGGATGGGGCTCGAGTTGAGTCTGCTCAGTCCCTTGGAACTGGGGCAGGCCTACCATCATCAGACAGGCAATACAGGCCGCTGGGTAGCCTTCAAGGTGGGGCGGCGCAACCGCTCGACAGGTCGTTTCAGCATGGAGATGTGGCAGCAGACCACTTGGAACAACAACAAGGGCAGGACCACGCTGAAACTAGTGGGCGTGCGAGCCTATGCGTTCAAATCCCAGGAAATCTTCGAAGGGAAGTATTGCGTCGATCCCAACGACATCCAACCTTTGCAGAATGTCAGTTATGAAGTGCTGGATTCCCTGCATGGGAATTCCTTCCACCTGCTTTTGCGCGTCTATGGAGAAGAGCCCGCCTTCCAGGGATACGACCGTGTGATGGTCCTCCTGGAGTACGAGACTCAGGAGATGGATTACTTCGCTCAGGACGCCTTGCCCTTCCTGAAGAACCTCCTCAAGAAGTACCACGACTATGGAGTCAACCTGATGTCGCTCTACAGCGACGAGATGCACATCCAGCAGGATTGGAATTATTTTGGACATCACGAGGATGGACAGCTGAACATGCGCTATCTGACGCCCTCCATGCAAAAGGTCTTTGAAGAGCGCTACAAGCAACCCTTCGACGAGCGCTACCTGCTCTATTTCGTCTACCAACCCACCCATTCCGCCAGCGTGACAGGCGAGATTCCTGTGGAGTATGTGAAGGGCAAGGAGGTGGGCGACGTGTTCCGCACAGCCCTTTTGCGCGACCGCTACTATCATCTGCTTCAGAACAGCGTGGTGGACCTCTTCAAGGAAGCAAAGCACTATGGCGAGCAGCTCTTTGGACACGAGCTCCGCACCAGCGCACATGCCTCGTGGGCACAGTCTCCCACCATCGACTACTGGCATTCTCTCCATCCCACCTATGCCAACAGTTACGAGTACACTCCCAATTTCCTTTGGAGCAATACGGTCCACCAGGCAGCCGCCGCCTGCTATGATTACTTCAAGTGGGGCGAGTACCTGCAGCCCACAGGCAATGACTTCTGCGAGGGCGGTTGGCTCGATCGCGACTACTATGGTGCCGCTATGGCAGCCTCCATCGCAGTCATCAACAAGTACCCCAATGCCTATGCTGCCGCTTGGGGAATGCCTTCCGCCTCGTATGAGCGCCGCATGGCCATCAACTATGCCTTTGGATGCCAGCCTCCTTTCCATTATCAGATGGTCACAGGGAACGTGATTCGCGACATCGAGGTGCTGATGATCTATCCGATGGACCTGGTAGCCATGAATCCCAGTTTCGGCAGTTGGATGACGCAATACGGCTATGCCAATTATCTGACCAGCGACCAGCTGATGAAGTTGGGAACCCTGACGCAGGACGGACACATGCAGGTGTGCCAGAAGCAGTATGGGACCATCGTGGTACCCTTTGCTCCCCTTCCTGACGAAGGACTGATCCAGAAGCTCCGCTCCTTTGTGGAAGCTGGCGGCAAGGTTATCTGGTGCAGTTCTCCAGCCGTTCTCGACAAGGGTGGGGCAGAGTGTCTTCAGGAGTGGCAGAGCCTGTTTGGGGTTACCTGTCAGCCGCAGATGAGCGTGGGAGAGGAGAAAGCAGGCCATCGCATCACGTTCAGCGGTTCCTTCAGCCAGGTTCCCTCCCAGGAGATCCTGTCCAATTTCCTGGTGGACCACATCTTCAGCGTTGAGCCAGCCGAAGGGACAGAGACGGTAGCCACGATGGATGGAGCCGTTGTGGGCACCCTCCGCAAGTATTCCAAGGGAGGACTGGCATGTTTCTGCGGCTTCCGTCCACGCGATGACCAGAGCGAGAGCCTGGGCTACGAGACGCGCACCCTCTTCGAAGTCCTGAATGCCTGTGGAGCCTATCCCAGCACAGGGACGTTCAAGGGTGTGAACGATAATCCCACGTATCTCTCGCGTACCACTCCCTACTTCGTCACCACCTTCCCCAACGGCACCACGATGGTCGTGAACCACTATCGCCATCATGTGGAGAACTGGGCAGGCGGTTTCTCTCGCGATCCAGCGTACGACGCCCAGGTGCTGGCAGCCAATCCTTTGCCCTCCGACAGCATGAGCCTCCAGGAGGCGCGCGTCAACGGTCATCGAGTCACCTATCAGGGTCGCCTCACGATGGGATTCTCTGTTCGCGACGGCCTGCTCACCACCTTCCTTGGCCAGCATTGCGACGGAATCACGTTGGATGGCCGCAAGTACCGTTTTGGCCCTCAGCGCATCACAGAGTTGACCTTTGCGCCTGTGGATGGTGACACGCATCACTATCGTCTTCGCGCCTATGGCCAGCCAGAGGTTTGGATGCCCGTTCCCTCAGGCGTCAGGTCAGCCAAAGTGAGTTTCGCTGGCGAGCAGATTCCTGCTGAGGTAAGGAAAGGCAGCCTCGTCCTCACCTTGGAGCCTCGCCATTATGCCCAGATTCTGGACATACGGCTGGAAGAGTAGGCAGACGGTTTACCAAATGTCTTCTGGAGTCTCAGGATTGTCGAAGACTTCCTTGGGGCAGAGCTCGATGTAGTCCATGTAGAATTCCTTGGCATCCGTGTCGAGGACGGACTTCATGCGTATGTAGTAAGTCTTCTCTGGGTCCATGTACTGGCGCAGGAGGATGCGGCGCATCGCCCACGTGTATTCGCGCAGGGAGTTGTTTGGGTCGCCCAGCACACAGTTGCTCTTGTCGCCGTTCATGTAGCCGTTGTTGCGCATGCGCTTGTCAATCTCCGCATTGTAGTCTTTGTCCTCCGTATCTTTTTCCCACGCCGTGATGGGATTCTGTGGCGGAATGGTCCAGTCCATAGGGATGCCTGCCACAGGCAGCTTGTCGAAGTCAGAGCCGAAATAGACCTGTGCTACGCCTCGCCTGTCAGTAGCGATGATGGCATAGCGCAGCTCATAGATGCCCTGACGCGGAACGGGCGGCAGGCGGTAGGTCACCTCGTATCGTCCCACGGCCTTCATCTCGTCTCCGTTCTTGCCTGGCCATCCGTAGCGGTAGGCGTTGAAGTAGACCATGTTGCAGTCCTCGTTCATCCACATGTCGTTGAAATACTGGTAGATGGTATGCTTGGGGATATAGACCTGCTGGTAGCGCTGGTCCTCAGAGGCTCGCTTCCGTATGCCGTTGGTCATGGCTTCTGGCAGCATCCCCATCGCATCGATGCGCAAGCGTTGTTTGTGGAGGTTGTCGCGCACCTGATCCGTATAGGCCAACGGACCATCCAAGGGATAGATGCAGCAGTTGATGATGTCGCTCAGCACAGCTTCCTTCTGGTCGGCTCCCACGCGAAGGCCCCGCTTGTCCTCAGCGCAGCTCAGCTCGCCTCCGCTGCCGTTTCGTCCGCAGTCAAGCACAGGGAAGCGGTTCAGGTAGACTCCCTGGCTCTCCTCGCTCTCATAGATTTTGATCAGACGTCGTTTTCCCATCGTGGTGTAAAGTTCCTCGCTGGCCATGCCCAGTTTCGCAGGGTTGCTCAGCTTGAAGCGGCTCTCGTTGTGGTGGATGACCAGCATGTTCGAGGAGATGCGCATGGGGAGCATGTGGTAGGTCACCCACTGATAGAGCAGGTTCTCTGGGCTGGAATAGTTCTTGTCTGTGGTGAAGACGTCGCCGTCTGAATAGAGGTGGTTTTCCTGAATCCATTGCAGGAGTTTGGGCAGGAGGTCAGGATCTGCGGGGTCGAGGCCCTGCTCGCGCCAGAAACTGTCGAGCTCAGCAAAGATGGTGAAGCCAATCAGCCTGTGCTCAGGCGCGTAAGCCCGTCCGCTGTCGGCAAACCCCATGCTGTTGATGTTATCCAAATCCGTTATTACACCCGTCAGCCGCAGCGTCTCGTATGCCTCGTCGCGCCAAGCCCTGAGCGTGTCCAGGAGACCGCACGCCTCAATCGCACGGGCCATGACGAGATACCCCTCGCGTTTCTCCTTCACAATCTCCCAAAGATAGTCGGCAGCGGTGATGGTGCGGGGCGCCACCACTTCATCCATCTGGTGGATCACGCCGTTGAGCATGCGCATGTCGCGGTTCACATAATTGATGGGCCAGAGGCCGTTGATCAGGATGTCGTCGGGCTGGTCTGTATAGTAGACGGAAAGCTTGCGGTCGTTCATGTTGGTCCTCACCATCTCCCATCCGCTCCTTACAGGGAGGTCCCACGTCTGATAGGCTTCCTCGTCGTCGCCTGAGTCGATGATGCTGTTCAGTACAATAACCCGCCGGATGGAGTCCAGCTCAACGCTGTCGTCAAACGCCTCCCAGGAGGGATATTCTATCACCCCGTCGGCAACCAGCGTGTCCAGATAAGCCTGGATGGCGTCATTGGTGGGAGCAAAGACTGTGAAGTGCCCGCGAGCGGAAAGGAGTTGGAAGACTCTTGTCTCCGATACCTTGCTCACATTGACCTCATTCAGCAGCCTGCAGTATTCGCTGAACTGGCTGTTTTTCGACAGATAGTCTGATATCGTATTCCCCTTGAACACATAGCGGGCAGAGGTGTCGACCGTTTCCGTGCAGTTCCACAACATCATCGCCGTGAGCAGGAAAGGAATGAAAAAAAGCCTCTTCTTCATCATGTTTTCATGAGTTATTCAACTCGTCTCCATTGCAAAGATAGAAAAACTTTTCCAATACCTATAAGTTTTTAGAAAAAAGTTTGCTGAAAAGGATTCTTATTCCGAGTACTCCAATTCTGTTCAATATTTCAATTGTTTTCTTCTCCCTGCGCTCAGGGCGAAGTGTCGGATGAAGTTCCTCAACGTGTTGACTCCGGACTTTCAACTCGATGATTTCCTCTTTCTAACACGATGCAAAGGTACGTTTAAGCGAGCACGATACAATAAAACTCGTTTTAATTGTATGGTCGAGCGGAAGTACCTTCGCGACTGCAAAGGTACGAAGAATAGGTGGATGAATGTCTGTTGTTGCCAGAAATTGTAGTAAATTGTCAATGTTGTTGGAAACAGGACGAAAATGTAAGGAAAAATCTTTTGTAATTCATGGTTTTTTTTGTGCCTTTTGGAAGATTTGATAGTGGGAAGGAAACATGAAAGGTTTTACAACTGTGTGCACGGCACGCGTGAGTACGAGAACCTATGACCATAATTGACAATTGACAATTAGGTGGGTGTAAGGACATCTAGTGACCTACAGAGAATTAGGAGAATCAAAATCAAAAAAAAGAGGAAAGCTATGAAAAAGGAGACGTGGAAATTCATCTTGCAGACGTTGGCGGCTATCATCAGCGCGATTCTGACGAGCTTGGGGGTGAACAGCTGCTTGGGTTGATTAGCGGTTAGAGGTTATGGGTTAGAGGTTAGTGGGAATAATCGGAATAATCGGAAAACTCGGAGAAATCGGAATAATCGGAATCCCCGTTAACCGCTAACCGCTCACCGTTAACCCAATTGTCAATTATCGGGGGAAAATGGTGGGGGTTAAGTGAGCGGAAAGTGAAATATTTGGATGTTTGTTTCTTAGAATGTCACAAAATTGCTATATTTGCATTATGAAAAGAACATTTATTACCACAGCCATCCTCCTGATGGGAATGATGGCAGCATCCCAGAATGCGAGCGTTGTAAAGACGGGCGGAGAAAAGATTGAGTACAACCGCATGCTGTTTGGGCAGTTCATCGAGCATTTCGACAATCAGATTTACGGAGGCATCTTCTGCCCTGGCAACCCACTCTCTGACGAGAACGGCTTTCGAACCGATGTGATAGAGGCCATGAAGGAACTGAAGGTTCCACTGGTGCGTTGGCCAGGAGGGTGCTTCGCTTCGACCTACCACTGGCGCAAAGGCGTGGGGCCGAACCGCAAGCCTGTGTTTGACAAGACATGGGGCGTGGAGGAACCCAACACATTCGGCACGGATGAGTTCGTGAAATGGTGCCGCAAGATAGGATGCGAGCCGTACATCGTCACCAATGCGGGGACAGGCAGCATCGAGGGAATGAGCGATTGGGTGGAATACTGCAACCTCAACGTTGGGGAGAATGGACTGCAACGCATCGCCAACGGCTATCAGGAGCCTCACAATGTCCGTTACTGGTGCATTGGCAACGAGAACCTGGCCCCCTGGGAGATGCAGTACAAGACTCCGCAAGAATGGGCACCCCTGGTCCGCGAGGCGTCGAAGATGATGCTGGTCGTGGATAAAGACCTGAAGTTGGGTGCCTCTTCCCTGACGACACGCGAAGCGATGCTGCCGATGCTCAAGGAGGCAGGCCGCTATCTCGATTTCATGGCATTCCATTGCGGTTGGGACGGAACGGGAAAGTCGTTCAAGGAAATCATGATGATGACCGATTTGCCAGAGAACCACATCAGCAGCACCATCGGAATCCTGGAGGAGGCTGAATATGGCGGCGGCAAAATCAAGCTGTCCATCGACGAGTGGCAACTGCGCGGATGGATTCATCCAGGAATCGGCGACCCGCGGAAGGGATTCGACTTCGAGGCCAGACGGCAGAACGACATTGCCTCCACCTACACACTCTCTGATGCGGTATATGCCGCCTGTTTCCTGAACGCTTGCCTCCGCCATTCCAACATAGTGGACATTGCGTGCTTCTCCACAATCGTAAACACCAGAGGGGTCCTCTTCGTATATCCTGAAGGGCTGGTGAAACGTGTGATATACTACGCCCTATGGATGTACTCCAATCATCTGTTGCCATACGTGGTGCCAACGGAAGAAAGCGTCGAGAAGATGACTGACGGAAAGAAGGAGATTGGCATTCTGGACATCATTCTCACATCCGACAAAGAGGGAAGACGATTTGTCTATGCCATTGCCAACAAAGACCCTGAAAAGGAACAGCCCGTCGCGCTGGATTTCAAGGGAATAGGGAAAAATGTGCCCAAGAAGGTCAAGGCTATGATTCTCTCTGGCAACTCTCCTGATGACTATAACGACATTGGGCAAGAGAGGGTAAAGCCTTACGAAAAGTCCCTGCCCGTAAAGAACGGAACGGTAGCCATCCCAGCTCATTCCGTCACCTTTATCTCCATCGACTGATGGACCGCCCTGGCGTTTAGCCTTTTGAAGTAGTTAAGTAGTTAAGCCGATAGTTTTTGCGATTGGCGTCATTGTCCTCGTCATCGTTGAATTTGGCTTTTCGCTCGCTTATTCGTAACTTTGGCTACGTCTAAAGTACTCTCGTTGACTTTGTCTTCATTTGTCTCGACTCAGCCAAACAAGCAAGCGTGATGGCGTTCGCTGCTTCAAATGTTCGAGAAAAAAAGAAAAACTTTAGTTTCTCTTTGTTTTCTGCTCGCTTATTCGTACCTTTGACCTTCTGTCTTAGTTACTCTCGCTCGGAAAAGCACAAATAAATTTGGCTTTTCGCTCGCTTATTCGTAACTTTGCACCTGAATCGACGAATAAGTACTTATACATTATGGTTATTGGATATACAGCTGGTGTTTTCGATTTGTTTCATATCGGACACCTCACCTTACTGAAAAATGCGAAGGGACTCTGCGACAAACTTATCGTGGGAGTTACGGTCGACGAGCTGGTTCTCTACAAGGGCAAACATGCGATGATTCCTTTCTCTGACCGCATCGAGATCATACGCAACATCAAGTGCGTGGATGCCGCTGTGCCTCAATATGATATGGACAAACTGAGCATGTGCAAGAAACTGGGAGCAACCATCCTGTTCGTGGGAGACGACTGGTATGGGACGGAGAAGTGGAAGGAGTACGAGAAGGAGTTCCAGGAGGCTGGCATCCGCATCGTCTATTTCCCTTATACGCATGGCGTATCGTCCACGAAAATCAACGAGGCTCTCCACATCGTGCGCGACAAGGATTAGTATCCGCAGAGAATCGACAACCCATTCTTCTAACCTATTCACATTCTATTCGTTATGGCTTACTACGACAAGGATTTCTGCCTGAGTTCCTACATCGCTTTCCGCTACATTTGGCTCGATGGAACTGATTTCTACCCTGGTTTCGCTCACCACAACTACGAGGCGATTCCTGAGGATGAGCGCATTCCTGTGCATACATCAGAGGACATTGACCGCATGATTCAGCTTCAGGTGGACGAACTCTACAAGCTATATGACAATATCGGCATCCTGCTCTCTGGAGGTATGGATAGCGGCAACCTGGCTGCCTATCTTCGCCCTGGAAGCCACGCATACACGTTCGTCTCAGACACAGGCGTCTTCGATGCCGACTTGGAGCGTGCCAAGAAATATTGCGCCAAGTTTGGCCTGCAGCACCATCACGTCAATATCACCCTCGAGGACTACCGTCATTTCACTCCCATCGTGATGGCTTCGAAGGGGGCTCCTGTACATTCCATCGAGCCTCAGATCTACAAGGCTGCCATCCAGGCAAAGAAGGATGGAGTGGAGATGATGCTGGTGGGCGAGAGTGCCGACCTCATCTTTGGAGGAATGGATAAACTCATCACGCCCGAATGGACCTACGAAGGCTTCACTCACCGCTATACGTTCCTTGAGCCCTCGCTGGTTCTCTCCCACCCCGTCCCAAAGGCTCAGGAAGCGCTCTACGAGCAATACCGCATGGGAGAGAATGGCATCGACTACATGCGCTTCATGGACGAAGTGTTCTCGATAGAGAGCTCAGGCTCCTACCTGAACGCCTTCCATGCAGCTGGCCTGCCCTATTACGACCCCTACGTCCGCCTCATCATGGCTGACCCCCTGGACATGCAGCGCGTGCGCAACGGAGAACCCAAGTATCTGGTGAGAGGGTTGTATGCCATCAAGTATCCTGAGCTGGAGATTCCTTTCAAGATTCCCATGCCTCGACCTGTGGACGCCATCTTCCGCGATTGGGAAGGCCCTACCCGACCTGAGTTCCGCACAGACATCCCCATGCATCAGCTGACTGGCAACCAGAAGTGGCAACTGTGGTGCGCCCAGCTGTTCCTGGACATGTTTGACTAAGAAAACTGCACTTGGGAGTACCCATCACATGAACCCACTATCGCATCAGGACCCCTTAAAGGCGAAACTGCTCGAGACCTTCCTCTTCACAAAGGATTTTCTCAGCAAGCACGACATGACCTACGTGGGCTGCGGAGGAACCGTTCTGGGAGCAGTACGCCATCAGGGCTTCATCCCTTGGGACGACGACATTGACATATACATGCCTCGAAGCGATTACGAAAGGCTTCTCACGATGGGAGACGAGTTGCGCCCGCTGGGCTACGACATCATCTCCGTGGCTGACGAGGGTTACTACATGCCTTTCGCAAAGATTTCCGACCGCAACTCCACCATCTGGGAGTTCGAGCATCTGCCCCTCATCATGGGTGTCTACATAGACATTTTCCCCCTCGACGAGTTCAACGAACCTGACGAGGCAATCACCGCCCGCCAATATCGCAGCCATTTCTACTTCGACAAGTACATCAATGCCTTGAGCCACTACACGTTAGGCTCTCTCTTCCAATGTCTTCTTCGTGGCAACATCCATGGGGCAGGACTTCGGATTCTCAACCTGTGGCGAAAGAGGAATCCACAGCGTTATCTACAGGCTTTCCTTGACTTCGAAAGAACCTACGCAGGAGGATGTGGAGACAAATGTGTCTGTGTGACCCAATGGGAGGGACGCATCTTTCAAACCCAATGGTTCCACGATGTCATAGAACTGCCTTTCGAGTCCACCACAGTCGCTGTCCCTCGCGACTATGATGCCTACCTGACACTCCTTTATGGCGACTACATGACGCTCCCACCTGAGGAGAAACGCGTCTCTCATCCCCATTACTTCACAGACCTGCAGCACCGTTATACGCTGGAGCAGGTCATCAGCATCAAGAAAGGCTCTTAGTCAGGAACGTAGACAGGACGAATGGACTGCCCGTAGTAGCGGAAATCTTCCTCGCATCCCTTGTCGGACTGGCTGGCGCCAACATAGAAGGCCTTGGCAGAGAAGGTATTGCTCAGGTTGCGCGACCAGCAGAACACAGAACTGCCACCACGAAGCAGTTCGCTGCCATCACGATAGCCAACCGAGGGGAGGAAGATAGAGTTCTTGTTGGGACCTGTGACACGATACCCAGGAACGCTTTTCTCCGTAGTCCACGTCCAGCGGCACTCTGTAAGCAATTCCACAATTTCCTGATTGCTTGGCATGCGCCAGCCTGTTCCCATATTGACGGTAGCTGCATCATCCTCAGCAGAGAGAACGGTCAGTCCATCGCTCTCGTTGTAGCGCACCATTTCACTCAGGGTCCCATTGCATAGCTTGTAATTCTCCCACGTGTAGGTCTCCTTTGGCTTTGTCTCGCCCCAAGCATAGTAACCTCCAGCCTCCTCAGGGCTTGCAGCACCCAAGTTGGAAGTTGCCCAGCAGACACCTGAGGAGAGACCTAAATCCATCCAGCCGTAACCATTTGCCCGGCCTGCTCCCTCCCTGGTGTTCAGCGTGTGGATACTACCAGGCACAGCTACCCCATTGCAACTTGTGTAGGCACAATAATAATAGAGGGTTCCTGCTGAAAGGGCATCCATGTGGGCAGTAAAGGTATAACTGTCGTAGGGCATATCCTTGGCAGCGAATACCGTATCCACCCGACAGACAAGACGTCCCTCTTCATTGGGGTAAAGGCCTGCCTCACTCTCAGAGAAAGCCACTCCACAGAAATAGAGTTTCTTGTCTGCCTCAGTTCCTGTCATCAGACTCGTGTTTACAGAGACAGCAACATCAGCCGTTCTGGTGGTGAGATTGCTGAAGGATTCGCAACTGGCGATGTTCCCAAAAGATTGAGTGGTAAAGCTCTCTTTCTCACCATAATACACCTTACCCTGAGCCTCGACATAAGCACGATACTGGTAGGTGGTGTTAGGCAAAAGATTCGACAGGTTGCAGGTGAAGAGACTGCCTGAAACGCCCTGGGCAACATAAGTGGCAGGCGATGAGAAATCATCGGATGCGACATCGTATTCAACACCAATCACACATTGCGAGGCCACCAAGCCCAAACGGGCGACACTTGCGTTTCCATATACCGTAGCCTCTGTCAGACTAACGTTGCTTGCATTCCCTGTAACTGCAATGCTGCCTGTCGATTCTGGTTCATCATCACTCTTACACCCAACCATCAGCAAACATGCCATTATAATGGTCCCAAAAGCAATTCTTCTCATTTCCATTCTGAATTTATGTCCAATTGTCCTGCAAAGTTATATAAAAAAAAAGGAAAGGAGTTTCTTTTTGGGATTTTTTTTGTATCTTTGCAAGCAATTAAAAACATAATCCGAAAAAGAGTAGAATGGCTGCAAATATAGGCAAGATAGCACAGATCATCGGTCCTGTCGTAGACGTGCGCTTCACGTCCAGCGAAGAAGGAGAGACAGTAAAGCTACCTAAGATTCATGAGGCGATGACAATCAACCGTGCCAACGGGAAACGGCTGACCCTGGAAGTAGAACAGCACATCGGCGAGAACACGGTTCGATGCGTGGCTATGGACAGCACCGACGGATTGAGTCGAGGAGTGGCAGTAGAAGCAATGGGGAGCCCCATCACCATGCCCATAGGAGACCAAGTCAAAGGTCGCTTGATGAACGTCACAGGCGATGCCATCGATGGCATGCAGGACTTGAACCGCAGTGGTTCTCTTCCCATCCACCGCGAGCCTCCCAAATTCGACGAACTGCAAGCAAGCAAGGACATCCTGCCGACAGGTATCAAAGTGATTGATCTGTTGGAACCTTATCTGAAAGGTGGCAAGATCGGACTGTTTGGCGGTGCTGGCGTAGGCAAGACCGTCCTGATTATGGAGCTTATCAACAATGTGGCAAAACGTGGCAACGGATTCTCCGTCTTCACAGGAGTGGGAGAACGTACCCGCGAAGGAAACGACTTGCTGCGCGAGATGATTGAGAGTGGTGTAATCCGCTATGGAGAAGCTTTCAAGGAAGGTATGGAACGTGGCGAATGGGACCTCTCGAAGATTGACACTGAAGAATTAGCAAAAAGCCAAGCCACCATGATCTATGGCCAGATGAACGAGCCTCCTGGCGCCAGAGCATCTGTCGCTCTAAGCGGTCTGACGGTTGCTGAGAGTTTCCGTGACAGCGGTGCTGAAGGAGAGAAACGCGACATTTTGCTCTTTATCGACAACATCTTTCGATTCACCCAAGCAGGAAGTGAGGTTAGCGCTCTGCTGGGACGCATGCCTTCTGCTGTCGGCTACCAGCCTACCCTGGCCAGCGAGATGGGACAGATGCAGGAACGCATCACAAGTACAAAAAAAGGCAGTATCACCAGCGTACAAGCGGTCTATGTGCCTGCAGACGACTTGACGGACCCCGCTCCTGCAACAACATTCAGCCATTTGGATGCCACTACGGTCTTGAGTCGCAAGATAGCAGAGCAAGGCATCTATCCTGCAGTAGATCCACTGGACAGCACCAGCCGCATACTGGATCCTCTCATCGTGGGCAAAGAACATTATGAGACTGCAGAGCGCGTAAAGGCTATCTTACAGCGAAACAAGGAGTTGCAGGATATCATCTCCATCTTAGGCATGGAGGAACTTTCCGATGAGGACAAACTGATTGTGGCTCGTGCCCGCAAGGTGCAACGTTTCCTCTCCCAACCCTTTGCTGTAGCTCAGCAATTCACTGGCGTTCCTGGTGTAATGGTTAATCTGGAAGATACCATCCGCGGATTCCAAATGATCTTGGACGGAGAAGTCGATGACTTGCCAGAACAAGCCTTCCTGAATGTGGGTACCATCGAAGACGTGAAGGAGAAAGCTGAGAAACTGAAAGCTGCGGCACAAGGATAAAATTCAAGAGATTATGATAAGGGTAAAAATCATCATGGCAATGGGAACCATCTTTGAGGGCGAAGCCAAACAAAGCGTGGAGCTGCCTTCTGTGCTGGGACGCATGCAAGTGCTGCCAGACCATGCTCCCCTAATGGCTGCGCTGGACAAAGGTGTCGTCAAGGTGGACAACCAGGAATTTCCCATCAATGATGGAATAGCCCAAGTGGAGAACAACGAGGTAACCGTACTCTGCTGATGAATACAGACGAGATCATAAGCGAGCATATAGGCGATTCACACGATTGGCACATCGTCACGTGGAACGGCCATCCTATCGAATTGCACTTACCCATTCTGATATGGAGCAAAAACTCAGGATGGCACGCGTTCTCTTCTTCTCATCTGGCAGAGGGTCAAACATACGAAGGCCTGCGATACAACGAGAACGGCAAAGTGGTTGAAATGCTGTCTGACGGCAGCGAGAGCCATCCCATAGACATCAGCATAACAAAGAATGTGTGTGGACTTTTCATGGTCAGCTTCATTACCATTACGCTGATTCTCTATTGCGCCAATTGGTACAAGAAACACCCTTTGCAGGCTCCCAAGGGACTTGTCGGACTGATAGAATTGGTAATATGCTATCTGTACGACAATGTGGTGGACAGTGTGATTGGTGGCCGCAACAGCGTACGCTTCGCACCCTATCTGCTAACAGCCTTCTTCTTCATCCTGATCTGTAATTTAGTCGGCTTGATACCCGTTTTTCCATTCGGAATGAATCTGACAGGAAACATTGCGGTTACTGTGACCCTTGCGACAGCTACTTTCCTGGTAGTGAACCTGACGGGGACCAAACATTATTGGAAGGATATCCTTTGGCCTGATGTGCCTTGGTTCTTGAAGTGTCCTATTCCCTTGATGCAGGTGATAGAAATCGTTGGATTGTTCACCAAACCATTCTCACTCACCATCCGATTACTGGCCAACATTTTTGCAGGACATACCATCATCCTGAGTCTGATATGCATGATCTTCACCAGTATTTCCATGGGAGTCACCATGCATCGCAGCATGACTGCAGTAGCCTTGCTTTTTGCGGTCTTCATGAACATGATGGAGCTTCTGGTGGCTTTCCTGCAAGCCTTTGTCTTCACCACAATGAGTGCCAGCTATATCAGTCAGGCACAAGTCGGAAGTGAGGAAGCGTCTGAATTTGAAGAGACATAAAGAGACATAAATAGTGAATTGATAAACAAAAATAATATAGAATAAAGACAAGAAGTTATGTTAGGACTAAGTTTAATGCAGGCAGTAGGTCAGGGAATTGATTTGGCTGCCATTGGAGCAGGTATTTCAGTGATTGGAGCAGCTTTCGGTATTGGTATTATCGGCAAGGCTGCCATGGAGGCTATTGCACGTCAACCTCAAGCAAGTGGTAAGATACAGTTGGCAGCTATCATTCTGGGTGCTCTCATAGAAGGTGTCAGTTTGTTTGCCGTTGTTGTATGTATGAACGCAATCGGTAAGTAATGTCTCTGTTTACACCTGACTTTGGACTCCTCTTTTGGATGGCTTTGGCTTTCGGCATTGTACTTGCAGTGCTGGCAAAATGGGGATTCCCTGTCATTGTGAAGGCGGTAAATGACCGTAAGACCTACATTGACAAGTCTCTGCAGAATGCCCACGAGGCAAACGAGCGATTAGTCAATATCAAGGCAGAGACCGACATGCTGGTAGCACAAGCTCAGGTTGAGAAGCAGACCATCCTGAAAGATGCGGTTCAGCAGAAACAACGCATTCTGGCTGAGGCACAGGAACAGGTCTATGAATTGACTCGCAAACAAATGGAGCAAGCCAAGGCTGACATCGAGGAGCAACGCCAACAGTCACTCCACCAGATTCGAAAAGAGACTGCCGACTTGGCTATTGAAATGGCCAAGAAAGTCATGCAGAGCGAACTGCGTGATGAAACAGCCCAACGGCAAAGTATTGAGAATCAACTGGAGGGTTTGAAGGAAGGATAAAACCGCAAATAGGCAAGGATGAGTATTTCCACTCGATATGCAAGAGCGCTATGGGAATCCGCCAAGGAGCGACCTGTGGCAGAACAGCAGGAAATCTATCAGAAAATGGTTCTGCTAAGGGAATGCCTTCTGTCGATGCCAGAGCTGCGGGATGCCCTGGATGATCCAACTTCTACGGATGAAGCAAAACGGGAACTCCTGCAAACAGCAGGCGGAACAAGCAAGTCACCTCTTTACGAATCTTTTCTCAATCTGATACTCAGTCATCATAAAGCGAATAAGCTGATATGGATTGTTCCTCTCTTCACTGATATGTATCGCCGTGCTCAAGGGATTGTCAGTGTGACAGTGGAAAGTGCAGCTCCCATAGATGATGACATACGGGAAAAACTTGTCCTGCAGCTGAAGGAGATGCTGAGAAGTGAAGTAGAATGCTCCTACAAGGTCCTGCCTGAACTGATGGGCGGTTTCCGACTCCTCATTGGAGATAAACGTATCGACGCCAGTTACAAACGTAAGTTGGAAGATATCCGACGTGAGCTGATGGAGAAATAAGAGATAGACGATTGGCAAGAAGCATGCATTTTGATGATTTATTGATAGAAACAAATGAGTGAACAGATAAAGGTAAGTGAAGTGACTTCAGTCTTGCGTCAGCAACTTGAGGGAATGGATACCCACACCCGTGTTGAAGAGGTTGGTACCGTCCTACAGGTGAGCGATGGTGTTGCACGCATCTATGGACTCCAGAATGCTGAAGCCAGCGAGTTGCTGATTTTTGACGATGGGATGGAAGCCATCGTGATGAATCTGGAAGAAGACAATGTGGGTGCCGTCTTGCTGGGACCAACAGACAATGTTGAGGAAGGTGATACGGTAAGAAGAACAGGTCGAATTGCCAGCATCAACGTGAGCGAGGAGATGATTGGTCGTGTCATTGATCCCTTGGGAACTCCTTTGGATGGCATGGGCGAAATAGGAGGAAAGAAATATCAGATGCCTTTGGAGCGTAAAGCGCCAGGTGTCATTTATCGCCAACCTGTAAACGAGCCTCTTCAAACAGGGCTCAAGGCTGTGGACGCCATGATTCCCATTGGACGTGGACAGCGTGAACTTATCATTGGCGACCGCCAAACGGGAAAGACTGCCATTGCCATCGATACCATCATAAACCAACGCTCTAATTATTTGGCAGGAGATCCTGTATACTGCATCTATGTTGCTATAGGCCAGAAAGGAAGTACCGTAGCAAGCCTGGTGCAGACGTTGAGGGAGAAGGGAGCTATGGATTACACCATTGTGGTCAGCGCCAATGCCAGCAGCCCTGCTGCCGTTCAATATTATGCTCCCTTTGCAGGTGCAGCTATCGGCGAATATTTCCGTGATTCAGGCCGACATGCCTTGGTGGTTTATGATGACTTGTCCAAACAGGCTGTAGCTTATCGTGAGGTAAGCTTGATCCTGCGCCGCCCAAGTGGTCGCGAAGCGTATCCAGGTGACATTTTCTACCTGCATAGCCGTTTGTTGGAACGTGCTGCCAAGATCATCAACCAAGAGGAGGTTGCTCGCCAAATGAACGACTTGCCAGAAAGCATGCGTGAAATAGTTAAAGGTGGTGGCTCCTTGACTGCTTTGCCCATCATTGAGACCCAAGCAGGTGATGTCAGTGCCTATATTCCCACCAATGTCATCTCTATCACAGATGGTCAGATCTTTCTCGAGACAGATCTATTTAACCAAGGAGTCCGGCCAGCCATTAATGTGGGTATCAGTGTGAGTCGCGTGGGCGGTAATGCCCAGCTAAAAGCAATGAAGAAAGTTGCCGGTACCCTGAAAATTGATCAAGCTCAGTATCGTGAGTTGGAGGGCTTTGCCAAATTTGGCAGTGACATGGATGCTGTAACAGCTTTTACCATTGATAAAGGAAGAAAGAATAGCCGCCTACTGATCCAGCCCCAATATAGTCCTATGCCTGTAGAAGAACAGATAGCGATTCTTTATTGCGGGGTCCATGGTTTACTCAAGGATGTACCCTTGGAATCTGTTCAAGCATGGGAATCTCAGTATCTGGAGAACCTACGCATAAACCACCAGGAAGATGTGCTAATCCCATTGAAGGCTGGTAATTTAACGAATGAAGTAGTCCAAGCCTTGGAAAAAGTTGCTAAGGGAACAGTATTCTAGATAAAGGAAGAAAATGGCCTCGCTGAAAGAGATAAAAGGAAGGATCAATTCGATACGCAACACGCAGAAGATCACCTCAGCTATGCGTATGGTGGCTACTGCCAAGTTACGCCGTACCCAAGGACGTGCGGCACATGTGACAGCGTATGTTCATGAGTTGACTACCATCTTGGGACATCTGCAAGCTATGCTGCAAAGCAAGGAAATCTTGCCACAAACCCCAGAACGCCCTTTGAAGCATGTGACATTGATAGCCATCAGTAGCAATAGTGGTTTATGTGGAGTCTTTAATACAAACTTGTTCAAAACACTAAAGACTCGCATTCAGGAGTATCGCAATAGAGGGGCAGAAGTGAGCGTCATTCCCATTGGTAAGAAAGTAGCCCGTGAGCTATCTAAATTGGGGATGGAGTACTTATCAGATTTGATTGAAAGCGGGGAGAAATACACATCAAATCCCACTCCAGAGACACAGGCTCCCTTGAATGATTTATTGAAATCTCTTAATGAGAAATATGAATCTGGGCTATTGGATCAAGTGGAAATTGTGGCACCTCACTTTAAATCAATGGGAACACAGACCGTTGAAACTTATCAAATTGTTCCTCTCCAAGTCGAAGTGGATAAGCAAGAAGATGAAAATCTGGCTGATTACATAGTGGAGCCTTCTCCCATAGAATTATATCTTCATACAATTCCTTTGCTGCAGAGAACCCGCTTTTTGGAGATTCTTTTAGATGCTGCAACAGCAGAACATGCAGCCCGCATGCTGGCTATGCAAACTGCTGATGATAATGCCAGTGATCTGTTGCAAGAACTTACCTTATTATACAACAAGACACGTCAACAAAGCATTACCAATGAGCTTATTGACATCATGAGTGGCAAAGGATAAAGATATAAAAGCAAAGGAGAGTTAGAACAGTACCTATATTCCATTCTATTCCAACACAATCCGGCTTGCCTGAATAGGTTGCCCCATGAAAATGTTAGCACTTTGGCTAAACTGCTCAGGCTGATCCGTTGTCAGATAACGAATGGTTCCATTTTTAGTCAATCTGCAATCCATTTCAGGATGTCGAAGAAGATAATCCTGCAAACTGCGAGCTACGTATTCTCCCTGAAAAATCAAATGTATATTTGAGGGCGTATATCTGAGGATTTTCTTCTGCAAAAGGGGATAATGAGTACACCCCAGGATGATACTGTCTATCTTGGAATCTCGCTCCAACAAGTGATTAATGGATTTCTCTACGAAATAATCTGCGCCAGGACTGTCAAATTCAAAATTCTCGACCAAAGGCACCCACATGGGACACGCTTCACCTGTAACGATAATATCCGGATAGAGTTTAGAGATTTCCATGTCATAAGTACATGAGCGAATCGTACCTGGCGTAGCCATGATCCCTACGTGACGCGTCTTGGTAATATGGCCAATACATTCGGCAGTAGGACGGATAACACCCAGTACACGTCGGTCAGAATCCATATGAGGCAAATCATTTTGCTGAATACTGCGCAACGCTTTGGCCGATGCTGTATTACATCCTAAAATAACCAGATGGCATCCCATTTGAAAAAGATAACGTACAGCCTGAAGGGTAAATTCGTAGACAATTTCAAAGGAACGGGTTCCATATGGAGCTCGAGCATTATCGCCCAAATAAAGATAATCATACTGCGGCATCAACTCGCGAATTTGCCGTAGTACAGTAAGTCCTCCATAACCAGAATCAAAGACTCCAATAGGACCTGGCAGTTGAGGAAGATTAATGCTCCTCTGGGACATTTTCAACAGGTGTGGTTTCTTGGGCAGGTGATACTTGTACAGGAGCCACATCCGTTCCTGCCTTGGGAGTCTCAATAGGAGTAATTTCGGCCTGAGGAATAGGTTCTTCAGGGACCTCTAAACCCAGTTTACGCTTGACTGCATTCGTCACGTCGACACCAACAACAGGATTAATGAACGGACATGCATTCTCATCTATATTCAAAATAAAAGCATAGCCTAACTCTACTCCTACAGCTAAAATAGCATTGTTGAGCTTCTTTTCTACTTCTCCCATAGCTTCTTTTTCTGCATCAGCCAACAAGCCTTGAGCTTGATTGCGGAAACTCAATCCGTTATCCATCAGATTCTGAAGCTCAGCTTGACGTTTCTGAAGAATAGTAGTAGGAAACTCTTTTTGTCCCTGCAAAAACTCAACGAACTTCTTTTGAAACTCATCTTCTCCTCGTTGTGCCTCTTGCTCATATTTGGTGCGCAAGGCAGCCATATTGTTTTGAGCCTGTGTATATTCTGGCATCTGTTTCTTAACAGTGCTATAACTCAGATATCCAAATTGAACTTGCGAGAAAGAGGGCATAACAATAGATACCATGATCGATAAAAGGCAAAAGACTCGTTTCATTGTTTTCTTGAGTTTGATTATGTTGGGTTCAAATAAAAAAACAAAACGATGGCGTAGACACTTCAGCAGCACCTACGTCATCGTAAATAAACGCATATTACAAACCGACTTCTTTCTTAATCTGGTCAGTTACATCAGTACTCAGAGTGGTGTTGATAAAAGGAATAGCACCCGTGCTTGTGTCAACCACATAAACGAAACCACCAGCCTCACCAATTTTCTTCACAGCCGCCATCACTTTCTCTTGAATAACGCCCAACTTATCTTGCTGAGCTTTCTGCAAAGCTGTCTGATTATCCTGATAGGACTGTTGCATACGCTGGTACAAATCCTGGAGTTCTTGCTCACGACGCTGCTTTACATTGTCCAGCAAGTTTGCCTGTTCCTTTTGATACTCATCACTCTTTTTTTGCAATTCGTCTTGCATCAATTTCAGATCAGCATCATACTGTTCTGCCATCTTCTGAATTTCAGCCTGAGCGTCTGTGTATTCCTTCATGTTGGGAATAATGTCTGCGCTATTGAAATGTGCAAACTTTTGTGCCATCAAGCTCATAGGTGCCATCATCAGGATGGCAATCAAAATTTTTTTCATCTTTTTCAAAAATTGTAAATTGTTTTTATCTCTGTTTGTTTTTCTTTTAATTGTTAGCATAACCCAATTTTGCCAAGACCTCGTTCGAGATATCTATCTTTGGACTAGCAAAGATAATACCTGCATCACTGGCACGATCTAAGACCATACTATACCCCTTCTGGTCTGATATCTCCTTTACTGCATTGTATATTTCATCCTGGATGGGAGCCATTAAGCTCTCACGCTTCTTATACAGTTCTCCCTCTGGACCAAAGTATTTCTTTTTAAGTTCAGCAGCCTCCTTTTCTTTAGCTATGATGTTGTCCTCCGACTTTGTCTTTTGCTCTTCACTCAAAAAGACTGCTTCTGACTGATAATTCTTGTAGAGAGTCTGGGCTTCAGTAGTGAGAGCGTCCACCTCAGCCTGCCATTTCTTACTAACTTGGTTCAACTGCTCATTAGCACGCTCGTATGCGGGCACATTCTTGAGAATGTATTCCATGTCAACCAAAGCAAATTTCTGAGCCATTGCATTTGCACTGACTGCAACCAATAAAATCATTAAAAGTTTTCTCATATTTCTAACATTCCTCTTTTATGTTCAACATAATTATTTAACTCACGTTCTTTAAAATTCCTGACCCAAAATGAAATGGAAATGGCTACGTGCATAAGTCTTACTGCCAAAGATCTTATCGAAGCCATACCCCCAGTCGATACCAAGAAGACCAACCATGGGCAAAAAGATTCGAACACCTGCGCCGAGTGAACGCTTCATGTCGAACGGATTGAATTTCTTAACCTGATCCCACGCGTTACCACCTTCTGCAAAGACCAAACCATAAATATTGGTGCTGGCTCCTAACATAAAGGGATAACGCAGTTCTACCGTAAATCGGTCATAAGCATAACCAGGGAATCCGTTGGGAGTAAGAGAACCATTGTCATAACCACGAAGACCAATAGTTTCTGTAGCATAAGTACTGGTATAGCCCGACATACCATCACCACCCACAAAGAAAGTCTCAAAAGGAGAACGCTTGTGAGAGTTATAGGATCCCAGAATACCAAATTCCACACGAGTCATTAGGACAAAGCATTTATTGCTACTGGACAAAGCAGTGTATGTGCGGCTCTTGAACTTCCATTTGTGGTATTCAATCCATCGATATTTATCTTGCAGCTCCTTCTTGTAAGTGCTGGAATTGTACTTAGTTGCCAGATTTTCATAGTCTTTGTTGTCAAAAAGACTATACGGAGGAGTTACACTGACAGTGAAAGAGAAGTCTGAACCACGACGGGGATAAATCTGGTTATCTGTACTGTTTCTGCTCAAATTCAAGTTCAGACTGATATTATTGCAGTTACCGTTTGCAATCAGGAAGTATTGCCAATCCTTCAACATATAGCGGGTATAACTCAGATCTGCACTTAGAGTGAAATAGTCATCAGGCCAACGCAGACGCTTACCCCATCCTAATGAGATTCCCATAATCTTCACGAACTTGTCGGGATCATAATAATTCTCATAATAGTTGTAACCATTAGTCCCGTAACCATAAAGGTAACTGTTGTAAAAACTATTACGGTATGCTGAGTTGTAGTAATTGTCACTTACGTCAGTTTGCTTGGAGAAGAAAGCACTTACGTTTAATGTATTGGGACGCTTGCCACCAAACCAAGGGTTCATATAGCTTAGGCTATAAGCTTGGTAATAACGTCCATTTGTCTGGCCACTAATACTGAAAGTCTCTCCATTGCCTTGAGGCAATATGCCACGGCGAAGACCATCTTTGTTGAAGAGGTTTGCCATGCAGAAGTTACTGAATTTCAAACCAATCTTACCGATAACGCCCGTCTGTCCATAACCTAATGAGAACTCTACCTGATCATTACTTTTGCTGGTCAATCCCCACCGCAAATCAACAGTTCCGTTGGTTTGATCGGGTTCAACATTATAGTCGATTTTTTCGTCGAAATGTCCCAAAGAAGCAATCTCACGGTAAGAACGCTCCAAAGCTTCCTTAGAGAAAAGGTCACCAGGTTTGTTGCGCAACTCACGGCGTACTACATTCTCGTATACACGATCATTGCCAGTAATCTTTACGCGGCTGATGTGAGCTTGCGGTCCCTCTGTAATTCGCATCTCCAAATCCACAGAATCTTCTACGATATTCACCTCTACAGGATCCAAACGATAGAAGACGTAACCATTGTTATAATAAAGATTTCCAATAGCATCATCATCGGTAGTAGTTCGCTCTTCCAACAATTTCTGATTATAGACATCACCTTTCTTTATGCGTAGGATCTGGTTCAATCCATCGGTCGGATAAAGACTGTTCCCAACCCATTCAATATTGCGAACATAGTATTTCTGACCTTCTTCGACATTGATGAACACATCCACCGTTTTTTCATCATGAGGAACCACACTGTCTGAGATTATGACAGCATCTCGATAGCCCAATTCCGCATATTTCGCAATCAAGTTATCTTTGGCTTCCTTATATTTGCTGTCAATAAACTTTTTCGAACGGAACCAGCTAGCCATCGAACCTTTCTCGTGAATCTTCTTTAACACACCATTTTTAAATAGAGATCCTTTTATTTTCTTGGATTCCAGGGCTTCGTTGCCTGCTATGTTAATGCTGTTGATCTTTACTTTGTCCTTCTTCTGCACGTTAACATCTACGATGATCTTGTCTGGAGCAGAAGGATCGTCATGAGAAAGAATATTGATATCCGCATTCTTATACCCCTTATCATCAAAGTATCTCTTAGCCAATATCTTGGCTCTATCTATCATATTGGGAGTCAACTGATTATCTTTTACCAATCCCAGTTTTTCCGTCAAGTCATCTTTTTCTCCTTTCTTCACTCCATTATAATTAATCATAGAAATACGGGGACGCTGAGTCAACTGGATGTGCAAATAGACAGAGTCTCCCACCAAACTATCCACACTTATGGCAACGTTGCTAAAGAGACCATTCTTCCAATAACGCTTGACTGCTTTTGTAATGTCTTCACCAGGAATAGTCACTGGTTCACCCACTGTCAGGCCACTCAATCCTATCAGCAAGAACTCGTCGTAATTCTTCACTCCATCCACCGTAATGTTTCCAATGTAATAAGTTCGCGGCGTACGAGTATAGTCAATTTCGGGATTTATTTCCCGATTGACAAGCTGAGCTGCCAGATTTTGTGCAAATAATATAATTATAAGGTAAAAAAACCTTTTTATCATTGGGTCGATTTTTTTATAATTCCGACTTACTTCTTCTCGCCTTTCAACTTCTTTTCTATTTGAGCCTCAGTCAAGCCAAACCTGCGCTGGCGTTTCTGGTAGGATGCAATGGCCTTGTGCAAGTCTTCTTCCTTAAAGTCTGGCCAAAAAGTGTCGCAAAAATAGAATTCAGTGTAGGCACATTGCCAAAGCAGATAGTTACTTATACGAAGTTCACCTCCCGTCCGAATAAGCAGGTCGGGATCCGGCATGAAGTTAGTCTCCAAATGATTAGAAATATACTCTTCAGTGATATCCTCAGGTTTCAACTTCCCATCAATGGCATCCTTCGCAACCCTTCTCGTCATCTCGGTAAGCTCCCAACGACTGCTGTAGCTTAATGCACAAGTCACCGTCATGGTCTTGTTGTTGCGAGTCTTTTCCATGCATTCATTCATGCGTTTCTGCACACTTTCTGGTAAGCTCTCTCTATCACCAATCACACGAAAGCGAATATCGTTCTCCATGAGAACTTGATCTTCAAGTTGGGTAACGAAAAGATTCATCAGAGCCTCCACCTCCTCTGCAGGACGGTTCCAATTCTCGTTTGAAAAAGTATAGAGCGTAAGGTATTTCACACCTAAATGACCGCATAAATCCGTAATACGTTTTACGGTCTCGACGCCTTCCACGTGACCGGCAGAACGTGCCAGACCTCTAGCTTGAGCCCATCGTCCATTTCCATCCATAATGATGGCGATATGGGGTGGTATGTTATGGATATCTATATTCATTTATTGTCTTTAAAAATAATTTCTTAATCATCATTGTTATGGCATTCCTTACACTTGGGACACAGGTCGTAGGTTAGAAACACCATAGTGAAAGAATAACAGTCTTTGTTCTTGAGGCCAACACTTTTTATGCCATAAGGATGAATCAATTGGCTTGCCTCTTTGCTGCCAGCATCCAACGCATCACTTGTGGTGAATCGCATGGTCCATTCCAAACCGATATTCAGACGAGGTCGCAACTTGAACTTTAACCCTACTCCAACAGGTAGATTAAGTGCAAATTGGGTGCCTGCACCTGCACCACCAGGGGCAACAGTAAATCCTGCACCAGCCAGAGCATAGGGTGTAAATCGACTGTTCTCACTATACCCGCTGTTTCTAGTGTATCCCCAAAAATTCATTTCAAACTGGGCACCAAAATCTATCACATTTCTACTGAAGGAGACTTTTGTGGGCATTCCACCCTCTGCTGTTTCGCTTGTCGCATCTGTAGGGATGAAGTAGCCTTCACTATTTCCACTGATATGCCCTAATGCCAAATCGCCCTTCAGCGCCATACGAGGATTAAATATTTTACGGGCAATGATACTTCCCATACCGCTCATGTGAGCAAAAGGAGTTCCATTTACATCGCCCATGTAGAAACAGGTTCCTAAACCGCCACCTAATTCCATCTGATACTCTACGTCATCCCCACCTTGCGCAAACAAAAATGCAGGAAGGCAGAAAAAGACAGCAATTATTGGCGTACGAAACCGAGTCTGTTTAAACGTCCTCGCCATACCTGTTGATTGGCTATGATCCAAATAAAGTTATTTTCATCCGCGGTTGCTGTAAGGGGTCCGCTGACTCCAGAAAGCTCGTAAGGCAGGTGCAGCTCTCTGTCTGCCTTCCATGTAACACCATGATCTTTGCTAAAATACAAATGGTCCATCGCTTTATGAGTACCTCCGTTTACAGGAGCACCTCCGATGGCTATCATCTTTCCGTCATATGGGATAATCGTTAGATATTGCAGACGAGGGCAAGAATAAGGATTCTCAGACGTCTGTGTATAATAAGTCCATTCTGCTTCTCCTTCTTTCATGTCGTCATACCATACTTTGCTCCATACTACTGCTGTAGTGTCTGTCTCTACGTCTCGGTTTCCGCAAATCAGAATTCTATGGTTCCCATTCTCTTGGTCATAGACACTACTGTATATCAAATTGTCAGGCAGATATTCAGGACTGCTGTCCAGGGATTCCACTTTCCAATCGATAACATTTGACGAACTATAAAGCAGGCCATCAATCAAAAAATAATAAAAGTTGGAACTAACTGCCACCAGAGTCCGATTGGGGATTACAGGTCCCAATTGTTCCCACGTAATGGCATCCTGGCTAGTATAAATAGCTCCTTCGGTAGAACTCACAAACAAGTTGTCACCCTGTTGATGCAGGGTGCTCACAATGGTTGTCTTCGGCAAATTAGTAGCAACCAAGGTCCATTCGCCCGCTGATGCGAGTCCTGAACGTACTGCTGTTTGGATACCGTCAGAAGTCTGTCCTAATACTTTAAGCGTACCTTTGTTCATGAAGGCACGCATTTCTTTCATTTCTGCGAAAACTGTCGTCTCTTCATCCACATGATTCCAGTAGAGAGAGTCACCTTCCTGCTGGTGTACGTTAAGTCTCAAAGTATATTGACGATAACTTTGTGCATCATTAGCATATACCAACAAATGCAAAGGCTTTCTTAAATCCAAGCTATCAGAACTGTTATATAAAATCCATTCTGAATTAGGGTCATCTGCTGGTCGCCAATGTAAAGTGGCACCTTCGTATGTGATGGTCGTTAGCACAGAAGATGCTATAGCACCATATAGAATTGAATCACGATTTTCTATAAGCAAATTCTTCTGATCGATAGACATCTTATAGGAACTTGCAGTGAAAGTTGTATAATAGATACTGTCGTTTCCTTCTTTATCAGTAGTATGGATAGCACGTTTGATAGTCCCTAATGCTACCGAAGAGATATAGCAATGGTTATCCAACACAATCTCTTCCTCGTCCTTCCAGCAGGAACTCATCAAGAGAGGCAGCATAAAGAAAAACAGATATAGAGATTTTCTCATCAGATTATGTTCACACATGTTATGTATACACTCGTATGCTTTATTGAGTTTACAAAAATACAGACAATATTTGACTTACGAGCATAATATAGACTCGAATTAAGTAAAATTAGTGATTTCTTTCCTCTAAAACCTCCTTTTTGTGTTCTTTTTTATGTTTTCGAAAGTTTCATTATAATTCATTTGGATTCAGAATTCATAATTCAAGGGACGTAAGATTCGAATGCCGTTTCCATCAATTTCTGTTTCTTCGACGTTTTTTGCATACGCTATTGCGGGGGCAACAATTCCTTTCCTCAATCTCATTGGAGATGTTTCAATTCTAATTTCATCCCACAAGCCTTCGTCGATGAATGATTGCAACAACTGCGTTCCGCCTTCCACCATCAGCGACTGAATGTTCCGCTGGTAAAGGTCTGCCAGAATGTCATTTAACTTTCCACAAGAATAAATTCTTGTCTCGGCTCCTTCTTGTTTTATTTTCAAATTGTTGGGCAAGATGTCATGGCGGTCAACAGTTACTCTCACAGGGTTGGGACCCGGCCAATATCGTGTCGTCAGCGACGGATTGTCAATCAATGCAGTTCGTGTTCCTATCATGACAGCTTTGTTGTAAGCACGTAATCGATGCATCAACACTTGAGTCTCAACAGTGGAAAAGGTTACAGGAGTTCCGTCTTCTTGAGCAATGAATCCATCCTGGGATTGCGCCCATTTCAAGAGAATCCAAGGACGTTTCTTCCTGTGGAAAGTGAAAAAACGTTCGTTCAATGCCCTGCATTCTTTCTCCATTACGCCAACAATCACCTCTATCCCAGCATCTCTCATTTTTTTGACTCCCAATCCGTTTACTTTGGCAAATGGATCTAAAGTACCCACTACCACTTGAGGAATTTGGTTCGCGATGATTAAATCGGCACAAGGAGGGGTTTTCCCGTAGTGAGCACAGGGTTCCAAACTCACGTAGAGGGTGCTTTCATGCAGCAATTCTTTTTGTTTAACGCTACGGATAGCATTCACTTCCGCATGAGGGCCACCACAAAGACAATGATAACCTTCACCCAGGATTCGACCCTTATGCACTATGACAGCCCCAACCATAGGATTAGGAGCAGCACCGTACTCTCCGCATCGAGCCAATTGGATACAACGCTCCATGAATTTGTTATCGTAACCCATATTTCTTTGTCTATTCTGTTCCTTTTTGTTTTTTTATTCGTATCTTTGCTGATATGAATTATGTTCAACGCTTGCAGCAAACGTATCCGCCAGGTGAGGCTCGAGCACTTTACCGAATGGTGATGGAAATGCGTTTTGGCCTCTCTCAAACCGATTTGATGCTAGGCAAAGATACACTTTTGTCTGCAAATGACCGCAATAAACTAGAGGAAATTATACAAAGATTGATGCAAAAAGAACCTGTACAGTATATTTTGGGACAGGCAGAATTCTGTGGTCATATCTTTCACGTGGCACCAGGCGTACTTATTCCTCGCCCTGAAACAGCAGAATTGGTCCAGTGGATTTTGTCAACCGTGCCTTCTCCTGATCGACCATTTTGCAGACTGCTTGATGTGGGAACAGGCAGCGGATGCATTGCCATTTCGCTATCTCTGGAAGGGTTTCCTGTTACAGCTTCAGACATTTCTCCTGAATCATTGGCTATCGCTCAGAAAAATGCAGAATTTCTTCAAGCAAAAATAGATTTTGTTTCCGAAGATATTTTACATCCAAGACACAACAATGATGAAAAATGGCAACTTATTGTCAGCAACCCGCCTTATATCTGTGAACGAGAGAAAGCCGACATGGATGATAATGTCCTTCTTTACGAGCCTCATCTCGCTCTTTTTGTACCCAATGACAATCCCTTATTGTTTTATAGAGCAATAGCAGAATACGCGCAATCACACTTAGCCCCTTCTGGAATGCTCTTTTTCGAGATAAATCAAATATATGGGAACGAATTGATATCCATGCTTTCCGAGATGAAATTCAATGATATTGAACTACGCCAAGATCAGTTTGGAAATCCTCGATTTATAAAATCTGTTTTCAAATGAAAGAACTAACCTACGAACAGGCACTCCATCGTGCAACTTCACTCTGCAGTAGCGGTGAGCATTCTTCAAATGAGATACGCAGCAAACTACTCAAATGGGGGGTCTCTCTTTCTGAAGCAAACGATGCAATCAATTATCTGATTAGTGAGAAATTTATTGACAACAATCGCTTTGCTCGCGCCTATTGTCTTGACAAACTCCGTTACAATCATTGGGGACGTGTTAAGATTCGACAAATGCTGCATGTGCAAGGACTTGACGAGGAAGCCATCCAATATGGTCTTCTACAGATTGAGGAAGACGAATATTTACATGTCCTGGATAAAGTTATTGCACAGAAATCCCGTTCTCTCCAGAACGAAAAGAACGATTACCACAGGAAGGCAAAAATCGTCAAACACCTGACGTCTCGAGGTTTCGAAATGGGAATTATCGTTAAAAGATTAGATTTTTCCGACATGGAATAGAGTTAATTACAATGTAATTTCTTACCTTTGCGCGTGAAAAAAGTATCAACGATTTAAATTCAATCATATTTATGAAAACCTTAGAGACAATCTTTGCAAACAAATTATTGAAAGTCAAGGCAATCAAGGTGCAACCGACCAACCCATTCACTTGGGCGAGCGGACTCAAGAGCCCGTTCTATTGCGACAATCGCAAAACGCTTTCTTATCCTGAACTTCGCAGCTTCGTCAAGCTGGAGTTGTCCCGTATAATCCTCGAGAATTTCTCTGAAGTAGATGCAATCGCAGGGGTTGCCACGGGCGCCATTGCCCAAGGAGCATTGGTAGCCGACCTTCTCTGTCTTCCTTTTGTTTACGTCCGCAGCAAGCCCAAGGATCATGGACTCGAGAATCTCATCGAAGGTGAATTAAAGCCAGGTATGAAAGTCGTTGTAGTGGAGGATCTTGTCAGTACCGGCGGCAGCAGCCTCAAGGCTGTAGACGCCATCCGCAACAATGGTTGTGAGGTTGTAGGCATGGTTGCTTCTTATACATACGGTCTGCCCGTTTCCGTTGAAGCATTCAAGAAAGCTGGCGTCCCCCTGATTACCCTCACTAATTACGAGGCCGTAGTTTCTGAGGCACTTCGCATTGGATACATCAGTGAAGATGAGGTACCCGTTCTCAACGAATGGCACAGTGACCCCGACCATTGGCTTGCGTAAACAAATTCACAAAAAAACTTATTTATTCAGATATGACAAAGTACGAGAGTAGCGTAAAACAGATTTATGCTCCCATAGAGGTTGTATACGAGAAGCTGAGCGACCTTACACATATGGAAGCCATACGTGAACGTGTCAACGATCCCAATTTCGAACAGGTAGTATTAGAAAAGGCTGGCGATCAAGTCAAACCTGAACAAGTTGCCAAAATCAAGGATGTCCTTGAAAAGATGGAATTCACCAACGACACCATCTCTGGTGATGCTGCACCTCTAGGCAAGATTGTCTTGCGTATCATTGAGCGAGACCCCAACAAATGCATCAAGTTTGCCCTTGAGGGCACTCCTATCCAAGCCAACCTCTGGCTGCAATTGCTCCCTACCGAATTGGGGTGCAAACTACGTGCAACCATAGGGGCCAACCTCAATTTCTTCATCAAGCAAATGCTTGGCAACAAAATTGAACAAGGCGTAGAAGGGCTGGCTACGATGCTTTCCATGTTGCCCTATTAGATTTGATTCAAATCATTTGTTATTCCATCATCAATGAAACTCTGGGAGAAGAATTTTCAAATCAACAAGAAGATTGAGCAGTTCACCGTTGGACGTGACCGTGAGATGGACCTCTATTTGGCTGAGCACGATGTAATAGGGTCTATTGCACACATCATCATGCTGGAGAGCATTGGCCTTCTTAAAGCTGATGAGCTTCAATCTCTTTTGGCAGAACTTCGCAGGATTTATACGGAAATAAAGGCTGGAAACTTTGTTATCGAGGATGGTATCGAGGACGTTCATTCTCAGATAGAGCTCATGCTTACCCGCTCTTTGGGAGATATCGGCAAAAAGATTCATAGTGGACGCAGCCGCAATGACCAAGTACTCGTTGACATTAAACTTTTCACTCGACGCCAGTTGAAATTGGTGGCAGAGGATGTTCGTTCCCTTTTCCTAGAGCTTCAGCAGCAAAGCGAACTCTGCCGTGATGTGCTTATGCCTGGCTACACACATCTTCAAGTGGCCATGCCCAGCAGCTTTGGCTTGTGGTTTGGCGCTTATGCAGAGAGTCTTGTTGATGACATGATGTTCCTTCAGGCAGCTTTCCGCATGACCAATCGCAATCCTCTTGGCAGTGCGGCTGGTTATGGCAGCAGTTTTCCCCTCAATCGTACCCTGACTACCCAACTCCTTGGTTTTGACTCGTTGGATTACAACGTGGTCTATGCCCAGATGGGACGAGGCAAAATGGAGCGCAACGTTGCCTTTGCTTTGGCAACCATTGCTGGCACCATTGCAAAACTGGCTTTCGATGCATGCTTGTTCAATAGCCAAAACTTTGCCTTCGTAAAGCTCCCCAACGAGTGTACGACAGGTTCCAGCATCATGCCTCACAAGAAGAATCCTGACGTTTTTGAACTGACGCGTGCAAAATGCAACAAGATACAGGCATTGCCTCAGCAGATTACCCTTATCATGAACAATCTGCCCAGTGGATACTTCCGTGATCTCCAGATTATCAAGGAAGTCTTCCTGCCTGCTTTCCAAGAGCTTCGTGATTGCCTCCAGATGACCGCCTATATCATCAACAAGATGCAAGTAAATAAGCAGCTGCTGGATGACCCTCGCTATGATTTGATGTTTTCTGTCGAGGAGGTCAATCGTCTGGCTAATGAGGGAATGCCTTTCCGCGATGCGTACAAGAAGGTGGGGCTCGACATCGAGGCAGGCAAGTTCATACCTGTCAAGAAAGTTCATCACACTCATGAAGGCAGCATTGGCAACCTTTGTACTGAGCAGATTGCAGCTTTGATGGATGATGTATGGGAAGGCTTCAACTTCCAACGGATGGAAGAGGCTGAACGCAAACTGGTGGAGGGCAAATAGATGCGTAATTCATTCCTTTTCCGCATTCTTGGTTGTCTCTTTGCCATATCATGTTGTCTCTCTTGCGGTGAGGCTGATACTCTTTATGCTCGCTTGCCTGCAAAATTCATCATGGATAATGTTTATTCTGTGCCTCAACTATATACAGCATGCAACAGTATGGGTGAATTCTGCACCATCTATGGAAACAACAAGCAGTACATCTTTGCCAGCCACAATGGCAGCACACCCGTCAACCAAATCGCACTCAGCCAGTATTCTGGATTCTATTTGGGGCTCAGTGGCTTCATTGTTGGTCTTCCAAACATTCCAGAGATGGGGCGAGATGTTCCTGCCGTTGTCTGCTTTGATTTGGCTTGCTCCAATTGCTATGAGGAGAGCAACATTGCCAAGCGTATGATTCTTCAGGAAGGTGGCTTTGCCCATTGCTCCCGTTGTCAACGCACCTATGATCTCAACAATCAGGGTATCGTCAGTATAGGTAAAGGCGGTCGCACCCTTTTTCGTTATCGTGTGAATTACCTAGCCTCCACAGGTACCTTGATTATCAACAACTAATCAAAGCCTGAAGGCTTGTCCTGAAATGTTTTTTCGACAAAAAGATGAGATTTGTGGGCAATTTCTTCTTTACTTTCACATTATTTTGTAACTTTGCGCCCACATTGATGCCCAGATGGTGGAATTGGTAGACACGAGGGACTTAAAATCCCTTGACCATTACCGGTCGTACGGGTTCGAGTCCCGTTCCGGGCACCAAGGAGATTTGGCTGAGTCATCAGCCATTTTCTTTTTTGGAGTAGTCTCATTTCTTCCTTTGTAAAATGAAGCCTGTATACGTATTTTGCTCCCTCGCTGGTTTTTCCTCATTAACTGTTTTGGCACAAGAAAAACCTAATATCATATTCGTTCTTTGCGATGACATGGGGTGGGGTGATCTTGCTTGCTATGGCCAGCAATACATCAATACTCCCAACATTGACCGTCTGGCCAGCCAAGGTATGCAATTCATGCAGGCATATTCAGGCAGTCCTGTCAGCGCTCCCTCCCGTGCCTCACTCATGACAGGTCAGCATACGGGCCATTGCGAAGTGCGGGGGAACAAGGAATATTGGAGTTTCGACAACACCATCCAATATGGCAATAATACTGACTTTGCCCTTGTTGGTCAACATCCTTTGGACCCCAACCATATCGTGCTGCCTGAAATCATGAAGAATCATGGCTACGCTACCGCTCAATTTGGAAAATGGGCAGGCGGTTATGAGGGCAGTGTCTCCACGCCTGACAAGCGTGGAGTGGATGAGTTTTATGGTCCTGTCTGCCAATTCCAAGCTCATGCATATTATCCAAACTTTCTGAACAAATACAGCAAGGTAGACGGGGACTCTGTCATGACACGCCAATTGCTTGAGGAAAACATCGAGCATGATTTCTATGGCAAGGATTATTTCAATCGCCCCCAATACAGCGCAGACCTGATTCACCAGCATGCATTGGAGTGGCTGGACAGGCAGACAGCTGAGCAACCTTTTTATGGGCTTTTCACCTATACTCTGCCTCACGCAGAACTCGTTCAGCCTGAAGACAGCATCCTTCTCGCTTACAAGAAGAAATTCCAGGAGGACAAAAGTTTCAGCGGGCAAGAAGGCAGTTGGTATCATGCCGTCAGCAATGTGCATGCTGAGTTTGCTGGCATGATTACCCGTCTGGATACCTATGTGGGTGAGATTATGGACAAATTGCAGGAAAAAGGGATGGCAGACAATACCATTCTTATTTTCTCCAGTGACAACGGACCTCACGAAGAAGGTGGTGCAGATCCCACTTTCTTCAATCGAGATGGTGTACTGAGAGGGTTGAAACGCAGTTGTCACGAAGGTGGCATTCGCGTGCCCTTCATTGTTCGCTGGCCCGGCCATGTGCCCGCAGGTGTGAAAAACAATCATCCCATTGCTTTTTGGGATATCATGCCTACCTTCTGCCATATTATTGGGGAGGACAATTACATCAGCAGGTATCAGAAGTCGGAGACGGATTACTTCGATGGCATATCGTTCCTGCCCACCCTGACAGGCGATGATGCCAATCAGGAATCACATGAATATCTCTATTGGGAATTCAATGAGACAGATCAGATAGCCGTACGCAAGGAGAACTGGAAACTTATTGTGAAGAAAGGAATCTGTGAGCTCTACGATCTCGACACAGATATCCACGAGGACAATAACGTGGCTGTTCTATATCCTGATAAGGTGGCTGAGCTGGTTGCCATTGTTAAGGAAGCTCACACGCCCAACGAGAACTTTCATGTCACTTTGCCCAAGCAGTGAAACGTGTCATCTGGTAGGGAGAATCAGCTTACTCTGCCCCACTTTCTTTGTCGTATATGCATGGTTCGTCAGTCGCTCGATGTCTAAGGGAACATAAATCATTTCGTATATCGACGGGCCTTCCTCGTAGAAGAATGCAATGCGATTGTCAGCCTGCAGACACATCGTACTGTAGGCACTGCTTGTGGTGCTGACTTGGGAAGATTTGATCCATCCTGAAGCAAATTCCGCAGGAGTATATTTCTTGTCCGCATCGAGAACCTTGTAATAAAGTCCCACATTGAATCGCCCTTTACCAAAGGGTACGGATTGAAGGGCAATGGGAGTGGAGACCCCTGTCTTGGCATCGTTTGCCCATACGATAAGCAATTCGCCATTCGTGCTGTTGCCCATTGCCTTGATTCCATTGGGTTGCAGAGCACTGTCCACAGCGATGTCCCAGGATCCACTGGTAGTGCTGTTCTTGTCGTAAGTCCAGATGTTGAAGCACCTGCCACCCTGCATGCGTCCACTCAAGACAAGACTTCCATTGGGAAGTTCCTCCACTTTCGGCTCATCGCTACCCTTGCAGGCTTGGATAGTGGCATCGCCGCCCAGCAGATTCCACGTTTCACCCATATCGTCAGAATAAACCACATACGCGCCACGCAATCCTGTGCCACGCACCAGGAGGGCGGCATAGAGACGATAATATTTTCCTTTCTTCACGATACGGCTCTGCAGAATCTTGCCACTGCCAAAGAAACCTGCATAGGCGAAGAACTTGCCTTCCCCATCATGCTCACCATCCTGGAACATACTTCCGCTACTCCCCCAGAACTGAGGGGTGATATCCACTGGTGTGCTCCAGCTGTGACCGCCATCAGTGGTTTTCTGCATGGCAATCAGAGGACGCTGGGTGGCCGTTGCATAGGCATAAATGGTTTGGCCGCTTACGGTAATCAGTACTCCTGCACCACTTTCCCGATCGAGCCCAATCGCAGGGTCACCATAAGCAAGACCAAAAGAGTTCCCACCCAGTGAGGCGTCACCATCTGCAATGATCGTCTCCTCGCTCCATGTCTTTCCATTGTCTTTGCTGTATCTCATTGCCTGATCTACTTCACCAAAACCCACATCGTTGCGGCATTCACGCACATCATACACTGCTACCAGTTCGTCACGATGATTTCTCGCGATGGCAGGAATGCGGTAATACTGCGTCCCAAAATCCGTATAAGCCAGACACTGGTATTCTGTTCTTTCATTGGCTGTGAAAGATGCCTTTGCTATGCCATCATCCGTCACAGCGACCCCATCGAAGTCCCACCCGTGATATGCCTCTCCACGAAACTTGACGGAAGAACCTGAAGGGAGTTTCATCTCCAACGTTTTCCCGTTTTGGGAGGCAAGCACCTCAAGGGTAGAGGTACCTGAACCATAATCTGCTGTGATGTATCCGCAACGTTTGTTGGTTGGATAAGTCGCCTTCCCCTTTACAGAGACAGCAATCTTCACTATCGTGGCTCCATCTGCATCATCCGCAGCAGCCTTGGTTCCCAGTATGCTGGTGAAAAGCATAAAGGATAAGAGCAGTATTCTTTTCATGTGTGTAAACGTATGATATTTTTTCATGGTCAAAGATAGAGGGAAAAAAGAGTATGTCGATGGAAAAGGTTGTTAAATAAACTTAATCCGGTCGGATGAACTCCATTTCAGACGGAGAGAATTGAGAATGACACTTACGCTGGAAAAGGCCATCAGGGCACTTGCCCACATGGGAGTAATCTGGAAGTGGAAACCGAACAGATAAGGGAGTCCTGCTGCCAGAGGGATGCAGATCAGATTGTAGATGAAAGCCCAAAAGAGGTTCTCACGAATCATCCTGACTGTACGTTTGCTCAAACGGATTGCGGCAGGGATATTACGCAGATCATCGCCCATCAGGGTGACTTGCGCAACGTCCATCGCCACGTCGGTACCTCGCCCCATAGCCATGCTGACATCAGCCAGCGCGAGAGCTTGCGTGTCATTGATTCCATCACCTACCATCGCCACGCGATGACCTGCCTGCTGAAGCCGTTCCACCAGCTTCTCCTTGTCCTCAGGGAGAGCATGACTTTGGTAGTGAAGGATTCCTGCCTGCTCTGCCCAATAGCGGGCAGCGTCTTCCTTGTCACCGCTCATCATGTAGACCTGGATACCTCCCTGCTGCAGCTCCTCGACAGCTTCCTTGGCTTTGGGTTTCAGCGTTTCCCGTTCCTCTAAAGGAAGACTGTCGGCACGCGTAAAGTCGACGTTCTGATTGGGAATGGTCAGGGTACCTGTCTTGTCAATAACGATGGCATCCACATGGCGCAAGTTTTCCAGAGCGGAAGCATCCTTGATGAGTATCTGACTTTCGGCTGCCTTGCCGATTCCTACCATCAGGGCGGTGGGAGTAGCCAAGCCCATCGCACAGGGACAGGCTATCACCAGCACAGCCACAGCAGACATGATCGCCTGCGGAAGCATGGAATTCCCTCCAAGAATCCACCATGCCAGGAAAGTGACGAGAGCGATGGCAGCCACCACAGGGACAAACACCAAGGCAGCACGGTCCACAATCCGCTGAACGGGAGCTTTCGACCCCTGCGCGTCCTGCACCATGCGGATGATGTGAGCTAAAGCTGTCTCTTCGCCTATCTGACGAGCTCGCATGCGCAAACGGCCCTGGCTGGGGATGGTGCCTGCCAAGACATTGTTTCCAACCTTCTTTTCTGCAGGTATAGGCTCACCTGACACCATCGATTCATCCACGTAGGCAGCATCCTCTGTCATGAAACTGGTGGCCCAGACGACTTCACCGTCCACAGGAATCTTCTCGCCTGCACGAACTTCCAGCAAATCGCCCTTCTCGATGGTGGAAAGAGGCACCTCCTCCACGCTGTCACCATTCACGATATGTGCCGTCTTGGGTTGCATGCCCATCAGTCGACGGATGCTGCTTGCGGCGCCATCCTTGGCTTTTTCTTCCAGCAAACGGCCTGTCAGCACGAAAGTAATGATCATGACGGAGGCATCGAAGAAGGTATGCCAGCCAATGCCTCGACTCCCCCATACGGTATCTCCAAAGAAGGTGTTGAAGGTACTCAGCAGGAAGGCTATCAGCGTACTCAGTGCCACCAGCGTGTCCATATTGGCAGTCCGATGAAGCAACTGTCGCCAGGCTGACACATAGATATTCCTTCCGCAAAGCAACATACAGACGAGAGCCAACAGCAGAGACAGCACATTGCCTGCAAGTACGCTCCCCACAGAAATCCATCCCATCGAGAGACACATCACCAGGATAGCCAGCACCCAGGAAAGAAGGGTGCGCCTCCTGAGCAAAGTGAATTCCTGCCGATGGATTTCCTCAGCGCTGCGTCCGCTTTCGATGACCAGATCGTAGCCGATGTCATTCACCTCCCGCTTCATCTGCTCCAAAGAGATGACAGCAGGGTCGAAATCGACCAGAGCGGTGCGACTGGCGAGGGATACTGAGGCACTATGGATGCCAGGCAGGGAAGAGAGTTTCTTCTCCACGTTGGCCGAGCAGGCTGAACACGCCAATCCTACTACGGGAATCGTTTGCTTCATGAAGGGTTTTTCGTGGGGAGAAGGTGATCGTCACTAAAGAGTGAGTTCAAAGCGGCCACTCCCGTCAACAGCCTTCTTGATGTCGGCGGGAGTGACAGCAGCAGCGTCGTATTCCACAGTGACACTGCGTGTTTCCAAGTTCGCCTCAGCGCCTGCCACACCCTCCAATCCGCAGATAGCATTCTCTACGTTAGCCTTGCAATGCATGCATTTCATGCCGCTTACGGAAAAAGTTCTTTTCTCCATTCTTTCTCTTTTTGAATAAGGATTATCTTACAGGATGGACCAGACGCTTTCAGACGATCAGAATGTCCAACCGATGCGGAAGAGGTGATCCTTGTGGTTGCCGTCGTGATGCATCAAGCCCAGGCCATAGCCCAGATAGAGATGCTCCTTGATCTGCAGACCTATCGTGAAATCCATAGCAAAACAGCTCACGTAGTCTGAGAACATGCCGCCATAACCAAGATCAACGGCTGCAAAAGCCTTCACGTCAGGACCGAAGGAAGGGCTGAAGCCGCGCAAACCGGTCGTGAAACTGATCTCGCTCCAATCATCGTATTTGTTGTAGTCATAGGCGTACTTCACGTGCAGCACATCCCAAGCCAAATACTCGTTGAAATTGTGTTGTGCACGAACACCCAGCTCCAATTCAGTTCCCACACCTACCTCAGCTGCCCAGTTGAAACTCTTCAGGCTCTGAGCCTTCAGTGATGATGCACTCAGCAAAACCACTGCAATCATTAACAAAAACTTCTTCATCGTTGTTTGTACTTTTTTTAAACGGTACAAAAGTACTCATAATCTGCAGATTCACCAAAAAAAACAGTAAAAAAATGAGTTTTTCAGCTTGGCTGCTTCCGTGCTTTTTTGAGGGGGGAGGCACAAGCAAGAATGCAAACGCAGACGAGCAGGACGGAGGAGCGGAAAAGACAACGTGTCGAAAGGGGAGGAAGAACGTGTTGTGTTCGAGCTTTCAACGTGTTGTGTCTGCAGTTTCAACGTGTTGCCCCTTTTCCTCTTCCATCAGGGGCCCCCAACGACCATCATGATTTTCTTCTTGAGAATCAATCTATAATCTATAGTGTTTCAGCTTTTATAATCTGGTTCAATTAATTTTACGTCCTTATATTCATCTCTTAAATTCTTAGCAAGGTCTTTGTCTAAAAGGAAAGCATCACATGGACATGGTTTTGAGGCAAGTGGATTTCGTGGTGTGCCTTTAGTTTTGTACCTTATGCAAATTGCAGGACGACCTGGATTGCGTCTCAGGTATGCACATATCTCGCAATAACAAGCGATATGGTTTCTTTCATAACATGAAAGCAATGAGAATTGCAGATTTCGCTCTGAATCTATAGAAGAAATATTGCCTCGGAGCATAAATTCATAGACAACTTCTCTGTTTCTTGGAAAATCAAGAGTTGTACAATCTACGGGACCTAAAAAATATTTACCACTTCTATACAGCGAGAACTTAGGCACCTGAATTTTTATCTCCTCTGGGGTTGCTTGGATAGTATTCTCTTCATTAAAATTGCGGTAATATCCAATATTAAGATCTTCTGCCAATCCCATGACATCAGATTCACCTGATAGAGGAATTTCTATCAGACTTAACGATGTTTCTAAATCTCTTTCACAGTCCTCAGTGGAAAACTTAACAAATATCGCATCTTCTAATGATTGCCCCTTTCTAAAGACTATGTCATATATTCCATCTTGCCCAGGCCTTTTAAAGTTTTTTTCACACATCTTATAACCTATGGACTTCAGATCGTATGTTTCGCGCCCTACTGAATAGCAATGACTTCTATCAGCAAAATTGCAAGTTTCGATGTTCTTGCAATAATAATACTCTGATACTGCCACTTCATATTTTTCACTATTGTAGAATTTGTTGTATATGACTTCCTTAGCTGCTTCAATCAAGTAAAAGGCATCTACACAATTTTTGTTTTCTTTTATATGCTTGAAATGACCATCTACACATTTGACTTCTTCCCCACATTTAATACAGTAGTAACGATGAGCAGAAATATCGTATGTTTGATCGATTCTATAAAGATTTACAAGATATGCATTCTCATCATATGCAATGTGACGTTCAATAAGAGTATAATTATGTTCAAGGTATTCAGCTTGCCCCCAGCAACCACCTTTTTTCCCAAACATTTTTGCTTGTTGAGTCCTTGAATAATACACCCATTCTCTATCAGTGGATTCTTCGACTAAAAAATGGCGTATAAATTCCTTATTTTTGTTTATGCAAACGTTAATGTTTATTTCTATGCAGTCAATCTTGGCATTGCGGATTTTATCTGCTTTTTTTGTGTCAACTTCGTGAGTTCGCTTAAATTCAACCCAAAGTTTCTGCCCTCTATAAGAGCAAACACAGTCTGGTATCAATCCTGTTTCAGGATCTCTGGATTCTTGCTCGACACTATCAAATTCAAGTTGTCTCGCATTTGATTCACCTTGAATAATTGGAAGCATTATTCTCTTTTCTTCCGCAAGAACCTCTTTGGCAAGCATATGAAGACTCGTTTCAGCTGACCCCACACAATCGCTTCCCCTTTCGTGAGCAAAATGATGTGCTTTACTCACAGTTTCAGGTTTTGAGTTAATTGCAATCAATCTTGCGTCACAGATAGGACAAAAACATTTACAAGCTAAACCAGATTCAACCTCGTTTATATGTTTCCATTTTCGTTCCTCATCTCTTGCATTTACAAGATGAGGCTTTTTCAATCCATCGCGTCTCATAGTAGTCTAACCTTTATTCTCAATCGGACTCAACCCATGTCGGCAAACTTTTTGCGTTCAAACCAAAACCATATCGGGCCATGTGCATTTAAATACGTATTTTCTTGAACATGATTGAGATATCGATGCAAATATATATAAAAAATCTGAAACAATCAAACACACACCACATTTCTTAGCAAAGTTGCAAAGGGAGGGGACAACGCCGTTACACCGTTTCATTTACAAAAAATGAAAGAGAAAA